>ENA-UPWR01000262-UPWR01000262.1-human-gut-metagenome-genome-assembly--contig:-NODE-262-length-11368-cov-18.166327_pt1 | contig 11368 bp, 9 predicted proteins | sample MGYA00250053_ERZ773382 | MGnify/ENA primary metagenome ERZ773382 (study PRJEB29103, sample SAMN06112029) | human gut metagenome | biome: human gut; feature: ankylosing spondylitis patient; material...
TTGTCCGGCAAGCTTCTGCGGATTCAGTGAAATGTCCTGGAAGCGCGCCGCGCTGGTGGATACCGATACGAAGGAGGAAGCCGCTGTTTCCTCCTTTTTTTATGTACCTACCGGAGTAAGAAACCATAACCCGCCGCTTGAAGTCCCGGAGACGGTTGCTCCACTCCCGAATACCGGCTGCATTGCAGTCAGATGCTTACTGCATTTCAGTAAAACCCCGGCTCTACCCGCATCGGATCCCGGCTCTATTCCCAGAAGTTCCTCTTTGCCTTCGGAACTCCTCCCTACCCTGTTAATAATCTATAAAGCTACTCTTGACAAAAAACAGGGAATGGTAAATGATATTACTTTTGCCTGATACCATAAAAGCATTGAATCAATGAAACACATTCTCTTCACTCTGGCGCTTGCTTCCATAGCCGGGATAGCCAACGCACAACACAATGGGCACTCCTATACGGTAGAAGGTTTGATAAACGATTCTACCCTGAACGGACAGACACTCTATATCAGCCGTTATGACGACGGAATGAAAGTGGATAGCACGCAAGTGACCAACGGGCAATTTAAATTCACCGGAAAAGCGGACATGCCCTGTTTTTGCCGCATCGATGCGGGGAGAGAGTATGCCAACTTCATCCTCGAAGGGGGCAACATCCAGGTCAATGTACTGACTCACAATGACCCGAAGGGAACGCCAATGAATGAGGAGTATACCCACATATCTGATAAGACATCCGAGCTGGTCACAGAGTTGAGAAAAAGACATGCGGCCATCGAACAGCAAACAGAAGACAAATCGGAACAACTCCGGCTTAAAAAAGAATACGCCGATACTTACTGGCATCCGACTTATACCCGACTATACAAAGACATGTTTATGAAGAACCCGGACAATGCACTCGGAGAGTTTGCCATCAGAGAGCTTGCCATGTGCGCTTTGCCCGAAGAGATGGACACCATATTTGCGGCTTCCGGCCCCTGGTTGAAGTCACTGAGCGTATATCACCGCATCGAAAAGCAGTTTCAAGGCATGAAAGCGACGGCAGTAGGACAAAAGTTTACCGACTTCAGCGGTAAGACCATAGACGGCGCCGCAAGCTCTTTATCCGATTTTGTGGGCAAAGGTCAATACACTTTGGTAGATTTCTGGGCAAGCTGGTGTGGCCCCTGCCGTTCCGAATCGCCTCATATAGCCGAACTCTACAACACATACAAAGACAAAGGACTGACTGTTCTGGGAGTAGCAGTCTGGGACAAACCGGAAAATACCAAAAAAGCGATCAAGGAACTCAATATCGACTGGCCGCAAATTATCGACACCGGTATGACGCCCATGGATCTGTACGGTGTAAAAGGTATCCCTTTCATCCTCCTCTTCGGACCTGACGGAACCATCATCGCACGTGACCTCAGAGGAGAAGGAATGAAAAATAAAGTAGCCGAAGTACTAAACAATAAATAACTCAATAAACGAATAAGAAATGACACTGATTGATGGAAAAGCCATCTCCGAACAAGTAAAGCAGGAGATTGCAGCCGAAGTGGCAGAAATAGTGGCTCATGGAGGCAAACGCCCTCATCTGGCAGCCATCCTCGTAGGACACGACGGAGGCAGCGAGACATATGTAGCCGCCAAAGTAAAAGCTTGCGAAGTGTGCGGATTCAAGTCGTCACTGATCCGTTACGAAAGTGATGTGACAGAGGACGAGCTGCTTGCCAAAGTACGCGAACTGAATGAAGATGACGATGTAGACGGATTTATCGTACAACTTCCGTTGCCCAAACACATCTCCGAACAAAAAGTGATTGAGACCATCGATTACCGCAAAGATGTGGACGGATTTCACCCGATCAATGTAGGACGCATGTCTATCGGACTGCCTTGCTATGTATCGGCCACTCCGAATGGAATCCTCGAACTGCTGAAACGCTACCGGATAGAGACATCCGGGAAAAAGTGCGTCGTATTGGGACGCAGCAATATTGTTGGCAAACCGATGGCTGCACTGATGATGCAGAAGGCTTATCCGGGAGACGCTACGGTGACCGTATGTCACAGCCGCTCAAAAGATCTGGTGAAAGAGTGCCGGGAAGCCGATATCATTATCGCTGCATTGGGACAACCCAATTTCGTAAAGGCGGAAATGGTGAAAGAAGGTGCCGTGGTCATTGACGTAGGTACCACCCGGGTGCCCGATGCCAGCAAGAAGTCCGGGTTCAAGCTCACAGGAGATGTGAAGTTTGACGAAGTATCCCCGAAGTGTTCGTTCATCACTCCCGTTCCGGGAGGAGTCGGCCCGATGACCATCGTGTCACTGATGAAAAATACATTGCTGGCAGGTAAGAAGGCGATCTATCAATAACCCACTCCTCTGTTTCCCTCTTCATAGAAGGGGAAACGGAGAATTTGCTTTTCAATACCTTAGTATCATGAATACGATATTTAAAACCACAGGCTTGTGCGTCTTTCTCTTCGCATGTACCCCATGGGCTGCCGCACAAAATTTTTCTATCGACTATCCCTCATATCAAAAAAGAAATACCGACGCACTTGAAATCAGCCGGATCGTCCGTAATGACACAGCTACCATTCTGTATATGGATGCTTACTCGCGCCCTAACTATTGGATACGGCTGGCTTCGGAGCTCTCTCTACACGGGGTGCAAAGCGGGAAGAAATACCCTGTCATCCGATCGCAAGGTTTCAAACTGGACAAGCAGGTATACATGCCGGCTTCGGGCAATGTGACGTTTACTCTGCAATTTGCCCCTATCGATCCGCAGGACCGGACGATAGACTTTGTAGAAAGCAACAATGAAGAAGACTTCCGGATCGAGGGAATTTGCCTTGACGCATCTGTCCCCAAAAAGAAAGTACACTGCCCATGCGTCTACGCTAAGACAATTAATCAACGATTTAGTCCAAGATACAAAGAAAACCTCAGGAACTGGGATTACCTTATCGATTGTCTTAGAACGTGCTATCTCCAAATTTGCACGAATATCAGCATTACCAGGTTCCAACAACAAGGCACGCTCATAATTCAATATAGCTCTTGCTATATCATCTGCCTTATAATAACTGTTGCCAAGATTATAATAGACCTCTGCAGCCTCTCCCTTCTTTAACAGATTCTCATATATTTGAATGGCAGAAGCATAATCATTCCGTATATAGGCGCTGTCACCTTCAGCCTTTGTCACATTGCTTTCTTGTCTTGCAGCAGAGAATTCCGCATGTGAACCGACGGATGTAGAGTCACTAGCAGTCTGTAATGTATCTACAGATGCAGAATTCTGCCCATAGGCAGTAATTGCCATCACTAGACTAAGAGTAAAAAACAATATTTTATTCATTACCATTTCCTCCTGATTAATGTTTTATCGAGTTTTCCATTTTACTGATAACTTCCAAAGAAGCTGAATATACCTTATCCATAGCCTGGTTATCATCACCCGGAGCAAAGCGGGCAAACTCACAGTTATTCAATGCATCGAGGAATTCCTTTATCAACGCATCATTCACACCATAATTACGAAGTTCCTCTTCGATATTATCCTTAGACAAACGGGATACCGGAATGTTCAGTTTATCACTGATATACCCCCAAAGAGCCTTCAAAACCTCATCATAAAACGCATCTTTCTTATTCTCAGCCAATAATTTACCAGCTTGTTTCATACGTTTCACCGCCACTTTATTGGCTTTCTTGGTACGCATCTTTGCTACATTTGCATTGGCTGCTATTTGCTTACGATAGATGATAAAGAATGTAATGAATGCAATACCCGGTATCAAATAAAGCAACCAATACGTCAACGAACCGAAGAAGAAATCACCTTTGGGAGACAGAGTAACATTATTCTGCTTGATAAAACGAATATCCTCATTCAATACTTTCAACTCTTCCTTGCTTGTAAAGTTTGCAATAGTCTGAGCAGCATTACCTGCTCCCTTTTCCACATGCAATTCATACTCCTCCGTAGTCAACGTTTTATACGAACGGGAATTAATATCAAAATAACTGAACTTTACGGCAGGAATCTCATAAGTTCCAGCATTACGAGGAATTGCCAGATACTCAATGACCTTGCTACCGGAGAGGCCCGAATTTGTCAGACGGAATTTATTGTCCACCTTCGGATCATATACTTCAAAATCCTCGGGGAATTTAACTTCCGGATTAGAGAGCAATTTCAGATTACCAGTACCAGAAATGACAAGTTTGACAGTAACAGCATCATTGGTCTTGACATTTGTACTATTGATAGAAGAAGTTATATTGAACTCTCCCACTCCTCCCGAAAAATCGGCTGGCTTACCTGCCGGCAAGGGCTTTACGTCAATTGTCAGTTGCGGAGTCAAAATTGTCTTTTTAACTTCTACGTAATTGCTTCCTCCATTGAAAAATGCCTCGAACGGATCAGCAACTTGTGTAGCCTTTGCAATGGAAGCATCAAAGCGTGCAGCATCAATTGTCAGCTTACCGGCTTGTTGCGGGAACAACACAAACTGACGATAGATTGTAGACTGATAATTTCTACCTTTATAATGCTCCAATCCCCATCTTCTGTCATTAGGCAATTCTACTTCCTGAGAATGGAATCCTTTGAAGTCAGGCAATTTCACATTATCAAACATACGTAAGTCCACCAAGGTATATATCTTGTATGTCAGCAGCAAAGCCTCTTGTTCATACACCGTCATCTTACTGGCAGTAGCTGTAATAAACAAATCACTATTCGATACAGATGTCCCGGAAGAAGCGCGGCTGGCAGTGCCCTCACTCTGTTTGCCACCATTTCCAGAAGCTCCATTAGCAGCCTGATCTGCCGGAAGAACCCTTACTTGTACAGAATTCGAAACCATTTGGTTACCATCAGCAGTGATAGTGGCTCCTGGAATGGTAAAATCACCTTCTGCAGTCGCCATTAAAATATAAGTGAATGTAATACTGCTGGTTGAAGTCGTCTGCCCATTAATCATCTGCACGCTACTCTGTTGCGAGCGGCTGGGCCCCATCAACACATCAAATCCCTTCATAGAAGGAGCACGAAAATCCCTTACCTTTTGTGTAGTCACCGTATACGACAGTCTGAACTGGTCTCCTACCGCCACAGCGTCAGGAGCAGACGCAGTAAACGATACCTTGCCATCGGCAAAGACATTCATACCGACTGCAATCAGTGCTATCCATAAGAAAACTATTTTTCTCATATATTATTCCTATTATGTTTGTTACCAATCTTTTTCCAGACGACCTCCTTGAAGTACCTGCTGCTTTTTCACTTTATCCTGCACATCCTTCTCGTCTTGCATGACAGAGTTCAATAGCTGTTCTGCATTTTCCTTAGACATCTCATTATCTTTCTTTTCCGGCTGAGAAGGTTGTTGTTGCTGGTCTTGATTCTGTTGCTGGTCTTTCTGCTGATCCTGCAGTTTATCCTGCTCCTTCTGTTGGTCCTGTTTATCCTGATCTTGATTCTGATCCTGGTTCTGTTGCTGGTCTTGCAACTGTTTCTGTGCCAAAGCAAGGTTATAGCGCGTTTCATCATCTTTCGGATTATTGCGTAACGACTCCTTATAGGCTTCTACCGCCTTTGCATAATCCTTCTGAGAATGAAAGATGACTCCCATATTATGATAAATCTGTGCTAAGTTCGATTTGTCCTTTTCTATCTTGGTAGCTCCCACATATTGCTCCATCGCTTCCTGCAGCTTGTTCTGCTGGGTCAATGTATTTCCCAGGTTGAACATGGAAACCGTTGACTTCGGGTTTACCTCCAAAGCCTTCCGATAGTTCACTTCTGCATCCACATATACGCTATCCTTAAAAAAACGGTTTCCCTTACGGATATAATCGCGTTCCGCCTTCTGTGCAGAAGCTGAAACTGCCACTAACAGCAGCAAAACTATTCCAATATATTTTTTCTGTAACATACGCATCATTTCTTATTAGAGAATAAATGAATGTTGCGGAACAGAGGATTCTTGCGCTCCAATATCAACATCTCAGCCAGTAACAACAGCAGAATAATCCATGCCACTGCCTGAAACTGTTCATTGAATTCCGTGTACACCTGTGTTTCCACATCTGCCTTTGCCATCTTGTTGATTTCCTGACTAATCGCTTTCTGTGCACCGTTGGTATTGTCTACGCGCACATAAATACCATTTCCTGCCTGAGCAATTTCCTGACACATCTGCTCATTCAAGCGAGTAACGATTACATTACCTTCACGGTCACGACGATAATCATTAGTACCCTCTATTGGAATAGGGGCACCCTCAGGCATACCTACCCCTAATACATTGACCTGGATACCTTTCTCTGCAGCAGCCTTAGCTGCTTCTACGGCACCACCTTCATGGTTTTCACCGTCGGTGATGACAATAACAGTACGTCCCACTCCTTCTTGAGGTGTAAAACTCCGGGCAGCCAGATTTATTGCAGCTCCAATTGCCGTACCTTGCTTGGAAATCAGCGAAGGGTCGATGGACTCCAAAAACATCTTGGCAGAAATATAATCACTCGTAATAGGCAACTGGGTAAATGCGTCACCTGCAAAAACAATCATACCGACCTTGTCATTCTGCATCTTATCTACCAACTGCGCCACCAGCCGTTTTGCCTTCTGCAAGCGGCTTGGCTGTACGTCTTGTGCCAGCATGGAATTGGATATATCCAACGCAATCATCACTTCCACTCCCTGGCGTTTTACCGTCTCCAGTTTGGAACCAAACTGCGGACGTGCCAGCAGTACCGTGAACAACCCGATAGCCGCAAAAACCAACCAAAACTTCACATCCGGACGGTATTTGGAAACATCCGGCATTAGCTGTGCCATCAGTATAGGGTCACCAAATTTACGAATGGCTTTCCTCCTCCGATAATTGGAGTACAAGTAGAAGGCCGCCAATAAAGGCAGCAGCAGCAACAAGTACAAATATGCAGGTTCTTCAAATCGAAACATCTTTTTATTTACAATTTAGCAATTTACAATTTACAATTTGGCTACGCAATGACTGATACACTAAAAGACATTCTCCGTTTTTACGGTATCTTCTTCAATATAGAGTTGCGTAACAGTACCTCCAGTAATACGCACAAGAAAGCAGCCAACGCAAACCAGCGGTACTCTTCCTGGCGCTTGCTGTATTCTTTTACATTCAATTTTGTTTTCTCCAGCTTGTCTATCTCCTCGTACACTTCCTTCAACTTCGAGTTGCTGGTGGCACGGAAATAGTTACCTTCCGTTGTTCCGGCAATCTGTGTCAAAGTCTTTTCATCAATTTCGACGGGCATATTGACATATTGCACTGTTCCGCCTACCGGATAAGGATAAGGAGCCATACCATTGGTTCCTACCCCAATAGTATAAACGCGAATGCCAAAACTCTTGGCTATTTCAGCAGCCGTCAAAGGAGAAATATCACCTTTATTATTGACACCGTCCGTCAGCAGAATAATGACTTTCGACTTTGCCTTGCTATCCTTCAAACGGGTAACGGCATTGGCAATACCCATACCGATTGCCGTTCCGTCTTCAATCAGCCCGCACTTCATATCTTTAAGCAAGTTCAACAATACGGCATGGTCTACTGTCAACGGACATTGCGTAAAGCTTTCTCCAGCAAACAAAGTTATACCTATATTGTCATTCGGACGTCCGTTAATAAACTCTGCCGCCACATCCTTCGCCGCTTCCAACCGGTTAGGTTTCAGGTCTTCGGCCAGCATACTGGTAGAAACGTCCATAGCAAGCATGATATCAATACCCTCAATCTCACTGTTCTGCCAGCTATCGGTGGTTTGCGGACGTGCCAAAACAAGAATAATCAGTATCAAGGCAATTATCCGCAATACAAACGGTACATGCAACAAATAGTTCTTATAGCTTTTAGGGGTATGGGCATACACACGGGCATCCGAAATCTGAAGCGTAGCTTCACTATTCTTCCGCTTCATAATATACCATACTATATAAGGTATAAGCAACAGCAGCAAAAATAAATATTCAATATTGGCAAAAACCATATTTATGTACGATTTAACGATTTACAATTCAGCTTCGCTCCAAACATCCCTCACTTTTCACTCATGTATATCCGATTGAAGTCACTTTTCCTGTATTAAGCAAAATAATTATACAACTCCAATCCGATATATATCAATGAACTGACAAGGGCTACAGCCAACACTACAATACCCGTTCCCAGCAAAACCTTGGTACGCAAAGAACGTTTCTCGATAATGGTAATCTCCGTAGGCTGCGGCTTGGCATTCTCCTCTTCTTTCTCCTTGGTTTCATTAATAAAGTCAATGGCATTAATCAGGTTAGCGTCATTTTCGTTCATCAATGGATTATGCTTGGCAAATTTCACCAAATCAGCAGTCTGGAACAATTCACGCAAATCCGATATTGCTTCCTTATCTTTCATTTCCAGCAACTTGTCTATGATTTCCGTAGAAGTCATTTCCAAAGCATTGAAACCAAAACGGTCTTTTATATATGTACGAAGAGCATCAGTCAATTCCGTATAATATTCCTTCGGTTCCCCTTTCTGCCATACCTTCTCATTCTTGATACGTTCTATCTCCTGCATAGCCAACTGATGGGGAGGCAGCTTAGGTTCTACCTTCACCTTACGGATAATAGGCTTATTGTCGAAGAAGCGCATTATCAGATAGACAAGTAATATCCCTATCGGGATAATCAGCGCACCACAAGCCATAAGACCATACCAGTCTTCCCAGGCAAAAGGCGCTTGCATCACTGTTTTGGGACCGAAGAACTGTTCCGGATTCTCCGGGTCTAACGGGACATTCACCGAATATACTTTCAAGGCCAACGCTTTGGAGCGATACTTCTCATTATCCACTGTCACTTCCATAGGCGGCAGATAATAAAGAGCCGAGTCGAAAGAGGTAACTGTATACTCTTGAGTTATCAATGCACGCCGGCCATCATTCAGCAGTTGCGTATCCGGCTTGGCCACATCAATAATTTCAACCCCATTCACCAGCGTATCGGTATATACCGGGAATATGGCACGCTTATCGGCATCCAGAGATACTTGAAGCTTTATCTTTGCCTGCTCTCCAATAAGAATCTGCAAAGAGTCAATCGTAGCATCTACCGTTACCGACTGGGCTACTACCCTTCCCGACCATGCTATCAATAACGCTATCAGAAATAAATATCTTTTCATTTTCCGATTAATTTCGTTTCGCAAACAAATTCATCAATGCCTTGACATAATCCTGGTCGGTACGTACCGACACATTGTCGACATTACTCTTGGTAAACGTTTCATTCAATTCCGCCTGCTTGTTCACCCACCAATCATGATGGGCACGGCGCACGGCACGCGAGGAGGTGTCAATCCACTGCTCATGTCCCGTCTCGGCATCCCTAATCTTCATCAGTCCTACGGGTGGCAATTCTTCCACACGACGGTCGTACACCTGAACGGCAACCAGGTCATGCTTACGATTGGCAATGGTCATGGCGTTCTTGAAACTTTCCTGGTCGATGAAGTCGGACAAGACAAATGCCGTGCAACGGCGTTTCATCACATTCGTCAGATATTCCAATCCCAAACGGATGTTCGTCCTCCGGCTTTCCGCATGAAAATCTATCAGTTCGCGGATGATGTAAAGTATATGCTTACGTCCCTTCTTGGGCGGAATAAACTTCTCAATCCGGTCCGAAAAGAAGATGACACCAATCTTGTCATTATTCTGAATGGCAGAGAATGCCAGTGTAGCGGCAATTTCCGTCACCATATCCTTCTTCATCTGCTTTACCGTACCGAACTCCAAACTACCGGAAACATCTACCAACAACATCACTGTCAATTCGCGCTCCTCCTCAAACACCTTGACGTAAGGCTTGTTGAAGCGGGCGGTCACATTCCAGTCAATGTCGCGTATGTCGTCGCCAAACTGATACTCGCGCACCTCGGAGAATGCCATACCTCTACCCTTGAAGGCAGAGTGATACTGCCCGGCAAAGATATTGTTGGACAATCCGCGCGTCTTTATCTCAATCTGACGGACTTTCTTCAAAAGTTCTGTTGTTTCCATTGATTTATTTTAATAATCTCATTTAAGCACACAAGCGCAATTTAGTTTATAACAGAAACTTCCCTATGAAAAGGGGTGAGGTTTTCGGTACTCAACCCTAAGGTTTACGACGCTAAACCTCAGGTATAGGATTGTAAACCTCAAGTTTACGAAAACCTCTATTATGCGTTAGGGCACTTCAACCTTGTTCAGTATCTTGCTGACGATTTCATCAGATGTCATATTGCTGGCTTCCGCCTCGTAAGTCAAGCCGATACGGTGGCGAAGTACGTCGTGTGCCACAGCGCGCACATCCTCCGGAATGACATAACCGCGACGCTTGATGAACGCGTAGCTACGGGCAGCCAAGGCCAAGTTGATGGAAGCACGGGGCGAACCGCCGAAACCAATCATGTCTTTCAGTTCTTTTAAATCATATTTTTCCGGATAACGGGTAGCAAATACAATATCAACAATATATTTTTCTATTTTCTCATCCAGATACACCTGGCGAACCACTTTACGAGCTTCAATAATTTCGTCTGCCTTCAAAATGGGCTTCACTTCAAATTTATCACCATTGATATTCTGACGGATAATCAGTTTCTCCTCTTCCAGCTTCGGATAGTCTATTACGACTTTCAGCATGAAACGGTCCACTTGCGCTTCGGGCAGCGGATAAGTACCTTCCTGCTCGATAGGATTCTGTGTGGCAAGCACCAGGAATGGTTTGGGCAACCCGAAAGTTTCATTGCCGATAGTAACTTGACGTTCCTGCATGGCTTCCAGCAAAGCACTCTGTACTTTGGCCGGAGCACGGTTGATTTCATCAGCCAAAACAAAGTTTGCGAAGACCGGACCTTTTTTTACTTGGAACGTTTCATCCTTCTGGCTGTAAACCATTGTACCTATTACGTCGGCAGGCAACAAGTCAGGCGTAAACTGAATGCGGCTGTATTGCGCATCAATCAACGAAGCAAGCGTCTTGATAGCTAAAGTCTTTGCCAAACCGGGCACACCTTCCAACAACACATGTCCATCGGACAACAAACCAATTAACAACGACTCTACCAGATGCTTTTGTCCTACAATGACCTGGTCCATACCTGTGGTAAGATTGGTAACGAAAGCACTTTGTCTTTCAATCCGCTCATTCAGTTCGCGGATGTCAATTGTTTCAGCCATAAATCAATCTATTTTTTAATGTTTAATTTCTTCATTTATCAGATCGGAAGAGCACACGTCTGAACTCCAGTCACATTCCTTTATCTCGTATGCCGTCTTCTGCTTGAAAA
>ENA-UPWR01000263-UPWR01000263.1-human-gut-metagenome-genome-assembly--contig:-NODE-263-length-11340-cov-54.111871_pt1 | contig 11340 bp, 5 predicted proteins | sample MGYA00250053_ERZ773382 | MGnify/ENA primary metagenome ERZ773382 (study PRJEB29103, sample SAMN06112029) | human gut metagenome | biome: human gut; feature: ankylosing spondylitis patient; material...
ATCGGTATTGGTGAAGGGTACAACGCTGGGGGCCGTGACCGATATCGAAGGTAAATTTACAATCTTGAATGTGCCGGGCACGGCAAAGACAGTGATTGTCTCTTTTGTAGGTATGCAGAAAGTAGAAGCTGCCATAAAGCCTGCTATGAAGGTGGTGCTGAAATCGGATTCGGAACTGCTGGATGAAGTGATGGTGGTGGCTTACGGCACGGCCAAAAAGAGCAGCTATGCAGGTTCGGCTTCTTTAGTGAAAGCGGATGCGCTGAAAGACATTCCGACGACCAGCTTTGAAAACGCGTTGAACGGTAAAGTGGCGGGCTTGCAACTGACGAATAATTCCGGCCAGGCGGGTTCCGCACCGGCCATCCGCATCCGTGGCATAGGTTCTATGAATGCCGGGAATGAACCGTTGTATGTAGTGGACGGTGTTCCGGTCTCTTCGGGCAATACGGGGCAGATGAGCGGTGAGCTCTATTCTACCAACAACATCATGAATACGTTGAACCCGGAAGACATCGAATCTATTTCTGTATTGAAAGATGCGGCGGCCAGCTCGCTTTATGGGTCGCGTGCGGCAAACGGCGTCATTCTGATTACTACCAAAAAAGGACAGATTGGCAAGCCGGTGGTGACGCTGAAAGCCGAAGTGGGCTTCACGCCCTGCTGGGCAACGGACAACTATGAAACGGCCAGCGTACAGGAGAATGTGAATATGCTCTACACCGTATTTCACGATGCCCGTACAAGCGGTAAGGGCGAAACGGACGAAAAGGCGGCAGCCTATGCCATAGGCCAGTTGAACAGCCGTTTCAACAAACATGGCTACCAATTTACCACAAATGGTACGGGAGCTTACGAGAACGTCAATATCCTTGAGTACGACAACTCCGGGCGTGGAGGCAAATACTACGATTGGGACAAGGCATATTTCCGTACCGCCATTTACCAGACCTACGATATGTCCGTCAGCGGTGCTACGCAGAATACCAACTATTACACTTCCCTTTCCTATACCCAGGACGAAGGACGTTTGAAGATGAACAGCTTCGACCGTGTTTCCGGTCGCCTGAACCTCACCCAGAAGGTGGGGAAATTCCTTGAACTGACCACCAATGCCAGCCTGGCGCGTACCAAGAAAAGCGGTTATAATGATACACGCAACACGGGCAGTAATTACTTCATGCAGACCCGTAACTTGCTGTGGGGACTCTACTGGCCCACTGATTACAAGACCGGCGAGCTCTGGACCGAACGTTACGGTAGCTACGCCTACAATGGGCTTTATTATGACAAAGAGTGGGAGAACGGTTCTACCAGTACCAAAATCATGGCTGCGGAGACGCTCACCCTGCATCTGATGCCGGGCCTGGACCTTCGTTCTATCTACTCTTACGACAATACTACTGTAAAAGACCATATCTATTACAGTGCCAATCACTATAAAGGCTCGGCAGACAATGGGAATGTCAACGAATACCGTACTACATACGAGAAGATGGTTACCTCCACTACCGCCAATTATACCGGCACCTTCGACAAACACACAGTTGGCACCATGGTGGGTTTCGAAGCGGAGAAGAACAAGACAGACTATGTGCGTGCCACAGGAAGCAATCTTGCGGTCAGCACCATTCATACAGTTTCTACTGCCGGAACGCAGACTTCTGCCGGATATTCCTGGGGAAACTCGATGGTGTCCGTGCTCTCCAAGTTGGATTATAATTACGATGAACGCTACTTCATTTCCGGTTCTTACCGCCGCGACGGTTCTTCCCGGCTCAGCAAGCAGGAACGTTGGGGAAACTTCTGGTCAGTGGCAGGAGCGTGGAACATCATGCGCGAGGGTTTTATGAGCAAATATTCTTTCCTGAGCAACCTGCGTATACGTGCCTCTTATGGTATTAACGGTACGCTGCCTTCGGACAATTACGGCTATATGAGCTTGATGAGCTATACCAGTAAGTACATGGGTAACCCGGGCGGTACAATCACTACCGTCACCAATGACAAGCTGTCTTGGGAGACGAGCTACAACACGAATGTGGGTATCGACTTCGGCTTCTTCGGCCAGCGTCTGCGCGGTACGGTGGAATACTTCAACCGTGATTCGAAGAACCTGCTCCAGGATGTTCCCATTTCGATGGTTACGGGATTTTCCTCTACGTTGCGGAACGTAGGATGCATCAACAACCATGGGGTAGAGGTGGAGTTGAGTGGTGACATCATTAATAGTAAAGGATGGTTATGGAGTGCCGGTGCCAACGCAACCTTCCTCCGTTCTGAGGTGAAAGAGTTGTATGGCGGTGCGGACATTATCTGGTACGACCCCACCAGTAGCGACAGCCGTGCGCAATATGTATACCGGGAAGGTCAGTCCACGCTGGCTTTCTATGGATACGAATGGGCAGGTGTGGACAAGACCAACGGCAAGAACGTCTACTATGTAAATGACCCCAAGAATGGCAAGGCCGGAGATTTTGAGTATAACGGGCGCGGAGCTACTTATGACTATAACAATGCCAACTACACCATCATCGGCAATGCCGTTCCCAAAGTGTATGGGGGCATCAATACCTCGGTCTCCTACAAAGGCATAGCCCTTTCGTTGGGCTTTACCTATAAGATAGGAGGAGACTTGTACGACGGAGCCTACATGGATGTGGCCGACGACGGTTATTATTGGGAGCGTATCCGTGCTAAAAGCTACTACAACAACCTTTGGACGCCAGACCATACGAACGGTACAGAGCCCCGTATCGAAGGTGTAGACCTCGATGACCCGCAACAATACAGCAGCCGCCACTTGTTCAATGCCAGTTATCTGCGCTTGAAGAATCTCTCATTGGCCTATACGCTGCCCAAAGCCATGACCCGCAAGGCTTTCATCGAGAATGCCCGCCTTTTCTTCACTGCCAGCAACCTTTGGACAATAGCCAAATACAAGGAGGCAGACCCCGAAGTGAGCGAATACGGCACACGTGGTTGGGAAACCCCTATCGGAAAAACGTTTGTCGTTGGCGTTGAATTGAAATTTTAATGAACTGGAGGAACTAACAATGAAAAAGATATATCATTTATTGGCACTTGTGATACTTGGTGCCTTTACATTCACTTCGTGTGACGATTTTCTGGATATGCAGCCCACCAACTCCGGAAATGCAGAAGGTGCTGTCGGTACGGTAGCCGATGCGCAGGTGGTTATCAACGGTGTGATGAGTGCGATGACCTCATCGTCCTATTACGGCAGAAACCTTTTTATGTACGGTGATGCCAAGGGCGGTGACCTCACGATTTTTGCTGCCGGACGCGGACTGGATGCATTCTATACGTTCAACCACACTTCTAACAGCAATACTTATTCCGGTTTCTGGAGCCGTGGATATTACTGCGTTCTGCAGGTCAACACCTTGTTGAGCAACATTGAGAAGCTGGAAGAATCGGGCAGTATGGAAGACTTTTCCGAAGCCAAAGGGCAGGCGTTGACTCTGAGGGCGCTGTTCTATTTCGATTTGGTCCGTCTCTACGGGCTTCCTTACAATTACAACAAGACCTCTTATGGAGTTCCCAATGTAACCGAGCCGCTTACGGTGAACGCCCAGCCCACCCGTGCTACTGTGGAGGAGAACTATCGCCAGATTCTGCAGGACTTGTCGGACGGGGCGGCCCTGCTTGCCAAGAAGAAGACAAAGCAGAGCGGATATGCGGACTATTACACCAACATAGCCCTGCAAGCGCGTGTGAAACTCTATATGGAAGATTATGACGGTGCTTTGAACGCTGCCCGGGAGATTATAGAAAGCGGTGTGTACAAACTGTATGAGCCTGCCGATTGGACGGCTTCCTGGAGCAAGCAGTTTGGTTCCGAGTCCATCTTTGAGCTGGGCATCACCACTGAGGAATCAGACCTGGGAACTTCTTCTTTGGGCTTTTACCTGATGCGCTACGGACAGTTGAAGAATGCCATGGGCTGGTATCTTGCCAGCGATTATTTCCTGAACCGTCTGGGTGAAGACGAGACGGATGTGCGTTGGGGAATCATGGACAACGATGAATACTGGGTGGACAATGAGATTGAACGCAAGGGAGCCTGCTACAAGTATATGGGTAGTACCACCCTGGCAGGTGACGGCAAGGCAACCAATACAGCCGTCAATATCAAGATAATCCGTCTTTCCGAGATATATCTGATTGCCGCCGAAGCAGCCTTGCACTCCACGAAGCAGGAAGCAGGCGCAGATGCCTCCGCCGGTTACCTGAATGAAATCCGCAGGCGTTCTCCCGGACTGGCACCGGCCACTGCCGCTACCATTACCGATGATATGATTCTGGACGAGCGCAGCAAGGAGCTTTTTGGTGAAGGACAACGCTTCTTCGACATGATGCGTATGGGCAGAACCATCGAATTCAACGACGATTTTCAAGATATTCCGGTGAGTCACCGTGGAAAAACAATCGACCGTACTTTCGAGAAGATTGTGCTTCCTATTTCGCAGGATGAGATAAATGCCAATCCGGCATTGGAGAACCAGCAGAATCCGGGATATTAGTCGTTCCCTGCTGTCTATTGTTTGCTACTCCTTGTATATCAGGGAGGTATTTTGCCAACAAGTTGTCACTGCCTTGGCAAACTTTTGCCACGCCTATGGCAAAGTTTTGCCAACGCGGTGGCAAAGTCTTGCCAATGGGAAGGCAAAACCTTGTCATAGGCGTGGCAAGAAAAGCGGAAAAAGGTGCCTTTGATGAATTTCTTTGATAAAATGAGATGGTAATACCTTGATATTCCACAAAAATACTATTTATTGGTTCGAAATTTCTATTCTTTTTTTCTGAATCGGCTTATCTTTGCTTTCGTAGAAACCAATAAAAAGTTATAATACTATGAGAAGATTTTTCCTCATATCGTCATTCTTGACGTTGTTTGCAATCGGAAGCTCGGCGCAATGGAAGCCGGCAGGTGATAAAATCAAAACGGACTGGGCATCCCAGATTAATCCCGCGAATGTGTTGCCCGAATATCCTCGTCCCATCATGGAACGGAGTGACTGGAAGAACTTGAACGGACTGTGGAATTATGCCGTTATAAATAAAGGTGAGCATCTTCCGGCAGAGTTCGAAGGGCAGATACTTGTTCCCTTTGCTATTGAATCCTCCTTGTCCGGAGTTGGAAAAAGAATCAATGAAAACCAGGAACTGGTCTACCAGCGCAGTTTTGATATTCCTTCTGCTTGGAAGGGAAAACAAGTGCTGTTGCACTTTGGTGCTGTCGACTGGAAAACGGATGTATGGGTGAATGATGTGAAAGTAGGCAGTCATACGGGGGGATTTACTCCGTTCTCCTTCGATATTACTGCCGCTCTTTCTGGCAAAGGCAATAATCAGTTGGTCGTAAAAGTTTGGGACCCAACGGATAAAGGACCTCAACCCCGTGGAAAGCAGGTCAGCAATCCGGAAGGTATCTGGTACACTCCCGTAAGCGGTATCTGGCAGACGGTATGGATGGAGCCGGTTGCCGGAAAACATATCGAGAACCTCCGTATCACTCCCGATATTGACCGTAATCTGTTGACAGTGAAGGCTGAATTGAATAGTGCATGTCCTTCCGACTTTGTGGAAGTGAATGTGTATGACGGCAATCAACTGGTAGCCACCGGCAAAAGTATCAATGCAGAGCCGGTGGAGGTGTCCATGCCCCGGAATGCCAAGTTGTGGAGTCCGGATTCCCCCTTCCTCTATACGTTGAAAGTGACTCTGAAAAGCGGAGGCAAGGTAGTGGATAAGGTGGACAGCTATGCTGCCATGCGTAAGTACTCCACCCGTCGTGACGCGGATGGCATCGTACGCCTGGAACTAAATAACGAGGCTTTGTTCCAGTTTGGACCGCTGGACCAGGGTTGGTGGCCCGACGGACTGTATACAGCTCCCACAGACGAGGCTTTGCTGTATGATGTACAGAAGACGAAAGATTTCGGTTTCAATATGATTCGCAAGCATATCAAGGTGGAACCGGCACGTTGGTACACACATTGTGACCGTTTGGGTATCATCGTATGGCAGGATATGCCGAGCGGTGACCGTAATCCGGAATGGCAGAACCACCGCTATTTCGACGGAACAGAACTGAAACGCTCCACCGAATCCGAAGCCTATTATCACAAGGAATGGAAGGAAATAATGGATTGTCTCTACTCTTATCCGTGTATCGGTACATGGGTACCGTTCAACGAAGCCTGGGGGCAGTTCAAGACGGTAGAGATAGCCGAATGGACGAAACAGTATGACCCGACCCGCCTGGTGAATCCGGCAAGTGGCGGTAACCATTATACTTGCGGTGACATGCTCGACCTCCACAACTATCCCCAACCGGAAATGTATCTGTATGATGCACAGCGTGCCACGGTTTTGGGTGAGTATGGCGGCATCGGCCTTGTCTTGAAAGACCATATCTGGGAACCGAACCGCAACTGGGGATATGTTCAGTTCAACTCTTCCAAAGAAGTGACTGATGAGTACGTGAAATATGCCGATATGCTGTATCAGATGATAAAAAGAGGTTTCTCGGCAGCCGTCTATACACAGACCACGGATGTGGAGGTGGAAGTGAACGGTCTGATGACTTACGACCGCAAGGTGATAAAGCTGGATGAGAAACGCGTGAAAGAGATAAATACACGTATCTGCAATTCACTTAAGAAATAGGGGCATTTACAATTTACCATTTACAAAGTACAATTTGGCTGCGCTGTCATCTGCATAGTTAAATTGTACTTTGTAAATGGTAAATTGTACATTAAAAATGTTGTTATGAAACGATTGATTATAAAGCTTTTCCTTAGTCTGTGCCTATGGGCGGTATTGCCGGTCTGTGCGCAGGATGCTGTTCATTACTATTTCAGAACGATGGATATCCGGAACGGTCTTTCGCAGAACACCGTGTATCAGATTTTGCAGGATAGGAAAGGCTTTATGTGGTTCGGAACCAAGGACGGTCTGAACCGTTATGACGGATTGTCTTTCCGTATTTACAAGAAAGAGAACTCCGGTTTAGGAAAGAACTTCATAACTGCGCTCTACGAGGACCGCCGGGGAAATATCTGGATTGGTACCGATGGGGGAGTCTTTATTTACGACCCGGTACTGGATTCCTTTACCGCTTTCGATGAGGCCAGTGATAACGGCAGTATCATCAGGGATTTCGTCACCATGATTGGAAGTGACGAGGACGATAATATCTGGATATCGGTAGAAAACCAGGGGTTGTTCTGCTATAAACCGGATGAAGGGAGGCTGCTGAACCATCTGCACGATTCGGGACTGCCCAATGTAACCCGCTTTTGGCTGAATGGGAATACGTGTTGGCTGGCCTTGTATGCGGATAATCTTTACTATACGAAAGCTGACTTTGAAACTCCTCTGCAGCCTTTCAAGGACGCGGAAGGAAATGAGATTTTCAAGAATGATATTATCAACTGGCAGGTCAGCGGACCCCATAATTGTGTGTATATCGCTTCGCTGAACGGGTTGACAGAGATAAACCAGACTACCGGCAAGACGCGGAAGCTGCTGAACACCTATGTGAGGGCTTTGCAGTTCAAATCTGACAACGAGCTGTGGGTGGGCGCAGAGTCCGGCTTGTATATTTACAATCTGACGAATGACAAGATTACCCATTTGACCGTTCCCGACCAGGATGATTCGTATGCATTGTCGGACAATGCCATTTATTCGCTCTGCTGCGACAAGGAGAACGGCATGTGGATAGGGTCTTATTTCGGTGGAGTGAACTATTGTCCTTATCAGTGGACTTATTTCGAGAAGTTCTATCCGAGAGACAATCTCAGGCATTTCGGCCGTCGTGTACGGGAAATCTGTGAAAGTAATGATGGCACCTTGTGGATAGGTACCGAAGACAAAGGCTTGTTTAATTACAATCCGGAAAACGGAAAGATAGAGCCTTTTGAGCATCCGGCCATTTATCAGAATGTCCACGGCCTTTGCCTGGACGGGGATGATTTGTGGGTGGGTACGTTCTCCGGTGGTCTGAACCGGGTGAATCTTCGGACCAGGCAGGTGAAACATTATGCCAAGGGTGAGAGTGAGAATTCCATGGTCGCCAATGACGCCTTTACCATTTGCAGGACCACTACGGGAGACGTGTGGATAGGCACCACGTCCGGTCTGTTGAAGTACAATCGCTCTACAGATGACTTTACCCGGATTCCTCAGCTGAAGAATATGTTTACTTATAACATTCTGGAGGACTTCAACGGAAATCTGTGGTTTGCTACTTTTTCTAATGGAGTGTTCTGCTACAATGTAAGAAGCCAGCAGTGGAGGAATTATCTGTCTAATGAGAATGATTCGACCTCTCTTCCCTACAATAAGGTAATCAGTATCTACGAAGACAGCAGGAAGCGTCTGTGGTTCATGACGCTGGGTGAGGGCTTCTGCCGCTACAATCCGGAAACGGACAATTTTACCCGTTATGACATGTCGAAAGGATTTCCGAGCAATACCATCTACAAGATGGTCGAGGACAAGCGGGGCAACTTGTGGATTACTTCCAATCATGGTCTGGTCTGCTTCAATCCCGATACGGAGAGCAAGCATGTCTATACCACGGCCAACGGGCTGCTGAGCAACCAGTTTAATTTCCAGTCCGGCTACATCGACAAGAAAGGACGCATCTATTTAGGAAGCATCAACGGATTCATAGCCTTTGACCCGGAAACCTTTGTGGAGAACACTTTCCTCCCTCCCGTGGTGATTACAGACTTCTTTCTGTTCAATAAACGGCTTTCGGTGGACAGTCCGGATTCTCCTTTGGAGAAGAGCATCACCTATGCGGATGAAATAGAACTGGATGCCGACCAGAACTCCTTTTCTTTCCAGGTTGCGGCTTTAAGTTATCAAGCACCCGAAATGAACAGTCTTGAATATAAGTTGGAAGGTTTTGACCGCGACTGGTATACGGTAGGACGGAATTCCATCATCAACTATTCAAACCTTCCTTATGGAAGCTATACGTTGCGTATAAAAGGTTCCAACAGCGATGGCAAGTGGAACGCTACGGAACGTGTGCTCGACATCCATATCCGTCCTCCTTTCTATCTCTCCACCTGGGCATATGCCGGTTATACGGTATTGGCGTTATGCTCACTGGCTGCTGTAATCATCTATTTCAGAAAACAGACCCGGCAGAAGCATCAGCAGGCTATGGACAAGTTTGAGCGGGAAAAGGAGCGGGAGTTGTATACTGCGAAGATAGACTTCTTCACGAATGTGGCGCATGAGATACGTACACCGCTTACACTGATAAAGAGTCCGCTCGAGAATGTATTGGCTTCCCGTTCTGTTTCGGATGACATCAGGGATGATTTGGAGACCATGGAACTGAACACCAACCGACTGCTTGATTTGGTGAACCAGTTGCTGGACTTCCGGAAGACGGAGACACAAGGCTTCCAATTGAATTTTGTGGAATGTGACGTGTCTGAGCTCTTACAAAAGACGTATAAGCGTTTCAAGCCTTTGGCACGTGAAAGGGGGCTGGCATTGAGTATAGAGACTCCCGAAAGCTTGTATGCTTCGGTTGATAGGGAAGGGCTTACCAAGATTATCAGCAATCTGCTGACCAATGCGATAAAGTATTCGGAGACCTATATACGCATCAGGCTGTACTCGGAAGGTGAAAGGCTGCTGCTTTCCGTATGCAATGACGGCCTTGTCATTCCGGTAGAGATGCGCGAGGAGATTTTCAAGCCGTTCATCCAGTATAAAACCGGTACCTTGCGCTCTGTGCCCGGCACCGGTATCGGGCTTGCACTTGCCCGTTCATTGGCCGAACTCCATGAGGGTACGTTGTGCATGGAAGATTCGATGGAGAACAACTGTTTCTTGCTGTCACTTCCGCTGAAGCACGAGCAGACGGTGGCTATGGAGCATAAAGAACCGGTAACGGGCGGGGAATCCTCTGAGGAAAGTGGTGCAGGTACTGCCTTGGAACAGCACCGGTATACTCTTTTGGTGGTGGAAGACAGTTTGGAAATGCAGGCATTTGTTGTGAAACAGCTCTCTTCGGAATATCGTGTGCTGACTGCCGTGAATGGGGTGGAAGCTTTGAAGGTGTTGAAGGAACATACTGTAAATCTTGTCATTTCAGACATTATGATGCCCGAGATGGATGGATTGGAGCTGTGCGAGCATCTGAAGTCCGAGCTTGACTATAGCCATATACCGATTATCCTGCTTACGGCGAAGACGACCCTTCAAGCCAAAATAGAGGGAATGAAGCTGGGGGCTGACGTATATATAGAGAAACCTTTCTCCGTGGAATATCTGAAAGTTTGTGTGGCCAATATAAATGTCCACATATTTTGAGTAGCAAACATCTGGAATCTATTAGTCCAATTTGAAGATTTTTCAGGATATGCAAGAGAAAACATATTGATAGGTGCAGCAAACATATAGTCTTCCCCCTTGACACTAAACTGAACTTGCCAATTCTTACCTGTATATGTATCAAGCATTATGAAAGTCCACATATTCTGTGTCTCATAAAGGCGAAATCTACCTTCTCTATCTCCTAAAATTTCTCTTGCACTACAAATTTCCCAAGACTGACCATCATCTTGAATTTGTTGAACTTCACCTGTCATCGTATTTAAACGAAGTTGATTATGGTAGTTCTGAGTCTTATATACCTTATATATTTGAGCATACGATGTAGCAGCGATAACCATAAAAACAAGTAATGCAATAAGCTTTCTCATAATCAATAGTTCCGTTTATTGAAAATTAAATATCCTCTAAATCCTTTTGGATTTTTGTTTCTACATTTTGAGTATCACGATAACGAATTACGACCATACCCTCATAGACACCAGAAGTCTTTTCTATTGATAAGTCTATATCTCCACCTGTTACTTCCCATGCACTGCCCCACACAACTGTCCCTTGATGGACTTCTGCCATTAAAGCGGTATTAGAATCTGAGTGAGCAGGATTCTTTTCTTTTGAAATAGTTGGGTTACCATATTTGCGAGTATATAAATCCTTATAATAATCGTAAGTATTAACAAGTGTATTCCATTCACCACTTGGGTCAAATAATACGGCTACAGCAAACACACTTTTACCATCATCAGTGGCTGTTACGCCTATAGTAGCATTACGACCAGTAAAATCTCCCATAAACAAAGCAAGATTGTTTTCACTGCCAATAGAAGTGAATCCTTTAGCTTTTAACTTCTGACAAAATTCAGTCATACTTCAGATCGGAAGAGCACACGTCTGAACTCCAGTCACATTCCTTTATCTCGTATGCCGTCTTCTGCTTGAAAA
>ENA-UPWR01000267-UPWR01000267.1-human-gut-metagenome-genome-assembly--contig:-NODE-267-length-11268-cov-31.075328_pt1 | contig 11268 bp, 8 predicted proteins | sample MGYA00250053_ERZ773382 | MGnify/ENA primary metagenome ERZ773382 (study PRJEB29103, sample SAMN06112029) | human gut metagenome | biome: human gut; feature: ankylosing spondylitis patient; material...
TTTTTTTTTTTTTTTTAATGATACGGCGACCACCGAGATCTACACTCTTTCCCTACACGACGCTCTTCCGATCTGAAAAAGCTAATAACCGGAACTGTAGAAGGGCAAAAATATGAAAATGGAGAATATGTATATGCCAATGCTAAATCAACGTATGTAGAATTGGAGGGTACTATTACCTATAAGGATGATGATGGGAGTGAAGTGTACGCAAAGACAACTTACACAATTCATTTAGGTAATACAGGAAATAGTAATACAGCCGACTGGTTGAATGACTTGGAACTCGTCAACAATTATGATACGGAACGTAATACTCATTATACTTATAATGTGAAAGTACAAAGTGTAGACCAAATCATTGTAGAAGTTGAGGATAGTAAGGAAGTCAATCCAGGTGCGGAAGGCAATGTCATCGTTGCGCAAGGAACTGTTAAGACGATGGATTCCCACTATGGAAGATTATTGCTGACGTTAAGAAAAGAAGATATTCAAAAAGGACTTTCCTGGTCGGTAACCACTCCTTTTCAACGAGGGATGAAGGTGTTTGATACGAAACTTCCCTATGATGGATACGGGCTTCCTCAAACAGATTTGTCTTTGAATGATTATAAGTGGGTAAAGTTTCTGGTTAATAAGGAATGTCGTTTGGCTAATGGAAACTATGTGCCGACAAATGTCATGGCAAAATATCCTGGCGAACAAGCGTATGACGGTGGTGGTAAAAATAATTCAGAAGCAGCCCCTATTGCAGGTGGGGAGTATATAGAAACACAATTTTATGGACATGTGCGGTTGTATGACATTAATCAGTTATTGAATTTTTTGCATGTGGAGGCTAACAATGGCAATAGTGATATTTTTGAGCGGAGATGGAATTCGGAAACATTTGAATACGAAGATGTTGTAACGATTACTGCTTATGTAGATGAATATATTTATGTATATGACCCACGAATGATTTATTATCGTCAGGCAGCATCAGTAGGACTTCCCGGTTCTGGTGATGGTATAGAGGGTGTTAATTTGGAATTATGGAAAGAAACAGTGAATGGAGAAAATCGTATGCTAAATTTTTGTGTAGAAGGCTCAAAATACAGTGAAGATGGAGAAAGTTCCGTAGCACGTAGTGTTTATTCCATCGCACAAAATCCGGTTTATACTTTCTACAATCCGAAACATGCTGACTTGAAAACGGCATGGGGAACAGAGGCTATGATGGAAACGAAATTCTTGCCGATAGTACCGGACGGTGTTTCCGATGAAGACTTTAATAGTCGTTTTAGTGGACAAAATCCAAATGGAATGGAGAATGGACGCCTCAATATGTTGAACCTTATTAATGCGAGACAAACAGTAAACCAATTACATTGGACGGATGTCTTAGGAGTTGTTACGGATGTAGATCATCAATTAAACTCTGGCTATGAGAGTATTTGGTATGCCTGCTTGTTGCGTAACCGTGATTTGGATGGGGATGACGTTATAGATGCAGATGAAATCCGTTGGTATCTTGCTTCTGTAGATCAATTGACAGATTTGTGGATTGGGGAAACTGCTATTCCTAAAGCGAAACTTTATATGAATGATATTGATGCTTCCGGAGTGGAAATACCAATTGAAAATGGAGAAACACGTGTACATGTGGCAAGTAGTAGTTATCATCCTGGTACAACAGATAAGCCTACAAATAAACCTAGTGATCCATGGGTTATATGGGCAGAGGAAAGTGCATCGAGAGGATCTGCGTCTTATTCACAGACAGCACCTGGTGAACACTTTACTGGTATTAAGAATTTCTCTTATCGTTGTATAAGAAATCTGGGGTTAAGTTTGAAGGATATTGATGCAGTTCCAGAGGATTATGTAACGAAAGGAAGTAGCACACATATTATTGGAGGTGTAACTTATAAGGAGAAAACTATTGATATAAATCCTATGATTGATAACACAATCAGACCGTCTGTAGGTACTGAAGTATTGCCGACAAATACGGAAAGAGATATTTCTGGTAACAATCGTCCACCTTTGACGTTGGCAATTCTTGCGGATGAGGGTGATATTAGTTATGGAGTATATCCTGAAGAGGGATCAATTGGAGCAGAACGTGTGGCAAAATATGAAAGAGTTGATCGCCCCTGTCCTATTGGATACCGTGCTCCTAATCAGCGTGAATTAATGTTGATGTACACAACCTATCCTGATTTGATGACCGGATTTACTTATTTGACAAATACAACTTTTAGCGGTAGGAATACTGATATAGGGCAAGGTGTAGGATCTACAACGAATAGAAAGGAAGCTTTCGCCTATACAAGTGGTACTCTTCAATTGACTACGGGCTGGGGAAGTGGTAAGGTGCGTTGCGTACGCGATGCTACCAATAATCTGGGAGGAAATTAATAGGGAATGAGACGTATCCTCAGCTGTATCGGTTTGTTTCTGTTTATTGTCGGTTTGCTTCATTCTTGCATTGCCGGTGATAAACAGAAAGCCGGGAAGATGGATGAATGTACAGAGAATGTCAAAGGGAAAGCTGAATTGAGAGATCAGCAATTCCCTTTTCCCGAAATCCCCTCCGTCCTCACCTCCCCCACCGAGCGCAAGACTTTCTTGCTGACGCACTACTGGGACAGCTATAACTTCTCCGACACCGCCTTGGTGAATAACCGGGCGGTGACGGAGCAAGGCTTGGTCAATCAGCTATCCCTGTTGTCGGCTTCAGAAGCCACGCAGGAGGAGATTAAGGGAGGCATCGGCAACCTCTGCACCGGCATGGAGAGTCAGGAGCATGCAAGGCAGGTGTTCATGCGGCTGATGGATGATTATCTCTATAATCCCAATTCGCCGTACTACAACGAAACGCTCTATGCTGCCTACCTGCGCCGTATGCTGCAAAGTACCGCGCTGGACGAGGCAAGGAAAAGTTCTTTGAAATTCAAGTTGGAGCTGATAAGCCGTAATAACGTGGGCAAGGCAGCTACGGACTTCACCTACTACCTGGCGGACGAAGAATGTCGCACGCTGCGGACAACCACGGTACAGGGAGACAAGCTGTTGCTGGTATTCTACGACCCCGAATGCCCCAGTTGCCACGAAGTGCTGAAAGCGATGATGGCAGACCGGGCATTGGCTGATGCTGTGGATACAGGCACCCTGACCGTACTTGCCGTCTACACCGAGGGCAATGATGAAGTGTGGAGGAAAGCCCTGACAGACATGCCCCGTAGCTGGCTAATAGGCAACGACCGGCAACAGGTGAAAGACTGTGCTTTGTATGACCTCAAGGCCATGCCCTCGCTTTACTTGCTGGATAAAGACAAAACCGTACTGCTGAAAGATGCGGCCTACGACACCGTGAGGCAGGCGCTGGGTTTGAGATAAATCTTGTAATAATGAATCGGGCAGACGTGATTTGCGGTCTACCCTCGGAAAATTTAATCCTCTCCTCGACAAGAAGGCTTAAATTTTCGCTATGAGACCAACTGTGAAGTTCGTCTGATAGATTTTGTTTGTTTTGTTTGTGAATGCCTCCGATTCAAGCGTGGATTCGGGGGCATTTTGTCTTATTATCCCTGGAAAAATGAAATGTTATTAATCAGGCATTTGGAGGGAGCTCTATTTTATTTTCCATATCTTTGCAAGATGACTGTTTGTCTTTGAACTGAAAAAGAAGGAGCAGACAAGTTGATGATTATCACAAGAGACAAACATAAATCGTTATAACCAAGTGATGAAACAATTAATTGCATGTTGCGGACTGGATTGCGAAAATTGCACCGCCCGTATAGCCACTGTCAATAATGACGATGAGCTGAGAGAGAAAACCGCCAAAGAGTGGAGTGTGCTGAACAATACGCCGGAAATTACGCCGGAAACCATCCATTGTATGGGGTGCCGTGCAGACGGGGTGAAGTTTGCCTATTGCAGCGATTATTGTGCTATCCGCAAATGTGTGTACGAAAAAGGTTTCAATACTTGTGGCGACTGTAAGGAACTGGATACTTGCCAGGTGGTAGGTGCGGTTCTTCAGCATGCGCCCGGTGCAAGGGGAAATCTTTATTAACCACTAGCACGAGCCCCAGCCCGAACGCCAGCGCAATGGCAGCCAGAAACGAACAGAGGATGCCACGGTAGTCCTTGATGGCGGTCAGGTAGCTCATGGCGTTCCAGTTCACGATCATCTCTGCAAAGAGCCACAGGCAGAGCAGACCCTGCAAAAGAGTTGCTCCTGAAACAAGCAGAAACAGCCCATACAGCGCGCAGCCCAGTACAAGCATCATGCTGCTGGAGCCCCAGAACGAAGGCAGGATGGTCTGCTCCTGTTCCTCATACAGCATATCTGCCAGATACCGTGTTACCGGCATGGAAAAGAAGCTGGTGACCGTAAGGGAAAACAGCAGCGTATAGGTGATCATGCAGACCAGCAGATCCTGCTGATCCCGCGGGGCGCCCGCCCAGCTGCAGAGCAGCAAAATACCAAGCTGAAGCAGAACGCCCAGCAGCATGGGGCCGGTGCAGATGATGCCCGCATAGCCGTAGGCCCGCAGGGAGGCAAACAGCCCTTTGCGGCGGAACAGCTTTTTCAATTCAAATCCAATTCCTGCCATGGTTACTCCAAGTGATATTCCTTTACGGTCTCGTCGTACATTTTGCGGTAGTTCGCCAGCATCTGCTCGTGGTGGAAGTAAGCATCCACCCGTCTTTGGCCAATGCGCCCCATCTCTTCGCGCCGGGCGCGGCTGGCACACATTTTCTCCATCGCATCGGCCAGCCCCTGACGGTACATAGGGGGTACACAGTAGCCTGCAATGCCGAACGTATCCCCCGGGGCGCCTTCCAGCAGTTCCCTGCAGCATCCCACCTCGGTGGTCACGCAGGGACGGCAGGCTGCCATGGATTCCAGCACAGAGAGCGGCTGTCCCTCCGAAATGCTGGTAAGGATGGTGAAATCCAGCTTCTGCATATACTGCACCACATCCACACGGCCGGTGAAGATCAGATTTTTGAGCTGCAATTCCTCCACCAGTGCATAGCATTCTTTCGCATAGTCCTCATCGTCCACGCCGCCCATGATGTGGAGCCGGACGTTGGGGACCCGGGAGGCCAGTTCAAAGAACGCATAGATCATGGTCTTGACGTCCTTGATGGGAGCCAGACGCACCACTGCGCCAATATCCACCCAGCCATCCTCCTGTTTGAGCGGGATATTGCAGAACCGCTCATACTGGACGCCGTTTGGGATAACGATGCACTTTTCAGCATCGCACCCCATCTCGATCTGCGTCCGGCGGGCATTATAGAACAGGCTGCTGACCCGGAACGCCCGCCGGTAGATCTCCTCTGAAAGCAGATAGAAAAACCGGATCCACCGGCTCTTGAACGATGGCACCACCCACTCTGCGCGGATGATCTCCTCCTCACGTTCGCGGGTATAGATGCCGTGTTCCGTAAGAAGCACCGGCGCATGGTTCAGGCTGCCGCCCAGACAGGCCAGCAGACCGCCGTAGCCGGTAGAGATCGCATGGTAGACATCCGCTTTCGGCACCCGGCCCGTAAGCAGATAGAGTACCGGCAGCAGCATCGAGCGCATGGTATGGAACGCATCCGCATAGGCCACATAGGGATACTCTTTCATGCAGATGTCCGTGAACAGCTCCATGAAGTCCCGGCTCTGCAAAAAAGAGAGCGGGTGGACCCCTTTTTCCTGAAACAGACGGTACAGCACCTCCCAATCCGGTCTGCCCAGCCGTACCAGTTCCCGCAGGGCGGTGCGCTCGTCTGCGGTAAACAGGACCGGATGCTGCTCACCGTGGAGACGGAGGGCCTCATCCAGAAAAACCTCCTCCACCTCTTTCACGTTGGGCGGCAGCTCATACACAAACTTTCCCCGGTCCTGCGCTTTGGCACCGATGACCCAGAGGGAGAACTCCTGCTGAGGCATAGCCTGAATATAAGCGTGCATCCATGTGGATACGCCGCCGTGGACATAGGGGTAAGACCCCTCCAGCACCAGACAGATGCGCATGGTCATGCTCCCTTCTTTTCAATGCGGACGGTGTCGGCATTGGCCTTGAGCAGATAAAGGTTCCCTGTCAGGCGGGTCAATTCGCCGCCCGTCACTTTGCCGGGAGTCCCCTCATTGGCGCGGAAGAAAAGCCATGCTTCATCGGCAAAATTGCCAAGGCGAAGTATCCACGCGGTGTCGGTGCTGTCCAGCGTGACCGTCAGCTGTGCATACCGCTGGATGGCGGCAGAGCACTCGGTGCCGGTCTGCCTGCGCAGATCCGGTGCGGCGGCACTGAGCCACTTGAGGTAATCTTTCAGACCACCCTTATAGGTTTCCCAGCCTTCCGCAGCACCGCGGTCCACATCCAGCAGATCGTCCGGGTGCATAAAGTGGGTGCTGACGTAATGCATATTCAACTCGCTCATCGCGGCCAGCCGCATATAGGTATCTCCCACCATACCGCCGGATACGATGCGGGGCTGCTCCACGATACCGTCGCTGGCCACACCGAATTCCTGCACATAGGGCAGGGACGTGCCATCCTCAAAGTAAGTGCTGGCAATGGTGCGGATCTGGGACACTTTGCTGCCCAGCACCTTCCGCCCTGCAGCGGAAAGGATGTTGGAGGGCGGCACATAGACACTGCCCTCGGTGTTGGGCAGCACGGTCTTCTGAAAATCGATCAGTTCGTTCATCGCTGCCACAATGGCATCCTCGCTGGGCCACTGACGGTAGCTGTAAAGATCCTTGTAATCCGTATCGGGCAGCACCAGCGGCTGATGGTTGTAGCCGTGGAAGCCCACTTCCCCGCCCTGCTGCAGCAGCAGGCTGCCATAGTATCGGAACTGCTGGGTGTCCGGCTGACGGACCGGCGCACTCTGGGTATCGTCCTCATAGTTTTCGATCATGACACCGGTAAAACGGATGGAGTATTGCTGTGCAAGCTTCATAAGATCCGGCCACCAGACCTTGGAATAGAAGTCCGCTATGCTCATCCCGTAGTCCCTGCGGATATAACTACCATCGCCGCCGGGCACCGGAGATGGAAAATCGTCTAGATAGAACACCGCGCTGTTGATCACCGGGTAGGCAGCGGCATCGCACAGAAGGCTGAAGGACGCTGCATAGATGCCGCGCATGATCTTATCGTAGATGCCGATGTTGTCCACCACCACCCGACCGGCACCGGACTTTGTGCCCCATACCAGCGGAACGCCTTCGTCCCCCGTGCGGGCATAGACTGTGGCTTCCTCCCGGAGACTGACACTGAGAGAGGATTCAAATGGGTCGCTGAGCTCATACCGCTGCCCGCCGCCCAGCATAAACTCCTCTGTGGGAACGATGCTTTCTGCGGTCTTATACTCCCACGAAGAGGACAGGACGCCGAGTTTGGGCGAAATGGCATCAAAATACGTCGTTTTCTGGGGCGCCATGGCAAACAGGACGCTGCCGCCGTCCTTTACCCAGTTCATCAGGTCGATCAGGCGGCTGCCCAACGCATCCAGATCGCTCATGAGGACCACAACGGTTTTATACCGGTCAAACTCCGGGATCCCTTCAAGAGAGGTCGTGTGTACATCCACAGCCCGCGTGCTCACCTTCATATCCAGCAAGATCTGATCGAACTGCTTTTTTGCAAGGTCTGTACCTTCCTGCCCGGAATCGTAGAGCAGCAGGCAGGTGACGGGCTGGCCGAACATGGCGGTCTGTGCAGGCTCGACCTCTGTCCGGGAGAGATAATTGAGCTTGAATTTCGCTGCTTTGTATTGAATGCCGCTGCGCTCCGCAAACAGGATAGCGGCCATCGCCACGAACACGGCCCAGATGATCAGCAGCTTTTGCCAGCGGAACATCCGCAGCCGGGAAAGGATCTCCTTTATCATTGCTGTTTCCCCTGCCAGAACCGCACGATCTCGCGGCCCTTTGCACTGAGGTAGACCTCCTTTTCCTCGATTTGACCCAGTGTTTTTTGGATAGCCTCCCCATCTCGCAGCGCTGCTGCCAGCCGCAGGCAGAGCACCCACGGTGCCTCGCGCTGGGGCCAGCGCGCCGTAAGCTCTTCCAGCGTTTTCTCTGCGCGGTCATACTCAGCAAGACTGAGCTGCACCTCTGCCAGCCTGCATTCCAGCATACAGCTGCGTCGTCCGTCAAGATCTTCCAGCCGCTTTTTCAGCAGCTGCTCCAGCTGATGGCTCTGGATCTCTGCGGCTCTGCCCTGTACGAAACCGTCTTTCAGGTAGCCTTCCAGATAGTCGCAGTATTCTTCCAGCACGGCGGCATCGTCCGGGGCAGCGGCATAGCGCTGCTCCAGCTTCTGCAATTTCAGGTCCGCCTCCTTAGTGATCTGCGACAGCGCCGTGGAAGCGTAGTGTACCACTTCGCTGTCGTTGTCCATACGGGCCTGCTGAAGCAGGTCATAATAGCCTGCGGGGTCATCCGTCAGCACCGAGAGGATGAGCTTGCGTTTCTGCGCGGGACTGTCAACCAGCAGCGCTTCCTCCAGCGGAACGACCGTATCCTCGCCTTCGTCATCCGCCACAAGGATGCTTTTGTGTATTTCTTCGTTGATGTGCAGCTTTTCAAGTGTCTGTTCCCGCAGGCACCCTCCTGTAAGGCGGTTGGAGGTGTGGAGCAGCAGCACACACAGCGGCCCCCACAGCGGCACAAGAAGCATCACCGGGGCAAAATATCCCTCCACCTCCAGTACCCGGGTCCTGGCCAGCAGCCAGATCCCCCCGCATACGGCCAGATGTACTGCCAGCAGCACAAGACCAAGCCAGAACCCGTTACGCATGCGATGCCTCCTGTTTTGCAGCGCTGATCAGCCGCAGCTGCTCATCCAGCGGCACCGCAGTGACATGAAGCCCCTTTTCACCCAGTCGCTGGGTCAGCAGCGGCAGATTTTCTTCATCGGTCTGATTCATCAGCAGGTAAATGGCGTTGTTTGTTCCAACGCCTGCTGCATCGGTACTGCGGATGGAGCGCCTCACCCGGTCGTTGATTTCGGCCCGGTTTTTGAACGTTCCCGTCACCTGCAGCAGCAGATGATGGGCCATTTTGTCTTCCTGCAGGGTGCAGGCTGTAGCCAGCTGCTCTGCAAACACAGCCGGACGCAGCAGGCAGGTGCCGGGCAGATACCAGTTTTCCCGCACAACGCTCTCGTACTCAAAGGCCCGCACCAGTGCTGTTTCCACCAGTCCGCAGAGGATGCGGAACAGATTCTGGTAATACAGGGTCATCTGCTCTTCGCTGGCAGTATGCAGCCCGATCAGTACCACAAGGCTGCCGTTCTGCCGCACGCCTGCGGCATACATCGGACGTCCGGGGAGGAAGCCGCGATTCACCCACAGCCCTTCCTGTTCGATGGCGCGGATCACATCCAGCCACTGATCCACCTCCAGCGAGTATGCCGGCTCCGGCGTCATTCCGGCACTGGCGGCGGTAAGGCGGGCAAACCCCTGGTTCTTTTCCATACGGTAGATGGTAAGGCTGTGGTTTTCCAGCACGTCTTCCATGATCTGCACCGTCTTGCGGCAGATCTCCTGCGGCTGCAGCATATCCAGCTGCTGGGTCACAGCATAGATCTTGCCAAAACTGTCCCGGCGGCCCAGGATCTGGCGGCGGAACAACCGTTTATCCTCCAGCGTATCCTGATACAGTTTCCGGGTAAATTCAAGCCGCTTACGCAGCAGCTCGTTTTCTTCCTGCACGAAACGGGCGGTCTCTGTATTACGCAGCTGCACATAGCCGCAGGACGCTCCCACCACAAAATATACAATGAACGCCAGCCAGTTGGCAGGCGCATAAAACAGCAGCATCAGGGTGGTACCCTGCCGCAGATAGCCCGCTGCCAGAGAAACAGACGCCAGCACAGCAGACAGCACGCCTGCATTGAGGCCGTAGACCGTGCCGATCAGCACAACGAACATCAGCCGGAGATCGATCATCCGGAACTGCGCGTCCGTGCCTGTAATACGCACCAGCAGTTCCGTGGCCAGCCACGCGGCAGCGATCTCCGCAAGCCGCAGCAGGAGCGGGCTCCGGCGGATCTTATCCACCATTTTGCGTATAAAGCTTTTTTTCTCGGTCTTCCGGGCGCACCACGCATGATAGATCGCTGGAAGATCATCCAGAATGCTGTACCGTTGGAACCAGCCGTACCTGCGGCGGACCGCATTATCTGCTGCGGGGTAGGTCTGGATCGTATCGGTTCCGTACAGCACCTTCAGCCCGGGCTGCAGCTTTTGCAGCACCTCGCCCAGCTGCCCCTGTGTGCTCCCAAACACATCCGGCAGCGTAAATCGCTCCGGCTCCGGTGTCCATGTATCGAACACCCGGGCAACGAGATCGGCCAGTTCTTCTGCACAGAGCGCCAGCAGCGGCTGCGCGGCCTGTTCCTCCATTTGAACCGTACCGGCAGGCATCTGTTCGAATAGCCGCGCAAACTGATCCGCGCCGCTGGCCGAGACAGCATACAGGTAGGGCAGGCGGAACACCTTGACCTGAAGCTTGCTGGTTCTGGCGTAATGGAAGCAAAGCTCCTCCGCCGCATTGGCCAGCAGCGTTTTGCCGGAAGACGGCACAAATGCTGCCTCCGGCCCTGAGAGGTACAGCAGCTCCACCTCCCGCTCGCGGCAGGATTGCAGGACCCGGCGCAGGCGGTCCAGTTCACCTTCCTGATTCCCGTGCGGCAGAAGATATTCAGAAAAATAGACAACGCGGTCAAACTGATAGGTCTCTGCAAGCTGATCCAACAGCTGCCTGCTTTCCAGCGTCACCGTCTTGATCCGGGTGTCCGGCAGCGCCTCCCCTTTTGCGCGGGTAGTCAGCACATGATCATCCGGGAATGCCGTCTCGATCCACTCCTGCGTCAGGAACGCTGTAAAACCTGTGAGTAAAATCTCCATTGCATTTACCGTTTCTGCCCCTTTTCAACGGACAGAGTCAGAGTATCGGTCCACGTTACTGCCCCAGTATCGAAACTAAAATAGTTACTTTCCCCGATAAGGAGCAACACCAGCTTTTCCTGGAACCTGAAGGAGAAACGACACAGGAACTTTACTTAAATGGTTTCTCTTCATCACTCCCGATGAATATACAGATAGAAGCGCTGAAAAAAGTTCCCGCATTCAAAGACTTGGTGATTTATCGTCCCGGATACGCTATCGAGTATGACTACTTTGACCAGATCGGAAGAGCACACGTCTGAACTCCAGTCACATTCCTTTATATCGTATGCCGTCTTCTGCTTGAAAAAA
>ENA-UPWR01000271-UPWR01000271.1-human-gut-metagenome-genome-assembly--contig:-NODE-271-length-11189-cov-25.456174_pt1 | contig 11189 bp, 8 predicted proteins | sample MGYA00250053_ERZ773382 | MGnify/ENA primary metagenome ERZ773382 (study PRJEB29103, sample SAMN06112029) | human gut metagenome | biome: human gut; feature: ankylosing spondylitis patient; material...
TCAAGCAGAAGACGGCATACGAGATAAAGGAATGTGACTGGAGTTCAGACGTGTGCTCTTCCGATCTAGGTACATTGTGACGGCTCTGCGCATATTCGTCATCCAAAGAAAACCAATCATCAAGCCTGCCAGACATTAAAGCATATTCTGCATAATCAATTCCACCAGTAGCTAAGTCGCTAAACACGTATTGTGCTGTTCCCGTTACAGTTTTTAGTGTGTTTCCTGCTTTTGTCGGTGGCAAGCTATGCTGCCGACCGGTCGATTCAGTTACCTAAGCCCGATATGAATCGTGCCGGACTGCTAATGAAAGCGTTATCCGAACGTCATTCTACTCGTGAATATGCTTCGAAGGCTTTGAGTAATACCGATTTATCCGATTTACTCTGGGCTGCCAATGGCATTAACCGGTCATCTGAAGGCAAACGTACAGCTCCGTCAGCCATGAATCGTCAGGATATCGACATATATGTAGTGCTTCCGCAAGGAACTTACCTATATGATGCTAAAGGGCATAAGCTCAATCTGATTTCTGAGGGAGATCACCGTTCTGCGGTTGCTGGCGGTCAGGCCTTTGTCAACAATGCGCCGGTATCGTTGGTGCTGGTCAGTGATCTGTCTAAGCTGGGTGATGCGAAGAGTAATCATGTTCAATTGATGGGAGCTATGGATGCAGGGATTGTTTCGCAAAACATCTCGTTGTTCTGTTCGGCTGCACGTCTGGCCACAGTCCCGCGTGCATCGATGGATCTGGCACGGCTCAAAACTGCTTTGAAATTAAAGGATACTCAAATGCCGATGATGAATCATAAGCAAAGTCACCAATACGGTCTTGCCATCCCAGTTCCAATTCAAACCCCTTGTTCGTAATATTACCGGCATTAACTGGCGAGAAACTGTTACCTACTACAGTTGAAGCCTTAATACCCGAAACAATCAGGTCTTTTGTGTTTTTATGGAAATAATCGGCTGTAACAGTCAAACGGCTATTCAAGAAACGGGCATCAATACCTATATTGGTTTGTTCAGAAGTTTCCCATTTAAGTCCGTCATTACCGGTAGCAGACGGAGCATAACCATTGATGTAAGAGAAATTATTATTATCACCTACAGCCAAATGCCCGGTAGCACCAATTGATACATTCCATTTATAACCGCCCAATGATGCAGTAGAACCATTCTGTCCCCAACTGGCACGGAGCTTTAATTGTGACAGCCAGTCTTCAGTTCCTTTCATAAAATTTTCCTCCGAAAGAACCCAACCCAAAGAAACTGCCGGGAAATAGCCCCAACGTTTGTTCTTTGGCAACACAGAGAGGTCAGCAGCATCGGCACGCAGTGAGAACTGAGCCATGTACTTTCCGGCATAGTCATAATTCAAACGTCCGAAGTAAGATAATTTACGAGTATAGGTAGGCTCACCACCACTTACATCCTTTACAGCATCAGATGTAGCATAGGCAAAGTAGAAGAAATTAGGATCATTCTGCAAGAAACCCAAATGCGAAACTCTGTTAATCACATTTCCCCACATATCTGTAGTATCTTCATTATATCCCTTCTTACTTCCGCTAACGCCATAAGAACGGCTCTGACTATAAGAAGTTCCCAACATCAATGTTGCGTTGTGTTTGCCAAAAGAACGGGTGTAGTTCAAAAAGTTCTCCCACTGATAATAGGTTGGGCTATAATCCGAAGCCGAAACCTCCACCCAATCACGTTTAGCCTTGTCAGTATAGTAATAAGATTGCCCCACGCCATAAGAGGAAGTTGAAGCCAAACGATAAGAAAGACGAGAAGTAACGGTAAGCCCCTTGATAGGCATAAAATTCAAATAAGTAGAACCATTGATATTAAAGCCTCTGTTCTTGGTATAAGAGTTGTCACGCATGGCAAAAGGATTGATAGCTTCGGCATTGCCAGTGAAAGCTGATACACCATAAAGGTTGCCGTTTCCATCGCCCAACATATTCTTATGATCCTTATAGATGGTAGCCATATTCAACGGCAAGTCATCAATAGGATAAAGAGGCTTGGTCAGAGGGTCTAATTGTAATACAGAAAGCATCATGCTACCATACTCATTGCCCTCGGCTACGGACTGAGTTTTGTAGTGCTCAATCTGATTATTGGTACCTACCTCCAGCCAAGGTTTGATTTTCCAGCTGGCATTTACCATTCCCGTGAGTCGTTCATAAGTATCGGCATTGCCGACAATCATACCGTCGTTATCAAGGTGGGACAATGACAGATAGAAAGAACCTCTGTCGCTACCACCTTGGAAAGTCACATTATGACGTACCATCGAACTGTTTTCAAAAGCCTCATCGACCCAATCCGTATCGGTTTTTCCATCCCAATAGGTATCAAAAGCACTCTGGGTAAGCTTCTTGTTTTCCAAGAAGAATTCCTTGTACTGCGCAGCATTCATTACTTCGGGTACTTTACCCAAACTCTGTGAAGTATATTGAAAATCGTATGTGATTTTACCGTTTCCTTTTCCTTTCTTCGTAGTAATCAATACTACACCGTTACCGGCAGCAGCGCCATAGATAGCTGCAGAAGCACCATCCTTCAAAACTTCCATAGACTCAATGTCATTAGGGTCGATACCACCAATATCGCTGGCAATACGTCCATCCACTACATACAACGGGTCACAAGAACCGTTAGAGCTTATTCCACGGATACGTACCTGCGGAGAAGCACCCGGTTTGGCCGATGCACTGAGCACCTGCACACCGGCAGTCTTACCCTGCAATGCCTGCTCAGCACGGGTAATGGTACGTGCTTCCATATCTTCTGATTTTACCGAAGATAAGCCTGCAGCCCGGTGGCGTGCACCGTTTCTTTCACCGTCCTTATCTCCGCTACCGCCACTACAATGACGACGACAACGACAACCCCTGTGGGGGTGTAGTTGTTATTTTTCCGTCACGAGCATACCCGTTATGCATTTTCCGGCCAAGGCTGCCGGAACGGAAAGCCCGGTTCGATCAAAGGTGGTTTCATTCAAAAGGAGATTTTATCATGCGATATATCAAAGTTTTCGCCCCGGGAACGGTGGCGAACCTGGGTTGCGGCTTCGATGTGATGGGGCTGACGCTCGACGGCGTGGGCGACCTGCTGGAGGTCGGCATCGAAGAAGGTGCCGGGGGGCTCGTTATCCGCAACCGCAGCGGGAAGGAACTTCCCGCCAAAAACGAGGACAACGTGATTACCCCGGCGGTGATGGCACTGCTCGGGGCATACGAAAAACCCGTGCGGGTCGAGGTTACGATCCTCGAAAAGATCGCTCCCGGCAGCGGCATCGGGTCGAGTGCGGCTTCGTCGGCCGCAGCGGTTTGGGGCGTGAACGAACTGTTGGGACGTCCCTTTTCAGGGGAGCGGCTCGTGGAATTTGCGATGATGGGCGAGGCGCTCATCGGCGGTACGTCCCATGCCGACAACGTGGGCCCTGCCGTGCTGGGCGGCGTGGTGCTGATCCGGGGGTACGAACCGCTGGACATCGTGCGCCTGCCTGTCCCCGAGGGCTTTTTCTATGCCGTGGTGCATCCCGACATCGTGGTCAGTACCAAGCAGGCGCGCGAAGTGCTTCCCCGCGAGGTACCCCTGCACGATGCCGTGACGCAGTGGGGCAATGTCGGCGGGCTGGTGGCCGGGTTCGCCCTGGGCGACGTGGCGCTGATCGGTCGGTCGATGCACGACGTGGTGGCGGAGCCTTACCGCAAGGGGTTCATTCCGGGTTACGATGTGCTGAAGGAAGGGGTGCTCGCCGAAGGCGCCCTGGCGATGAACATTGCCGGGTCGGGGCCTTCGATCTTCGCCCTGGCCGCCGATGAGGCCGTCGCGCAGCGGGTCGCGCAGCGGATGCGGGCGCATTTCGCCCGCCCCGGTATCGGCTGCAAGATATATGCGGGCCGCGTGTCGAACTGCGGGGCAAGGATTGTGGAATAGTATAAAACGACAAACAGATGAAATATTATAGCACGAAAGACAAAGCATGCGCACGCGCCTTTTCGCTTCGCGAGGCCGTGCAGGCGGGGCTGGCACCCGACGGCGGGTTGTTCGTCCCGGAACGTATCCCGCAGGCCGATATGGCCGTCGCGGAGCGGCTGGCCGGGGAGTCCTATGCCGCGCTGGCCGGATACCTGGCGGAACTTTTTTTCGGTGACGACATCGACCCCGGTCTCCTGCGGCGGGAGATGGAGCGGATCTACGACTTTCCGCTGCCGCTTCGCCGTGTCGGCAGCCGCTATACGCTGGAGCTCTTCCACGGCCCGACGTTCGCATTCAAGGATTACGGTGCGGGCTTCATGGGGCGGATGATCGGTCTGATGGGCGGTGCCGGCGAAAAACTGGTGATTCTGACGGCTACGTCGGGCGACACGGGCAGCGCCGTGGCGCACGGGTTTTACGGCGTGCCGGGCGTCGAGGTGGTGCTGCTCTATCCCGAAGGGAAGATCAGCCGGCTGCAGGAGTGCCAGATGACCACGCTCGGCGGCAATATCCACCCGCTGCGTGTGGCCGGGACGTTCGACGACTGCCAGCGGCTGGTCAAGGGGCTGTTTGCCGACGCAAAATTCCGTGCGGGGCACCGCGTGTCGTCGGCCAATTCGATCAACCTGCTGCGCTGGATACCGCAGGCATTCTATTATTTCTACGGCTATTGCCTGTGGCGGCAGCAGACGGGCGGCGGACGGCCTGTGGTCGTGGTGCCGAGCGGTAACTACGGAAACCTCTCGGCCGGGATGCTCGCCCGCCGCATGGGGCTCCCCCTCGGCGGATTCGTCGCGGCTTCGAACCGGAACGACGTGGTGCCCGAGTTCCTGCGCAGCGGCGAGTACCGTCCGAGGCCGTCGGTGCGGACGCCGGCCAATGCGATGGACGTCGGAGCGCCGAGCAATTTCGAACGTATGCTGTGGCTCTGCGGCGGTGAGCCGGATGCCCTGCGTGATGAACTGGAGGGATTCCGCTGCGACGATGCCATGATCCGCCGTACGATCGACGGGCTGCACCGCAATTACGGATACCTTTCCGACCCGCACAGCGCCATCGGATATGCCGCTTCCGTAGCGTGCGGGAAACCGGGATTTTACCTCTCTACGGCGCATCCCGCCAAATTCGGGGAGGTCATCTCCCCCGTCACGGGGGCTGCGGTTCCGCTGCCTCCGCGGCTGGCCCGGCTCGCCTGCCTGCCCCGGGTTTCGGAGCCTATGGCGGCCGACCTGGGGGCACTCGAGCAATTCGTGGCCGGGATATAAACCGGCTGCCGGGCCGTGGCGTTGCTGTCCGGGCGGGGTGCGCCTCGTGGCCTGCACGGAAAAAGGGGTTGCAACCTTTGCGGTTGCAACCCCTTTTTTGCGGATAGGAGCCCCCGGAGCGGGGCGTGCCTAAATATGCGCGGCGATGAAGTCCCCGACCTCGGAGGTCGAGTAGCGGCGTTCGCCCTGTGCGGCGAGGTCTTCGGTGACGACACCTTCGGTGAGTGCCCGGTCTACGGCGGCCCGCACGGCGCTGCCCTCCGTGTCGAGCCCCAGGTGTTCGAGCAGCATGGCGGCCGAGAGGATCGTGGCCATCGGGTTGGCGATGTTCTTCCCCGCAGCCTGCGGATAGGAGCCGTGGATCGGCTCGAAGAGCGCCACTTCCGACCCGACGCTCGCCGAGGGGAGCATGCCGAGCGAGCCGCTGATGACGCTGGCCTCGTCGGTGAGGATGTCGCCGAACATGTTCTCGGTGACGATCACGTCGAAATGGGTCGGCTGGCGTACGATCTGCATCGCGGCGTTGTCCACGAACATGAATTCCAGCTCCACTTCGGGGTACCGGGGCGCCATATCCTGCGCGACCTCCCGCCACAGGCGCGAGGTTTCGAGCACGTTGGCCTTGTCCACGACCGTCAGGCGCCGCCGGCGGCTCATGGCGAGCCGGAATGCGACGTCCAGCACGCGTTCGATCTCCGTGCGCGTGTAGGTGCAGGTGTCGAAAGCCTCCGTCCCGGCTTCGTTGCGCCCCTGCGGCCGGCCGAAATAGATGCCGCTCGTCAGTTCGCGCACGCAGATGAAATCGGTGCCGCGCACCACCTCTGCCTTGAGCGGCGAGCGGCTGGCCAGCGTGTCGAACAATGCGATGGGGCGCAGGTTGGCGAACAGTCCCAGCGATTTGCGCATGCGCAGCAGTCCCTGTTCGGGACGTACCGGGGCCTTGGGGTCGTTGTCGTACTTGGGGTCGCCGATGGCACCGAACAATACGGCGTCGGCAGCCTGGCAGATGGCGTGCGTCTCGTCGGGATAGGGGTCGCCCGTGGCGTCGATGGCGCAGGCGCCCACTAACGCCTCGCGGTAGTCGAATCGGTGTCCGAATTTCGCCGCCACGCGGTCGAGTACTTTCGTGGCCTCGGCAATGATCTCGGGGCCGATGCCGTCGCCGGCTAAAAGGGCTATGTTAACATCCATGGTCGTTGTATGTTGGTTCGATTATGTTCAGCATTTTGATCGTCGCCTTGATGGCGGCTTCGGTTTGGTCGGCATCCAGCCCGCGGGTCTTGAACTCCTTGCCGCCCGTCTCCCACGTGATGATCGTCTGCACGAAGGCATCGGTTCGTCCGCCGGGCGGGATCGAGACGGTGTAGTTGCGCAGCATCGGGAACTCGCGGCCGAGCTGGTGCTTGTAGATCTGCCTGAGCGCCCGCATGAAGGCGTCGTACTGGCCGTCGCCGACCGAGGTCTGCTCGTATTCGCAGCCGTTGATCTCGATCTTGAGCGTAGCGGCCGGGTGCAGCCCCTGTGCCAGCGACAGGCTGTAATTGAGTATCCGCACGGGGTTTTCGACCTGGTCGTAGCGCAGTACGTCGGCGATGATGTAGGGCAGGTCTTCGGCCGTCACCAGCTCCTTCTTGTCGCTCAGCTCGACCACCCGTTCGGTTACCTTGCGCATCGAGGCTTCGTCGAGCTCGATGCCCAGCGCTTCGAGGTTCTTCAGGATGTTGGCCTTGCCCGAGGTCTTGCCCAGGGCGTATTCGCGTACGCGTCCGAAGCGTTCGGGCAGCAGCTCGTTGAAATAGAGGTTGTTCTTGTTGTCGCCGTCGGCATGGATGCCGGCACACTGCGTAAAGACGTTCTCGCCGACGATCGGGCGGTTGCCCGGGATCCGGATGCCCGTGTAGGTCTCGACCATGCGGCTGACGTGGTTGATCTTCGTTTCGTCGATGCCCGTGAGGCAGTGCAGCCGGTCGTGCAGCACGGCCACCGTGCTCGACAGGGGTGCGTTTCCTGCGCGTTCGCCCAGCCCGTTTATGGTTACGTGAACCCCGTGGAACCCGGCTTTCACCGCAGCTGCGGTGTTGGCCACGGCCAGGTCGTAATCGTTATGGGCATGGAAGTCGAACCTAAGCTGCGGATAGCGTGTCACCATGTCGCGGCAAAACCGTTCGGTGGCATAGGGGTCGAGGATGCCCAGCGTGTCGGGGCACATGAAGCGCTGCACGGGGGCGTCGGCAAGCCCGTCGAGTATCGTGTAGACGTACCCGGGCGAATCCTGCATACCGTTCGACCAGTCTTCGAGGTAGACGTTCACCTTCATGCCCCGCGCGATGGCCCCGCCGATCGTGGCGCGGATGTCGCAGAGGTGCTCCTGCGGGGTGCGGCGCAACTGTTCGCGGCAGTGTTTGAGCGACCCCTTTGCCAGCAGGTTCACCACGCGACACCCGGCCTGGCCGAGCCAGTCGAGCGACACGCCGCCGTCGATGAATCCCAACGCCTCGATGCGGTCGGTATAACCCTTCGCGGCAGCCCATTCGGCGATGCGGCGCACGGCCTCCTGCTCGCCCTGCGAAACCCGCGCCGAGGCTATCTCGATGCGGCTCACACGCAGTTCTTCCAGCAACAGCCGGGCGATGGAGAGTTTTTCGCGGGCGTTGAACGAAACCCCCGACGTCTGCTCGCCGTCGCGCAGCGTGGTATCCATTATCTCTACGCGGGGATACATCGCGCTGCTATTTATGCGCCTGTTCGAACGCTTCGATCTGGGGCGCGATGCTGCGCAGGTAGTCCACGTCGTCGTAGCCGTTCTGCAGACAGCGCTTCTTGTATGCGTCGATCTCGAAGCGCTCGCTGCGGCCCGTGGCGCAGATCGTCAGCGTCTGGTTGTCCAGGTCTACGGTGAATTGCGTCGCAGGGTCGCCGTCGATCGCCGCGAAGACCGCCGCGAGGAACTCTCCGCTTACCGTGATCGGCAGCAGCCCGTTGTTGAGGGCATTGTTGCGGAAGATGTCGGCGAAGAAGCTCGACACCACGACGCGGAACCCGTAGTCGGCGATGGCCCATGCGGCGTGCTCGCGCGAACTGCCGCAGCCGAAGTTGCGGCCTGCGACGAGGATTTTGCCCCCATACCGGCTGTCGTTGAGCGGGAACGAGGCGATCCGCTGCCCCCGGGCGTCGTAGCGCCAGTCACGGAAGAGGTTGTCGCCGAATCCTTTGCGCTGGGTGGCTTTCAGGAAACGTGCCGGGATGATCTGGTCGGTATCTATGTTCTCCGTGCTCACGGGCACGGCCCCCGAGGTGAAGGTTTCGAATTTGGGTATGGACATATTGGTTTTGTTTTTTCCGGCATTCGGCAGCGGCCATTTTGCTGCAAAGCGGCATGTAAGCCCCTGCCTGAGGCGGGGGGTTGGGGGTGGGCCGGAATTATAAACGACGCCGAAGGCGGCGGCAACGACCGGCCGATCCAAACCGAAGTTAAAAATTTTTACATTTCAAACACCTTGCGCGGATCCTCGATCCTGCCGCATACCGCGGCCGCGGCGGCTACCGCAATGCCTGCGAGCATGGTGCGCGCACCGGGCCCCTGGCGCCCTTCGAAGTTGCGGTTCGAGGTCGAAACGCTGTATTTGCCTGCCGGGATCTTGTCGGCGTTCATCGCCAGACACGCCGAGCAGCCCGGCTGCCGGAGCTCGAACCCGGCGGCGGCGAGCACTTTGTCGAGCCCTTCGGCCCGTGCGGCGGCTTCGACGCCTTTCGAACCGGGGACGATCCATGCCGTTACGCCCTGGGCCTTGCGCCGGCCTTCGACCAGCTTGGCGAAGCGCCGCAGGTCTTCGATGCGGCCGTTGGTGCAGCTGCCCACGAAGACATAGTCGACAGGTTTGCCGAGCAGCTTTTCCCCGGCTTTGAATCCCATGTACTCCAATGCCTTGGGGTCGGCCTCGGCCGGGATCTGCGCATCGACGGCCATGCCCATGCCGGGGTTGGTGCCGTAGGTAATCATCGGGGCGATGTCGGCGGCATCGAACCGGTACTCCTTGTCGAATACGGCGTCGGCATCGCTGTAAAGCGTTTCCCAGCGGGCGACGGCCTGGTCGAACGCCGCTCCCTGCGGCGCACGTTCGCGCCCGCGCAGGTAGTCGAACGTCGTCCGGTCGGGTGCGATCATGCCGCCCCGCGCCCCGCACTCGATGCTCATGTTGCAGACGGTCATGCGCCCTTCCATCGAGAGCGAACGGATCGCTTCGCCGGCGAACTCGATGAAATAGCCCGTGCCGCCCGAGGCGGTGAGTTGCGAGATGATGTAGAGCACGACATCCTTGGCTTCGACGCCCGGGCGCAGTGTCCCGTCGACCGTGATGCGCATGCTCCGCGGCTTGGACTGGATGATGCACTGGCTGGCGAAGACCATCTCGACCTCTGAGGTGCCGACGCCGAATGCCACGGCGCCCAGTGCCCCGTGCGTCGAGGTGTGGCTGTCGCCGCAGACGATGGTCATGCCCGGCTGTGTGAATCCCAGTTCGGGGCCGATGATGTGCACGATGCCCTGGCGCGGGTTTCCCACGCCGAAATGTTCGATGCCGAATTTGGCGCAGTTGGCCTCCAGCGCCTCGACCTGGCGCCGCGATTCGGTCTCGGCGATCGGCAGGTGCTGGTCGACGGTCGGGATGTTGTGGTCGGCCGTGGCGGTGATTTGTGCCGGGCGTGCCACGCCGATGCCGCGCCGTTCCAGGCCTGCGAAAGCCACGGGCGACGTCACCTCGTGGATGTACTGGCGGTCGATGTAGAGCACCGAGCGTCCGCCGTCTTCGGTGCGCACGGTGTGCGCATCCCATATCTTGTCCAGAAGTGTCCTGCCCATCTTACTCCTCCTTTTCCTTGCGTTCGGTTACGTTCAGTACGCGCAGCGCGTCGAGGAACGCCTCGATCGACGCCCGTGTGGTGTCGGTGTGTGCGGCGAAGCCGTGGACGGTGCGGCTGCCGCACTGTACCTGTACGTGTACGCGCCCCACGTCGTTCGAACCGCGGGTGATGGCCTGCATGAGGAACTCCATGAGCACGACCTTCTCGTTGATCAGGGTCTTGATCGCCGACACGGCGGCATCCACCGGGCCGTTGCCCGTGGCGATGGCCATGCGCTCGTGGTCGCCGAACTTCAGCACCACGGTCGCCGTCGGGACGAGCGTGCCGGTGGTCACCTGCAGGAATTTGAGCGATACGGACTGCTGTTTCATGCGGTCGATGTCGCCTACCAGGTATAACAGGTCGTAGTCGTGGATCTCCTTTTTCTTGTCGGCAAGCTCGAGGAACTTGGCGTAGGTTGCGTCCAGCTCTTCCTGCGTGAGGTCGTAGCCGAGCAGTTCGAGCCTGTGTACGAGCGCCGCGCGGCCGCTGCGGGCCGTCAGGGCGATGACCGACTCGTTGAGGCCGATGTCCTGCGGGTCGATGATCTCGTAGGTCTGGCGGTCTTTCAGCACGCCGTCCTGGTGGATGCCCGACGAGTGGGCGAAGGCGTTGCGGCCGACGATCGCCTTGTTGGGCTGCACGGGCATGTTCATTAGGCTCGACACTAGGTGCGATGCTTTGGTGATCAGGCGTGCGTCAATGCCGGTGTCGACGGCGATCTCCTTGTGGCAGCGCAGCGTCATCACCACCTCTTCGAGCGAGGTGTTGCCTGCGCGTTCGCCGATGCCGTTGATTGTCACCTCGGCCTGCCGCGCACCGTTGAGGATGCCGCTCAGGGTGTTGGCCGTAGCCATGCCCAGGTCGTTGTGGCAGTGGGTCGAGATGATCGCCTTGTCGATGTTGGATACGTGGTCGACCAGGTATTTGATCTTCGCGCCGTATTCGTGGGAGATCGGAAGAGCGTCGTGTAGGGAAAGAGTGTAGATCTCGGTGGTCGCCGTATCATTAAAAAAAAAAAAAAAA
>ENA-UPWR01000272-UPWR01000272.1-human-gut-metagenome-genome-assembly--contig:-NODE-272-length-11187-cov-26.776598_pt1 | contig 11187 bp, 10 predicted proteins | sample MGYA00250053_ERZ773382 | MGnify/ENA primary metagenome ERZ773382 (study PRJEB29103, sample SAMN06112029) | human gut metagenome | biome: human gut; feature: ankylosing spondylitis patient; material...
TTTTCAAGCAGAAGACGGCATACGAGATAAAGGAATGTGACTGGAGTTCAGACGTGTGCTCTTCCGATCTGACAAGACCTTTCCCAAAAGTAAATCCGTAAACCACAAAAAGTCGCTTTTGTCAATCGCTACGGCATCACCCTTGCCGCTGATATGTATACACCTAAAAACATTCAGAAGAGATTTCCCGCCCTTGCAGTCTGTGGACCTTTTGGTGCGGTAAAGGAGCAATGTTCCGGTCTGTATGCTCAAACGATGGCAGAACGCGGATATTTGACCATCGCGTTTGACCCTTCGTTTGCCGGCGAAAGCGGCGGCCAGCCCCGCTATATGGCATCCCCGGATATCAACACCGAGGATTTTATGGCCGCAGTAGACTTTCTCTCGGTGCAGGATAACGTAGATACAGATAAAATTGGCATTATCGGCATCCGCGGCTGGGGCGGCATGGCATTGAACACAGCTGCGCTGGATACCCGTATTAAAGCCACGGTCGTATCTACTATGTACGATATGACCCGTGTAAATGCAAACGGCTATTTTGATGCAGAAAATAGCGAAGAAGCCCGCTATGAAAAGAAAAAAATCTTGAATTCCCAGCGTACCGAGGACTACAAAGCGGGTCTCTATATGCGTGCCGGCGGCTGTGCCCTTGCCGACGCCGGACGATGCGCCGTTCTTCGTAAAGGATTACAGCGAATACTATAAAGGCCGTGCCTATCATGCAAGGAGCCTGAACTCCAACGACGGCTGGAATGTGATCGGCTGTGAGTCCCTTATGAACCAGCCGATTTTGAAATACAGCTGTGAGATCCGCAGCGCCGTTCTGGTCATGCATGACGAAAAGGCTCATAGCTTCTACTTCGGCAAAGACGCCTTTAACGATATAGTGCGCAACAGTAAATATGCCGCCAACAAACAATGATAACATCGTTTTGTATCGTTCTGACCGGATCGTTCTATTCTACGGCTCTAATTCGTGGGCGTATACTCGCCTTGGTAAAATGAATCTATCGGAAAACGAAGTAGTCCGCCTGCTTAGCAATGGCGATGTAAGCATTCGTTTGACTCTGTGATTTTCTAGAACGACAAGTTCCAGCTTATTACGTTTGCCCGTAGCAGGGTTTGGGGTGAGACCGCGTTTGCGAAGCACGGCGCAGCGATGGATTTTGTCGGGTAAATCAGCGGCAAAATAAAACTATTTTGCTCAAATTGAAGTCTACTTGACTTTTTTATTGAGGAGATGTCCGTTTTATGCTGCTGCATCTGCCTGCGGCATCATCGAATTTTCTGCATCTGTAACAGCCTGACGATAAGCACTTGCAGCGTTGTTATTTTATTCAATTGGCTGGGGGATAGTCCTCTGCACCGGGCGAAGTATTCCGCAGTACGGTTTCCACCGCGCACAGAGCAATCTTGGCAAGACTCAGCGTGGTAGGGGGATTCATGGCGGTATATCTCCGTCTATTTTTCTGTGTATAGAATACCACATAAACAAAAAGAGAACGGACGGTCTTTTCTGTTTACGAATTGAGCGCCTGCCACAACGCATCTGAAGCATCAAACACTGCCACGCTGTACCCGGCAAATCGGCGTTGAACATCCACGGTCTGGCTTCCGTCGGCGGCGGTATTGTAGCTGCCAAGATCAAGGTTTGAGAGCGTGGACTGCTGGCTCCACAGGATAAGCTGTGTTTTCCAATTTTCTCCCAGTTTTTCACTCGAGGCACCGTAGGCCTGCTCAAAGCCCTCCGGGTCATCCAAGATCCAGATTTTGCTCTCGCCGTTGGCAAGGTCGGTGTTCATCTGGGTGGCACCCGCCATCTGGCCGTTCATGTCGGTCAGGGCGGCATCGGCGCTCCATGTGTAGTTGTTCACCTGCACGATGACCGCCCCGTCACCGTTGGCGTCCTCCGTATAGTCTGCCAGCGCAGTCTGTAGGCGTTGCACGGCCTCGTCCGGCAGAGCTTCTGCCGTGACTACGGCCACGGTGTAATCGGGGTCTACGGTGGTCAGCAGACCGTGCGCTACATACGCCACACCCACAATGACCATCGCCGCCACTGCCACGATGCCCCAGTTATAATACCACCAGTTGGCGCGGGAGCGCTTTTTCTGCGCCTGCTCGGTCAGGGGCTTTTCCGGCGCTGCCGGGCGCGGGATGCTGCGCACTTCTATGCCGTACGTCTGCTGCAGCACCGGGAACAGGGTCTGCATGGCCGCCAACCCCGGCAGCCAAAAACCGAACAGCACCGCCCAGAACACGCTGACCGGGAACAGCAGGATCATGCCGCCGATGCCCGCCAGCATGAGAACGCCTGCCAAGACGCAGCGCGCCGGGGCGGCGGCCAGTAGTCTGCCCGCCCGGCGCAGCAGATTGTCTGGGACGGGGGACTGCAGCGGCAGCACAGCGGCGCACAGAGTGCCTAGAACTGCCAGAACCAGAAGGTCCAGTGCCAGAAACACCAGAACTGCAAGCCTGGGGTAGTACCCCTGCTGCGCGGCAGCATCAAACACAAAGGCCGATACAAAGCACAGCAGCCCCAGCACCAGCGTGCCAATGCAGCCAAAGCCGCAGGCGGCTTTCCAATGGGCGGCAAGGGTCTGCTTTGCCCGGGGCAGCCACTGGGAGGGGTCGTTCTGCAGGCTGCGCAGGGCGCAGTCGGCAAGCAGCACCATGGCGGGGCCGGTCAGCAGACCGGTCACCGCGCTGCACACCACCGTGAGCGGCAGGGAGAACAGGGTGACCCCCAGCGAGACGCCCAGCGCAGCGGGCAGGCAGAGCACGCAGACCATCAGGTTCGTGCCCAGCAGCTGGCCGAGGCCGCGGCCGACCATCTGGCAAAAGCGCGCAAAGCCTTTTTTCTCCGGCTCGTTTGGGCCTGCGCCGTGGCCGTCCCGCCCATAAAGGGCATTGTAGATGCTCATATCACTTCACCTCGGTGCCAAAGGCTTCGATCTGGGTCAGGGCGGGGAAGGGAGAGGCGCCCTCGGCCTGAATCAGATCCTTCAGCACAAGGCTGCGCACCCGCTTGGGCTCAAAGGTCACGCTCTGGGGCTTGGCGCTTTTCACCAGCGGAATGTCCAGCTGGCTGCCATCGGAAAATTCCACCGTGGCTTTGACCCAGTAGTTGTCGTGGGGAAAATCTGCCCGCTCGGTGATGCGCAGTTCATCCAGCAATACCTCCCGGCCAAAATCCAGCGTCAGGGCAGCGTTCGGGTCGCGGTTGATGCCCCAGCTCTGGTATGGATATTCGCCGTGGGCGCTGTTCTCAAAAATGCCGTCGATGGCGTTGCGGGCGGCAAACACCGCCTCGCCGCGGGTTTCCACGTTGGCGCTGGCATGGGGATAAAAGCCGGTGTCGCCGTGTTCGTCGTAGCAGTTGAAGGCCAAGTTTCGCCGGGCGGCGATCTCCTCCGGCAGTGCCAGCCGTGCGCGGATGACATGGCGGCTGCCCATAAAGCTCTTCGGGGAGTAGGTGACGGCCTGCTCCCCGAAGGGAATGTGGAAATTGATCTCCCGCTTGACCACATACACAAGGGCTTCGGGCATGGTATCCTCGAACTGGATGACGCAGTACTGGCCGGGATGGTCAATTTCCAGCGCTACCCGGTCGCCGGGCTTGTAGCAGTTGGTGTAAACAAGGGATACAGCGGTGTCGGCGTCGCAGGTCATCAGAGTGTGGCCGACTTCGTCCAGAATTTTCAGCTTGATGGTCTCCATGACAGTTCTCCTTAGTAAAGTTCGAGGTTCAGCATTTTCTGGAAATGCAGGGTGATCTTATAAATCGTTTCCGGCCATGCGGTGCGCAGGCGCGGGTCGGTGATGGACACAGGCGCAACAGCAGCCGTCACGGCATCCGGGTCAAAGCGGATGCCGCCCAGCGTACCCACCACAAAGCCATCTGCGGCGGGGACGGGCTGCTGCTCGGTGAGCAGGGTCAGCTCCACCGTGCCGGGATGATCCGTTTCGTCCCGCAGGGTGATGCCCTGTTCGCTGACGGATACGCTGCGGCGGTAGGTGGTAAGCCCCGGGATGGGAGGGTACGCGCCCGCCAGCTCGCCGGTGATGCTGTTTTTATCGGTGCACACCTCCCGGGCGGCGTATTCCGCGCCGGGCAGCTGCTGCACGCCGTCAAAGGTAGGCAGATTGTGCCATGCGCTCTGCATGGTCCAGATCTCATACCGCTGGGGGCTGAAGGTCTTTTGGGTGTAGCTCTCCACCCCGATATCGATGAGAAACGGTCTGCCGTCCTTGTACACGGTAATACTGCCGGTATCGTTGTGGTTGTGGCTGTCGCCGTTGGAGCCGAACTTTGCACCCAGCACCCAGCTGCCCTGCCGCGCGGTATAGACGCCCACGCTGGGGTACCACACCGTTAAATGATGCCGGGGCGTTGCGGAGTACGCCACCATTTCTTCTTCTGCAAAGGCGGTGGTCAGCCGGTACCACAGGTTGATGTGGGTGCTGCCGTCCGGGTTCTGCAAATGGTCGGGGTCGGCATCGGCGCGGAAGTCTGCCGCCGCAAGGGCTTGCAGGGCATCGCTGCCCACAGCCTGCCCAAAGCGGTATTCCCGCGCACCGCACCGCCCGGCAAGGGGGCTGCAATCGCCAAAGTTCAGGTAGTAAGGCCCTTCCACATGGACATTGCAGATGTACTCTGCAATGTTTTTGATTTTAGGCTCATGGAACAGGGGAGAGAAGGCCTCCGGCACAATGCTGGACAAAATTTCAAGGCAGCCCCACAGGGTCAGCCCGGCGTGGCGGTAATACTGCGCACCCTCGTTGCAGCAGCCGTCCGCGCCGTAGTCTTTCAAAAAGCAGTCGAGGCTGTAGGCCGCCTGTTTCACAGCGGTTTTCCGCTGCTGCTGGGTGGTGGGCAGCAGAAAAACGGTGAGCAGTACGTTCTGGGTGCACCAACTCGTCCAGTTACACATCGGTTCGCTGCCATTGCCCATCCACCAGAAGTGGCTTGTAAAATAGGGCGTCAGGATGCGGACGTTCAGCTCCCGCTCCATCCGCGCCGTGATGCCCGGGGCAGCGGTATCCAGCTCGTCCTGCAGCAGGCGGCGGGTCAGCGCCAGCAGCGCCCCGGTCTCGGCGGCAAACAGGTCCACGATGGGTCGGGTGGTGTCCGGCAGGGGCAGCTGCGGGGTGTCCCGCACATAGCTGTTGTGGGCGGGCAGCTGCCATGCGCTTTCCTCGCAGAGTGTCCATACGGTATCGGCAATGGCGTCCAGAAAGCGCCCTTTGTGCTCCACGCACTCGGCACATACCAGTGCACACAGCCGTGCCCGGCGGGAGAAATAAGCTGTTTCCCATGCGGTACGCCGCCCGGTGCGGGTAAAATCCAGCCAGAGGGTCAGCGGCAGGGGCGCAAGGGACGTTTGCAGCGCAGTTTCTCCGGCCTGCAAAAAGCGCTGCTTTGCCCGCAGGGGCAGCGCCTGCCATGCAGTGCGCTCTTTGGCAGGGGGAAAGGGCTGGTAATCGGGAAGAGATCCCGGCAGAAAGGCAAGCTGTTCCTGTATCATAAAAGCCTCCGACTTCAAATACCTTGCTGATATTCCCGCGGGCTGAGACCCGTGACCTTTTTGAACACCTTGGAAAAATAGAACGAGCTTTCGTAGCCCAGCTTTTCCGCGATCTCGTACACCTTCAGGTCGCCCTGCTCCAGCATCTCCTTGGCGGCGGCAATGCGGGTCTCGGTGATGTACTCCACAAAGCCGCTGTCGCCGTATTTTCCGAAAAGCTGGCTGAGGTAGTTGGGCGAAAAGTTGAACACCGCCGCCACATCGGCCAGTGTCAGTTTTTCCGAAAGGTGATTCTTGATATACTCCTGCACCTGTGCCACCACCTGCATCTTTCCGGCGGTGGCATCGCCCTCGTTGACCTCCACGAACTGGATGGGCTGCTCCACCGTGAGCAGGGGCTGCAGGTGGGCGTTTTCTCGGCAGCAGCGCGCCAGCCCCAGCAGCGAGCCGGTGGGGCGTCCCACCGCCCAGAGCAGCCGTACTGTGAAATAGTTGTATAAGATCTGGCTGGCACGTTCCAGCAGCGGGCGCAGCACTGCCCGGTAGCTTTGCGCCTGCTGCGCCGTCAGGCAGAACAACACATTGCCCCGCAGTGCATCCGCCCCGGCCACATAGCAGGGCAGGTAGTTTTGCAGGGTGGTCTCAAGCATCCGCCCGCAGGAAAAGCTCAGCTTCAGCTGCTGGGCGGGGGTCAGCTCTGTATTGGCAATGATCTCGCAGCTGGCTACAAGGTAGGTGTCGCTTGCAAGGCCCAGATCCATGTGCTGCAAGGGCTGCTCCAAGGAACGCTCATCCGGGAACAGCCCGGCGTACAGCCGCACGAAAAAACGTTCCCGATAGCTGCGCACGCTCTCGGCAAGGTTTTCCTGCACCGGCAGCTCCCCAAGCAGCGCCCGCTCCTTTTTGACGCGTTCTGCGGCGCGGGCCAGCGCGGTCTGCAGATTTTCCGGGGTCAGGTCCAGCTTAACAAGGTAATCCACCACCCCGGCCCCCATGGCCTGCTTGATGTAATCGAATTTCTCAAAGCTGGTCAGCATAATAAAAGCGGGCAGCGGCCCCCGTTCCCGGCAGGTGCGGGCCAGGGTCAGGCCATCCATCAGGGGCATTTTTACGTCTGCCACCACGATATCCGGCTTTTCGCGCTCGATCATTTCCAGCGCCAGCTTGCCGTTGCGGGCAGTGCCGCAGACAGTATAGCCCAGCTTTTCCCATTCCAGCATCCCTTGCAGGCCGATGAGCACCAGCGGCTCGTCATCCACAAGCAGTATCCGCAGCATGGGTGTCTCCTTTCTGTTGATAGGGCAGCCGGATGGTGACCTCGGTACCCACGTCCTCTTCGCTTTCAATAGTCAGGCCGTAAGCCTCGCCGAAGGAATACTGGATGCGGCGGTTCACGTTCCACAGGCCGACATGACGGAACTTTTCGGCCATTTCAGCACCCTCGGCGGGCTCGTCCAGAAGGTGCGCCACCAGCTCCGGCGGCATCCCCACGCCGTCATCGGTGATACGCAGCAAGACATCCCCGGTGTCCGGGTCGGTGGAGATGTCCAGCAGCACGCTGCCGTGGCCGCCCTTGGGTTCCAGCCCGTGGAAAATGGCGTTCTCCACCAGAGGCTGCAGGGTGAACCGGGGGATCATGCAGTCCCGGCAAAGTGTCTCACTCTCAATGCGGGAGACCTCGATCGCCAAGTCACCGCCGTAGCGGTACTGTTGGATGGTAAAGTAATCGTTGAGCAGTGCCAGCTCCTCCTGCAAAGGCACCAGCTTCTGGGTACCCTTGGAGATGCTCTTGGTCAGCCGCGCAAAGGCGGTGACCATCTCTGCAATGCCGGGGGCGTGCTGGATGGCGGCCATCCAGCGGATGCTGTTGAGGGTGTTGTAGATAAAGTGCGGGTTCACCTCGTTTTGCAGCATCCGGTATTCCAGCTCCTGTTTGCGGCGCTCGTCCTCCACCCGGCGGGTCATCAGGCTGTCTACATTTTCAGCCAGCTGGTTGATGCCCCGGCCGATGTCGCCCAGCTCATTGCTCCACTCCACCGCACGGTCCGGGGCAAAGCTGCCGCCGCCCACAGCTTCGATGCGCTTTTGCAGGGCCTCCACCGGGCGGGTGATGACCCATTCCAGCCAGTGCTGCATCAAAAAGCTCAGGCCCCAGATCAGGGCAATGCCAAGGGCGATGAGCCACAGGTACACGCCGTAGTGCTGCAAAAAGGTGTTTGCGGGCAAAAGCTGCACCAGTGCCGCGCTGCGGCCGTTCAGCGTTACCTTGACTACATAGTAGTTTTGTCCGTCCAGCTGCACTTTGCCCTGCCATGCGGTCTGCTCCGTTACGCCGCTTTTGCTTTCGGTGCGCTGGGTATAGGCCACCTCCCGCAGGCGGTTCTCTGTCTCGGTCAGGCTGCCGTTTTGGATCTGCCACAGGCGGCTGCCCATCTCCCAGTACAGGGCGCTGCCGTCGGTCAGGCTGTAGCCCGCTGCCGGGTCGGTGATGGTGGCAGTATCCAGCGCAAGATAGGCGCTGCCCCGGTGCAGGGTACCCCTGCCGCAGCGGACGGGCTGACTGATGGCGATGCAGTCCGGGCTGCCGGGCAGCAGCGGGTCGGTGGTGAACTGCATCCCGTACCCCTTGGTGAGGAACTGCTTTACGCTGGTGCGGTTCAGCGCCGCCGAGGCGTTCAGCGTGCCGAATTGTAGGTGCCGGTCGTTCTCATTGGTAATAAAGAAGCGGAGGATGTGGCGATACAGGGTGCTGGAATAGTATTTTTCCTGCACGGCGTCGTAGGCAGCAATGGTCAGGGTGCCGCTTACGTTCTCCTGCGAGATGTAGCGCCGCACGGTGCTGTTGATGGAGGCCCAGCTCAAAAGAGCATCGGCGCTGTCCAGACTGGTCTCAATGGAGGTGGCCACCAGCCGCAGGTTGAACTCCGCCGCCTGCAGAGAGTTGGCGCGCACGTATTGATTGGAGAGGATGAACAGTGCCGCGCCCACGGCCAGCGAGGTAAGAGTGGTAAAAAGGCGCATGCTCCACACGATCTGCCGCCGCAGCGGGAAGGCTGGGCGGAAGATAAACGTTCGTTTTGGTATAATGCTTATAACTTGACACTTATGGATTTTCGCTCTCGTATTTCTTTCTGTGTGGATAATCGGTCGGAAATACGGGATTCTCGTGCGATAGAAAATACAAAGTGTCAGAATGACAAAATCATATTTATCTTCTGTAGGTATCAGCCTTAAAAATACTTTCCAATCTTTTTCTTGTTTTCATTCTTTATCGTTAAATTTGCCATCGAAGCAAGGAAGTGTCCTTAGCTTCAATGTTTTGTGAAATGATGCTTTTTTTCAGAGGTTACTTGATACTTTCCGATCACTTTCTGCATCTGTGCATGCCATGACAGGTGGCTGATAGACTGTCTGATTCCGGCAGGATCCCATGTTTGTGTTTGGTAGAAGTCTACTATCGCCTGTATCCGCACTGGAGTTTCGTTTGCCGGTGCTTTCAGTACGTAGGGTTTGTCGTCAAAGTCGGTATCCGTTTCGGAGTAGATGAAAGGTAGTCCCCGGGCCGCATATTCCCGGTTCTTGAGTGTCTTGATGGTTGTGATTCCGCTCCGGTGCCTTGCCAGGCTTCCGATGCCGAAATCGGACTGTTCGAATATCTTGTCAAGTTGCTCTCCGTGCTGCTGTCCGTGTAGTATGACGAAAGGTTCCAGTTTATACTGTGCAATGACAGGCAGTATCTCTCTGCGCTCGCGTTCGCCGGTTAGTGCACCCACGATGTGGAAGTAGACCTTATAGGAGGGGTGGGTGGCGTAGTAGTCTGCCATTCCTTTTATAATCCGGTCGAAGCCGTGCCAGTAGTGTACCTCTGCCACACCTATCAGGTGCAGTTCTCGGGAAGTGTCGTTCCGGGTTATCTTTTGCGGTATGGCATCGAAGTCTATTCCGTTTGAGATGCGTATCGTATGTCCTCCGAATATTGTTTCCGCATCAGAGAAGGTGACGATACCGTCAAGCTGTGCCGCCAGTTTTCTGCGGAAGCATCGGTCGACAAGCAGATCCAGTTTCATTCTGCGGGTGATGTATTCCTGGTCGTACGGATAGGTGGGAATTTCCATGACCACCTTCACTCCCTGTCGCTTCAGCTGCTTCACCATGCTGATGGTGAACGGGTTGGCGTTGTGGTACGAACGCATGTAGACCAACCGGATATTTTCCTGCAGAATGTATTTTACGATGCTTTGTAACTCAAATCTTTTCCGGAGTTTTCCTTTTATTCCGCTGCCGTAGTCCCGCAGCGTATGATTGTCTATCATCCGGCATTTGTGTCCATTTTCCTCGTTCAGATAGCATGTGTGCACGTCCATTCCGCACTCTTTCAGCGCTTTTACCTGATAGCGGATTTTCTTGCTGATGCCGTTCGCTTCTTCAAATCCGTGGAATATAAGAAACAGTGCTTTCATCGTTTGTTTTTGTTTATGATGCTTTTTGCCTTGCCAGTGATGTCGTATTCACCGGTCAACTGTATATAGCACCCAAATATACAGAAAAATATAATGCTTTTTACAATCAGGGTCAGAAAAATGTTGCCTCCTTCTGTCATTAGGCTGAGCGGATAGAGTACGGCTATCAACAGGATGCTGACCATCAGGGGCGAGATCAGTTGGATGGCGAAATGGCGCAAGCTGCGGTGCAGCGTCATCCGGTACATCATCCAGTAGCACTGAGCGAAGTTGACGGTAAACGTGAGCGTGATGCATGTGGCTACAGCTTCGAGCGTGCCGAACCAAAAAATGCCCAGTAGGATGCCAGTGACGTTGAGTATGGACGAGAACAGTCCGCACATAAATAAGTTCTTCGTGTCGCCCGCCGCCTGAAAGATGGAGCCGGAAGAGGAGAGGATAATCTGCACGCCTACCGACAGGGTGAGTATTCGGAATACCGGGATGGAGGGCGTCCATTGGTCGCCGAAGATGATCAGTGTCACTTCGCCAGCCGTGAAGTAGAGCAGCACGCTCAGCGGTAGCCCGATGAAGGCGAGGAAGCGGACGATGCGTTCGTAGCCGGAAGCCAGTCGCTCGAGGTCGTCCTGATAGTCACTGAAGATGGGGTGCATCACCGGGGTGATCACCTGCGTAATGTTCTGCAACGGCAGCATCATCAGGCGGTACGACTTTTCGTAGTAGCCCAAGGGAGACATGCCCATGTATTTGCCTATTAGCAGTTTGTCCAGATTCCGGCTGAAGTAGTTGATGATGTTGAACAGGAACTGGTAGGCGGAGTAGGAAAAGATACGGCGAAGCACGTCCAGTCCTAGTGTAAACTTCAGGCGTTGCGGATAGCGGCGTATGGAGACCGCGAAGATCAGGATGCCCGACAGGATAGGTCCGATGATCAGCGCATAGAGTCCGGCTCCGCACAGGGCTGCCACGACGGCAGCCGTTCCGGTGGCTATCTGTATGACGAAACTCCGCAGGGCGATGAACTTAAACTCTTTATTGCGGTAGAACAGCGCATTGGGAACGATGGTGGCGGAAGCAAAAAATAGGTTGACAGCCAGCAGCTGGCACAGGGGGCGCAGAATCTAGATCGGAAGAGCGTCGTGTAGGGAAAGAGTGTAGATCTCGGTGGTCGCCGTATCATTAAAAAAAAAAAAAAA
>ENA-UPWR01000273-UPWR01000273.1-human-gut-metagenome-genome-assembly--contig:-NODE-273-length-11186-cov-24.079125_pt1 | contig 11186 bp, 8 predicted proteins | sample MGYA00250053_ERZ773382 | MGnify/ENA primary metagenome ERZ773382 (study PRJEB29103, sample SAMN06112029) | human gut metagenome | biome: human gut; feature: ankylosing spondylitis patient; material...
TTTTCAAGCAGAAGACGGCATACGAGATAAAGGAATGTGACTGGAGTTCAGACGTGTGCTCTTCCGATCTGGGCGGCGTTTTCCTCCGTCAGCGCATCGGTAATGGCCATTTTGCGGATGATATTCCGCACGGTGGCGTCCAGGGCCGTCCCCTCCCGATAGTCGGCAGGGAAGATGAAGTCCACCCGCCCCTTGGCCAGCAGGTCCTCCACCCCCTGGCGGTTCTCCTGCTGATACACGGCGATGGCCTGGCCGCCATAGGCCCGCATCATCTTCATGCACGGCACGTCGGACAGTCCGTCGCCGATGTAGATCATGTTGGTAAAGGGCACCCGCTTGCTGTCGTCGGGCATGGAGTCGTTCAGGCTCTTGTCGTCGGACACGTCCAGAACGCCCTTGTTGATGCGATAGACGAACTGGGTCTTGTTGGTGAAGTTCACGTCCAGCTTGGGCCAGGAGGCCAGCCCGTCCCGGTCATAGAAGAACTCACAGGCGTAGATCTCCCGGAACTCCCGGGCGATGCCGCTGCCCTCGATGATCTCCCGCAGGCCGGAGGAGATGACATAGTGCTCCACCTGCACCCCCTGGCTGCGGCCGAAGGCGTTGATGCGGCCGAACCACTCCGCCACCCCGGGGAACAGCTCCAGGCTATGGCCGCAGCGCACCAGGAACTCCCGGTCCAGCCGGATGTTCTGGGCCCGGCACTCGGCGATCATGGTGTACATATACGCCAGAAGGCCGTCCATGCGGTTCTCCCGGCCAAAATCGTTGGCCTTTTTCCAAAACTCCGCCGGGGTATAGCCCAGAGCCGGGATAAAGGCGTAGTCCTCCATATCCGTGGTGCACAGGGTCTTGTCAAAGTCATACAGCAGGGCCACGATGGGCGTCATACTGCCACCTCCTTGCAGATAAGGCAAAAGCGGCCGCCGGGCCGCTTTTGTTTGTGGATTCACCGCCGGTCGCCGCCGTTGTAGTTGCGGCCAAACTGCAGGTCCTCCAGATTCAGCTTGAAATCCAGGGGGAAGGGAGACTCCTCCTCTTGCTTCTCCTGAGACTCCGGCTGCGGCTCGGCAGCAGCCTCCGGCTGGGGGACCTCCTCCTGGGGAACAGGCTCCGCGTCCGCCACGGGCACGGCGTTCTCCTCCGGGGCGGGCAGGGTCACCGCCTCGTTCTCCGGCTCCTGGTCCTCCTGCTCCGGGGCATTGCGCTCCGGCAGGGAATCCAGAAACGCCAGCTGCTGGGCGCACAGGTCCCGGCTGCGCTGGATGAAGTCCTCCGTCTCGCTCTGGGCCGCCGCCAGCTTCTCCCAGGAATCCCGGATCTCCTGCTGGAGCTGCCGGGCCTGGACATCCGCCTCGCCCCGGGCGTCGGCAAGGATCTGCTCCGCCTGGGCCTGGGCATCGGCGATGGTCTTTTCCTTCTCCGCCTGGGCGTCGGCCACCATCTGGGCCGCCATCTTCTGGGCCGCCAGCAGGGTGGAGCGCATGGCGTCCTCGGTGGCCCGGTATTCCTCCACCTTTTCCGCCAGCATCTTCAGCTTGGCCTTCAGGGTAGTGTTGTCCTTATACAGGGCGGTATAATCCTCCGTCAGACCGTCCAGAAACTCGTCCACGGCGGTCATGCTGTAGCCGCTGCTGAGGCCGGTGGACTTGGGAAAGGTTTTTTCGGAAACTTCCTGGGGTGTGTACATGCTCTATCCCTCCGTATTCTCTCTCGGTCCGTCACATATACAGGCCGCTGTTTTCCAGTCCGTCGATCAGGTCCCCCATCAGGTCCACCGAATAGGGGGTGACGATATAGGTCTTGGCCGCCACGCGCTTGACGTTGCCGCTGGTGGCATAGGCCACGCCGGACACGAAGTCCAGCAGACGCCGGGCGATATCCGGGTCGGTGTTCTCCATATTCATCACCACCGTGCGCTTTTCCATCAGATGGTCAGCAATCGTGTTGGCATCCTCGTCAAACTTCACCGGCTTCATCAGCACCACCTTCAGCTGCCCGGCGGAGTTGATGTTCACCACCTTGCTGCGGCGGTCGTCGCTGCGGCGCTCCTCGTCCCGGCGGGGACGCTCCGGGCGCTCCTCCTCCTGATACTCCTCCGGTTCATCCTCCTCGTCATAGGGGTGGATAAACTTTCTGAACTCATCCTTCAGGCTCATATGCGTCCCTCCTGTTCTTTATTTCGTATAGTCCCGCGCGCCGAAGATCGCCGTGCCCACCCGGATCATGTTGCTGCCGCACCGGATGGCGTCGGCGAAGTCGCCGCTCATGCCCATTGAGAGATATTCCATCTTATTATCGTATATTTTTGCATTGATGTCAACATAAAGCCAACGCATTTTCTCGAAATATGCCAAATTTCCGTGGGGCTCCGCCGCCACCGGTGGGATTGTCATCAGTCCCCGCACCTGCACATGGGGCAGGGCCCGGGCCATCTCCGCCGCAGCGTGGATCTGATCCGGGGAAAAGCCGCTTTTGGCGGCCTCGCCGCCGATGTTCACCTCCAGCAGGATATCCTGGCAGAGCTCCAGTCTTCCGGCGGCCTTTTCGATCTCCTGCAAAAGCTCCGTGCTGCCCACAGACTGGATCAGATCGGCCTTGCCCACCACCTGGCGGACCTTGTTGCGCTGCAAATGGCCGATAAAGTGCAGGGGACGGCCGGCGTAGGCGTTTTCCGCCAGCTTGGCGGTCATCTCCTGGACCCGGTTTTCGCCCAGGGCGTCAATACCGGCGGCAATGGCCTCCTGGCAGGCGGCGGCGTCGTTCATTTTGCTGGCGCCAACCAGGATGATGTCGGCGCCGGTGCGGCCGGTTTCCCGGGCCGCCTGGTCCATCTGCTGCCGGACGGCGGCAATGTTCTCCGCAATAGACATAGTGAAAGCCTTCCTTTCCCGTATTAATCTCCTGTCAATATCTGTGAGCCGTCCAGGGTGACGCCGGTCATGAGCACCTCGTCCCCGGGACGCAGGGTGTCCAGTCCGTCGGTGTTCTGGGGCACCGACACCAGCACATAGTCATCTCCCTGGTACACCATGTCCACCGGCTTGAACCGGGAGAAGCTGCCCTGGGCGCAGTAAACCCCCAGGGTCCCGTCCTCCTGCTGCCGCAGGCACACGGAGGGCAGGCGCAGCCCGGTGTAGCTGTGGAGCACGATCTGGGCCGTCTGGTGCCGCAGCTGGGTGGTCTCCGCCAGATACTCCCGGCAGGCCAGCACCACCACGCATCGACCATCCTCCGCCGGGCTGACGGAGTGGACCGTGGCGGCGATGTCATCGGTGATGCCTTTGGTCAGCCGCAGGGACACGCTGCCGCAGCCGGCGATGCGCTGGGCCTCCTCCTGGGTGACGGCGGCGGCATAGTACCAGGTGTTGCTGTAGATGAGCTTGCCCACGTTGGCAGTGTTCTCCCCGGCGGTGAGCTTGTCCAGGGCGCTGGGGGTCAGGTCCCCCAGCCCCGCCGGGGTCAGCACGGACTCGTATCCGTCGCACACGGCGGAGTAGGTCCCCGCCCGGGGGGCGGTGATGTTGGCCGCGCCGGTGAGTCCCGCCTGCAAAGAGTCGATCTCGTCCTGCACGGCGGTGATCTCGGCCTTGATCTCCTGGCTGGAGGTGTAGGCCCGGCTGCGCTTGACGATGGCGGCCTTCAGCTGGGACAGGTCGCCGGAGGCGGCGGTATAGTCCCCGCCGGTGAGGTTCTTCCGCAGGGCTATAATGTCGTCGGAGATGGAGCCGTCCAGCTTCAGGGCGGCGTCGGGGTTCAGGTAGGAGGACAGGGCATACTCCAGCTGCTCCAGCTGGAGCCGCTTGGCCTGGATCTGGGCCACGGCCTCCAGGGCCCCGGGGCTGTCATAGGTGGCGGCAATGACCTGGCCCTGGCCCACCTTCTCCCCCTCCTCCCGGGTGGGACTCAGGGTCCCGGCGTCGGTGCGGAAGGTCTCCTCCTCCCGCACCAGCCAGCCGGAGGCCTCCACGGCGTCCTCCGTGGTGCTGGTATACACCCGGGTGGTGGCGTAGGGGTTCGTCAGATACCGCACCCCCTGGACCAGGAAATAGAACACCACCGCCGCCGCCAGGGCAATGGACAGAATTTTGAATACGCGGGTGGATTTCATGGCGTAACCTCCTTTGGTGGCCGGGTGATGGTGTTGGGGCGCTGCCGCGCGCCGGGGCATGTCTCAAAAATTCTCCGTGCCCAAGGTTTTGCCCGGGGCAAAACGCTTGACGGCCTTCCAGCCGGGGCGCTATTGCGCCTCCGACGGCAGGCATGGGTCATACAGGGCCACCGGGTGCAGTGGGACGATGGTGGATATAGCGTGCTTGTAGATCACCTGCTGCCTGCCGTCGGTGTCCAGCACCACGGTGAAGCTGTCGAAGCCGGTGACGCTGCCCCGCATCTGGAAACCGTTCATCAGAAACACGGTCACAGGCAGGCTCTGCTTGCGAACTTTGGTCAAAAAGATGTCCTGAAGATTGTTTTTCTGCATAACGAATGCTCCTTTTCTCTTTGTGCGGACGGCTGTCCGCCTGCCCTTATCCTAAGCCATGGGCTGTGAGAAAATCTGTCGCATTCTGGAGAGCCGCCGGGAAATCCGGCTCCTTGTCCCAGTAGATCCAGTGGATCGCCGGGTTCCGCCGCAGCCAGGTCAGCTGCCGCTTGGCATATTGGCGGGAGCGGAGCTTGACCTCCTCCACCGCCTGGTCCGCCGTGGCCGCGCCGTCGGCCACCGCCAGGAACTGCTTGTATCCGATGGCCTGCAGGGCCGTGGCGTCCCGGGGAAGGCCCCCGGCCAGAAGCGCCTGCACCTCCTGCAAAAGCCCCCGGCGGACCATCTCGTCCACCCGGCGGTCGATGCGCTCCCGCAGGTCCGCCCGGTCCCGGAAGTTCAGCCCGATATAGAGGGCCTGATACCGGTCCGGCTTTTCCCGGCCCCGCCTGTCCCGCCGGGACATGGGCTCCCCGGTCTCCTCATATACCTCTAAGGCCCGGAGGATGCGCTTTTCGTCCCGCAGGTGCAGCCGCGCCGCCGTCTCCGGGTCCACGGCCTCCAGACGCCGCAGCATCTCCTGAGGCCCCAGCTCCCGCAGCTCCTGCTGAAGCCGCAGACGGGTCTGCCCCCCCTGGCAGCCGGGGGCGAAGTCGTCTCCCCGGATCAGGGCGTCCAGATACAGGCCCGTGCCACCGGCCAGCACCGGGAGCTTTCCCCGGCTGAGGATATCCCGGATGCAGGCGTCCGCCGCCTGGCAGAACCGGGCCGCAGACCACTGCTCCGCCGGGTCCGCCACGGCGATCATGTGATGGGGGACCCCCTCCATCTCCTCCGCTGTGGGGGCGGCGGTGCCGATGGTCATGCCCCGGTAGATCTGCATGGAGTCCACGGACACCACCTCGCCGTTCAGCCGCCGGGCCAGGGCCACGGCCATTTTCGTTTTTCCGCTGGCGGTGGGTCCTACCACGCACAGAACGGTCATAGGCGGCTCCTTTCCCGGGCTGTCACGCCCGCTTGAACATCTTCTCCACCTGGTATTTGCTGAGCTTCACCGCCACCGGGCGGCCATGGGGGCAATACTGAATCTCCCCGGACTGGACCCGGTCCACCAGACGCCGCAGCTCGGCGGGGTCGGTATGCATCCCGGCCTTGATGGCGGATTTGCAGGCCATGGTGGACAGCAGGCTGTCCCGGGCCGCGTCCGGGTCCGCCCGGTTCAGCCGCAGGTCCTCCGCCAGCTCCTCCAGGGCCCCGGCGGGGTCGTCGATATCGCCGGGTACCTCCCGCACCAGCACCGCGCCGCCGAAATCCTCGCAACGGAAGCCGTATCGCTCCAGCAGCGGCAGCTGCTCCAGCACCGCCGCGCAGTCCTCCGGCGGCAGCTCCACCGCCAACGGCTCCAGCAGGGTCTGGGTCATCACCGGCTCCGCGGCGGCCTTCAGCGCGTCGAACCGCACCCGCTCATGGGCGGCGTGCTTGTCGATGAGCCACACGTTCTCCTCCTCGTCCTCGCAGATGATATAGGTCCGCAGCACCTCCCCGGCGATGCGCCAGGGGGCCTCATGCGGCGGCTCCAGAGTCACCTGCTCCGGCAGGGATACCGTCTCCTGCACAGGCGGTTCCTCCCGCACAGGCGCCGGTTCCTGCGGCTCTGCCGCCGAGGCCGGGGACGGCGGGGTAATGTGATAGCTGACGCCGGGCCGGGCCGTGGGGGCCGTGAAGGCCTTCCCCGGCTCCGGGGCCACGTCCCGCACCGCCAGGGCCGGCTGTTCCGCCGGGCGCACCGGCCGGGCCGGGGCGGCGGGCCGGGCAGTATAGCTGCCCAGCGGCGGCTTCTCCGGCTGGGGCTTCTGCTGCTGCCGGAACTCCTGGGCGGTCATGGTCCGGTAAAAGGGCTTTTCCTCCTGCCGGGCGGGCTGTTCCGCCCGGTTCAGGGCGTCCATGACGGTATAGTACACCGCGTCAAAGGCGGTTTTGTCGGATACGAATTTCACCACGGTCTTGGCCGGATGCACGTTCACATCCACCCGGTCCTCCGGCAGGGTCAGATGCAGCACGCAGCCGGGGAACTTCCCCTTCGGCAGGCGGTTGCGGTACGCCTCCTCCAGGGCGGCGGACAGCAGCTGGCTTTTCACGAACCGGCCGTTGACGAAGAACAGCTGGCGGCCCCGGGTGCCGTGGCCGTCCAGAGGCCGGGTCACATAGCCCGACACCTGCACGTCGCCGCCGCAGCCCCGGACCTCCTGCAGGCCCATGGCGAAGTCCCGGCCCATGGCCGCGTATACGGCGGACAGCAGCTGCCCGTCGCCGGGGGTGTGGAGCACCTCGGCCCCGTCCCGCAGCAGCTTGAAGGACACCTCCGGATGGCTCAGGGCCAGGTGCTGGACGATGCCGGACACGGCGGCCCCCTCGGCGCTGTCCTTTTTCATGAATTTCATCCGGGCGGGGGTGTTGTAAAACAGGTCCCGCACGCAGATGGTGGTGCCCTCCGGGCACCCGATCTCCTCCACCTGGCCCGGCACGCCCCCCTCCAGATGCAGGGAGGCCCCGGTCTGGGCCCCGGTCTGGCGGGTCAGGATATCCACCCGGGACACGGCGGAGATGGCCGCCAGGGCCTCCCCCCGGAAGCCCAGGGTGCCGATGGCAGCCAGGTCCCCGGCGGTGCGCAGCTTGCTGGTGGCGTGGCGCAGAAACGCCGTGGGCAGCTGCTGGGGCGCGATGCCGCAGCCGTTGTCCGTAATGCGCAGATAGGTGAGGCCCCCGCGCTGGACCTCCGCCACAATGGCGGTGGCCCCGGCGTCCAGGGCGTTTTCCAGCAGCTCCTTGGCCACGCTGGCGGGCCGCTCCACCACCTCGCCGGCGGCGATCAGGTCCGCCACGTGCCGGGGCAGGCATTGAATATCAGGCATAGCGTTGTCCTTTCGTGTTACGTCAGCTTCTTTTTCAGCTCATACAGCAGCTGCAGGGCCTCCAGGGGCGTCAGGGAGTCCACCTGGGTCCGGCGCAGCCGGTCGATGACCTCCCCCTCGGCCACGGCGGCAAAGGACACCTGGTCCTCCCGGGGAGCGGGGGCTGCCGCCGGGTGGCCGGACTCCTCCTCCAGCTGGCGGAGGATCTTTCTGGCCCGGGACACCACCGCCTCCGGCAGTCCCGCCAGCTTGGCCACCTCGATGCCGTAGCTGCGGTCCGCGCCGCCGGGGACGATCTTCCGCAGGAACACGATCTCCTCCCCCCGGGTGCGGACGGCGATGTTATAGTTCTTCACGCCGGGGAGGGTCCCCTCCATGGCGGTCAGCTCGTGATAGTGGGTGGCAAACAGGGTCTTGGCCCCCAGGCGCTTGGGGTCGGCGCAGTATTCCAGCACCGCCCGGGCGATGCTCATGCCGTCGAAGGTGGAGGTGCCCCGGCCGATCTCGTCCAGGATCAGCAGGCTCTTGTCCGTGGCGGCATGGAGGATGTCGCTGACCTCCGTCATCTCCACCATAAAGGTGGACTGCCCCGCCGACAGGTCGTCGGAGGCCCCGATGCGGGTGAAGATCCGGTCCACGATGCCAAGTCTTGCGGCCTTGGCCGGGACAAAGGACCCGATCTGGGCCATGAGCACCATCAGCGCCACCTGGCGCATATAGGTGGATTTGCCCGCCATGTTGGGGCCGGTGATGATGGACACCCGGTCCTCGCTGCGGCCCATATAGGTGTCGTTGGGCACAAACAGGGCGTCGGGCCGCATGGCCTCCACCACCGGGTGGCGTCCCTGGTGGATCTCGATGACCCCGGACTCGTCCACCGCCGGGCAGCAGTAGTTGTTCTTCACTGCCACCGCCGCCAGGGAGCACAGGCAGTCCGCCTCCGCCACGGCGGCGGCCGTGGCCTGGATCCGGGCCACATGGCCGCTCAGCTCCTGCCGCAGGCGGGTGAACAGCTCATATTCCAGGGCCGACACCCGGTCCGAGGCGGACAGGATGTCGTGCTCCAGGTCCTTCAGCTCCTGGGTGATGTACCGCTCGCCGTTGACCAGGGTCTGCTTGCGGATATAGGTGTCCGGCACCTGGTCCTTGAAGGAGTTGGACACCTCGATGTAGTATCCGAACACCTTGTTGTATCCGATCTTCAGGGTGCGGATGCCGGTTTTCTCCTTTTCGGCGGCCTCCATAGAGGCGATGATGCCCTTGCCGCCATGCAGAATGCCCCGCAGGCGGTCCACCTCCGGGTCGAAGCCCTCCCGGATGAACTCCCCCTCCCGGACGGAGAAGGGGGGATCGTCGCACAGGGTGCGGCCGATGAGGTCCGTCAGGTCCTCCAGAGTGTCCAGCTGGGCCAGCTCCCCCAGGCGGCCCCGGTCAAAGGCCGACAGCAGTTCCTTCACATGAGGCAGCCGCGCCATGGCGTTTTTCAGGGCTACCACGTCCCGGCCCCCGGCGGTGCCGTATACGATGCGGCCCACCAGGCGCTCCATGTCGCCGATGCCCGTCAGGGCCAGGGCCAGTTCCTCCCGAGTCATGGTGTGGTCCACCAGCTGGCCCACGGCGCCGCTGCGGCGGGTGATGGCCGTTACGGACAGCAGGGGCCGCTCCAGCCAGCTGCGGAGCATCCGCCCGCCCATGGGGGTTTTGGTCTTGTCCAGCACCCAGAGGAGGCTCCCCTTTTTCTCCTTGCTGCGCAGGGTCTCCGTCAGCTCCAGGTTCCGCCGGGCCGTCAGGTCCAGCTCCATGAACTGCCCCTGCTGATAATAGTCCAGGTCGTCCACATGGCACAGGTCGGTTTTCTGCGTCTCGTGGAGATAGCCCAGCAATGCCCCCAGCGACAGCGCCGCCGCGGGATTCCCCTTGGGCAGGCGTCCCGCAGCCTCATCGCCGAACTGCTGCCGGATGGCCTTTTCCGCCTCCTGCAGCTGGAAACGCCCGGCGGGCAGCCGCTCCACATGGCAGTGGAGCTTATCCTGCATCAGACTCAGCAGCGGCCCGCAGTCGTAGGCCGCCTGGTTCACCACCGCCTCCGCCGGGGAAAACCGCCCCAGCTCGTTGAGCAGGTGCTCCGCCCGGTCCGGACCCTGGAAGGCGGTGACGTGGGTCTTGCCGGTGGAGATGTCGCACACGCTGAAGCCCGCGCAGGTGTCGTCCAGATACAGCCCCGCGCAGAAGTTGGAGCGTCCCTCCTCCAGGCAGGCCGCGTCAATGACCGTGCCGGGGGTCACCACCCGGATGATGTCCCGGTCCACCAGCCCCTTGGCCGTGGCGGGGTCCTCGGTCTGCTCGCAGATGGCTACCTTATAGCCCTTGGCGATGAGCCGGGCGATATACGCGTCCGAGGCGTGATAGGGGATCCCGCACATGGGGATCTTCTCCTCGAAGCTCTTGTTCTTGTCCTTATCCCGGGTGGTCAGGGTCAGGTCCAGCTCCTTGGACGCCTTCCGGGCGTCGTCGCCGAACATCTCGTAAAAATCTCCCAGTCGGAAAAACAGGATGGCGTCCTGATTCTGTTCCTTGATCTGCAGATACTGCTTCATCATGGGGGTCAGCTCTGCCATGGTTTCACCCGCGCTTTCTGCCGCATAGGCGGCTGATCTGTCGAATGGTGGTGGAAAACATTGTTGAAAAGTGCAAAACTTATTGTTCTATGGCCTGTTCCCCGCTGCGCTGCGGGCAGACCTGCCGGGCGACTCCATCTACAAGTGCGTCGAAATGGAGCAGGTCGTCGTAACGGGTACACGCACGCCGAAGCTGCTCGCCAATACCCCCGTGCTGACGAAGCTCATCACGGCATCCGACATCGCCAAGGCCGATGCCACCAATCTGCGCGACCTCCTGCAGCAGGTCCTGCCGGGTGTGGAGTTCTCCTACGCCATGAACCAGCAGGTACACATGAACTTCTCGGGATTCGGCGGACAGAGCATGCTGATCCTCGTGGACGGCGAACGGCTCGCCGGCGAGACGATGGACGACGTCGACTTCTCACGACTCTGCATGGACAATGTCGACCACATCGAAATCGTGAAGGGAGCGGCATCGGCACTCTACGGCTCGAATGCAGCCGGCGGTGTCATCAACATCATCACCAAGAACGGCATCCGTCCGTTCGCCCTCAACCTCAACGCCCGCCTGGGCCGTCACCATGAGCAGCGTTACGGACTGTCATGGCAGCAGGGAGCGGGCAGATGGAGCAACCTGCTGACCGTCAACCGGAACAGATCGGACAACTACGACGTACACAACGGAGACAACCCCGTGACCCGCGTCGTGGCCACCATCTACGGCGATGCGACGTGGAACTTCAAGGAGCAGCTGTCCTACCGGCCCAGCGAGAAGCTCTCGCTGACAGGGCGTGCCGGCTACTTCTACCGCCAGCTTGTCCGCACCTCGGAGACGCCGGAGCGTTACCGTGACTTCTCGGGCGGGCTGCGCGGCATCTGGAAACCGGACACGCACAACAGTCTCGACCTCTCCTACGCCTTCGACCAGTACGACAAGTCGGACTACCAGCGCATCACACGGCTCGACATCCGCGATTACTCGAATGTGCAGAACAGCCTCCGCCTGCTTTACAACCACACTTTCGGAAGCAACGATGTCCTTTCGCTGGGAGCGGATTACATGCACGACTATCTCTTCAACACGTACCTTGTAGGAGACACACGCCAGCAAGATTGTTTCGATGTCTTTGCCCAATACGACTGGATGGCTACCCGCGAACTGGAGGTGGT
>ENA-UPWR01000280-UPWR01000280.1-human-gut-metagenome-genome-assembly--contig:-NODE-280-length-11104-cov-74.951483_pt1 | contig 11104 bp, 10 predicted proteins | sample MGYA00250053_ERZ773382 | MGnify/ENA primary metagenome ERZ773382 (study PRJEB29103, sample SAMN06112029) | human gut metagenome | biome: human gut; feature: ankylosing spondylitis patient; material...
CATCACGTCGTAGGTGTACTTGAAGGCGATGTAGTGCTTCGGGAACTCCCATAATACGTATTCGCGCTTGTTGAAGGTAGATGCACTCAGCTTTACAGAAGCAGAAGCACGTATTATCGAGGAGATGACTCCATTTATAACAGGAGAATTTACAGTATCGGACATTAAACGTGCCAACTATAGCGAACTTTTCCCCAGCGATGAGGAAAGTGCCGACCGCTGGTTTAAGTGCAAACTTATCTTTATCACCCTTGACGAAAAAAGCGGTGCAGAGAAAAAGACTTCTACCCAAGTGCTGGTTCAGGCTGCCGACTTGCGTGACGCAGTGAAGAAGCTGGATGAAGGCATGAAAGGAACGATGGCCGATTACCAGATCGGTATGGTATCCGAGACCCCGTTGATGGATGTATATCCTTACAGTGCCGGACCGAATGACAAACCAGAGTTTGATCCGTCAAAAGCATAAGTAACCATGAGTATTGCTGACAATCTTAAGCAAGTGCTGGCCGAACTCCCACAAGGAGTCCGGCTGGTTGCTGTCTCAAAATTCCATCCCAATGAAGCGATAGAAGAGGCTTATCAGGCGGGACAGCGTATTTTCGGAGAAAGCAAAGTGCAGGAAATGACAGCTAAATACGAAACGTTGCCGAAAGACATCGAATGGCATTTTATCGGGCACTTGCAGACAAACAAGATCAAATACATGATCCCCTACGTAGCGATGATACATGGAATCGATACGTACAAACTGCTGACGGAAGTCAACAAGCAAGCTGCCAAAGCGGGACGTATCGTGAACTGTCTGTTACAAATTCACGTTGCACAGGAAGAGACCAAGTTCGGTTTCAGCCCCGAAGAATGCAAGGATATGCTGCATGCCGGCGAATGGAAAGAACTGTCTCACGTACGCATCTGCGGATTGATGGGAATGGCAAGCAACACCGATGATGTTGAACAAATTAACCGGGAATTTTGTTTACTGAATAGGCTCTTTCAGGAAATAAAAGCAAACTGGTTTGCCGATTCGGATACTTTCCGTGAATTGTCGATGGGTATGTCACATGACTATCACGAAGCAATCGCCGCAGGAAGCACGACTTCGTGGTCACGATGATGCTGTATGTCCTGTATATATGCTACTCCATCGCATCCGTTCTGGTCATCGTGTCCGCCTTCCAGATCTACATCAAGATGAACACTGGAGAGGACGGCATCGTCAAATCCTTTTTATCGCTGCTTGGCGCGTGCCTGTTCATCATCGGGGCCTCCATCGTACTTCCGGCATTTTTCGGTTATCGCATATAAGGCTGTTTAACAATCCAATACATAAATATTAACTCAAAAACGATCAAGTATGTTTCAGAAAGTAAAACAAATGTGCCGAAAGGCAAAAGGATTCATCCAAGGTGTTTCCACCAAAGTGAAGATGCTTGCACTCACTTTGTTCTCTGGTACCACGGCAATGGCCCAGAGTACGGCCGGCGACTATTCAGCCGGTACTACCGCACTATCTACCGTGGCGGAGGAAATTGTCAAGTATGTACCAGTCATGGTCAAGCTCTGCTATGCCATCGCCGGTGTAGTCGCCATTATCGGCGCCATCTCCGTTTACATCGCCATGAACAACGAAGAGCAGGATGTCAAAAAGAAGATCATGATGGTGGTTGGTGCATGTCTTTTCCTGATTGCAGCAGCACAGGCTCTTCCTTTGTTTTTCGGCATTGACGCATAAAAGTACCGAGGGATGAAAAGCAAGGAAACACGTTATCCGGACTATCCGCTGTTCAAGGGGCTGCAACGTCCTCTTGAAGTGATGGGATTGCAGGGCCGCTACATCTATTGGGCGGCAGGAACGGCAGGCGGAGCCATCGCGGGCTTCATAGCCGCTTACTGCCTTGCCGGATTCGTGGCCGGACTGGCCGCGCTGACAGTCATTCTGTCGGTGGGCATCGTGCTAATCATCTTCAAGCAGCGGAAAGGTCTGCACAGCAAGAGAACGGACCGAGGCGTGTTCGTCTATGCCTACTCGCGTAAGGTCTGACAAAATTAAACCATCACAGCAATGTGTGGCTATATTGAATGTTGAACGCGGGTAGGTTCGTATGAGATACGGGCCTACCCCTATTTAATTGAACGTATATTGAAATGACCCTATACATTATCCTGATTTTCGTTGCCTTATGCGCGGGTATGGCCATATCCGTCCATGCGTTCGGTACCGGAGGCAAGCGCAAGCGTATCTTCCAGGACATCTATTTCTCGGTGGAAGACACGGAAGGCGTGGGTGTCCTGTACACCAAGACGGGCGAATATTCCGCCATGCTGAAGATCGAGAATCCGGTACAGAAGTATTCGGCGAACATAGACAGCTACTACGATTTCACGCATCTGTTCTCCGCCCTTGCCCTGACCTTGGGAGAAGGTTATGCCATTCACAAGCAGGACATCTTCGTGAGGAAGCGTTTTGTCAACGAGGATACCGGGAAGCAGGAGTTCCTTTCTGAATCGTATTTCCGGTATTTCAAGGGAAGGGCGTACACGGACAGCATGTGTTACCTGACCATCACGCAGGAAGCCAGGAAAAGCCGCCTTTTCTCGTTCGACAACAAGAAATGGCGTGATTTCCTTGTCAAGATCCGCAAGGTACAGGACCAGTTGCGGGACAGCGGCGTGCAGGCGCGTTTCCTGAACAAATCCGAGGCAAGCGATTACGTGGACCGGTATTTCGCCATGAACTTCAAGGACCGTATTATCTCGATGACGAACTTCAAGTCGGACGACGAGAGCGTCTCGATGGGTGACAAGCGCTGCAAGGTGTACAGTCTCGTGGACGTGGACTGCATCTCGCTGCCTTCGATGATCAGACCCTATACCAATATAGAAGTGAACAACACGGAAATGCCCGTGGATCTTGTCTCGGCCATTGACAGCATTCCGAATGCCGATACAGTGGTCTATAACCAGGTCATCTTCCTTCCCAACCAGAAGCGTGAACTTTCGCTGCTGGACAAGAAGAAGAACCGGCACGCGAGCATTCCCAACCCGAGCAACCAGGCAGCGGTCGAAGACATAAAACGTGTACAGGAGGTGATTGCCCGCGAGAGCAAGCAGCTCGTGTACAGCCATTTCAACCTTATAGTGGCCGTGTCCGGCGATACGGACCTGCAGAAGTGTACGAATCATCTGGAGAATGCTTTCGGTAGAATGGGAATCCATATTTCCAAACGAGCCTACAACCAGCTGGAGCTGTTCGTCGGCTCGTTCCCGGGCAACTGCTACAGCCTGAATGAAGAGTATGACCGGTTCCTGACCCTATCGGACGCGGCGATGTGCCTGATGTACAAGGAACGTGTGCAGCACAGCGAAGACACCCCGGTGAAAGTCTATTACACTGACCGCCAGGGAGTGCCTGTCGCCATCGACATCACCGGCAAGGAAGGCAGACAGAAGCTGACGGACAACTCGAACTTTTTTGCCCTCGGGCCGAGCGGTTCCGGGAAATCCTTCCACATGAACTCTGTCGTGCGCCAGCTGCACGAACAGGGTACAGACATCGTAATGGTCGATACCGGAAACTCCTACGAGGGATTGTGCGAGTATCTGGGAGGCAAGTACATCAGCTACACGGAGGAACGCCCCATCACGATGAACCCGTTTCGTATCCACAAGGAAGAGATGAACGTGGAAAAGACCGGCTTCCTAAAGAATCTTGTCCTGCTGATCTGGAAGGGCACGCAGGGAACAGTCACGAAGACGGAAGACCGTCTGGTGGAAAATGTAATCACCGATTATTACGATGCGTATTTCAACGGCTTCGACGGCTTCACGCCCATGCAGCGGGAAGACCTGAGAAAAAGCCTCGCCATAGACGAACGCAACCGTGACGGGAACCGTGAGGAAAGCGAGCAGGAACGGAACAGCCGTATCGAGTGCATGATAGACGAAATGGAACGCAGGCGCAAGGAGTTGAAGGTGGAAGAACTCTCGTTCAATTCATTTTACGAATACTCCGTCCAGCGTATTCCGGACATCTGTCACGAGAACCACATTTCGGGCATAGACCTCTCGACTTACCGCTACATGATGAAGGACTTCTACAGGGGCGGCAACCATGAAAAGACCCTGAACGAGAACATGGACAGTTCGCTGTTCGACGAGACCTTCGTGGTGTTCGAGATTGACAGTATAAAGGATGATCCGCTGCTGTTCCCGCTTGTCACGCTGATAATCATGGACGTGTTCCTGCAGAAGATGCGAATCAAGAAGAACCGCAAGGTGCTTGTCATCGAGGAAGCCTGGAAAGCCATTGCCAGTCCGCTGATGGCCGAGTACATCAAGTTCATGTACAAGACGGCCCGTAAGTTCTGGGCCAGCGTGGGCGTTGTGACACAGGAGATACAGGACATCATCGGCAGTGAAATCGTTAAAGAGGCCATCATCAACAACAGCGACGTGGTGATGCTGCTTGACCAAAGCAAGTTCAAGGAGCGTTTCGACACCATCAAGGCCATTCTCGGGCTCACCGATGTTGACTGCAAGAAGATATTCACGATCAACCGTCTGGACAACAAGGACGGCCGTTCGTTCTTCCGGGAGGTATTCATACGAAGGGGAACGACAAGCGGCGTGTATGGCGTGGAAGAGCCGCATGAATGCTACATGACCTACACGACCGAACGTGCTGAGAAGGAAGCCCTGAAACTCTACAAGAGGGAGCTCCGGTGCAGCCATCAGGAAGCCATCGAAGCCTATTGCCGGGACTGGGATGCCAGCGGCATCAGCAAGTCCCTGACATTCGCCCAGAAGGTCAACGAGGCCGGACGGGTACTGAACCTGAAAGCAAAACAATAAAATCAGATACAATGGGAAAATTTGATATAGACCGACCTATAGCGGAACTGTTCAGTGTTGAGCCTTACGCTCTCCGCATCCGCAACGTGTGCAACAGCCACGATATTGCCACCATCCGGGAACTGTGCCTGCACAGCAACTGGGACTTGCTTCATTTCCGCCATTTGGGGGAAAGGAGCATCGCGCACATGGAAGAAATGCTGGGCAATTTCGGATTGCGACTGGGCATGACCGAAGAGGATCTGGACGCATATATGAGATTTGAAACCGAGGATGACAAAGACGTCACTACCATCATGCGTTTCGAGGAATCGGAGGAGGTCAAGTGGGACCAGCGCCGGTATGAAGTAGCCAGAGACCTGTATGTCAGATACAGGGGTCTGTCCCCATACGAGGCTATGGAGGAAGCAGAGAAGCTGATACTGGCCCTGCAGGGAGTACCTGAGAAGAACAACCGCAGCAAGCGGAGAGGTAATATTTTCAACCGTTGAACAGAATGAACATGAAGCGACTGTCACTTGTCTTTGCAGTTCTGCTGCTTGCCTTCACGCAGCATGTCCACGCCCAGTATTACAGCGTGAACTATGACGCACGTACCGTGGCGGCAATGGCAGCCGCGTTCGGTACGGAGGTCGTGGCTGAAAGCTACTACCGTGAGCAGGTCGATGACATCCTGAAGCACTATACGGCGGCGGAGGTGGCGGCAGCCGGAATTTTCTCTTCCAAATTTCTGGAACACAAAGCACTCTCGGACCTCGGTATCTGGTGTAGCAGCACGGAAAACTACTATTACCGCCGTATCTACCACATGGTGGCCGACAAGATCATACCGAAAATCTGGGTGGTGGCAAAGCAGATGCTTCACTCCCCGCAGACAGCGATCCACTGGGGTAGCTACCTGATGAAGGTGTGCGATGAGACGAAGAGCCTGTGTATGCAGTTCGAAAGCGTTGTGACAAACAGTACACTTTCGTTCTCGGACATCGCTTTTCTGGAGATCAACAGCGAGGTCGTGCCTCTGCTGAAACTTTCGGAACTGGGCGGTATAGACTGGCAGCGGATGCTGGACGATTTTTCCCGGATTCCTGACCGCTTTACACGGGAGAACCTGCAAAGCGACCTTGACAATCTCTACAATCTGGGTGTCGGTCTGGCAACGGCCGGTGCGGGTAATCTCGGCGATGCCCTGCTGCCTGAAAGTATGTTCCATAACCTGCTTTCGGGCAAGGTCAGCGAGATTGCCAACCTGTACGACCATTACTCCGGCCTGTTCGAGGAAGCGGAACAAGGTATCGGGAACCTGCTGCTGGACAAGATCGGCGGTCCTGACAACGTGGCCGGCCTGTTCGAGTTCGGGGATTACGACCTTGCTGGCTGGATCAGTGACTATATAGACGACGAAGCCGGGACTTATTACACGCAGCGCTGGTACATCGCCAGACGTGACCAGGGCAGCGTGTCATTGTGTGACTATTACCCGCCCACGGACGACAACAGCATCCTGAACGGCGGTGAGTGGACCCGTTTCGAAACGAGCGACCCCGGTTTTTATCCCAATGCCTCGCAGCGGGAACAGGCTCTCTCCAACTCGGAACGATATGCCGGATGGTCGAGAAACCGTGTACAGCAGCTCAACAACCAGAATGACGGCAACACTTACAGCATCAACTACTGGCAGAACGCCTACATCATCAGCCGCGGCGGCAAGCAGACAAAGAAGGCTTACGCCTACGAGATACATGTCAAGAAAAGCTGGAACCATGAGGAAATCGTGTATGAAGAGATATTCGATTCCTACACTATGGATCTGGAGACCTTCAAGGCGCAGCTCAATGCCCGTCTGTCGGAATTCAACGAAAACGAGGACGGCTATGTCTATTACATAGCTTCCGACGCGTGGAACTACTATCAGGCAACGGATGCCGCCAAACTTAAAGGATGCGAGAGCGTGACCATCAGCGTCACCTGCTCGGACGGGGCTACTCTGGGCCAAGGTTCGACCCAGTACAAATGCAGGAAATGCGGCGGTTCACCCAATGCCCATACCAAGGATTGCTCCATGCAGACCTCCGTGACGGAAAATGAACTTGACTTTTCGGAATTGGATGAGCTGATACGGGAGGCAGACAACCAGGTAGCCATGCTTCAATCACAGATCAAGGCACTGGAGGATGAGAACAAGGAGCTGCTGAAGAAAATATCCGAGGCCAGTGTGGAGGATGCTGCCGTTTACAGGCAGCAGTACAACGCCAACCTGACGCGTATCGGAGAGTTGAAGGCAGAACTGGCCGAGTGGCAGAAGAAACAGAAGGAATACGCGGATGCGAAGCAGGAAGCGGCAAACGACAATGACGTGCCGACGGACGACTACTACCGTATCCCGGCCATCATGCAGGACTGCAAGACTGCCTACAGTCTGTCGTGGCAGGACGGCGGTTCGTGGAACGGATACACGTTCGTCCGCAAGGCGACCATGCCGAATATAGACGGCGAGATAACTTTCAAGGCAACCATCAGCATAGCACGCAAGCCGAAATACTTCCTCGGCATCAAGATTCACCGTGCCATTGTACAGATCAGCTGGGAACTGACCTCGCAATACACCGACACGTATGTGGCCGACGTGCTGACATTCGACCCGGACCTTCCGGAAGAAGAAAAAGAGCGGATCGTGAATGAACGTATCGCGGAAATCGCCCGGGAGCATCCGTCATGCAAGATCACGACGGAATATGCCCGTACCACCCCGATGGAAGATACCTCTACCGGAGAGGTGTACCACCTGCTGTGGTCAAGTGACCGTCTTGAAATCGCGCGTGAAGTGGATTCCCGGATTACGCAGATATACGCCGACCTGGTATCCCTGGAAAAGATGATGCATTACAAGCGCAGCATCATCGACGTGCTGAAGGATGTCCTTCCGGATCTGAATATGGACGAAGGGCGACGCCTCACTCTCGTGGAAGAATGCCATGACCGTTGGGTGGAAAACGCCCGTAGCCTGCGAAGCGGGAGAAAGGAGGAAAGACCATGAAACGGGCCTTGCTGATAACCATAGTGCTGCTTGCACTCCTGCCTGATGTCGTCAAAGCACAATGGACATTCGACGTGGTGTCCGTTGAAGCCTATATCAATGACCATAAGAAGCAGCGTAGCTTGTTGCTGGCCCGAAGTACCCTTGAGTACAGCAACCAGCTGCTGCACGAATACAGCCGCAAGGAGGTCGGCGAATACAAGGAACTGAATATCGACCTTGACCGGTACACCCGTGCCTTTGATGTCATTGATGTGATGTACCAGTCGTTACGCACGGTATTGAACGCAAAGAACACCTACAATACGGTAAGTGACCGGATAGCGGACTACAAGTCGATGCTGGAGGCATTTCACGAGAAGGTGCTGAAACGCGGACGCATCGAACCCTCCGACGCCCTGCTCATCACCATCAACGAGAAAGCCATACGGGATATAGCCCATGACGGGGAGCAACTCTACAAGTCGGTCAGCGACCTGGCGCTGTATGCCACGGGAGCGGCGGCCTGCTCCACTTCGGATCTGCTGATGGTGCTGGAGGCCGTGAACAGGTCTCTGGACGACATCGAACGGCATCTGAACCGGGCCTATATGGAGACCTGGCGATACATACAGGTAAGAATCGGCTACTGGAAGTCGAAGATATACCGTGAACATACCAAACAGGAGATAATTGAAGGAGCCTTCGGACGTTGGCGCAACTCCGGAAGGCTGGATTACTAACGATAAAAGGGAAAAAAGATGAACAGAAAACTCATGCTCATGACGGTTGCGATCATTGCAACAGCAACGGCACAGGCGCAGTATGTGACCTATAACCACGACTCGCCGAAGCAGAACCAGATTACGGTCATGGAAACCGGTGCGGGCTCCCTCACGCCGGAACTGTACTACTGGGCATTACACAACAAATACAAGAAATCGGCAGCGGCAAAGAACAAACTGGGGTTCCGCACGACAGCCGGCATCAACCTCTATAACCAGACGGACGAAGCCGAATCCATCGATTCGGCATTGGTGAGCCGCGCGAAAATAGAGGCCCTGAACGTGGCAGACCGACAGGCTGATATCGCCTGGCTTGCCGAAGGTGACAAGATCAACGGCCAGATGGAAAGGATGAAGCGTAACATCGACCGTATCCTTCCTGCCGGGGGCACCCCGGAGGACAGGGAACGCTGGACGGAATACTACCATGTTTTCCAGTGCGCCATTGATGCTACCAGGGATGCCTATATGCCCAATGCGCAGCGGAAGAAAGAGTATCTGCGAATCTACGAAGACGTGGTGCAGCAGAATGAGATTCTTGTCAGCTATCTCGCCAAACGGCAGAATGCCACCCTGACGAGCAACCTGCTGAACGCGACCTCGGACCGTACCTTGGACAAAGGCAGCGTCATCAGGGAAGCCATGAGCCGCTGGAACGAATCGCGTCTCGCGGTGCGTGGCTCACAGTCGGGCGGCAGTTCCGGAGGTGACGGTGAAGAGAGTGTAAACAGGTGAAACTAAAAAGACAGACGGCAAATGGCAGACGGAAATATACTCACTGATTTCGGTATCAATCTTCTTGAGGAGGAGATTGACGATGTGATTTTTCAAACGAACGAGTTCCTCACGGACGCGACGTTTACGGGTTCGCAGGGGCCGTTCTGGTGGATACTGCAGATGTGCATGGCTCTGGCCGCCTTGTTCTCGCTTGTCATGGCGGCAGGTATGGCCTACAAGATGATGGTGAAGCATGAGCCGCTGGATGTGATGAAGCTGTTCAGACCGCTGGCTGTTTCCATCGTTCTCTGCTGGTGGTATCCGCCTGCAGACACGGGTATGGCCGGCAGCGGAAGCAACTGGTGTTTTCTGGACTTCCTATCCTACATCCCGAACTGCATCGGTTCGTACACGCATGACCTGTACGAGGCGGAAGCCACACAGATAGCGGACAAGTTCGAGGAAGTGCAGCAGCTCATCCACGTAAGGGACACGATGTACCACAGCCTGCAGGCACAGGCGGATGTCGCCCACACGGGAACATCAGACCCCAACCTTATCGAGGCGACCATGGAACAGACCGGTGTGGATGAAGTGACCAGCATGGAAAAGGATGCGGCGGAACTGTGGTTCACCTCCTTGACGGCCGGTGTCGTCGTGGGAATAGACAAAATCATCATGCTGATTGCCCTTGTCGTGTTCCGCATAGGCTGGTGGGCGACGATCTACTGCCAGCAGATATTGCTCGGTATGCTGACGATATTCGGCCCGTTGCAATGGGCGTTCTCTCTGCTGCCGAAATGGGAAGGTTCCTGGGCAAAATGGCTGACACGTTACCTGACGGTACATTTCTACGGGGCCATGCTCTACTTCGTGGGCTTCTATGTATTGCTCCTTTTCGACATCGTGCTGTGCATCCAGGTGGAAAACCTGACCGCAATCACGGCCAGCGAGCAGACAATGGCGGCCTACCTGCAGAACAGTTTCTTCTCCGCCGGTTATCTGATGGCGGCAAGCATTGTAGCCTTGAAATGTCTGAACCTTGTACCTGACCTTGCGGCGTGGATGATACCGGAGGGCGACACGGCCTTCAGTACGAGAAATTTTGGAGAAGGCGTGGCACAGCAGGCCAAGATGACAGCGACAGGCGGTATCGGGGCAATCATGAGATAAGATAAAAAACATATAAACAACAATCCTTAAAAATAAAAAAGTATGAACGTACAAGAACAAATCAAAGAATGGTATCAAGACAGACGGTTCGTGAACTATGTGAATATGCGCGTACAAGAAGAAATCCGTCATGTATCGGAACAACGTCCCGACCAGAAGTACAAGGAACTGGACGATGCCTTTGACCTGGATGATCGGTATTTCGTCCCACTGACGACTTATCTGACCTATCGCCTGCAACTCGCCAAGTTGCAGAAAAACAGATCGAAACGCAGGCGTGGCATCTGGTGGGTGTTTGTGCAGATAGTCATACTGAGACTTTATACGGAAATCACCACCAAGGAGTTTGAGAAACTCCAAAAGGAGTCATACGGAGCAATCATACCGATGCTGCACAATGAATATGTAATGAAGTTGAATAGAATAAGACAATAAACCGATATGATTATCAAGCATCTGGAAAACAAGATACGGCTGGTGGGCATTATCTGCACGGCTTTTCTCGTGGGATGTGTCATCATCAGCGTATCGAGCATCTGGACAGCCAGGACAATGGTGTCGGATG
>ENA-UPWR01000285-UPWR01000285.1-human-gut-metagenome-genome-assembly--contig:-NODE-285-length-11026-cov-21.669650_pt1 | contig 11026 bp, 7 predicted proteins | sample MGYA00250053_ERZ773382 | MGnify/ENA primary metagenome ERZ773382 (study PRJEB29103, sample SAMN06112029) | human gut metagenome | biome: human gut; feature: ankylosing spondylitis patient; material...
TTTTTTTTTTTTTTTTTTAATGATACGGCGACCACCGAGATCTACACTCTTTCCCTACACGACGCTCTTCCGATCCGCCGAAGAGCCTGCAAAGGCGGGGGACAATAATAAGATATGGCACTACAACGGAAAATTCCCCGTGGTGGTGGACTACCTGGTTTTCTTCGGCATCTTCCTGCTGGCGCAGGGCCTGGGGACTGCCGTGGCATGGCTGGCGGGGTGCAAATGGCCCGATCCGGAGCTGCTGGCCAGCCCCGACGAGGCGATAAGCACGGCGGAGCAGATCGCCGCCGGGCATTTCAATGCCATGACCTATTTCGTGTCGATGTCCGTGACGCTCGCGGGATTCCTCTTCTACCGCAGGCGAAGGCACGGCCCCACGGTCGTGGCGCGTTTCTCCCGGCGCGGGCTGAATCCCGTGCTGTTGCTCTGGGGGGTGTTCTTCATGCTCTCGACCTCGGTCGTGCTGGAGCCGTTGCTGAGCCTGATGCCCGAGGTGCCGAACGTCTACGGGCGCGGGGCGTGGGCGATCGTGACGGTCGTGGTGATGGCCCCGCTTTTCGAAGAGGTGATCTTCCGCGGCGTACTGCTCGAATCGACGCGCGTGCGGTACGGCGTGGTGGCCGCATGGCTGCTCTCGTCGGCCATCTTCGGCATCGTGCATGTCCATCCCACGGTGGTGGTGAACGCTTTTGTCATGGGCCTGGTGCTGGCCTTCATCTACCTGCGCACCGATTCGCTCTGGTCTGCGATCATACTCCATGCAATCAACAACGGCATAGCCTACCTGGCGCTGATTGCCGGACACGGTAATTCCATGCTGATCGACATGGTCGGCAGCCGGACGCTTTACGTGCTGTTTTATATTGCGGCGCTGGCTGTCTTCGCCGTTTCGGGTTACATGATGCTCGTGTCGCTGCGCCGCCTGAAGGCCGAGGAGAAAAATCGCGGCGCGGCGTAATAATCTGGGCGGAGGCTGCGTTAGTTACGAGTAAAAACAGTATCTTTGTCCTCCGGATTATGACTTTGCGAACGAAAATAGCGGTCGTGGCGGCTACATTGTTCCTGGGCGGTTGCCAGGAACTGCCCGGCTATTTTGCCAGCGATACCACGCTGGCGCGGGCGGGCGGCAGCGAACTGAAGATGCGTGATGTCGAGTCGGTAGTTCCGAAAGGGGTTACGGGCGAGGACAGCGCGGCCTTCATGAAGGTCTATATCGACCGCTGGGTGCGCAAACAACTCAAATTGCAGGAGGCCGAGATCCTTTTTTCCGCCTCGGCGGACGATATCGACAAGATGGTCGAGGAGTACCGGCAGGCGCTGCTGATCCGCAAGCTGGATCAGCATTACGTCGACCGCAGCATCGACACGACCTTCACGGAGAACGAGATCGCGGCCTATTACAACGCCCACAAGGCCGATTTCCGGCTCGACCGTACGTTGGTCAAAGGGCGGATCGTGCAGTTCGGCGAAGGGTACCGCCAGGCGCGCAAATTGCGGGAGCTGATGGGGACGAAGAGCGAAGCCCGGCAGCAGGATTTCCGGGACATATGTGCGAAGAACGACTTTACGGTCACCGATTTCAGCGACCAGTGGGTGGATTTCCCGGAATTTCTGAGTTACCTGCCTACGCTCCGGTCGCAGAACTACGACCCGGTGCTCGCATCGACGGCCGTGCAGGAGATGCGCGACAGCCATTCGCACTACTATTTCCAGATCGACGCCGTGCGCCGCGAAGGGGAGCCCATCCCGCTCGAACGGCTGCGGGGGACGATCCGCCGCATCCTCTTCAACCAGCGCCAGAGCGAGATCATCCGCAGCCACGAGGAGGAACTCTATAACCGTGCGTGCGAAGGCGGGAGCATAAAGATTTTCGAAAACGAGAATACAAACGATAAAGAAAAAGAATAATGTTGAAAAAAGGTATGCTGGGGGCGGCTTTCGCCCTGCTCGTTGCTGGGGCCGGGGCGTTCGCGCAGAAACAGCAGGTGATGCTCGACAAGGTGGTCGCCGTCGTAGGGTCTTCGTCCATCCTCCATTCCGAAGTGGCGGAGTATGCCCGGCAGCTCACGGCCCAGCGCCGTGCCGAAGGATATACCTCCGACCGTGATCCGATGAACGAGGCGCTCGAGGCACTGATGACCCAGAAACTGCTCTTCAACCAGGCGCAGATCGACTCGGTGAAGATCAATGCGGGCGACATCGCCACGCATGTGGAACAGCAGATTCAGAACATGATCGAAACCGAGGGGTCGATCCCCAAACTCGAGGCCAAGCACCACATGGCCATTTTCAGCATCCGCGAGAACATGCGCCAGCGCTATGAGGAGCAGTCGTATGCCTCTTCCATGCAGAGCGAGGTCGTGAGCAAGGTATCGGTCATTCCCGGCGAGGTCGAGCATTTCTACAAGTCGATCGACAAGGACAGCCTGCCGACCGTGGCCGAACAGTATGTCTACGCCCAGATCACCCGTTTCCCCAAGTCGATCACGCAGGCCAAGCAGCGCACGCGCGAGCGCCTGCTCGACATGCGCGAACGGATCATTACCGGCAAGGCGAAATTCGAGAACCTGGCACGCATGTATTCGCAGGATCCCGGGACGATGATGCGCGGCGGCGAGATGGATCCCACCGAGCTCAACGGACTGGAAGCACCGTTCGCCGACGCCCTCGAGAACATGAAGCCGGGGCAGATATCGGAGGTCGTCGAGACCCGCTACGGACAGCATATCATCCAGTTGCTCGACAAGCGCGGCAGCCTCTACCATTTCCGCCATATCCTGCTGCGCCCGGTCTATACGATGGACGAGCTCAACGAAGGGGTCGTGTTCCTGGACAGCATCGCCAACCAGATACGCAAGGATTCCCTCTCGTTCGACAAGGCCGCCCTCCAGTTCTCCGACGACGCCACGTCGAAGATGAACGGCGGTATCGTCTCGAACCACGACATTCTGGAGCGTTTCAATGCCTTCGAGGCGAAGCTCACCGTGACGAAGTTCCTGCGTGAGGATTTCGCGCACTTCGGTGCACTTGACGACTACAATGCCTTGATCCGCCTCAAACCGGGCGAGATTTCGCCTGCATTCCTGACCGAGGACATCATGGGCAACCAGCTGGCCAAGATCGTCAAACTGGTGGAGATCATTCCCACGCATGTCGCGTCGCTCAACGAAGACTATCTCCGCTTGGAGGAGATGGCGCTCAATGCCAAGCAGGAGCGGGTGTTCAAGGAGTGGCTGACCAAGAAGATCGACGCCATGTACGTTTACATCGCCCCCGAATTCCGCGACGGGGAGTTCGAGAATAAAAGCTGGGTGAAATAAACCGTGCGCAGGCTCTTTACCATAGCTGCCGTCGTGCTGGCTGCGGGCAGTGTGATTTTCGCCCGCAGCGGGATGCAGGCACCCGGCCAGGAGCCCGAGCCCGAGAAGAAACTCATCGACCTGAAGTCGGACAACATGGGCCCCATAGCCCCCGGCGACTCGGTGATCTTCCTGGTCGGCAATTTCGCCGCGCAGCATAACGGCGCTGTCATTACGTGCGACAGTGCCGTGCGTTATTCGGACATGCGGATCGAGTTCTTCGGCAATGTCCTCATCAACAAGAATACGACCTATATTTACGGCGACCGCGCCGAATACAACGGCGAGCTGAACGAGGCACGGGTCTATTCCGACATCGTCAAGGTCGTCGACGGCGATGCCACGCTCTATACCTACCGGTTTGTCTTCAACACGAAGGAGAATATCGGCCAGTTCGCCGACGGTGGCGTGCTGATAAACCGGGACAACCGGCTCGAATCGGTGCGCGGCTACTATTATGCCAACACCAAGGATCTCGTTTGCGTAGACCGCGTCGAGATGCGTAACGACGAATACGAACTCAAGGGCGACTCGGTGGTCTACAACATGGCCACCGACAACGCTTTTTTCTTCGAGAATACCAACATCTGGAACAAGGACGGCGACTACCTCTATGCCGACCGGGGCGCGTACGACAAGGCCGATACGCTTTACCGGGTTACGCGCAACGGTTATGTGCTGACCGAGAAACAGGAGATGTGGAGCGACAGCATCGACTATTTCCGCGCCAAAGACCACGTGGTGCTGTGGCGGGACATCCAGATTGACGATACGGAGCACAAAGTACTCGCCTTCGGCGATTACGGCGAGTATTGGAAGGAACCGGGCGATATATTCCTCACGCGGCGACCCTCGGTGGTGAGCTACGACCTTACACAGGGCGATTCGCTCTTCATGCGTGCCGACTCGATGTTCCTCTTTACGGTCAATGAGAATGCCCGGCGCCGGGCAGAGGAGAAGGCCGCGGCCGATTCGCTTGCGCGTATGGGGGCCGATTCCCTGCAACGGCCCGATTCGCTGGGGCAGCATCCCGATGGATTGGCCGCGACGGCCGGCCCCGAGGAGGGACGTACCGAGCCCGGACTGCATCCCGGCGACGCAGCCGATTCGCTCGCGTCGACCGGCGGGGCGGATTCGCTCGCCGCAGGTTCCGGCTCCGATTCGCGGACGCATGGTTCGCCGCGGGCGGATTCGTTGCGCATGGCCGATTCGCTCTCCGTGCCGGGCAGCCTGCCCGACTCGTTGGACAGGGCTGCCGATACGCTGACCGTTGCCCAGCGCAAGGCCCTGCTCAAGGAAGCGGCGCGCAAGGCCAAGGCCGAAAAGAAGGCCGCGGCAGCCAAAATCAAGAAGGCGCAGCTCGATTCGATAGCCGTCAGACGCAAGGAGAAGACCACGGCCAAACTGCTGTTGCAGAAGGAGCGCGAGGAGGCGCGTCTGGCCGCCCGGCGGCTGAAGGCTGCGTCGAAGCTCAAAGCCCGGCAGGCGCGTGCCGCCCGCAAGGGAAAGGTAATCCCGGTCGATTCGGCGGCCCTGCGCGAACTGGATTCGCTGATCGAGATGAACATGGCCGAACAGGATTCGCTGCTCAACCTGCTGGCAGATTCGCTGTTGTCCGACACGACGGCGATGGCGCTTCCGGCCGATTCGGTCGACTCGCTCGCCCTGCCGCGCGACAGCATCTACCGCCTGATGAAAGGTTACCGCGACGTGAGGATCTTCAGGTCGGATTTCCAGACCGTGTGCGACTCGATCGTGGCGATCAGCACCGACTCGACGATCCACCTCTATATCGACCCCGTGTTGTGGAATCAGAGCAACCAGATCACTTCGGACGTGATGGATATTTTCACCGAGCGGCAGCAGATCAAACGTGCCGAATTCACCGGCAGCCCGATGATGGCCAGTCAGCTCGATACGACACACTACAACCAGGTGGCGGGCAAGACTATGACCGCCTATTTCTACAACAACCAGATATACCGCAACGACGTCAACGGCAATGCCCAGACCATCTATTACATGCAGGACGGCGAGCCGCCCGAGATCACGATGATGGGCGTTATCGAGAGCGGCGACTGTTCGTTCTATATCGAGGACAAGCAGGTGGTGCAGATCACCTACCGAACCGAACCGGTCTACAACTTCTATCCGATGGACGATATCCCGCCCACGCAGGATCTCTACCTGAAAGGCTTTAAATGGGAGGGGGCGCGGCGGCCCGTGCAGGCCGATGTGTTCGACCGCAGGATCCGACCTTCGCAGCGGAAGGAACGTACGCGGCTGCGTCATCCCGATTTCCCGATCTTGATGCGCATCGAGGAGCATAAGAAACGCCTGATCGAACAACGCCGCTGGGCGGATCGCAACGACCAGGTCGACCCGCTTACCGTCGAATGGATGCGCGAACTGGGATACGAGGTAGGGCAGCCGCGCGAACCGCAACGTCCCGCGCCGCAGGCCGAATGACCGGTGCCGGAACTCTCTGCCGGGAATGCGGACGGTCTATGCAACCATACGGAAACCGTAACAAAAGGCGAAAAGCGAAAAACTTTTCGCCTTTTGTGTTATTTTTGCAGCCGGTTATTCGTTAGTTGGTTTTACACATGAAAAAAAGTCTGATTGCACTGGCATTCGGGACGCTTGCCCTGGGGATGTCGGAGTTCGTGATGATGGGCATCCTGCCCGATATTGCCCGCAGCCTCGGGGTTTCCATCCCCGAGGCCGGACACCTTATTTCGGCCTATGCCCTGGGCGTTTGCTTCGGGGCGCCGCTTACGGTGCTGGTGGCCCGGACGCGCCCGCTGAAACAGATACTGCTGGCGCTCACGGCTCTGATCGCCGTCGGGAACCTGTGCGCGTCGCTGGCGCCGAATTACTGGATGCTGATGGCGATGCGCTTTGTGTCCGGCCTGCCGCACGGCGCCTTTTTCGGCGTCGGGTCGATCGTCGCAGAGCGGGTGGCAGATGCCGGGAAGCGCACGGAGGCCGTTTCGATCATGATCGTCGGGATGACCGTCGCCAACCTGTTCGGCGTGCCGCTGGGCACTTATATCAGCAATGTGCTGTCTTGGCGCACGACCTTTGCGATCGTCGCCGTGTGGGGCGTGGTGGCGCTGACGCTCGTAAGGATGTGGGTGCCCCGTATGGAGCCGCTGCCCGATACGGGGCTGAAAGGGCAGTTCCGGTTCCTGCGCAGCCTTGCACCCTGGCTCGTGCTGGCGTCGGTGATGCTCGGCAACGGCGGGATCTTCTGCTGGTACAGCTATGTCAGCCCGCTGATGATCCATACCTCGGGTTTTACGGAGGAGAACCTTACGCTGATTATCATGCTGGCCGGTTTCGGCATGTTCGCGGGCAATATCCTCGGCGGGCATCTCTCCGACCGTTTTACGCCCGAGAAGGTCGTGCGTTTTACGCTGGCCGCGGCCACCCTGACGCTGCTCGGGATTTTCTTCGGGGCACATGTCCCTTACCTTTCCGTCATGCTGATGACGCTCTGTACGGGTTGTCTGTTCTGTGTCTCGTCGCCCCAGCAGTTGCTGATCCTGGAGAATTCGCGTGGCGGCGAGATGCTCGGCGCAGCCCTCGTGCAAGTGGCTTTCAACCTGGGCAATGCACTGGGTGCCTATTGCGGGGGCCTGCCGATCGCCCACGGGCTGGGCTACGAATATACGGCGTTGCCCGGTGCGGGTTTCACCCTGTTGGGGCTGCTGGCGGCCGTGGTTTATATCCGTAAATATCCCCGCCATGCGAAGCGATAACGGTGCGGAGCTGTTTCCGGTGGTCGACGAAGCCGGGAACGTGATGGGGGCGGCGACGCGTGCCCAATGCCACGGCGGCGGAATGTTGCTGCATCCCGTGGTGCACCTGCACCTGTTCAATTCGCGGGGCGAGTTATACCTGCAACGGCGTCCCGTGTGGAAGGATATCCAGCCCGGGCGCTGGGATACGGCCGTGGGTGGGCATGTCGACTACGGCGAGACGGTGGACGACGCATTGCGGCGCGAGGTGCGCGAAGAACTCGGTGTGACGGGTTTCGTACCCGAACGCGTGGCGGTGTACGTGTTTCGCTCGGAGCGCGAGCGCGAATTGATCTATGTCCACCGCACGGTGTACGACGGGGAGGTCGTCCCGAGCGACGAGCTCGACGGCGGGCGTTTCTGGAGCCGGGACGAAATCTTTGAAAATCTCGGCAAAGGCGTCTTCACGCCCAATTTCGAGGGCGAGGTGGAACTGGTACTCGGGGTATAGTTTTTTTTCGTATATTGTAACCTGGAAACCGACAATGAAGCGACTGTCCTGTATGTCGCAGGGCATTGTCCAGCACAGACCGGTGCGAGGCGCAGGGATTGGTGCCGTTCCACAGACGCATGTTCTATGGTGATGGCTGTCGCCGGATTTTTGCCTTCCGCAGTCGTTATCCTGTCGCCGGGGTTTCCGTCGCTGATGATTACAAAGGCCGTTAGGTCTGAAATTTGATAGAAATACCGTATGCAGTCTCTCCTTACACGTTGGGCCGACGCCCTGCTCGCATGGCTCGGGCTCACTTCCGCATTGAATAACGGCTGGGATCGTTGGGTGGCTTTCGCCCTGGTAGTGCTGTCCGTCGTGCTTCTCGATTTCCTGTGCCGTACGGTGCTCGTGCGCGGGATTAGGCGCATCGTGATGCGCACCAAAGCCACGTGGGATGACGAACTGTTCAGTTCCGCCGTGTTGAGCCGGCTGTGTAATATCGTCAGCGCTATCGTGCTGGTCATCGTCCTCCCCGTAGTTTTCGATGAACAGTCGGAAGCCAGGACGATTGTCACACGACTGATACAGGTGTACATCGTCGTCACGGTCTTCCGTTTTATCAACGCCCTGCTTTATGCGGCCTTCAATATCGTCTCGGCGCGTCCTGCGTGGCAGAACAAACCGATCAACGGATTGCGCCAGACCGGGCAGGGAATCGCAGCGCTGATCTGCGGTATCCTCATCGTCTCGATCCTGATCGGCAAGTCGCCCGCCATTCTGCTCACCGGACTGGGCGCTTCGGCGGCCGTCATCATGCTGGTCTTCCGCGACAGCATCCTCGGCTTCGTCTCGGGCATCCAGCTTTCGGCGAACGACATGCTCAAGGTCGGGGACTGGATCACCGTACCCAAATACGGTGCGGACGGTTCGGTGATCGAGGTGTCGCTCACGACCGTCAAAGTGCAGAACTGGGACAATACGATCGTTACGCTGCCGCCCTACCTGCTGGTGAGCGATTCGTTCCAAAACTGGCGCGGAATGCAGGCGTCGGGCGGCCGCCGCGTGAAGCGTTCGGTGAACCTGGACATGACGAGCGTGAAATTCTGTACGCCGGACATGCTGGGCCGGTACCGCAACATAGACATCATCCGCGAATATATCGACCAGACTGAGCAGCGGGTTGAGGAATACAATGCCGCGCATGGCATCCGCCCCGGTGAACGCAAGATCAACGGCCTGCACCAGACCAACCTCGGGGTGTTTCGTGCCTATCTGGAACGATACCTGCGCGATGAGGTGCCTGTCAACAAGGGGATGACCCTGATGGTGCGCCAGCTGCAACCGACGGAGACGGGATTGCCGATGGAACTCTATTTCTTTACGGATACGGTGGTGTGGGTGGATTACGAGCGCATCCAGTCGGATGTCTTCGACCATGTGCTGGCCGTCATCCCCGAGTTCGACCTGCGGGTGTTCCAGAATCCGTCGGGAAGCGATATCGAGGCGCTGCGCTATCAGAGGCCGGAGCCGGACGTGCCGGCCAAACCGGATGTTACAGAAAAATCATCAGCATCACCTGAATGATAATTACCCGCAGGAACATGCAGAGAGGGTAGACCGTGGCGTACGATACCGACGGGTTGTCTCCCTCGATCGTGTCGTTGGCATAGTTCAGTGCCATCGGGTTGGCCATGCTGCCGCACAGCATGCCTGCGACCGACCCGAAGTCGATGCGCAGGATGCGCAGCGCGAAGATACCCAGCAATACTACGGGGACGAACGTCAGCAGGAATCCCAGCAGCAGCCATAGTGCCCCTTCGGGGCGCATGACGGTCTCGAAGAAGTGCGTGCCCGCCTCGAGCCCCAGGCAGGCGAGGTACATCGACAGGCCCAGTGCCCGGAGCATCAGGTTGGCGCTGTACGTGGTGTAGGTAATCATGTGAAGGCGCGGGCCGAACGTGCCGATCAGGATGCCGACGATGATCGGGCCGCCTGCCAGGCCGAGTTTTACGGGCAGGCTGATGCCCGGGATGCTTACGGGGATGCTCCCGAGCGTGAGCCCGAGGATCAGGCCGACGAAGACTGCCACGAGGTTGGGCTCTTCGAGGTTTTTCACGGCGTTGCCGAGTATCTTTTCCACATGCTTGATCGCTGCGGCTTCACCCACGACCGTCAGGCGGTCGCCCATCTGCAAACGCAGGTCGGGTGTGGCCAGCAGTTGCACGCCCGAACGGTAGACGCGGCTGATGTTGATGCCGTAATTGTTGCGCAGGCGCAGCGAGGAGAGCTTCTTGCCGTTGATTTCGGGGCGCGTCACGAGGATGCGCTGCGAGATGAGCTGGCTGTCGACGGCGTTCCAGTCGATGTTCTCCGTGTTCCAGTCCTTCTGTTCCTGCTCTCCGAAGATCAGGCGCAGCGCATCGGCCTCGCCCGGGGTGGTGATCACGAGGATGACGTCGTCCTTCTGTAGCGTCTTGTCGGAGGTGGGGATCGAAACCTTTCCTTCGCGCCATACGCGCGAAATGACGAAATGGTGGTGGCTCTGAGCGGCTATTTCGTGTACGCTCTTGCCGAATACGGCCGGGTTAGTCAGGTGGTAGCTGGCAATGAAGACGTTTTTCCGGTGTTCGGCGTCCGGCTCCGGCATGTCGGCGGGGCGGACGAAGAGCTTGCGGATGAAGACGATGGCCAGGATGACGCCCACCACGCCCAGCGGATAGGTCACGGCGCAGCTCAGGGCGGCGCCGCTGGAGTCGACGCCCATCTGTTGCAGCGCCTGCTGCGCCGCTCCGAGCGCCGGGGTGTTGGTCGTGGCGCCGCACAGGATGCCCGACATGTCGGGCATCGAGACGTGCAGCGTATAGCTCATTGCCACGGCCAGCCCCGTGCCGAGCAATACTACCGCAAGGGCGGGCGACATCAGGCGCAGTCCGTCGGCGCGCAGCGAGTTGAAGAAGCCGGGGCCGACCTGCAGGCCGAGGGCGTATACGAAGATGATGAGCCCGAAGCTCTCGGCATAGTTCAGCATCGCCGGGTCGATCGACAGTCCGAAATGCCCGGCCAGGATACCTGCGAAAAAGATGAATGCCACGCCCAGCGAGATGCCGAAGATGCGTATCCGGCCGAGGGCGATCCCGATCGTCGAAATGAGCGAAATAACCACGACGGCCTGCAGGGCCGAGTGTTCGACGAATAAACTTTTAAGCCATTACATCCTTTCCGTTTGTGAATTTGCTGCAAAAGTAGGGCAAATTTTCCAGATACCCGCCTTTTTGCCGAACCTTTTGTGGGCTCATTGTGTCTGTGTGCAACATTTTCGGTCGGCAAGGTAAATCATTTTAGCTCCATGTTATGACAAAACAGACCCGAAGTGTCGGATGGAGCGAGAGATGGTTCATCAAATGAGTAGTGACATCCTCCATGCATGA
>ENA-UPWR01000286-UPWR01000286.1-human-gut-metagenome-genome-assembly--contig:-NODE-286-length-10986-cov-11.040609_pt1 | contig 10986 bp, 6 predicted proteins | sample MGYA00250053_ERZ773382 | MGnify/ENA primary metagenome ERZ773382 (study PRJEB29103, sample SAMN06112029) | human gut metagenome | biome: human gut; feature: ankylosing spondylitis patient; material...
GTCAACCACGGCGCTCTGACGGCCACGTCGGGCGGCAACACCAAGAACGGTGCGACGGGCATTCACGTGGGCGGTATCGTCGGCTTCAGCTCGAACAAGAGCAACACGATGGCCGTGGTGACGATCGCCGAGTGCGCCAATTACGGAGACCTCGACACGCAGGTAGCCCGCGCTTCGGGTATCGTGGCCGCTGCGAACCGCTACACCGAGATCGAGAACTGCGTGAACGAAGGCGACAACGTCAATGCCTTTGCCACGGTAAATAGCGCCCGCATCGGCAACATTACCTGCATTACGGCAGTCGGGAGCAAGATCACCAATACCGTCAACCGCGGCAATGTGATCTGCAAGACGGGCGGCGCGGCGGGCGGCATCGTCTGTCTGGTCAATGACGACGGCAACGCATTCGTCGGCTGCGAGAATTACGGGCTGGTGATTACCGACCGCGCCAATTACAAGGGCACGCTCTTCGGGCAGTGCAATAAGGCGGCCAGATTCAGCGATTGCATCGCGCAGGGCGATCTGGGCGCTTACGAGGACGGCTCCTATGCGCTGGTCGGCGTGAACTACACGAATTACATGTCCTACATCGGCGACCACAATGCGACGGCCGTGCATGTGAACAGCCAGAACATCCTCTATTATCCCAACGGTTCGCAGGTGCCCGCCGAACCGGAATTCGGCGTGAACCTTTCGTCGGTCGAGCTGAATGCGCAGGGCAGCAATGCCGCCGTGGTACAGCTTTCGTCGGTCGATTACGACTGGACGGTGAGCGCCGACGGGGATTGGGTGCATGTTACGGACCTTTCGGACGCACCCGTCGTTTCGGGTGTCAGGGACTCCGGCGTGCAGTATATCAAGATCGGGGCCGATGCCAATACGAAGACCGCGCCGCGGTCGGCGGTCGTCACGTTCGCTTCGACCGACGGCTCGAAAAGCGCGACGGTGAGGGTCGATCAGCAGGCGCGGGGCGAAGCGTTCCCCAGCAAGTGGGTGTTCCAAGCTTCGACGCTGCCGCTTTACGGCTCGTCGTGGACCGACGACAACGTCATTCCTGCGACATCGGGCGCGGCGGGCTTCATTTCGGTCGTGCGCGGCGATGCGAATGCTTCGGCCGCTTTCAAGCGGAGCGTCGTTACGAACCGTCCTGCGGTTTCGACGATGGTCGAAGGCGACTACTGGCTCTATACCTTCCCGGTGGAGAATCTCGCCGCCGGATCGGTCGTCGATTTCAACGCCACGATGGCGGGCGAAGCCAATTCGCCCAAATACTTCATCGTCGAATACCTCGACGGCGGAGTCTGGAAGAGCGTCGAGGCCGATCTGCTCACGGCTCCGGAAAACCCGGCGGTCCGCTATACCTACAAGTGTTCGGGCACTGCCACCGGGTCCTCGTATCAGCACGCGACCGTCATGCAGACGATGCGCTTCGAAAACGCCGTGACCGACGGCGAAGTGAAAATCCGCTGCCGCGCCGTGGGACCCTATACCTGCGCGGGCGGTACGCAGAACATCACGGCGACCAACGCCGCCAGCTCCATTCCTCCCTACGGATTTACGGGCAGCTACGTGCAGAACTTCGGCACGGCGACGCCCCGTGACACCAAGAAAGTGCTGTGTTTGGGCAACTCGTTCTCCTACTACAGCAACCCTGCGTGGATGCTCAAGGAGATCGCATGGCGCGAAGGGCATGCTCTCAACATCAAGGCTCACTTCAAAGGGTCGCAGACGCTGACCCAGCATCTGTCGCTGGGGTTCTCGACCGACGTCATCGAACAGGGCGGTTACGATTTCGCTTTCCTGCAGGACCAGAGCCAGAATCCCGCCAACTATGGCCGCGACGCCACGGCGTCGATCCTCACGGGCCTTACGACCTTGGCCGACAAGGTGCGCGCCGCGTCGCCTTCGTGCAAGGTGATTCTGGAGGAGACGTGGACCTTCTCGTCGGCGTCCTACGGCGGATTTACCGATTTCCCGACCTTCGAGACCTATAACGACGCCGGAGCCAAAGCCATGGCAAAGGCCGCCGGGACTTGGGTGTCGCCGATCGGCCCTGCCTTCAGGCAGGTGCGCGAGGGCGGTTCGGGCATCAACCTCTACTACTCGGACAGCAAGCATCAGTCGGAGTACGGCGCATACCTGAAGGCCTGCGTCAATTATCTGGTGCTTTTCGGCGAGCGGTTCGGCGCAGATCCGGCCGACTGCGGATTGAATCCCGACAAGGCGGCCTACCTGCGTTCGGTGGCCGAGCAGATCGTGCTGGGTAATGAAGAAGACTATTTCATCGAACGATAAACCAAATTGCATAAACTTTTATGAAGAGACTTGTCAGCTGTATTCTGGCCATCCCCGCATTGTTGTGGGGATGCGCCGGACCTAAAACCGCCGCTCCGGAATACCCGACGCATGCGGCGAAAATCGTGGCCGAGATTCACGATCCCGCGTCGAAATACGTCGTGGTGGCTTCGCACCGCGGAGACTGGCGCAACTATCCGGAGAATTCGATTCCCGCCATCGAGTCGGTGATCCGCATGGGCGTCGATATCATGGAGCTGGACCTCAAACTGACGAAGGACAGCGTGTTGGTGCTCTGCCACGACCATACCATCGACCGGACCACTACCGGGCGGGGACGTGTGTGCGACATCACCTATGATTCGATTCAGCGCTGCTTCCTGCGTACGGCGCACGGCGTGCGTATGCCCCAGAAGATGCCGACCCTGCGCGAAGCGCTGGAGGTCTGCAAGGACCGTATCGTGGTGAATATCGACCAAGGATATGAGTTTTACGACATGGCGCTGAAGATCAGCGAGGAGCTTGGCGTGACGGAGCAGATGCTCATCAAGGGCAAGCGTCCGGCGGAGGCCGTCGCCGCCAAATTCGGCGAATACGAGCACAACATGATGTATATGCCGATCATCGACATTCTCAAACCGCAGGGACAGGAGCTTTTCGGCGAATACATGTCGAAGGGTATCGTGCCGCTGGCTTACGAGGTTTGCTGGAACGAGTACACGCCCGAAGTGAAGGATTGCATGGAAAAGGTGGTGGAGAGCGGATCGAAACTTTGGGTCAATTCGTTGTGGGAGTCGCTCTGCGGCGGCCTGTGCGACGATGTGGCGTGGGAGAGCGGCGATCCCGGCTCGGTTTACGGCAAGCTGCTCGACATGGGTGCGACGATGATTCAGACCGACCGTCCGGAACTGTTGATCTCCTACCTGCGTTCGCAGGGGCGGCACGACTGACCGCCGCATCGGCGGAGGGGTCTCGGAAGAGGGATCGTCCCGTTATGAAAAGAGCCGTCACTCGCAGCGAGTGACGGCTCTTTTATTCGCTGCTCCGGCCGCGTCAGTCGAAAAGCTCGTTCAGGACGGCCGCCAGCCGGTAACCGGCATTGCGGATCTGGTGCTCGACCAGCGGCAGGGCCTTGTTCAGGAAGTCCTGTCCCAGCCGCTCGTCGGGCTTGGCCCACTCGAACTGCACTTCGCAGGTCACGGCGCTGTCGTGCAGCCAGTCGCGCGGCGTGCCGGCCTGCACGGCGGCCTTCTCCCGTTTCGATGCGCGGTCCAGCTCGTCGGCCCACTCGGTGACGGACCAGATACGGGTCGTGGTGATGATCTCGTTGTCCCAGACGTGGTGGACGTAATACTTGTGGGGCTTGTGGTACTTGTCTTCGAACAGCACGTCGTATTTCGTGTTGTGGGTCGTGTATTTGATATGCGCCGGGCAGTGCATGTCGCCGACCAGATGGATGACGTATTTCAGATTGACCGCTACGGCCGAGTCGGTCAGGCTGCGGTAATCCCTGAGGTTGCGGATCGCCAGCTCAAGCCCGTAAACGGCGTTGCCCTTTCCCGGCTTGAGCAGTTCGTCGCCGTAGCGCAGGTCCGCACCCACGGGCGCCGTGTGCCAGTCGTTGGTGAAGGCGTATTCGGGCGTCTGGCGGTATTCGTCCATCCATTTGGCGTAGTAGACGACGGAGTGCCCGCCGAGATACTTCTCGATCCGTTTCTTGGCCCGTTTGGTGAGGTTGCGTTCGGCGATCTTGGCGATCGTTTCGTGGCCTTCGCGGCCCCACGCCCGCGCAGGTTCGGAAGCGGAGAGGGAGAGAGCTGCCGCAAAGAGCAGCAAAAGCAGTTTTTTCATGGTCTCGATGGTTTTGGTGAGTCTGTTTTTTCGAAGAAGAGGTATTCCGGTCACCGGAATACCTCTTCTTTGTGTCGCGGAGCAAAGGGGCGTCAGAAGCTCAGTCCGTCTTCGTAACCCGGATTCTGGCTCAGTGCGCCGCCCGTGGCCACGCGCTGGTCGGTCGGAATCGGCCACAGATAGTCGCGGCCCTCCTCCCATTTGTAGGTGCGGCCCCGGAAGCAGACGATATAGCCGCTCGTGCCGTCGGTCAGCTGGGCGTCCTTGCCTTCGCCGATTTCGAGCATCGCGTCGCAGGTCGTGGCGGGCTTGGTGCCGCTCCAGAGGCAGAGGTCCATCTTGCCGTCGCCGTTCATGTCGTATTCGCCCAGCGAGGGGAAGTAGCAGCCGAGGAAGCCGTCGAGTCCGTTCGACGAGGGAACCAGCTGGGCGCCCTCCTTCCAGCGGAGCATATCCCACTGGCGCAGGCCTTCGCAGGGAAGTTCGACGGTGCGTTCGCGGCGGATTTCGAGGATCACGCCTTTGTTCGCTCCGGAATTGACGTTGGGGTAGTAGCTGGCCATCAGGGGATCGGGATTGTTGTTGGCGGCCGCCATGTCGAGGGCCGGCATGCCCACGCGGTCGCGGACGATGTCCACGGTCAGGGCGATGTCTTCCGGGGTCAGCGTGCCCAGCTCGGCCTTGGCCTCGGCGTAGGTGAGCAGGATTTCCGGATAGCGGAATACCGGCCAGTCGGTGGTCGAGGTGGTGGCGCCGTTATGCGTGTCGTCGCTCACGAACTTGATGAAGCGGTAACCCGTCATGTCGTAGCTCTTGCAGTCCTCGATCACCTCGTCGATGCCGTTCAGATCGACATATCCCGGAGCCATGAGCGTCTGCGCCATGCGCGGGTCGCGGTTCTGGAACTGCTGGTTGTAGGTCATGGTCTCGTATCCGGGCTGGTCCTGAATCTTCGAGCCGTCGGCCATCAGGTAGTGGTTCACCAGCCGCTGGGTGGCGCTGTGGCGCATGTTGCGGAACGTGAACTGGATGCCGTGGCGCACGAGGATGTCGGCGTTGAAGCGCATCGAGAGGATCGTCTCCTTGGCGTCGCCGTCTTCGAGGATGAAATATTCGCGGTAGGGGGCGTCGAGTTTGAGCGTATTGCCTTTGTAGAGCGAATATTTGTTCTGCTCCATGACGGCCCATGCGGCGTCGGCGGCCAGTTGGAGGAAATAGTCGGCCGAGATGGTCACCCCGTCGATCGTCTCGTCGGCGATGCCGTGGTATTTGCGGAAGGTGCCTTCGTAGAGCGCGGCGCGGGCCTTCATGGCGCGGGCGGCGTTTTTGCTCAGGCGGTAGAGCGCGTCGCTCGGCCAGTTGTCGGGCAGGTCCGTGATGGCGCGGTCGAGGTCCTCCATGACCTTCTTCATCACGAATCCGCGGCTGTCGCGCGGCCGTTTGAGCGAAGCCCAGTCGTTCGACGGAATTACGAAGTCGTAATAGGGGATGTCGCCGTATTTGCGCACCTTTTCGAAGTAGAACAGCGCGCGGAAGAAATAGGCCACGCCGTCGTAGCGCTGGCGGACAGTCTCGTCAGAGCAGTTGCCCGAACGTTCGAGGTAGTAGTTGATGTAACGCAGGTAGGCCCATGCGCTTGTGCCCCAGTTTTCGGTGGCCGGGGAGCGCGTGCCCTGCTGTACGGAGCTGAGGTTCTTGGCGATCTGGATGTCGGAGACCTGAATGGCATCGGTGTCGGGACCTGCGAAGAGACTGTAGAAGCGGTTGGTCCAAAGCTCCAGCTCCGCTTCGCTCGAAAAGAACGTATTGGGCGAAAGGTTCGTTTCCGGCTCCTTGGTCAGGAAGTCGTCGCAGCCCGACAGCGCCAGACTCATCGAAACGAATATCAATATTTTGCTGATAGTTTTCATGGTTGATCGAAATAATGCTTTCCGGTTAGTTTAGAAGGTGATGTCCACGCCTACGGAGAAGGTCCGCGAATAGGGATACAGACAGTCGTTGGTGGCGCTGGTCGTGGCTACTTCGGGATCGACCGTCTTGCTGTAGCGCTTCAGGGGCGACCAGTAGGCGAGGTTCTCGCCCGATACATATACGCGGACCTTTTCGAGGATGCGCTTGTTGATCGGGATGGTGTAACCCAGCGTGATGTTCTTCAGGCGGATGTACGAGGCGTCCTGCAGGTAGCGGTCGGTTTTGACGTTCATCGAACCTGCGCTCGAAGTCTGGTAGCTGCGCCGGCGGGGGAAGTAGGTGTTGCGGTTGTCCTCGCTCCACGCCAGCCGTTCGAAGTCCTTGGCGATGAACGTGGTGGTCGGGAAGCTGTAGGGACCCCAGAAATAGTAGCAGTTGGCGCTGGGCATCCAGTCGATCTTGCCGACGCCTTGGAAGAAGACCGCGAAGTCGAAGCCGTTCCAGTTCAGGTCGCCGCGGATCGAGTAGGTGTAACGCGGCAGGCTGTTGCCGATGACGCGCATGTCGCCCGGATTCTTGACCGTACCGTCGCCGTTGTTGATGATGTTGTTGCCGTCGAGGTCGCGGAAACGGACGTCGCCCGCCATGAGGTGCGCCGCCGAAGCGTCGGAGCTGGTGTAGACGCGGTTGTTGACCGCCTTGTCGTTGATCTGCGCCTGATAGCGTGCCGCCTCCTCGTCGGTCTTGAACAGTCCGTCGGTGCGGTAGCCCCAGAGTTCGCCGAGCGTCTCGCCCACGTAATGGTCGGTGAGCAGCATGTCGTCGTTCTTATACTTGGTGATCTTGGACTTGTAGTCGCCCAGCGATGCCGAAATGCCGTAGGAGAAGGGTTTGCCGGCCACCATGTGGCGGTCGCGCCAGCTGACGGTGATTTCGTAGCCCTTGGTGCGCAGGTCGGCGCAGTTCTCCTTGGGCGAGGGCGCTCCGAAGACGTCGGGCAGCGTGAGCGACGTGGTGAGCATGTCCTTGGTGTCGCGGATGTAGAGGTCGGCCGTGACGTTGAGGCGGTTTTTGAGGAAGCCCAGATCGAAACCGAGGTTGTAGGTTACGACCGTCTCCCACGTAAGTCCGTCGCTGATGGGGTTCGACGCCGAGGCGTAATTGGCCTTTTCCGTGCCGTTGAAGGTGTAGCCCAGCTGGCCGGTCGAGATCGTTTCGATGTAGTAGTAGTTCGACACCTGCTGGTTGCCGAGCGAGCCGTACGAGAAGCGCACCTTGGCGTTGTCCCACCAGTTGCGCATCGGCTCCCAGAATTTCTCCTCCGAGATGCGCCATCCGGCCGATGCCGAGGGGAAGAAGCCCCAGCGGTCGTTGGCGGCGAAGCGCGACGAACCGTCGTAGCGTGCCGATACTTCGAAAAGGTACTTGCCGGCGTAGTCGTAGTTCGCACGGGCGAAATAACCCAGCGTCCGGTAGGCCGTATTCGACTCGACGCAGCGTTCGATCTCGCCCTGCGCCATGTTGATGAAGCTCAGCTTCTCGCTCAGCGACCCTTTCTGGCGGACGCTCAGTTTCGACGAGCGGAAGTCCTCGAAGTTGCCGCCGGCTACGGCCGAGAAGTTGTGCTTGCCCCACGAGTGGCCGTAATCGAGGTAGGCGTTGACCACATGGCCGTTATAGTAGTAGCGGTCCTCCTGATAGAAGTCGTAGATCGAACCGTTGGTGAAATCGACCACGGCGGTCTGCGTCGCGTTCCATGTGTTGGCCGTCGGATAGGAGCGGTAGGCTCCGAGGTTGTCGCGGCGGCGGTAGGTGTAGTCGGCGTTGAGTTTCAGATCCTTGTTGCGTGTGAGGTCGAACGTCACCCGGTTGGTGATGATGTAGTAGTTGTTCTTGCGCGAGTTCTTGTTGCGTCCGTCGGCGAATACGCCGCCGCGTCCGCTGGCGATCGGCGAGTTGGCGAACTGGATGCCGTTGGAATAAACGAACGTGGTGCCGTCGGGGTTGACCGGAACGAACGTCGGGCTGATGTTGTTGGCCACGTTGAAGAGGATGCCGTTGGAGTTGAGCTCTTCGGAACCGTCCTGCTCCCAGTAACCGCCGTATTTGTAGTCGGTCACCTCCATGCTGATGTTGTTCGAGTAGTGCATCCACGGCGTTACTTCGGCGGCGATCTTCGTGCGGAACGAGTAGCCGTTGTAGATATCCTCGGCGCCATGGTTGAACAGGCCTTCACGGTAGAGGTAGCGGCCGCTGACGTAGTAGTTGATCTTGTCGTTGCCGCCCGTGAGCGAAATGTTGTGCTCGGTTTCGGGACGGCTGCGCTTGAACATGTAGTCGTACCAGTCGAAGTTGCCCAGATAGCGGTATTTGCCGTTGCTGTCGGTGATGACCCACGGGCGGTCGGGATGCTCGGTCTTGTCGTTGCGGCGGTCGTAGAGCATCTGCATCTCCTCGTCCGTGTAGTTCCAGCCCACATAGCCTTTCGACGGGTAGCAGAATTCGTTGGTGAGTTTCACGTAGTCGTATCCCGACGTGATGAAGTCGGTCGAGGTGGTGTTCCACGACACGCCGTAGCGGCCGTTGTAGTTGACTTTCAGCGTGCCGGCCTTACCGCTCTTGGTGGTGATGAGCACCACGCCGGCCGAAGCCTTGGCGCCGTAGATCGAGCAGGCCGAAGCGTCCTTGAGCACCGATACCGATTCGATGTCGTTGGGGTTGACCTGCGCCAGCGACGCTTCGATGCCGTCGACGAGCACCAGCGGGCTGCCGCTGTTGAGCGATACCGCGCCGCGGATCTTGACGTCGTAGTTCTTGCCTTCGATCGAGCCGCTGCCGAGCGTCAGCAGCAGCGACGGATCGGCGCCCTGCAGGGCGGCGGCCGTATTGGTCACGGGACGGTTGTTGAGGTCCTTGCCGCTGATGGTGCCCACGGCGCCCGTGACGTTCACGCGCTTCTGCTGGCCGTAGCCGACCACGACCACCTCGTCGATGGCCGCCGAGCTTTCCACGAGGGTAATGTCGATGGCGGCGTAGGAGTTGACTTCGACCGTCCGGGGCTGGTAGCCGATGAACGAGATGACGAGCTTCGCCGGAAGCTTGACGTTCTCCAGCGAGAAGTCGCCGTTGCTCATCGTGGTGGTGCCGTTGTTGGTGCCGTCCACGATGATCGTGGCACCCGGAACGGGCTCTTGCCACGTCTGCTCCATATAAAATCGCAACGGAACCAAGTTCCTCACCGTCTGCTTTGTAAACAATTCTTCCGGCACACTCGCCTTTCTGGATAGGGGCCTGCACCTCTTCCGGCAGTTCCATCGTTTTTTCCACTTCACCAATCACCGTCCCGCCCGTCGTAAGATAGCGGAATTCTTCCGCATATTCCAGTTCTGCCGTATCCTGCTTTCCGTAAACAACCGAAAGTTCCGGCAGGGGATCGCGTTCCCGGTCTATGTAGATGCTGCAGGACGAAAACCCATACTGGAACAGTGACGCTGCATCTGCAAACCGCACCTTGTAGTCCGGTGCTCCCATCACGACTGCCAGCATCGTCAGATCATTTTTCTTCGCCACTGCCGAGACGCAGTACTTCGCCTTCGAGGTGCTTCCTGTTTTCAGTCCCACACAGCCCTCATAGCCGCGGATCAGCTTATTTGTATTGGTGAGGGTGAATGGTTTGCTTCCCTTCTGTGTGACATGCGTAATCTCTTCCATCCAGATAGAGGAATAGTTCAGGATCTGCGGAAAGCGCTCGATCAGCTCCCGAGACATTTTCGCCACATCTGCCGCTGTCGTGTAATGGCCGTCGGAATCCGTGAGGCCGCAGCAGTCCTCAAACTTCGTGTCGTTCATGCCGAGTTCTTTTGCTTTCTGGTTCATCCGGCTGACAAACTCGCTTTCTGTCCCCGCAATATGCTCTGCCATCGCTACAGATGCATCGTTTCCCGAAGCAACGACAATACACTTGATCATCGTCTCAACGGTCTGCTTTTCGCCCTCTTCCAGAAAAACCTGGGACCCGCCCATACTTCTGGCGTGCGCACTCGTCGTCACTTCGTCGGTCAGCTGGAGCGTCCCTTTTTCGAGCTCTTCAAAAATCAGCAGCAGCGTCATGATTTTTGTGATGCTCGCCGGGCTTCGCTGTTCCGACGCATTTTTCTCGTACAGAACAGTTCCGGTCTGTGCCTCCATCAAAAGAACAGACGGCGAAGCCAGCCCAAGGTCCGTTGTTATCTCCGGTGCTGTCTCCTCCGTCTCTTCTGTTTTCTGTTCCGTTGTTTCGTTCTGCTGCTTGTCGGAAGATTCTCCATTCTGCTCTGCCGCAGTCACTTTCAAGGGCGCTGCAAGAAGCGCCAGGATCATCAGCAGGCTCCAGACGATATTTCGTGTTCTTCTCTTCATATTCCCCCGAAACATCTGCTCTTTCTTCCCTACAGGCTATGCAGACGACCGCAGAACTATGCTGTCTGTTCCGTTTACAGCAGCGGTGCCAGAAACTTCAGCGCACCGCGGAGTGCACGGACTGCAAAATTTTTCTTTCGACAGTAGTCCATATTGATCTGCTCACACTGTTCAAACGTGATCAGCGCATCCTCTTTTACCTGGGCAACCGCACTGCTGCCGTACATCCAGACACCGCACTCAAAATGCAGGTACATGCTCCGGTAATCCATGTTGATCGTTCCGACCGTCGCAACTTCATCATCACAGACAAAGCTCTTGGAATGGATAAAGCCTGGCGTATACTGGTAAATCTGAACGCCGGATTCCAGCAGGATCTCGTAATTGGCCTGCGTCAGAATATAGACAATCTTCTTATCAGATCGGAAGAGCACACGTCTGAACTCCAGTCACATTCATTTATATAGTATTCCGTCTTCTGTTTGAAAAAAAAAAAAAAGAAAAAAAAAAAAAATTATATAAAGAAATAAT
>ENA-UPWR01000290-UPWR01000290.1-human-gut-metagenome-genome-assembly--contig:-NODE-290-length-10944-cov-24.163339_pt1 | contig 10944 bp, 9 predicted proteins | sample MGYA00250053_ERZ773382 | MGnify/ENA primary metagenome ERZ773382 (study PRJEB29103, sample SAMN06112029) | human gut metagenome | biome: human gut; feature: ankylosing spondylitis patient; material...
TTTTTTTTTTTTTTTTAATGATACGGCGACCACCGAGATCTACACTCTTTCCCTACACGACGCTCTTCCGATCTGGATGCTCAATCGGTCGGAATTGCAATATCGGACAGAATGTCGTGATTTCTCCGCAGGTCGTCTTAGGAGATAATGTGAAGGTGCAGAACAATGTTTCCGTTTATACCGGCGTGACTTGCGGGGATGATGTTTTTTTAGGACCCAGCTGCGTTTTTACAAATGTGGTCAATCCCCGCAGTGCCGTTTCCCGTAAAGACCAATATTTGAAAACGTATGTCGGCAAAGGTGCTTCTATCGGTGCGAACGCAACGATCGTTTGCGGCCATACGATCGGCGAATATGCCATGATCGGTGCAGGGGCCGTGGTCACTAAAGATATTCCGCCATACGCTTTGGTTGTCGGCAATCCTTCCCGCCGGATCGGTTGGGTGAGCGAATACGGGCATCGCCTCTCCTTTAATGAGAAAGGTATCGCCACATGCCCGGAAAGCAATCAGCAATACCAATTACGGGGTGACATCGTAACGCGTATTTCGTAGGGGCGAGGTCGCTCGCCCCCCCCAACTAAAGTTTTTTAGCAAGCCTTAAAGCTCATATCCAGTCCCTTGACAGAGTGTGTCAGGGCTCCGACTGAGATATAATCTACACCGCATTCGGCATAATCGCGAAGCGTGGCGAATGTGATGCCACCTGAAGATTCCAGCTCGTAACGTCCGGCAACCATTTCGACGGCTTTCTTCGTATTCTCGATATTGAAGTTGTCCAGCATGATACGGTCGATACCGCCGACACGCATTGCTTCCTGCAACTCGTCGAAATTACGAACCTCGATTTCAATCTTCAAATCCTTGTTTTTCTCTTTCAGATACTGATGGCAGCGTGTGATGGCCGCTTCGATACCGCCGGCAAAGTCCACATGGTTGTCCTTCAGCAAAATCATATCGAACAACCCGATACGATGGTTGACACCTCCACCGATTTTAACTGCTTCTTTCTCGACCATGCGCAGGCCCGGAGTCGTCTTACGCGTATCCAGTACGCGTGTTTTCGTTCCTTCCAATGCTTTGACATATTTGCGTGTCGTGGTTGCAATACCACTCATGCGTTGCATGACATTGAGCATCAGGCGTTCCGTTTGCAGCAAAGACTGTACCTTACCTTCGACTACGAAAGCGATATCGCCTTTCTTCACTTCGGCTCCGTCGTGGATGAATGTCGTCATTTTCAGATCCGGATCGAATGTGTGGAAAATACGTTCAGCCATTTCGACCCCGGCCAATACGCCGTCTTCTTTCACGATCAGCTGACTCTTACCCATTTCCGTAGCCGGAATACAACATAAAGTCGTATGGTCGCCATCACCTATATCTTCTGCAAATGCCAGGCGGATCAGTTCTGCAATCAGTTGTTCTTTTGTTTCTTGTACGTTCATGTTATTGTTTGTAAGATCTTTTTATTCAATTCTGATAGACTGTATTATCGCTTTGTTTCCTTCTGCACGGTATGTCACGTTTACGCGATATTCACCGGATGAAGTAGGCAGTTTGGCAACAAAGAAGCCATTTTCTTTTTTATCAGCATGGTGGACGACTGTAAATCCTGTCGGCTTGTTCCCTCCGAAGAAGGTGTTCAGCATTGAAACAGCGTCGTTTGCGTTGCACTTTTTGGATGAACCCGGTAGGGCCATATCGACTTCCTTGTCCATTGATCCGCTGAGCGACGAGGCGTTGCCTCCTTTAAAAGCATTTGATATAGGAAGTATATCGGCAGCCATTACGCTCAGAACGGGCGGGAACAGGGTTATTGCAGATTCAGGCGCTTTTTCAGCGTCAGAAGTGTGAGAATGTAGTACGCCGCGCATTCCAGGACGCTCCACGCCGCGGTACCCCAGATCACATAGGACAGGAGCGCAGCCGCAGGCGGATCCGCCCAGAAGTCGGGGTCCACATCAATGCGTATGCCTGCGGCAGTGACCACGGACAGAATGGTCTGCACGGCGATGCCGAAGCCGATGTAGAACACCACCGACAGCAGGAGCTTGTGGTTGGAGAAGCTGTGGCCCAGGGAGATGGCGGCATAGAACCGCAGATACGACGCCAGCTCGGCGGCCAGAAGCAGCACCACCAGGCCCACGATGCATCCGGTGGCGTTGCCGCTCAGGGACTCCATCAGGGACCGCAGCCCCCGGAATATGCCGGCGAACAGATTCTCGCCGCCCGCCACGGACAGCACCATGGTCCACATCAGCGCCGCCAGCACCGCCGACAGGATGCCCCACGCCATGGACACGATGAGCTTGGACCAGATCAGCTGGCTGCGGCTCACCGGCAGGGTGAACATCAGATAGCCCTCGTCGGTCATCAGGTTCTTATAGAACCGGTACACCATCAGCACCAGGGTCAGCAGCAGCACGCCGAAGGTGGTGAAGGCGAACAGCGTCATAAACAGCGTCCGGAAAATGGACAGGACCGTGCTCTCAGGATAGCGGCCCATCAGGGAGCCGGTGACGCTGGTGCCGCCTGCCGTCACCAGCAGCAGGGCGTATACCGGCAGCATGATGCGCCCGGTGGCCCGGAACTCGTATTTCAGCAGCTTACTCAGCATAGCGGAACACCTCCCGGAACAGCTCGTCCACGCTGCAGCCCTTCTCCTGGCGGATCTGATCCACCGACTGCTGCAGCAGAATGCGGCCCTTGTTGATGAAAATCACGTCGTCCAGCACGTTCTCCACGTCGGCGATCAGGTGGGTGGAGATCACCAGGGAGGCATTCTCATTATAATTGCTGAGAATGGTGTGGATGATATAGTCCCGGGTGGCGGGGTCCACGCCGCCGATGGGCTCGTCCAGCAGATACAGCCGGGCCCGGCGGCTCATGACCAGGATCAGCTGCACCTTTTCCCGGGTGCCCTTGCTCATCTGCCGGATCCGCAGCTTCGGGCTGATCTCCAGAGCCGTCAGCATATGCTCGGCGGCGTCCCGGTCGAAATCCGGATAGAAATCGCAGAAAAAGTCCAGCAGCTGCACCACGTTCATCCACCCGGACAGATACGTCCGCTCCGGCAGATAGGACACCAGCCCCTTGGTCTCCGGCCCCGGGGCATGGCCGTCGATGGTGACAACGCCGCTGCTGGGGACCAGCAGGCCGTTGGCCAGCTTGATCAGGGTGGACTTGCCGCTGCCGTTGGGGCCTAAAAGCCCCACGATGCGCCCGGGCTCCACCGTCAGACTGACGTGGTCCAGGGCCAGGGAGCTGTCGAAATATTTGGTCAGCTCCCTGCATTCCAGAATCGCCATGTTACTCCTCCTTCCATTCCTCCAGCAGCGCCTTCACCTGCTGCCGGTCATAGCCCAGCTGCGCCATGGACTCCAGATATTCCCGGGTCCGGCTGCGGGCCAGGTCCTCCTTGGCGCTCTGGATCACGGCGGTATCCTCCGTGACAAAGCGCCCTGCCGTGCGCTGGGTGTGCAGCAGGCCGGTGCCCTCCAGCTCCGCCAGAGCCCGCTGCACGGTGTTGGGGTTCACCCCCGCGTCCGCCGCCAGCTCCCGCACGGTGGGAAGCCTCCCCCCGCTGGGAATGGAGCCCGACAGAATGGCCAGGGTGATCTGCCGGGTCAGCTGGGTATAGATGGGTTGGTCGTTGCGAAAATGCCACTCCATGGCCCCGCCTCCTTGTGTTAATGTCTTATGCAAGTAATACAATAATACAAATGCGGCCCGTTGTCAAGCCCCAAATGTAAATTTTTTCCCCATCGGTTGACGGGGCGGGCCGGGAAAGCTATACTGGAAGATGAAAAGAGGTATCCACCCCCTTCCGCGAGAAAGGAGAGTTTTTCATGAATCACAGCTGGAACCACGACCCCTTCCAGGGGGGCGGGCCGGTGCCCCACCGGCCGAAAAAACAGCGCCGGCCCATCGGCACCCCTGTGGGGCGGACGCTGCTGAACCTGGCGGTGACGCTGGTGTTCGGAGCCATCTATTTCTATGTGACGCTGCCGCCGCTGAACCTGCACTCCGGCGACTTCTATGTGTTCGTGCTGCTGCTGTGCGCGGTGTACTGCGGCTGCGCGGTGCTGACCTCCGGGTTTCAGGGCAGCGGGGCCAAGGGCTACTTCGGCTTTGTGAAAAAGCAGTGCACCGTCCCCTTTGTGCTGGGCCTGGTGCTGGTGGTCACGGCGCTGATCGGCGCGGCCATCGGCTGGGAGGTGTTCCGGGCCGGGTCCTACCGGGACCTGCTGACGGTGGAGACCGGCGACTTCGCCGCCGACATCAAGGAGATCAGCTATGACCAGATCCCCATGCTGGACCGGGACTCCGCTGAGAAGCTGGGCAACCGCAAGCTGGGTGAGCTGGCGGACATGGTGTCCCAGTTCGAGGTGGCCGGGGACTATACCCAGATCAACTACAAGGGCCGCCCGGTGCGGGTGACGCCCCTGCGCTACGGCGACTGGATCAAGTGGCTGAATAACCGCTCCGACGGCCTGCCCGCCTATCTCATCATCGACATGGTCACCCAGAACGTGGACGTGGTGCGCCTGGACCAGGGCATCCGCTATACCACCGCCGAGCACTTCAGCCGGAACCTGGGCCGCTATCTGCGCTTCCACTATCCCACCTATCTGTTTGACACCCCGGCCTTCGAGATCGACGAGGAGGGCAATCCCTTCTGGGTCTGCCCCCGGATCAAAAAGACCATCGGCCTGTTCGGCGGCACGGACATTGCCGGTGCGGTGCTGGTGAACGCCGTCACCGGCGAGTGCACCTATTACGACGCGGCGGACGTGCCCGCCTGGGTGGACCATGTGTACCCGGCGGAGCTCATCGAGCAGCAGTATAACTACCACGGCGCCTATATCAACGGCTTCATCAACTCCCTGTTCGGCCAGCGGGACGTCACCGTCACCACCGACGGGTATAACTACCTGGCCATCGGCGACGACGTGTATATGTACACCGGCATCACCTCCGTGGTGTCCGACGAGTCCAACATCGGCTTTATCCTGTCCAACCAGCGCACCAAGGAGACCCGGTTCTATACCGTGGCCGGGGCGGAGGAGTTCTCCGCCATGGATTCCGCCCGGGGCCAGGTGCAGCAGATGAACTACACCGCCACCTTCCCGCTGCTGCTGAACATCGCCGACCAGCCCACCTATTTCATGGCCCTGAAGGACGCGGCGGGGCTGGTGAAGATGTACGCCATGGTCAACGTCAGCCAGTATCAGATCGTGGCCACCGGCAGCGACGTGGCCGAGTGCGAGGGCAACTATCGCCAGATGCTGGCCCGCAACAACCTCATTGACAACTCCGACGCCAGCATCCCCGCTGATACCCAGGAGGCCACCGGCGTGCTGACGGATATCCGCACCGCCGTCATCGACGGCAACAGCCGGTACTATCTGCGGCTCCAGGGCGGGAGCGTCTACTATGTGCTCTCCGCCGCCGACGCGCCCCAGGTGGTGACCCTGAACACCGGCGACCGGGTGACCATCACCTACCGGCCCCAGGAGGACGCCTCCATTCTGGAGGCCACCGCCGTCACTCTGGTGTCCGGCAGCAGCGGTACCGTTGACAACCCCACGGACCCCATCAAAATCAACCCCGCCCCGGGCATCGGCGATGTCATCACCGACCCCGGCGACGGCGGACGGGTAGAGCTCCCGGTGGAGCCGCCCCCCGAGGAGGTCCGGCAGTAAGGAATAGGAACTGTCCCAAAAAGGTCCCCGGCGCACTGCGCCGGGGACCTTTTGACGATATTTTTTCACCTTCCGCTGACGCTCAACAGAGCGGTGGGCAGGCTGCCGTCCAGCAGCAGGATGCACCGGCGCAGATCGTCGCCGATGTTCTCCGGCATGCCGGACTCGATCCAGTCGAACACGCCGCTCAGCAGGCCCCGGGCATAGAACCGGGACACGAACTCCAGGTCCTCCTGCCCCACGTCCAGGCCCACCGCCGCCTGATCCACGATCCGGCGGATCACCGGGCCGTAGCCCTGCATCAGATAGCGCTCCAGGTCCCGGCGGTTCACGGAGCGATAGGCGTTCATCACCAGGTGCCGCTTGCTGCGCAGAACATCGGTGATGGTGTGCAGCTCCTGCCGCCAGTCGCCTCCGGCATCCCGGACGGTCTGGGCCAGGTTGGCGGCCTCCCGGTCAAAGATCCAGCGCATCAGGTCGTATACGTCGTGGAAGTGATAGTAAAACGTCTGGCGGTTCACGCCGCACCGGGCCACAATGTCCTTGACGGTGATTTTTTCCAGGGTTTTGGTTTCCAGCAGCTGGCACAGGGCCTCTGCCAGGTCGTGCTTTGCGTTCATCGGCAGCAGTCCTCCTTTTTACATGATGCCGGATTTTTCCTTGCTGCGGGCGATCATGCGGTTCAGCGGCCTGGCCGGGTAGTACAGCAGCATACCCAGCGCCGCAAACAGTACGCACATGCCCGCCATCACAGCCAGATTCGTCCAATATACGTTTTCATACCGTCCGGCGATGGTCTCCCGGAGCATATCCATGCCGTAATGGAACGGCATCAGGACATACAGCTTCTGGAACACCTCCGGCAGCACGTCAATGGGATAGGAGCCGCCGGAACCGGCCACCTGGATGACCATGATGATCACGGACAGGGCCATGCCGATGTTGTCCAGGGCGTACACCAGGGCGTAGTTCATCATGGTGAAGTTCAGGCTGCACACGCAGCAGGCCAGCAGGAATAATCCCGGGTGCAGGCACTGCATCCCGATGTAATACACGCAGCCAAGCCCTGTGACCAGGGCCTGGACCATGCCCACCAGGAAGAACAGCTGGTATCTTCCGAAGAACCGCTGCCAGGGCCGCAGCCGGGAAAGCTCCGGCATGGGGGCGTTCACGTGGATCATGGTGGCCGTCAGCAGGGAGCCCACGAACAGGGCCAGCATGATATAGTACGGAGCCATGGCGCTGCCGTAGGTGGTGATTTCATACACGGGCACCGTCTCCATGGCGATGGGGTCGGACAGATACCCGGCCAGCGCCTCGGGGTTGTTTTCCAGCACGTCCAGAAAGCGGCGGAAGCCGTCGCTGGTGACAATGCGCTCCACATCGTCCGACAGCTTCCCCAGATCCCCCCGCAGGGTGGACGACAGCTGGATGGCCCCGCCCAGGGTGGTGCCCGTGGACTGGATGGCGTCCTGATACTGGCCCAGCTTATCCCCCAGGGCCGTCAGCCCGCCGGACACATTGTCGAACACGTTCTGCACGGCCTGGAGCTTCTCCTGCACGTCCCGGTTCAGCTCCTCCACCCGCTGGCTGACGCTTTCGCTGATGCGCAGAGCCGCCTCCCGCAGGTCCTGGCGGATCTGGTCCACCTTGGCCTGAACCTCCTGGTTCCAGGACTCCAGCTGGCTGGGGTCCTCCAGCTTTTTCAGCAGGTCCCGAAGCTCCCCGATGTGGTAAATGGCGTTGCCCAGCCGCTCCTGGACGGCGGGGTAGTTGTCGGCAAAGTCCCGCAGCTTTTCCAGCCGCTGCTGCTGCTCCGCCAGCCGCTCATCCAGCCGCTGGGCGGGGCCCGCCAGAAAGCCCGCCACGTCCTCCGCCGTTCCCATGGCGGCGGCCAGGTCGGCGGCGATGACGTCCAGCTGGTTGTCGATGTCCTCCAGCTGCCGGGCGATCTCGGCCTCTGTCTCGTTCAGGCGGCCCACGCCCCGGTTCAGGGCGTCCTGCACGCCGGACAGGTCGCCGGTTCTGATGATGCTGTTCAGGTCGTCGGACACCACCCCGGCGCAGGCCAGGATGTTATCCGTCTGGTCCACCAGGGTCTGCATGGCCGACAGGGTGTTCTCCAGAGCCAGCAGGCTCTCCTGGGCGCTGCCCAGCTTGTCAATAATGCCCTGGGACACGTCGTCGGCGTCCAGGCCCAGGGCCTTGCACACGGAGCTGACGGTGGTAACGGCGTCGGTCACGGTTTCCACCACCGTGGCGTTGATCTCGTCCTGCACGGCGGTTTTGGCTTTGTTGGTGATTTTGGGGGCAATGGCGTTTTTCTTCTGATTTTCGTAATACTGGATCTGGGGATGCCGCAGGTCCGTGTCCAGAATGCTGACAAAGTCCCCGGTGAAGTCCGAGGGAACGATCAGGGCGGCATAGTACTTGCCGGAGCGGACGCCCTCCAGGGCCTCCTCCCGGGAATCCACAAAGTCCCAGCCCATCTGGTGGTTGCTTTTCAGGCCGTCCAGCACCATGGAGCCGATGTTCAGCTTCAGGCCCAGCAGCTCATAGCCCTCGTCCTCGCTGGTAACGGCTACCCGGATGTTGGACGTGGAGTCCGGACCATAGGGGTCCCAGTTGGAGAAAATGTTGAACCAGGCATACAGGCACGGGATCAGGCACAGGCCCATGATGACCACCACGGCCACCACGCTGGCGCTGATGCGCTGCCAGTCGGCCCGGAAGATTTTCCAGATATTTTTCATTCCCGCTCCTCCTTGGTCCGGTTCTTCTGATCCTCCATATACCGGGAGATGCGGCCCAGCTCCCGGGACAGCTGATCCAGCCCCTGGGCCAGCTGCTGGGCATCCGCCCGGATGGCATCCAGGGTCTGGGACAGGGGCGGGTTTTGTCCCGGGTCAGATACAGACACCGGCGGGACAGGGGCGGGATTCTCCGGGACAAAAACAGGCTCGGAAACGGGGGCGGGCTCCGCCGCGGATTCCGTCACGGATTCCGGCTCCGCCGCAGGCGTCTCCGCCTCGGGGGACCCGTAATACCGGTCCCAGGCCTGGTCGTCGAACAGGCGGGCAAACGCGCCGCCGTCCTCCGGCTCCTGGCCCCGGCCCCGCAGCAGGGGCAGCAGCTGGGGCATACCGGCGGGCAGGGCCGTCAGCTGGTCCAGCTCCACCTCTTTTTTGGTGATCTTCTTGACCTTGTTCTGCATTTCATAGTCGATGTATTCCACGGCAATGAGGTAGGCCGCGATGCCGAACATGGACACGATCCACAGAAGCAGGAAGATCACCCGGGAGCCTTCCGACAAAAACAGCAGCACCAGGAACACCAGCGGCACCAGCAGCAGGCTCAGCATGCCCTTGCGGATGCGGCGCTGGTTGCCGACATGGAACTGAAGGACCTCCTGCAAAAGGGCCTGATATAATTGGCTGTATTTCTTTTCGTCCATGGGAAGTCCTCCTTTCTCAGAGCATTTCGGTTTCTTCCAGCTTCTCCTCCATGAAGTGGTTCAGGCCCATGAAGGGCTTGCGCACCCACAGGCCGATGAGCAGGGCCGCCGCGCCGAAAATCAGCAGGCAGCCGATGTTCTTCAGCCAGGTCAGCCCATACAGACCGCAGATGCACTCCCGCATGGCGTCGATGGCATAGGGGAAGGGGAAGATGTGATAAATCTTCTGATACACGTCCGGCAGCAGCTCGATGGGGAAGGTGCCGCTGGACCCGGCGATCTGGAGCACCATGATCACCACCACGATGGCCTTGCCCACGTCGCCGAAGGAAATCGTCAGGGAATAGATCAGCAGGCTGAACACCAGGGAGGTGATGGCCCCGGTGGCAAACAGCAGGGCAGGTTCCACGCACTGAATTTTCAGCACCAGCAGGTCCCCGGCCACGATGACGGCGGCCTGAATCTGGCTCAGGACAAAGAACAGGAAATAACGGCCGAAAAACAGCTGATAGGGCTTGGGAGCCACCAGACCCTCCCGCCGGGCGTGGGGCTTGAGAATGGCCACCAGCATGACGCCGCCCACCCAGATGGCCAGCACGGAATAAAAGGGGGCCATGGCGCTGCCGTAGTTATCAATGGGGTACACCGGCTCCACGGAGGTCTGCACCATCTGGGAGAAATAGGCGCCGTAATCCTCGGGGTTGCCCCCCAGAATGTCCAGCAGGGTATCCAGATAATCGGGACTGTCGCTGTCCTCCAGGCCGCCCAGCAGACTCCCCAGCTTGTCGATGGCCTGGCCCATGGCGGTGCGCCCCTGGGACATGAGTCCGTCTAAGGTCCCTGCCGCCGCGGAGGCCGCCGCCAGCAGGTCCCGGGTGTCCGCCGCGGTGCCGTGGAAGCCCTGGAGTAGGTCCTCGGACTGATCCAGCACGTTCTTCACGTCATTGACCACGTCGTCAAACACCGGGGTCAGCAGGGTATCCGTCAGCTTTTCCAGCTGGGCTACCAGGGCAATGGTATCCTGCAGCAGGGCGGAATTTTCCTTCAGCCCATCGGCCAGGGTGTTCAGCCGGTCCCGCAGCTGATAGCAGCTGTCCGCCAGGCGCTGGGCGGCGGCTGCGGCCTGGGCCCCCACGGGCCCGGCCTCCACCGCCACGGACTTGGCCCAGGCCATGAGCTTGTCGCCCGTCTCGCCCATGGCCTGGGCGGCATCCCGGAGGTTCTCCTGAATCTCCGGCAGCTGGGCGTCCACGTCGATGCCGTTCAGAATTTTCTCCGCCGCGTCAAAGGCCTTGTCCAGGGCGGTCTGGGCCTTGTCCAGGGCGGCGTGGACCTGGCGGTTCAGCTGGGCCACGGTGTCCAGAAGCTCCTGGCTGTCGGGGCGGTTCTGGTTGATATTCGCCACCAGGTCCGACAGGTCCTGGCGATAGCTGCTGTTGTCCTGGCCCGCGGCCTGGAAGGCGTCCACGGTCTGGGCGCAGGAGCGCAGCAGGCTCCGGGCCTGGCCCAGCAGCCCCTGGACGGAGCCAACGGGGTCATCGCCCTTCAGCTGGTCCGACAGGTCGTTGGCCCCCCGGAAGATGGCGTCCACCACCACGTCCAGATAGCTTTTGCTGATGGTGGTTTTCAGGGACGACACCGCCGTGTCGGTGATCTTGGTGGCCACGGCGTTCTTTTTATAGTTTTCGTAATAAGTAATGGTGGGCTTGCCGGTATTATTGCTGTCAGCCATGCCAATGGAATCCAGTTTATTCAAAATGCTGTCATGTCCGCCATTGCCCAC
>ENA-UPWR01000291-UPWR01000291.1-human-gut-metagenome-genome-assembly--contig:-NODE-291-length-10934-cov-40.916183_pt1 | contig 10934 bp, 9 predicted proteins | sample MGYA00250053_ERZ773382 | MGnify/ENA primary metagenome ERZ773382 (study PRJEB29103, sample SAMN06112029) | human gut metagenome | biome: human gut; feature: ankylosing spondylitis patient; material...
TCGGGGTCCGGAACCAGATCGCAAAAGAACGTTATGCCGCTGTAGGTGTCGACACAGAAAAAGTAATGGAAACCATGCAGAATTTCCATCTGTCACTGCATTGCTGGCAAGCAGATGATGTAACCGGCTTCGAAGTTCAGGCAGGTTCATTGACCGGTGGTATCCAGGCTACAGGTAACTATCCCGGCAAAGCCCGCAACATCGACGAACTACGTGCAGACATTCTGAAAGCAGCTTCATATATACCAGGTACTCACCGTTTGAATCTGCACGAAATTTATGGCGACTTCCAAGGAAAAGTCGTAGATCGTGACGAAGTAGAACCCGAACACTTCAAAAGCTGGATTGAATGGGGTAAGGAAAACAACATGAAACTGGATTTCAACTCTACTTCATTCTCTCATCCTAAAAGCGGTGACTTGTCTTTATCAAATCCCGATGAAGGTATCCGCAACTTCTGGATTGAGCATACCAAACGTTGTCGTGCCGTAGCCGAAGAGATGGGTAAAGCCCAAGGCGATCCTTGTATCATGAACCTGTGGGTACACGATGGCAGCAAAGACATCACTGTAAACCGCATGAAATATCGTGCTTTGTTAAAAGACTCTCTGGATCAGATTTTCGCAACAGAATACAAGAACATGAAAGACTGTATCGAATCCAAAGTATTCGGTATCGGACTGGAAAGCTATACAGTGGGGTCTAATGATTTCTATATCGGCTATGGCGCCAAGAACAACAAGATGATTACCTTGGATACCGGTCACTTCCACCCGACAGAAAGTGTTGCAGACAAAGTTTCTTCTTTATTGTTGTATGTTCCCGAACTGATGCTGCACGTAAGTCGCCCCGTACGTTGGGACTCAGACCACGTAACCATCATGGACGACCCGACTATGGATTTGTTCAGCGAAATCGTTCGTTGCAACGCCTTGGATCGTGTACACTATGGACTTGACTACTTCGATGCTTCCATCAACCGCATTGGTGCATACGTTATAGGCAGCCGCGCGGCTCAAAAATGTATGGTACGCGCTTTATTGGAACCGATTGCCAAACTACGCGAATATGAAGCAAACGGACAAGGCTTCCAACGTCTGGCTCTGCTCGAAGAAGAAAAAGCTTTGCCTTGGAATGCTGTATGGGATATGTTCTGCTTGAAGAACAATGTACCCGTAGGCGAAGAGTTCATTGCAGAAGTAGAGAAATACGAAGCAGAAGTCACTTCGAAACGCTAATCAATATCCAACTACAAGATTGTCTTCCGTAGGGGCGGCCTCAAGTGCTGCCGACTTGTCGGAAGCGTTCGCCGCACTCTGTCCGATGCAAAAATTAAAAGAGTGCGAGCAGTCGCCAACCCTGTGATTTTTGTTTCCCTTTGCCGGACAGATCCGCACCCGAATACCTCCTATTCGTTTTTCAGTCGTCGGCTGTCCAAATCAATCCGAGCCGGCTTACCTGCCGCAAAGAAGAACTGCATCCTATCCTCTGCAAAGATAGTGAAAGCCGAGAAGAAAACGGGAGCTCGTTCACAGTTTTCCGAGGCATATCCTATCTTCTTGCAAAGATAAAAAAATCTTCCGGAAATCGAGTGCAGTCAGATCACAAAATTCAATTACATCCGCTCCGGTACGTCGATTCCGAGCAGCGCCATGGCCAGACGGATCGTGCGGGCCACCTGTTCGGCCAGGCGCAGCCGCATGTCGCGGGTCGTCGTACACTCCTCTTTGAGGATCGAATGGTCGTGGTAGTAGCCGTTGAACGATTTGGCCAGTTCGTAGGCGTAAGCGCCGACGATCGACGGAGCGAAATTCGCGGCGGCGGCCTGTACGGTCGCCGGATATTCGGTCAGCGCCTTGATCAGTTCGATCTCTTCGGGCAGGAGCGCCGCAGCTTCGTCCTGGGTGCGGAAATCGATCCCCGCCTCCTCTGCTTTGCGCAGGACCGAGCGGATGCGTGCATGCGTGTACTGGATGAAAGGACCTGTATTGCCGTTGAAGTCGATCGATTCGCGGGGGTCGAACAGCATCGTCTTCTTGGGATCGACCTTCAGGATGAAATACTTGAGGGCTCCTAACCCGACCATCGATGCGATGGCGTCGGCTTCCTGCGCGGTGCAGCCGTCCAGTTTGCCCAATTCGTCCGACATCTCGCGGGCGGTCGATACCATGTCGGCGATCAGATCGTCTGCATCGACGACCGTTCCCTCGCGGGATTTCATCTTGCCTTCGGGCAGCTCGACCATGCCGTAGGAAAGGTGGTAGATGTGGTCGCTCCATTCGTCGTATCCCAACTTCTTGAGGATCAGCTTGAGCACCTGGAAATGGTAGTTCTGTTCGTTGCCCACTACGTAGATCATTTCGTCCAGCCGGTTCTCCTCGAACCGGCGGAACGCCGTGCCGAGATCCTGCGTCATATAGACCGATGTGCCGTCGCCGCGCAGCAATAACTTCTGGTCGAGTCCGTCGGCCGTGAGGTCGATCCAGACAGAACCGTCCTCCTTGCGGAAGAAGATACCCCGGGCGAGTCCCTCTTCCACCAGGCTCTTGCCCAGCAGGTAGGTTTGCGATTCGTAATAGACCTTGTCGAAATCGACGCCCAATGCCTTGTACGTCACGTCGAAGCCTTCATAGACCCACCCGTTCATGGTTTCCCACAGCGAATATATTTCCGGATCTTTGGCCTCCCAGCGGCGCAGCCACTCCTGCGCCTGTCGCATGATCGGAGCGTTTTTCTTGGCCTCCTCCTCGCTTTGCCCGGCGGCGACGAGCTCCTTGATCTGGGCTTTGTAGTGCTTGTCGAATTCGACGTAATATTTACCGACCAGGTGGTCGCCTTTCATCCCCGACGAGGCGGGCGTTTCGCCGCCGCCGTAGAGTTTCCAGGCCAGCATCGACTTGCAGATGTGAATACCGCGGTCGTTCACGAGGTTTACCTTGATGACCTTGTTGCCGTTGGCTTTCAGGATCTGCGCGACGGAGTATCCCAGCAGGTTGTTGCGGATGTGTCCCAGGTGAAGGGGCTTGTTGGTGTTGGGCGAGGAGTATTCGATCATTACGGTACGGCCCGTCGGTGCGGCCTGCCCGAAGGTGTCGTTTGCCGCGACCTCCCGGAAGCGTGCGGCCCAGAATGCACTGTCGAGCGAGAGATTCAGGAATCCCTTGATTACGTTGAACGCCTTGATTTCCGGCGTATTGGCCACCAGGTATTCGCCGATCTCCGTCGCCGTGGCTTCGGGCGACTTGCGGCTGGCTTTGAGCAGGGGGAACACCACGAGCGTATAGTCGCCCTCGAACTCTTTGCGGGTTTTCTGAATCTGCAACGGAGCTCCGGCATTCCCGTAGAGGGTGCTTACCGCCGCTGCGACTTTATCCGTAAGAAACTGTTCAATATTCATCGTATGTCGAATTTGGGTGCGAATTTACGCTTTTTATCCGAATAATCCGCGTCGTCGCCTCTCAATAATGCGTCGGATAGCGAATTGCATCCGTCGATTTTCGGAAAATTGCAAACTATTGTTATATTTGCAAACCGTATAGGCTGTCCCCGCAGCGTCCGAATGGTTCGGCGTTGTTGCGTCGTGCGATTCCCTGTCCGAAAACAATCCGGGCCGGATTCGTCCGCCGGGGTCGAAGGCCGGAGCCATCCGGCCCGGCTTTCGGTATGGACCGCCTTTCGTTTTTTTATTTTTTCATAGCATGGAAATATTCATAATCCTCCTGCTGATCCTGCTCAACGGTCTGTTCGCCATGTCGGAGATCGCCCTGATCTCGGCTCGCAAATCGAACCTCACGGCGCAGGCCAAGCAGGGCAACAAACGGGCTCGCCAGGCCCTCAAGCTGGCGGAAGATCCCAACAAATTTCTTTCGACCGTCCAGATCGGTATTACTCTGATCGGTATTTTGACCGGTATTTATTCGGGGGCGGCCATCGCCGACGACCTGCGGGAAGTCTTCGTCCGCTGGGGAGTTCCCTATGCGGCTCCCGTAGCGCAGACGCTCATCGTGATCGTGGTGACCTATCTGACTATCGTGTTCGGAGAGTTGATTCCCAAGCGTATCGGTATGACGGCCGCCGAGCCGGTCGCCAAACTCGTGGCCGGCCCTATGAAGGTGCTGTCGGTCGTCGCCTCCCCTTTCGTATGGCTCCTTTCGAAGAGCATCGAGGGCATTTCCCGTCTGTTCGGGCTGCGCGATACCGACAGTCCCGTAACGGAGGCCGAGATCAAGTCGATCGTGCAGGAAGGCGCCGAGGACGGAGCTGTGCAGGCTGTCGAGCAGAAGATCGTCGGCCGTGTCTTCTCGTTGGGTGACCGCAGCGTGGAGTCGATCATGACCCACCGCAGCGACATCGCATGGCTCGATGTGAATATGTCTGTGGATGAGATCCGCGACCTCGTTCGTCGGGAGCCTCACGGACGCTATCCCGTCGGTGAAGGATCGCTCGACCGGCTGGTCGGCGTCGTCTATCTGAAGGATCTTTTCTCGCATATCGGGGACCCTGGATTCTCGCTGCGGCAGATTCTCTCTCCTGTCAAGCTGTTCCACGAGGGAGCGGAGGTGTATATGGCGCTGGAACAGTTGCGGACCGAGCAACTGGGTTATGGCATCGTTTGCGACGAGTTCGGCGTTACGCAGGGTATCGTGACTCTGAAAGATATTTTCGAAGCCCTTGTGGGCGAGCTGCTCGAAGATCGTGAAGAGCCGGATATCGTCGTGCGCGAGGACGGCAGCGTGCTGGTGGACGGACAGTGTTCGTTTTACGATTTTCTGGCCCATTTCGGATTGGAGGATGTCTATTCTTCGGCCGAATACAATACGATCAGCGGTTTGATTCTGGATGAGTTGGAACATATTCCGCACAGCGGGGAATACCTTCAATGGGAGTGTTTCCGGCTCGAAGTCGTGGATATGGACGGAGCACGTATAGACAAGGTACTGGCGACGATGATCGACACGTCCGATAATAAAATTAAATAAGGTCTTTCCGTGCGGAGTTTGTTTTTGATGCCATGAAGATTGCCGACATAGAATTGGGTGACCGCCCGCTGTTCCTGGCTCCGATGGAGGATGTGACCGATCCTTCGTTCCGCTATATGTGCAAGCGGTTCGGTGCCGACGTGGTATATACCGAGTTTATCTCTTCGGACGGGTTGATCCGCGATGCGGGCAAGTCGCTTGCCAAATTGCGCATCGCCGAATCCGAACGGCCCGTGGGTATCCAGCTTTACGGTCATCTGGTGGAACCGATGGTCGAGGCGGCTCGGATCGCCGAGGCGGCCGATCCCGATATCATCGATATCAACTTCGGTTGTCCGGTGAAGAAGATCGCCGGTCGGGGCGCCGGATCGGGTATGATGCGCGATGTCCCCCTGATGGTCGAGATGACCCGCCGCATCGTCGAAGCCGTGAAGAAACCCGTGACGGTCAAAACCCGTCTGGGATGGGATGAAGAGTCGAAGAACATCGAAGAGATCGCTCTGCGCCTGCAGGACGTGGGTATCGCCGCACTGACGATCCACGGCCGCACGCGGGCCCAAATGTATCGCGGCGAAGCGGATTGGACGCTCATCGGCAAGGTGAAGAACAATCCGGCGATCCGGATTCCGATCATCGGTAACGGAGATATCGACTCCGGTCCCAAGGCCCGCGAAATGTTCGACCGCTACGGAGTGGACGGGGTGATGATCGGGCGGGCGACCTACGGGCGGCCCTGGATCTTCCGCGAAGTGAAACACTTTCTTGAAACCGGCGAGGTGATGCCGCAGCCGTCGGTGGCGGAGCGGGTCGAAATCGCTAAAGAACATCTGGCCAAATCCTTGGAGATCAAAGGTGACCGGGTTGGAATCCTGGAGATGCGCCGCCACCTGTCGAACTATTTCAAGGGGCTTCCCAATTTCAAGGAAACCCGCCTGAAGCTGGTGACTCTGTTCGATCCGAACGAACTGTATGCCACGCTCGATTCGATCGCCGATCGTTGGGGCGATTTCGACGTGAGCGGGGTCATCCCTGCTCCGCTTTCGCATGATGTGTAGCTTAGTTCCGCACGAGAATCGCTTGCCTGTCGATTCCTAAGCGTATATTTTCAACAAGGGCGACCAAATCTTTCTGCCCGCCCGAAAAGTCCCGGCAGCGTACCGGTGCCGAATTTCGTGGAGCCGGAAAATTGTCGCTTCGTGCGTAAGGATCTCCTTTTATTCGTTATTCGATTCCCCGTCATTTGTTTATTCGATAACTCTGTAAAAACGAAGCGCCGCGAGAGAAGTCGCGGCACTTTTTATTATCAACGTCCGGGGTTATTTCAGGCTGCGTTGGATATAGTCGGTGTAATCCTTGACTACGGGCGTGTAATCTTCCTCTTCGAACAGCGGGGAGGAGATCAGGAAGTCGGCCGTTGAGCGGTTTACAGCCGTGGGTACGTTGTAAAGCGTTGCCAGGCGCAACAGCGCTTTCACATCCACGTCGTGCGGTTGCGCCGACATGGGGTCCCAGAAGAAAATCAGGGCACTGATCCGTTCGTCCGCGATCAGGGCGCCCAGTTGCTGGTCGCCGCCCAGAGGACCCGATTTCAGCCGCGTGATGTCGAGTGCCGGTTGCTCGTAGTGGTGGGATGCCGAGTGATTGAGCAGGGTTTCTTCGACGATCTTGCCTGTCGTACCCGTACAGACGATCCGGTGTTTGCTCAATTTTTCACAGTTCCAGTCCACCCATTCCGCCAGGTCGTGTTTCATGTTGTCGTGCGCGACGAGCGCCATCATTTTCTGTCTGTTCATTTCTTTCATCCGTTTTTTTGAAAGCCGCGTTTCGGCTTTCGGTTGTTTTATACTCGATTTACGGCCCCAAGATGCGAATAAGCCGAGTACAAAAGCAAATTTATTTGCATTTTGCCGAGGCGAAGTATTTAAGACGAAGTCAAAGATACGAAAAGGAGGGAGCAATCGTGCGGGTTTGTACGCAAGAATTGCCGAACCGCTTCCTATTTTCTGCAAAGATAATATGCAGCGGCATCTTCCGACCACTCCCGGCGCAGGTTTCATCGAATTGTAATGTCGGGAAAGTTCGGTATTCCGCCCGGAAACCGTTACCCGTTGTTGCTTGCCTTGAGCCCTCGGATCACCGCCGAAGTGAATCCGGCGTGTTCCATTTCGTTCAGCCCTTTGATCGTGATTCCTCCGGCTGTGGTTACCCTATCCACCTCCTGTTCGGGGTGCGAGCCGTTGGATTCGAGCAAGGCGATCGCCCCGCGCAGGGTTTGCAGAACGCCTTCTTGAGCCTTTTGCGGGTAAAGGCCCAGCTCTACCCCGCCCTCCATCGCTGCCCGGATATAACGGAAGGCGAAGGCGATACCGCAGGAGCAGAGCGTCGTGGCCGGACCGAGTAGCCGCTCTTCCACCAATTCCGCTTTGCCCAATGCACCGAAAATATTCAAAACCAGTCTGTTCTGATCTTCGGTCGCATTCAGCCCCGTGATGAACGTCATGCTTTGCTTTACTTCGATGGCCGTATTGGGAATTGCGCAATAAAGGGCTCTGTCTTTTCCGGCCCATGTTTGCAGCTGTTCCAGGGAAATGCCCGCCGCTACCGAAATGACGATCTGTCTATCGGGCCGCTTCCCTGTCAGATGCTCTTTTATCAGTGCCTCCACCATCCAGGGTTTCACGGCGATTACCACGATGTCGGCCGTAGCCAGAGAGCTGTAGTCGCCCGTAACGGCCTGCAATTCCGGATTGAACCCCTGTATTTCGGCGGTTTTGCTCGCGCGGCGGTTGATGACCGTAATGTCCTGTGGTCGGAACAGGTCGCAGGTGGATAGTCCGCGAGCGATTGCTCCGCCCATATTGCCTCCTCCGACAATCGATATTTTCATGGGTCGCATGGTTTTTTATTTATAAAAATGCTCCGTCCGTCAGGTGCGGAATCGGAGCTGTATTGTCTATTCGGGCAAAGGTTTGGCAGCGGTGCATACCTGTCGAAAGGGGGGAGCACCGGCGAATCTTTATGCTTCCTGCTCTGCGGGCAGTTTGAATTCGGTGAACCCGGCACCCACGAGGGTATTGAACCAGGAGAAAACCTTCTTCATGTCCGATACGTGGACCCGGTCGCGGTCGTATTCGGGCAATACTTCTGCGAAATATGCTTTGAGTTTTTCCGGAGCCTCCTTGTGGCTGATGGCTGGCTGTCCCTGCGTATGTTCGTAAATTTTGGTGAAAACCTCTGCGAGCGGGATGTCCTCGCCCTCGGTGAAGATGGATATTTCGGTCAGTGCGCTCACTTTGGAGTTGCTTGCGGCATTCATGCGTTTGCCGTCCGACAACGACTCGACGATGACGCCGCGCGACGATTGTGCGACGTATTTGTACAAACCGGGTTGGCCGGAAATGGCCAGAATCTCTTTCAATTCCATAATTTTTTCTGTTCGATAATATGTTTGAGTTTGGTTCTTCACTGTCCGTGCGGGCCGTGCGGGGTGAATCCGCTCCGGCTCGTACCGTTCGAAAATGCGGTTTCAGATGGCATATACGCTGTATTGCTGGGCTTCGGTTACGGAAGAAAGGCCGTTCTCGTTGGTCACGACGATCAGCCAATATACCGTACTGCCGGCTTTCTGTGCAGGAATGATTGCTTCGTAAAAGACCGTGTCGGAAGTCGCCTTGAAATAGTAGGCATTGGTCGATTTCTGCTCCGTGTGCTCTACTCCGTTCTTATCGGTCCATTTGACGTCGTATTTCACCTGAGCGTAGAATGCACCGTACTGGTTCGATATATTGGCCTGCACATAAACTTTCTGAACCGAAGATACCCGGCCTCCGTCTTCGATGGTGGCTCCTTCGTCCGTGATGACCGGGAACGTCGTTTGTTCGGGTCCTACTTCTTTCAGTTCGCACGAAGGAATCGCGCAGGCGATGAAAATCAGAAATAAAAACCACTTTTTCATAATGGATGCGGATTGGCTGTGTGTGGTTACTCTTTGGTCAGGTGAACGTCCATCTGCGGGAACGGGAAGTTGATTCCCTTTTCAGGTAATGTTTTGTAATACAGCTCGTTCATTGCGAAGAAAACGTCCCAGTAATCTTCGTTTTTCGTCCAGGCCCGAACGGTCAGATTGACCGAATTATCGGCCAGGGCAGCGATATATACCGCAGGCGCCGGATCCTGAAGCACCCGTGCGTCTTTGGACAGCAGTTCCAGGATAGCCTCCCGTGCCGTTGCGAAATCGTCGCCGTAAGAGATGCCGATCACCCACTCCACGCGACGTGTTTCGGAGGTGGAATAGTTGTTGATGATCGCGGTAGCGATCGAGCTGTTCGGGATATAGATGGTCTGCTTGTCGGCTGTGGTGATCTTGGTCGAGAAGAGCATGATCTCCTGCACGGTACCCGACTGTCCCTGGGCCGAGATGTAATCGCCTATGCGGTAGGGCTTGAGCAGCAGGATCATCACGCCACCGGCGAAATTCTGCAATGTGCCGCTCAGGGCCATACCGATAGCCAGACCGGCCGAAGCGAGCAGCGCGACGATCGAAGTGGTGTTGATACCCATGACTTGAATGATCAGGAGAATCAGCACGATGTAGGAGATGGTCTTGATCAGGTTGCGCAGGAAGATTTGCAGCGAACGATCCACCTTGCGCTTTTCGAAAGCCGTCGAAAGCAGTTTTATGAGGCGGCCGATAAGCCAACGCCCCGCCATGTATATCGCCAGGGCGAGGACGATTTTCAGGCCGACCCAGATACTTTCCGAAACCAGATTCGTCAGGACTTTTTCCAAATCCATATTAGCGATTTTTTCGACCGTTTCCGCGAATTTGGCTTTTTGTATGCTGTCCGGAACGATGAGTTTTTCGTATGTTCATGCCGAACCCTTTTAATATATGTATCAGTATTTTGGCTATCTTTCCCGTACCGATGATACCGGCTGTCTTTCCATGCATATCGAAGCCTAACAGTCCGTGCAGTGAAAAGTTTCCATCCCGGGTGCGCCATGATGCCCGTGGAATTCTCCGGTTGAGCGAGAGCATCAGTGCCACTGTATATTCGGCTACTGCATATGGAGAATAGGCAGGAACACGAACGACGGTTACACCGTTTTCGGCTGCAGCTTTCAAGTCTACATTATTATAACCAGCACAACGAAGGGCGAGTAGTTTTACTCCGTTGGTACTGAGAGTTGGTATACTCCACACCAGACTTGAGCGAGTCGTAATCAAACTTGCGCCTTATCTTGAGTTCTTCTTCAAAATCTTCCAACTCGTCCTCTACAGTCCAGCACAGGCGGTTCATGGTACAAGAATTGATTCCGACCGGCATCCGATAGAGGTAATACTGGATAACCATTTCATCCACATCGTCCTTGACGGTCTTTTGCATAATCTCATCCAGACCAGCAAACCCATCCCACTTGATGCGCTTGCGAGCTGCGGCTACATACTGCTTGTAATCACGCATCTGAGCAGGGTAGATGTAGCTCATAAAGTATGGCTTACGCCATGCGCAAATACTACTCCAAAGCTTCTTATCCTCAATGGTGTCAGGATTATCATCGTCCTTAACAGTACAAGCTTTTAAATCGTACCAATACCGTGGCATTGGCTTGCATTTGACCCCTTTCACAGCGTCCAAAACATTCTGCTGATATAGCTGACCACACATGATACGATAATCCAGTTCTTCATACTCTCGGCTTCCCGGCTCAAACTGGCTTTGAACATCACCCATTGAGGTAATGTGGTTCGTTGTCGAACCAACGTCATTGCCAAATCCAGCAGCATTCGATTCTGCTAAATCATCCTCAGTAGGAATCTTCTTTTCTCCTTTTTTCTGAACACACAAAAGAGTCGGTGTCTCTCTTTTATTCTTGATAAGCACATCATTATCTGTGCTAAAAATAAGATCGCCATCAAAATCTGCGCCATTCAAAGCAGCACAGGTATTGTCC
>ENA-UPWR01000292-UPWR01000292.1-human-gut-metagenome-genome-assembly--contig:-NODE-292-length-10924-cov-38.161980_pt1 | contig 10924 bp, 9 predicted proteins | sample MGYA00250053_ERZ773382 | MGnify/ENA primary metagenome ERZ773382 (study PRJEB29103, sample SAMN06112029) | human gut metagenome | biome: human gut; feature: ankylosing spondylitis patient; material...
TACGTCGCAGTTTTCGCGAAGTGTCTGTGCGGTAGCTTTCAGGTCATCCAAGTGTTCCTTTGTGATGGACCCTTCAAAGCCGACCTCTACCCTGAGAATGGATTCCTGAAAGGTGGCAGCACAGATAATGTGGCAATGGAATATGGCTTAAAATTCCATATCGACTGGCTGAAAGGACAAAAAACGGGCTTCTTCGTGGATCAACGCGAGAACCGCGCACTGCTGGAACGCTATGCTAACGGACGTTCTGTGCTGAATATGTTCTGTTATACCGGTGGCTTCTCTGTTTATGGTATGCGTGGTAATGCCGAACTGGTACATTCTGTAGACAGTTCCGCCAAGGCTATTGACCTCACGAACAAGAATATTGAATTGAATTTCCCCGGTGATACCCGCCATGCCGCTTTTGCCGAAGATGCTTTCAAATATCTGGATCGTATGGGCGACCAGTACGATCTGATAGTTCTGGATCCACCCGCATTTGCCAAACATCGCGATGCCCTGCGCAATGCGCTGCAAGGTTACCGCAAGCTGAATGTGAAAGCTTTCGAAAAGATCAAACCGGGCGGTATTCTATTCACCTTCTCCTGCTCACAAGCTGTCAGCAAGGAGAACTTCCGCACGGCGGTCTTTACGGCTGCCGCCATGTCAGGTCGCAGTGTGCGTATTCTGCACCAACTGACGCAGCCGGCTGACCATCCGGTAAGTATTTACCACCCCGAAGGAGAATACCTGAAAGGTTTTTATGCCAAAGTGCGGCTTATCTTCACTTTTCGGGCAAAAATAAGGAAAAAACTGACAGTATCGTACAGAATAAAGGAAGAAGGCTGTAAGCAAGGAATTTAGAAGACGGACGGATCAGAGGAGATGGGAACCCGTTATCTCTTGCAGAAGAACACTCTCGTCATACTTCCGTCAAACAATTGTAATACGTAAGCTGTTTCTTTGCAAACAGATAATGGAATACAATGATAGGTCTTTTTAATGATTGTTTCCCTCCGATCATGGATGGGGTATCACTTACTACACAGAACTATGCCTACTGGCTGCATAGGAAGGCGGGGAATGTTTGTGTGGTGACTCCTAAGTCACCTGATGCGAGAGATGCGGAAGAATATCCGGTTTACCGCTATTCATCTGTTCCCATTCCTATGAGAAAGCCTTACAGACTGGGTTTTCCGCGCATCGATTGGCCTTTTCACGAGCGTATCAGCCGGCTTTCATTCGAGCTGGTACATGCCCATTGTCCTTTTTCTTCGGGAGCACTGGCCATGCAGATTGCCAAAGAACAGCATGTTCCGATTGTAGCTACGCTTCACTCCAAGTACCGGGCGGATTTTGAGAGGGCCATTCCTTCCCGTCTGTTGGTGAACTATCTGATAAAAAAGGTGATTCGTTTTTACGAAGCTGCGGATGAAGTGTGGATTCCCCAGGCAGCTGTCGAAGAGACGTTGCGGGAGTATGGGTATAAGGGCAGGATAGAAGTGGTGGATAACGGAAATGATTTTGCAGGTACGCCTTTTCTCCAATCTGTCCGGCAGGAGGCTCGGAGGACTTTAGGTATCCGTTCCGGGGAGTTTATGTTTCTTTTTGTCGGTCAACATATTTGGGAGAAAAATCTCGGTTTTTTGCTCGATTCGCTTGTCCGTTTGTCTGATGTACCTTTTCGGATGTACTTTGTCGGTTCAGGCTATGCAAGCCATGAATTGAAACAAAAGGTTGTGGAACTGGGATTGGCTTCCAAAGTGTCTTTTGTAGGTAGTATTGTGGAACGCGAGATCTTGAAACGTTATTATGTTGCTGCCGATCTGTTTCTGTTTCCTTCTTTGTACGATAACGCTCCGTTGGTGATACGTGAAGCGGCTGCATTGGGTACTCCTTCGGTATTGATCAGGGATTCTACCGCTTCGGAAATAATCTCCGATTCGGTAAATGGTTTTCTGAGTCCCAATAGCACAGAGGCTTATTCCAATCGCATACGTGAAATATTATGCAGTACTGCTATAATAAAACAGGTGGGAGAGGAGGCATCACGAACTATTCATTGTCGATGACATCGACACGTTTCATACGGCAAGTTACCGTACTGTCTACAATAATCGTACGAACCAGGTCGCCTACATCGGCGGTTTCTCCACCTGTGGCATATACGCCGACACCCATTTCGCGAAGTTCAGCCAGCAACTCATCTGTTCCGTTGATGATGGCAGAAATCACTTCTCCCGGTACAAGCAGCTTGTTACGGCCGATGGTAGAAGATACTAAGATGTTATCTACCGCTCCTACGCACAACAAGTCATCGATGTTCATAATCAATGCATCCTGTGCGATACCCTTCCATACAGACAAGTCGCCGGTTTCTTTCCAGTACAAATAAGCCAGTGAAGACTTTGTTCCGGCTCCGTCGGCATGCATGATGTTGCAGTACTCCGGGTCACCTCCTAAAATATCAGGAATGATTTTACAGAATGCTTTTGGGAAAATACCTTTGTCAATGTTCTTGATAGCGTTATGTACATCTTCTTTAGATGCAGATACGCCGCGCTGCATGTATCGTTGATTGCTCATGAGTATAGTAAGTTTGTTTGTTTCAATTGAATGTGCAAATTTAGTGATTATTCCTTTTATTACCATGCGTTTCGGGATAAAATCAGTACACCGTTACTCCTGCAGGGGTAATTGTGCCGTCAGGAGCTAACAGGCTGAATCGGAAAAAGCCTTTTCCCGTTTTCTGAGGAATGTCTTTCTCAGGCTGGACTGTACGTAGAATCTCCATGCCTGTGGCGTCACTCACAATGAGTATATATCCGCTTGGGATAGCCGGAAAGCTTCCGTAATAAATCACAGGATTGTCTTTAGCCGGTATGTTTAAAGCCAGTGGGGTGCTTTCATATCCAAAACGGTTTACGGCTGTAACTGCCCAGTAGATACCTCCCTTTGTGGATAAATCCGGCTCAAATGTGTATTGACAGCTGTCCGTACGTGTAATAATCAGGTTTTGAGTCTTCTCTGTATCTACCGGATAAGTGGCAGATGCATAAATCCGGTAATAGATTCCTCCCGGCAAAGATGGGGATGCCTTCCAGCTCATTTCGATATTGTTTCCTTTTAATACCAAAGAAGGAGAAGTCGGCTGAGAGGGAGGATTGCCTTTTGTCCATCGCATGGGAGGCACTACTGCCGGGTATACGTAAAAATGGTTCGTCAGTTCGTCCAGTATTCCTTTGGTATTCTCCAGCATGAATTTGTTACGGAAATAAGCCTGTCCATCCAATCCAATTCTTCGGGAGAAATAAATCTGGCGTATGATTTCATCTACTTTCCAGTTCTGCTCTTTAGGGTGAAGAAAATAGATTCCCAGTCCGGGTACTATCCAACGTTCATTCTTGTTTTCTTTCCAGTCGAGTGCAAAAGGGTAGAAGTGATTTCCCTGGAAATACATCATGGGGAAAAGCGCATCCTGAATACCATCATTCAGCCATTTTTGTGCATCCTGATATACTGTGCTGTATGCGTTCCAGCCAAAGGATGAATAACGCCGTGTGTCGTTGAACTTCCCGATGGGGGAACTGCTGACTTTCACCCACGGCTTCAGTTGCTTTACCTCCGCGTAAATTCGTGCGACAATGCGGGTAATGTTATCCCGTCTCCATTGCTTGAGCTCCTGCTTTTTCCCATATTTCCGATAGGTATCTTTGTCCGGGAACTTTTCGCCCTGCTCCGGATAGCGGATATAATCCAAGTGGATGCCGTCAATGTCATAGCGACTTGTAATTTCCTTGGCTATCCGGCTCAGGTAATCGGCTGTTCCTGGATTTCCAGGGTCAAGGTACCAGCTCCCGTTGAACTGCTTGCATAGTGCCGGTTGTTTTTTTACTACACAGTTCTTTCCCAACAGCGTTACTTGGCGCTTGTTTCCGATAGGAATACACACCAGCCATGCATGAAGTTCCAGTCCTCGTTTGTGGCATTCTTCTATCGCAAATTGCAGTGGGTCATATCCGGGGTTCTTGCCGGTATGTCCTGTAAGACTTTCTGCAAAGGTCTCAATTGCAGAAGGGTAGATAACGTCTCCCCGAAGACGGGTTTGAAAAAGTACGGTATTGAAATTGGCTGCCTTTAAGGCATCAAGTTGCCGGATCAGCTCATTTTTCTGTGCTTCAATTCCCTTGGCCGAATTCGCCTTCCGTGTGGGCCAGTCCATTCCTCCAAGAGTGGTCAGCCAGGTGGCGCGTATTTCCTCTTTAGGCTGAGCTTGTAAGGAAAGCAAGCTGCTTATAAATAGAAGACCGATTAATAGTATGCGCATATCTTTTAAATGTTTGTGCAAATATACATATAAATTGCGGATATGTAGAGAAATAAGATAATAAGCCGGAAGAAGAGGAGAAAGAATGAGGGCTTGCGGAGTAAATTTTTCTTGAAAACAGTAACGGTTTGTTTCTTTTTATTACTTTTGCGCGATAATAAAAGATAAATTGATAGATATGATAACGTTTACTCTCGCATTGGTATTATTGGTGGTGGGATATTGGGTTTATGGAAAGTACGTCAATTCCTTGTTTGCTCCTGATTCTACACGTAAAACGCCGGCTTTGACAATGGCCGACGGGGTGGATTTTATTCCCCTTCCCACATGGAAAATTTTTATGATTCAGTTTTTGAACATAGCCGGACTCGGACCTATTTTCGGAGCGATAATGGGGGCGCAGTTTGGTACGGCTTCTTATTTGTGGATTGTGTTCGGTACGATTTTCGCCGGAGCCGTACACGATTTTTTGTCCGGTACCTTATCGTTGCGTAACAATGGAGAAAGTCTTCCGGAAATTATCGGTCGTTATTTAGGAAGCCGGACTAAAAAGGTGGCCTGCGTGTTTACTGTCTTGCTGATGATTCTGGTCGGTGCGGTATTTGTTTCAGGACCTGCAGAGCTGCTGGCTGGTATGACTCCTTCTGCGCTGGATGTGTATTTCTGGATGGTCGTGATTTTCTTGTATTACATTTTGGCGACCATGCTTCCTATTGATAAAATCATCGGACGCATTTATCCTTTATTTGCCTTTGCCTTGTTGTTTATGGCTGTAGGCATCCTTGTTATGCTGTATGTCAAAAGTCCGGCCTTGCCTGAAATGTGGGAGGGATTTGGTACGAAATACGAGAAGAACCCGATTTTCCCGATGATGTTTATCTCCATTGCATGTGGAGCCATCAGCGGTTTTCATGCTACCCAGTCGCCTTTGATGGCGCGTTGCATTACAAATGAAAAGCACTGCCGTCCGATTTTCTATGGAGCGATGGTAACGGAAGGAATTGTGGCACTTATCTGGGCTGCAGCGGCGACTTATTTCTTTCAGGAGAACGGTATTGTGGATAAAGTGACCGGAGTGGCTTATTCCGGAGCTAAGGTCGCTACAGATATCTCAAAAGACTGGTTAGGGGCATTCGGTGGCATTTTGGCCATATTGGGAATTGTGGCAGCTCCTATTACGAGTGGTGATACCGCCTTGCGTTCGGCACGTCTGATTGTGGCTGACTTTTTTCATGTAGAGCAGCGCTCTATCGCTAAACGTCTCTTCATTTGTATCCCCATATTCTTGGTTACCATCTTGTTGTTGGTGTACAGCTTTGGAGATGCGGAAGGATTCAAGATTATCTGGCGATATTTTGCCTGGTGTAATCAGACTTTGTCTGTCTTTACTTTGTGGGCCATTACGGTCTGGCTGGTTTGTGCACGGAAAAATTATTGGGTAACCTTGATACCGGCTCTGTTTATGACTTGTGTTTGTGCCACATATATTCTCATTGCTCCCGAAGGGCTGGCCTTGTCGGCCGAAGTGGCTTATCCTGTCGGATTGTGTTGTACACTGGTGGCTGCGGTCTGGTTTGTATGCTGGTTCCGCCGGATACGTTCCTTATAAAGAATTGTTTGGCTGTTCTATAGATTATGTATAATTTTGCGGGCTGTAAAGGTAAAAGTAATTTCAAATGAAAAAAAGATGCTTTTTAATGTGGGTCATGATGGCCGCTTCGGCAGGGGTAATGGCTCAGAAAGAAGGGTTTGGTTATAAATTTTATGGACAGGTGCGGACCGACTTATTCTATAACAGCCGTTCCAACTCAGAAACTGTCGACGGACTTTTTTACATGTATCCTAAGGATGTAGCTCCTGATGCGGACGGAAAGGATTTGAATGCCAAACCGGATGGTAACTTCTATACATTGTACACCAGATTGGGAGTGGATGTGACCGGACCTACCTTGGGAAAGGCAAAGACTTCGGCAAAGGTGGAAGTCGATTTCCGTGGTTCGGGTACCACTTATTCTTTGTTCCGTATTCGTCACGTGTATTTCAACCTTGATTGGGGAAAATCAGCCCTGCTGGTTGGACAAACATGGCATCCTCTGTATGGAGATGTAGCTCCTGAAATTCTGAACTTGAACATGGGAGCACCTTATCAGCCGTTCAGCCGTGCACCGCAGGTTCGCTATCGGTTTACAAACAAAAATTTCAAACTGACCGCTGCTGCTATATGGCAGTCACAGTATTTGTCGGTAGGTCCTTCTTCAAATGAGGCAGGAGCCGTTACTACAGTTAAAAGCCAGAGCTTTATGAAGAACGGTTGCTTGCCCGAGTTTTATTTGGGCATGGATTATAATCGTCCCGGATTGCTTGCCGGAGCGGGTGTGCATGTGTCTTCCATGTCTCCTCGTACAGAATCGAAATACAATGACAATATATACAAGGTAAGCGAACGCGTGACAGGAGTTTCAGCTGAGGCGCATGTGAAATATGTGCACCGCCGTTTCTTGCTGGCAGCCAAGAGCGTGTTAGGGTCAAACCTGACGCAAACCAGTACAATTGGCGGGTATGGCATTACGTGTACCGACTCTCGCACGGGTGAACAGGAGTACACTCCTTTGCGTGTATCGCATACTTGGGTAAATATGATGTATGGAAGCAAGTTCCGTGGCGGAGTGTTTGCCGGGTATCTCAAAAACTTGGGAGCATCGAAAAGTGTGACTGGAGTATTGGGTACAGGAACAAATATCGACCAGTTGAATACACTGGGAGCCGAACTGACTTACAATCGCCCGAACTGGAAGTTCGGAGCAGAATATACTTGGACCGGCGCGTGGTATGGCGATTATACCGACAAGGCACGGGTGACCAACACCCATCTGGTGAAAAATAACCGCATCGTACTGACTGCTTTGTTCCAGTTTTAATTTGTATCAATTATAATGAAATAGCGAGAAGATGCATCGGTGAGGGATGCCGCTTCTCGCTATTTTTATTATTCTGCTTTCTGTTTATATAGTTTATCTAAATCTATACTGGGTGCTTCTTTGTGAAGTAAGATAGTAGCGGATACCTCGTTAGCCTGAAAATTTTCCACATTTGATAACCGATTGATAAACTGACGTACTGTATCTACTTTTACATTTTCAACAAATACATTACGGATTGGTAATCGGGCATCTCCTTTTAGCTCGTAAATGGCATCAGCCGACTGGCAATGAATGTTCTTTACATGTATTCCATCTATACGGGTGATACGTGTTTCATAAGTTGGAACTAAATCTTTCCATTGGTATAATACTTCAGTGTCTACTTCAAAGGTACGAAGCATGTCTCCAGCTTCGATGTCTTCCAGGTAAATGTTTTCGATAAACCCTCCACGACGATGGTTTGTTTTTAAGAAAAACAGGCGGTGTACATTTTGTGGAGCTTTACAGCGGATCATGTAGATATTGCGTACTCCTCCGGAGATTTCACTTCCGATTCCGAGCAGGGTATGTCCATTGAGAATATCACAATCCCGGACGACGATATTTTCACTGGGTGTGTTGAGGCGCCATGCATCTTGGTTACGTCCGGATTTGATGACCACCGCATCGTCTCCCTGGTCGAACTTACAGTTCTCAATCAGAAAGTTCCGGCTCATTTCCAAATCGATTCCGTCATTGTTGTGCCCATGAGCCTGCACATCGAGGTGGCGTACTACGCCACTGTTACACAAATAGAGATGGATGGTCCAAAAAGGACTTTGGCGGATATGGAAATTTTCTAATAATATATTTTTGCAGCGGTTAAAATGAATGAGGTGTGGACGAAGATGATTTTCTCCTCTTGCCATTTGGCGTTGTTCTACAGGAACATCTGTTGACCCCATGGAATACAATTGTCTTAATGCGTTTAAGTGAGCTTCCGGACGTTTAAACCACGTACGCCAGGTGCCCATGACTGGAGCCAGTGTTCCTTTTCCGGAGATACCTACATTCTCACATTCAAATGCATAGATAAGTGGCGAGTAATTATAGCATTCCAGCCCCTCCCAGGAGGTCATTACAGCTGGAAGGTAATCATTGGGATTGTCAGAGAATCTGACTACAGCTCCTTCTTCCAAAAAAAGGTTGACATGGCTTTTGAGGTGAATAGGTCCGGTAAACCACTCACCGGCTGGGACTACCACTCGTCCGCCTCCCGCACGGTGGCATGCTTCAATGGCTTTGGCAAATGCCTGGGTGTTTAGATGATTGCTTCCCTTTTGGGCTCCATATTTTGTGATGGAGAATTCTTTATTGGGGAATGTGCACAAGTGTACGGAATCCATAGGGAAAGGAGCTTCCACATGTACAGGTTGTACGTTCACTTTTTGTGCTGAAGTTGTATACGCCATCAGGCTGGCAACAAAAATAGAAAATAATGTTTTGCTTCTCATGGTAATGTATTAGTTAGTATGCCTTTTGTGGCAAAGGAAAGCATTCTTTTGGAAATAAATCAGGTGTGAATGTCCTTATAAATGTATTTTTGTACGATATTCTATGATTCCGTACGTTTGTCTGCATCCTTTTTGGCCATAAGCGTTTAATTTTGCCTTTACAATAACCTAAGATGAAAATGTATGAAAATAAAGCGATTTCTGAATATTGGTCTTGCCGGTCTGTTTTTGGCAAATGTGGCTTATGCACAAAGTTATCAGTTTGATTTTAGTGAGAAGAAAAAAGTCGAGAAAGGAGTGATTCAAATCTCTTCAGATTCAATATATCCTTGTAAAGGTGGGTATGGATATGATTTCCTGCCTGCACCGGTGAAGAAAAGTAACGAACCTTTTTTCTTTTCGGTAGATGTTCCTGATGGAAATTATCTGGTGACAGTTACTTTAGGTAATGCCCGGAAAGCTGGTTCTACTACAGTGCGTGCAGAATCCAGACGTTTGTTCCTTGAAAATATATCTACTCGGAAAGGAGAGTTTCTAACTTATCGTTTTACGGTGAATAAGCGTAATACGATAATAAGTGATGGGGAAAAAGTACAGATTAAGGAGCGGGAAAAGAATAAATTGAACTGGGATGATAAGTTGACATTTGAGTTTAATGGAGATGCTCCTTGTCTGGCTAGTCTGAAAATTGAACCGGTAAATGATGTGGTGACCGTTTTTTTAGCAGGTAACTCTACTGTAGTAGACCAGGATAATGAGCCATGGGCTAGCTGGGGACAGATGATTCCGCGCTTTTTTGATGAACATGTATGTTTTGCAAACTATGCAGAAAGTGGTGAACGTGCCGATACCTTTATTAAGGCTGGTCGCCTGAAGAAGGCTTTAACTCAGATGAAAGAAGGGGATTATATGTTTATCGAGTTTGGGCATAATGACCAGAAATTAAAAGGACCGGGCAAGGGAGCCTATTATTCATTTGCCAGCAATTTGAAATATTTTGTAGATGTAGTACGTGCAAAAGGGGGGATTCCGGTTTTTGTGACTCCTACCCAACGTCGTTCATTTGACAATTCTGGTAAAATACAGGAAACACACGAAGACTATCCTGATGCGATGCGTTGGGTTGCCCAGCGTGAGGGAGTGCAGGTGATAGAATTGCATGACATGACCCGTGTGTTTTATGAAGCTATGGGAGTAGAACCTTCTAAAAAAGCTTTTGTGCATTATCCGGCAGGAACTTATCCCAATCAGACGAAGGCTTTGGCTGATAATACCCATTTCAATCCATACGGAGCGTATGAAATTGCTAAATGTGTGATTGAAGGTATTAGAAAATCCGGCAAATGCAGGCGATAATATTCAAGAATACGGTTTATGACACTCACACGATCCTGCCGGGAAAAAGAATACAACGACATATTCTCGAAGCTGATCTTCAGCAACCGGGCAAAAACCACACTCTCCTGCCGGTTCAGATAATGGCGATGCATCGGTATACGATCGACAAACACACCATTCAGCATATCGAAGCAAGAACCTGCCACATATGATTCGACGTTCGGATATATCCCTGCTCGACACGATGGAAAAACGCACGCCGCTTACGCGCGAAGTTGCCGACAGCATCGCGGCGGGTATGCGCCAGTGGGCGCTGGAGCACGGTGCGGACCACTATACCCACTGGTTTCAACCCCTGACGGGCGGTACGGCCGAGAAGCACGACGCCTTTGCCGAGCCGGACGGTCAGGGCGGCGTGCTGGAGGAGTTCTCCGGCAAGCTGCTCGTGCAGCAGGAGCCCGACGCCTCGTCGTTCCCCAACGGCGGCATCCGCAATACGTTCGAGGCCCGCGGCTATTCGGCGTGGGACCCGACGTCGCCGGCGTTCATCGTCGATACGACGCTCTGCATTCCGACCGTCTTCATCGCCTATACGGGCGAGGCGCTCGATTACAAGGTGCCCCTGCTGCGTTCGATCACGGCCGTGAACAAGGCTGCGACGGAGGTGTGCCGCTACTTCGATAAGAACGTGCAGCGGGTCGTGTCGTATCTGGGCTGGGAGCAGGAGTATTTCCTTGTGGACGAAAGCCTGTGGGCCGTGCGTCCCGACCTGATGCTCACGGGCCGAGTAAGCGGGCCTCTCGTCCTGTGATGTAGCCTACCTGGCGTATCAGTTCCCTGTTCCAGGTGTGTCCGAGTGCCAG
>ENA-UPWR01000296-UPWR01000296.1-human-gut-metagenome-genome-assembly--contig:-NODE-296-length-10898-cov-22.493577_pt1 | contig 10898 bp, 8 predicted proteins | sample MGYA00250053_ERZ773382 | MGnify/ENA primary metagenome ERZ773382 (study PRJEB29103, sample SAMN06112029) | human gut metagenome | biome: human gut; feature: ankylosing spondylitis patient; material...
AATTTCCATCTATCTGAAAAGGTGGATGTGCATCAAACATATTGGGATACGTACGCCCTAAAGGATACTTACCTGCCAGACTGTCGCAAGGTAACAATGAAAGCATATTCCGAATGATATTATACGCATGATTTCCATCCAGCATACGTGCCCAGAAATTAATTTTCCAACCAATACTCCAGCCCGTAGCCATATCACCTCTTTGCAGCAATGTATTTTTAGCAGCCTGAAATAATTCTGGATGCCGGTAAGGAGAAATCTGATTACTTGGATACAGTCCATACAAATGAGATATATGACGATGCTGGTCTTTCGGGTCATCCACATCTTCCAGCCATTCCTGAAGCTGATTATATTGTCCTATTTGCATAGGAGGCAACTGACTTATCAGAGACTGAAGAGAATCACAATATGCCTTGCTATCCCCTATAATCCGTGCAGCAAGAAGAGTATTGCTCAATACATCAAAAGCTATTTGGTTATCCATCGTGCAACCGGCTACAATTGAAACTCCGTTCGGTCCATGTTCCGGAGAGACAGAAGGTGCAGTCACTCTCCAACCATACCGAGGATGCTTAGTCATAAATGACAAGAGGAAATCAGCCGTACCTTTCAACACAGGATAATATTCACGAAGAAAATTCTTATCACCCGAATATAAATAATGCTGCCAAAGATGTTGAGCTACCCAGGCTCCTCCATTAGGCCACATACCCGCATCGGCAAAATCCACCGGTCCGGCAGCCCGCCAGATATCCGTGTTATGATGTGCCACCCATCCTTTAGCTCCATATAACACACGAGCTGTTTCTTTACCTGTTACGGAAAGTTCATGCGCCATTTGAAAAAATGGCACATGAGTTTCCGACAAGTTAGTCACCTCTGCCGGCCAGTAATTCATCTCCGCATTGATATTAATTGTGTACTTACTATCCCAGGGTGCATATAAATCCTTATTCCATATTCCCTGAAGATTAGCCGGCTGACTGCCTGGCTGCGAGGACGAAATCAACAAATAGCGCCCATACTGAAACATCAACGCAGCCAGTGAACAATCTTTTACCTTATTGAATTCGTTAATACGTACATTCGTTTCCTTCTTTGAAAATTCCGAAGATGGCAAATGTAAAGCCACTCTTCCAAATTGCGCAGAATAAATCGCCTTATGCTCATCGTACAACTTTTTATTCTGTTTATCCCACGCCCCTTCAATGGCACAGCGCGCTTTAGCGTATGCATCTCCCGACACATCCTGATAATTCACAAAATTAGTTGCCGCACTGAGAAAAACGGTAGCCGAAGATGCACCTCTGACAGACAAGCATCCATCTTTACATTCTATTTTTCCATCCGATTTCACACGCATCATAACCACCGCATGAAGTGCAGCTGGAATACCTTCATGCTCTGCTCCGTTACACTTCATTATAAGATAGCCTCCTTCGCTCTTTACCTCTGAAGTCAGCGGACAAGCATATCTCAAATCCACATCCAATTTCTTATTACCTTTATCTGTCGCCATTTCTACAACCATGACGTTATCAGAAAAAGACGTAAATACCCGACGGGTATATTCCACACCATCACACCGAAAACGTACTGAAGCCGTAGCATCTTCTAAATTCAAATCACGATAATAAGAATCAATCTTTCCCTCACAATTGAAATCCATCAAAAGACTCCCCAATGTCAAATAACGCATTCCATGATGCGATGTCATAAATTTTTCATCCAACAGCGTTCTGGCTTCCAAATTTTTATTCTCAAATATAAGCCGTCTTACCTCATCCAGATAGCCTGAAGCACCAGCTCTGTTATTGCTATATGGACCGCCGGCCCAGAATGTTTCTTCATTCAGTTGGATTTCTTCGTGATTTATTCCACCAAACACCATTCCTCCCAAATGTGAATTACCTACGGGCAATGCTTCCCACCAATTACGTGCCGGAGCAGAATACCACAACTTCAAATCCCCTGCACTATTGGCAAACACACCAAGAATCGAAGTCGCCAGAAACACACATACGTACAGAAATTTCTTCATAGATGCCTATTCTTACAGTGATTATTTACTGAATGTTCCTGAAACAAAAGGCAGACACAAATATAAAGCAGAATGCCAATATTCCCAATCGTGTCCACCGTCTCTTACCCTAAACTGACACGGTATTCCCGCTTTGCGCATGGCCTGAAAGAACTCGATATTTCGGTCAAGCAAGAAATCGTCATCTCCACAATCCACAAACCATCTCACTGATTTCAGTGCCTGAATCGTACCTGCATCTGCATTCGTCACACGCTTGATACAGCTCCTTTCTATCACAGCTCGTGTCAAAATAGCCAGCTTGCTGTCCGGATTATCAAAACGGGCTGCTCCTTCTTCCGGAATTGACATCAGCGCACTCATCGCATACACCGAAGCAAACTTATCTGCATGCCACAACCCATAGCCGGTAGCTCCTCCGCCTCCCATGGATAATCCGGCTACTGCACGATTCTCTTTATCCCCAATAACGTGATATTTATTTTCTACATAAGGCAAGAATTCTTCAAAAAAGAAATCTTCATAAAGCCAGCCAGGCATATTAAAGAAACCATTCCATATTTCCTTGTAAATATCACCACCAGCATCAGGCATCACAATAATCATCTCACGGGCTTCCTGTGAATATATCAAACGGTCGGCCACCTCCTGCACATGTCCGCGCCATACCCAGTCTTGATTAGTTTGCGACATTCCATGAAAAAGATAAAGCACTGGATATTTTTTTCCCGGAACTTCTCCATAAGATGGAGGCTGGCCCGGCAGGCATCGTTGTTATAGCTCAGATCCTGGCTGGTGTAGGGCTGCTCCGGGGTCAGCTCATACAGGTCCGCCCCGGTCATGTCCCGGATGCGCTCTGCCGCCGTCCGGGTGCTGCCGGTGCAGGAAAAATAGATCACCGCCACCCGGGTCCCGGCCCAGGCACTGGTGCTGCCGGTGCTGCCGGTGGTATTTCCGCCGTTTCCGGCATTTCCGGTACTGCGTGCACCGCCGGGCACACCGGTACTGCCGCCGGGATTTTCCGCCGGGCCGCTTCCCGGGTCCGTGGCCCCGGGGGTCACCGTGGGACTATCTCCGCCGGGGGCCACCTCCGTCTGCTTCTTTCCGCAGGCAAACAGGGCGCAAGTCATGCACAGGGCTAAAATCAGGGCAAAAACACGCTTCATGGGGCTTTTCCTCCTTATTTCCGTCTTTATTCTTCCTCCTGCTGCACCGCCGTGCTGCCGCCCAGGCCGAAGTCGTCGGCCACGGTGGCGCTGTCCCGGCGGAGCATGGTCTCCATGACCCGGATGTCGCTGTCGATGTCCATGGCGTCGGCCCGGTACAGCTCATCCAGCTGCCGCTCGAACCCCGCCACGATGCTGTCCATGGTGCTCTGAATTTTGGCCTTGGCCTGGTTCAGATTCTCGCCGCTGACGCCTGCCTCCTCAAACTCGGCATAGGAGTCCAGCAGCTTCTGGGTGGTGGGCAGATAGTAATTCAGGAAGGTGCTGGCCTTGGCCTTTTTGGCGGGCTCCTTCTCGATGATGCGGAAGATTTTCCCCGCCACCTCCTCCAGCCGGTCAATTTTCTGGCTGAGAACGGGGTCGGCGATGCGGTCGTTGGCCCGGCGGATGTCCCGCAGGACGCCGGAATAGCCCTGCTCCGCCTGGGGCGGCTCCTGGACCTCCTGCTCCTGCTTCTTTTTGCCGAAGAAGGCGTCAGCCGCCTCCGGGGACCGGAACAGCATATCACAGCTCAGGTCCAGATAGGCATTTTCGCCCCACAGGCCCTTTTCGATCATGATCTCCAGGTCGTTTTCCACCTTCCGGGAGGACACGTCCGCCGCCTCCGCCAGCTTTTTCAGGGACACCGCCTCCTGCCCGTGGGCACAGGCCAGATACTTGCCGAAGCGGCGGGCCCGGCGGGTCATGACGCCTCCGGCCAGCAGCAGGCCCAGACCTCCGGCGGCCAGGCCCATGGTGGGAAACAGGCTGGCAAGCAGGGCCCAGCTCAGGCCGCCAGTCGCAGCGCCGATGCCCTCCACCAGGGACACCAGCCCCGCAAACAGCAGCACCAGGCCCACGATCTTCATGTTCCGGGCGGCTTTTGCGGAATACTGGGGGGTTTTGGTGACCTTCCGCCCGGCGGCGGAAGCCGTCCCGGGACGGGCCTGGGACGGGTTGGGATTTGCCCGGGACACGGCCGGGTCACTGCGGGACACAGTCGACCGGGTGCTTCGAGCGGCATTTTTCCGCCGGGAGTCGTTCCCCAGCACCTTCGACAGCAGCACCGCCAGCCCCGCCGGCCATGCCACGATGAACAGAAAGATGATCAGGATCCAGGACCCCAGATCGTTGTCCTCTTTCCGGGGCGGTCTGGGGGAAGGCGACTGCCGGAACTCCCGGTCCCGGTCGTCATAGGAATAGGCCATCACTGCTCTCCTTTCGGGAGGAGCTTGCTCTTGTTGCCGTGCTCATCCACCACATAGGTATTGTCCAGCTCCCGGGCCAGGTTGCCCACCACCGAGTCGATATACTCCCGGCGCAGGCGCAGCTGCTCCTCCCGTTCCTCCTGGGTCAGGCCCTCCGGCGTTTTCGCCTTGGCGGCCAGCTGGTTGATGCGGGCGATTTTCTTTTCATCCATGATGTGATCTCTCCCTCTTTTATAGATAACGCTTCAGGGTGACGAACACCCTGCCCTTTTTGGTCTGTTGGCCGACCTCCTCCAGGACGCATTTCCCCAGTCCCCGCAGGGTCAGGGTGTCGCCCTGGGCCACCGGGCGGTCCGGCTTCTGGCAGTCGGTCCAGTTCACCTGGACCCGGCCGGAGGTCACCGCCTCGGCGGCCTTTCCCCGGCTCAGGGAAAAACCAACGGCCAGCACGCTGTCCAGCCGCAGGGAGGACACCGTGTCGCGGATCTCCTTGGTTTTCTCTTGGGGCGGCGTCAATTGGGTCAGGGGCAGCGGGGCCGTATGGAGCCGCACCCGTCCGGCGTCCGTCCAGTCCGACAGCAGCAGCTCCGCCGCCGGGGCCGTGGCCAGTACGTCGGCCCAGCGGGGAAACACCAGGATATCCCCCAGGGTCTCCCGGGTGACGCCCAGGGCCATGAGACTGCCCAGAAGGTCCCGGTGGGTCAGGGCGTCCTCCTCGTAAAACGAGGCCCGGACCACCCGGACGGCGTCCTCCTCCGGGGCCTCCTGCCACTCCGGCAGGAACCACAGCTGCCGCCGCTGGGCGCCGTCGTACCCGCCCCAGAAGGCGTAGCCCTCCGTTACGGACAGGGCGTTCAGCAGCCGCTGGGCCGCCGCCTGCTCCGCCGGGGACAGAAAGCCCGTCCCCTCCGGCAGATTCCGCCGCCGGCACTGTTCATATTTGTCCCAGACCCGGCCCAGCAGCAGCCGCTCATCGCCGTTTGCCGCCAGCCGGTCCAGCATTTCCCGTTTATCCATGGTATTCCCCCAGATTCTGGGTGTGGTACAGCCGGGCATAGGCCCCGTTTGCCGCCAGCAGCTGCTGATGGGTGCCCTGCTCGGCAATGCAGCCGTCCTGGATCACCAGGATGCGGTGGGCAGCCCGGATGGTGGAGAGCCGGTGGGCGATGATGAGGGTGGTGCGGCCCCGGCTCAGCTCGTCGAAGGCGTGCTGGATCTTCGCCTCGGTGATGCTGTCCAGAGCCGAGGTGGCCTCGTCTAAGATCAGGATGGGCGGGTCCTTCAGGAAGATCCGGGCAATGGCCACCCGCTGCTTCTGTCCGCCGGAGAGCAGGGTGCCCCGCTCGCCCACATAGGTGTCGAAGCCGTTGGGCATGGCGGCGATGTCGTCATACAGCTCCGCCCGGCGGGCGGCCTCCTCCACCTCCGCGTCGGAGGCGTCGGGCTTTCCGTAGCGGATGTTTTCCCGGATGGTGTCGGCAAACAGGAACACATCCTGCTGCACGATGCCGATGGACCGGCGCAGGGAGTGCTGGGTCAGGCGGCGCACGTCGGTTCCGTCCACGGATACCACGCCGCTGTCGGGGTCGTAAAACCGGGGGACCAGCTGGCACAGGGTGCTTTTGCCGCCGCCGGAGGGGCCGACAATGGCCACCGTCTCCCCGGGCTGCACCGTCAGGTCCACCCCGTGGAGCACCTCGGGGCTGCCGTCGTCATAGGAGAAGTGGACATTCTCCAGGGCCACCCGGCCCTGCACCTGCGTCAGCTCCACGGCGTCGGGGGCGTCCTGAATGGAGGGCTCCGTGGCCATCAGCTCGATGAACCGATGCAGGCCCGCAAAGCCGTTGGAGAACATCTCGGCGAAGTTGGCCAGCTTCCGGACGGGGCTGATGAAGGCGGTGATATACAGGCTGAAGGTGATCAGGTCGATATAGTTCAGGCGGTCCTTCATGATCAGCCAGCCACCTGCGGCAATCACCGCCACGGACAGCAGGCTGATGAACAGCTCCATGCTGGCGTTGAAAAAGCCCATTTCCTTGTGGAAATTGCGCTTGGAGGTTTTGAACACCTCGTTGGCCCCATCGAAGCGCTGCTTCTGCTGGGCCTCGTTGGCGAAGGCCTTGGTGGTGCGGACGCCGGAGAGGCCGGACTCGATCTCGGCATTGATGGCGCCGGTTTTTTGCTTGGCGGCCCGGGACGCCTGGGACATCTGGCGGCGGCGGTACACCACCACCAGCAGGAACACGGGGATGATGCAGCACACCACCAGGGCCAGCCGCCACTGGATGGAGAACATCACCGCCAGCGCCCCCACAATGGTGACAAGCGAGATGAACAGGTCCTCCGGCCCGTGGTGGGCCAGCTCCGTCAGCTCAAACAGGTCCGTGGTCAGGCGGCTCATCAGCTGGCCGGTGCGGTTTTTGTCGTAAAAGTCAAAGCCCAGGTCCTGCATATGGGCAAACAGGTCCCGGCGGATATCGGCCTCCACCAGGATGCCGAAGGTGTGGCCCCAGTAGCCCACGATGAAGTAAAGCCCCGCCCGGAGGACAAAGGCCGCCACCACCAGGGCCATGACCGTGAAGAAAATGGAAAACCGCTTATCCGGCAGCCAGTGGTACATGGCGGTGCGGGAGATCAGGGGAAAGGCCAGGTCGATGACGGCGATGAAGAAGGCGCAGCTGATATCCAGCAGGAACAGCCGCCGGTGGGGGCGGAAATAGGACAGGAATATGCGCAGGGGGCTGCGGGTCTGGTAATCTTTGGTGGTCATGGTCTCTCTCTTTCTGAAAAAATGGGCACAATTACCCAGTGTGTTGTTATACATAGTATAACACACCGCCCCCCCTGGCGCAAGGCGGTGTTTTGTGTTAATATGTGTTCAAAAGTGAGAAAAATTGCCGTGGGTTTTGGCCCTGCGGTGTGTACTATAGAGTAGAGAGAAACAGGGAGGCGACGGACATGGACGACAAGCAGCTGATGGCGCAGATCGCCGCCGGGGACCAGGCGGCCCTGCAGACCCTGCTGCGGCGGCACGGACCGCTGCTGCAATATATCCTGAAACCTATTCTGACAGACCCCCGGGAGCGGGAGGAGTGCCTGGCGGATATCTCCCTGCGCCTGTGGCAGCGGGCCGGGGACTATGCGCCGGAGCGGGGGCAGTTCGTGCCGTGGCTGACGGTGCTGGCTCGGAACATGGCCCTGAACCGGGCCAGGCGGCTGCGGAGGGAGGAGCCCCTGGACGAGACCATGCCCCACGGAGACGGCAGCGCCGAGGAGGCCCTGCTGCAAAAGGACCGGCGGGAACAGCTTCAGACGGCCATCCGGTCCCTGGGCCGTGAGGAACAGCAGCTGTTCTTCCGGAAGTATTACTACTGCCAATCCACCGCCCAGATCGCCGCAGAGCTGGGCATCACGGAGCGGGCCGCCGAGGGGCGGCTGTACCGCCTGCGGCAGAGACTGCGGAATCTGTTGGGAGGTGACCTGCTGTGACGGACGACATCCGCTTTGACCGGGATATGCAGACCCTGCTGGAGCAGCTGCCGGAGGAGCAGCTGCCGGCGGCCCGGGTGACCCCCTGGCGGCAGGCCATGCGCTGCGTTCTGTGGGGCATCGGACTGACCAGCATCACCCTGAACTTCTGGAATCTGCAGCATCTTCTGCCCATGGTGGGCAGTATCCTGCTGATGCTGGGGTTCCGGACCCTGCGGCAGGAGAACGGCTGCCTGCGCAGCTGCTGGCGGCTGTCCATAGCCCTGGCGGCGCTGCGGGGGGGCTATGCCGTCGTCATGGGCACCGTCCTGTCCCGGCTGGTCCCCTGGCTGGAGACGGCCATAGCCTGGACCTTGAGCATCCTGTTCTGGCTGGTGTGCCTGGGCCTGTGGTGGGGCATGAAGGAGATCGGCCGCAAGGCCGGGCAGGAAAAGCCCTCCGCCAAGGCGGCGGGGGCCTTAGTGCTGTGGTATGGGGCGCTGATCCTTACCGGCCTGCTGGGCCAGACCTTGCAGGGAGCGGCGCTATGGCTGCTGCTGGCGCTGTATATCATCATTCTGCGGCAGCTGACCCGGCTGACCCGGGCCCTGGACAACTGCGGCTATGCGGTGGAGGCCGCGCCGGTGCGGCTGGATGGCCGGTGGCTGGCGGGGGGATATCTGGTGCTGGTGCTGGCGGCGGTGCTGCTGGGGCAGGCCCTGGGCCAAAGGCTTCCCATGGACTATAGGCTGCGGCAGGAGCCGTCTCAGACGGCCCAGGCCGTCCGGGACCGGCTGGAGGGGCTGAACCTGCCCCGGGAGCTGCTGGACGACCTGTCGGACGAGGACGTGCTGTCCCTGTCCGGGGTGACCCAGACGGTTTGGATGCAGGAGCCGGTGAAAAAGCCCCTCAGCGGCCGGACCATCCAGTTCTGGCGGGCGGCCCTGCTGACGCCCGGCGACGACGGCCCGGACCGCTGGGCCATCCTGACCTATTTCCGATATGAGGGCGATTCCTGGTCCGGGGACACCGACGGACTGTGGCTGGTGCCTCACTACCCTTATGATGCCTATGTGGAGGAAGCCCTCAGCGGGTATATCCTGTATGACGGGCCGGAGGGCGCGATGGCCGCGCCCATGCAGAGCCTGGTCCGGCAGGAACAGGCCCAGTATACCGACTGGCTGTGGCCGGACATTCCGTCCAGCGTCGGCTTGTACCTTTTTGCCGAGTGGTCCCTGCCCCGGAAGGGGGAAAATATCCGGGGCTATCTGCTGTACTGGCGGGAGACCGTGCCGCCCATGGAGGGGGATGCGGTGCATATGATGGATCAGCCGTATCTGCACCGGCAGATGATATGGCACTATCCCTATGCCACGGCCCTGGACCAGCGGAGCATTCCGTATGCCACCCAGAACTTTGAGCCGGGACTATTCAGCGTGTATCAGCAGGCGGACGGCACCGTCAGTGCGCACCTTAACTCCGCTGAGCTGGGCTCCATCTCCAAGCGCGGCACTCCCCCGGCAACGTAAAAAAAATCCCCGGTGCCGAATGCTCGGGGGTCGTAAGAAAGTAATATCGTATTTTTGCAGGAACGGCGTGGCTTCGGTCACGCCGTTTCCTGTTTCAGCAGTTCTTCCACGGGGATAAAGCCAACAAGGTCATAGGAAATGCGGATGCCCTGATACCGCTTGCCGCTGGAATTATCCGGGGCTTCAATGTAGATCGCCTTGACAAGCTCCCGCAGCGCATACGGGGTAAGCTCATCCAAGTCCTCATATTTGCGTACCCGCTGGATAAACTGCTCCAAATTTTCAATCTGTCGTTCCTGTACTTCGATTTCCTGCTGCAAAGTCTGAATTTCCTCTTTAAGCTGTGCCTGTTCGTCCTCGTAGGTCTTGCTCATCATAGAAAACTTTTCATCTGTGATGCGCCCCGCCACATTATCCTCGTAAATGCGGATAAACAGACGGTCAAGTTCTCCCAACCGCTTTTCAGCCTGTGCCAGCCGCTTCTTGTGTCCACGGATCGCGGCTTCGCTGGACAGCCGGAGCTTCTGCTCCATGACGGCACGGAAATAATCCTCATACCGACTGACATAGGAAATCACAGTTCTCATGTGCATCCAGACCAATTCTTCCAGAACAACAGCACGGATAAAGTGTGCCGAACAACTTCCCGTATTGCTGCGGTAGTTGGCGCATACAAAATGATCCTGCCGCTTTTCAAAGTAGTTGGTGGTGCAGTAGCGCATTTTTGCGCCACAATCAGAGCAATAGACCATGCCGGAAAACAGGCTGCTCTTGCCCGTCTTTGTCCTGCGGTGACGCTGTTGGCGAATCTCCTGCACCTTGTCAAAGACCTCCTGCTCAATGATCGCCGGGTGGGTGTTGTAGAAAACCGCCTGCTTTTCAATGGGCGTTTCCCGCTGCTTTTTGTCCCAGATGGAATTGGTGTAGGTCTTGAAATTGACGGTGCATCCTGTGTATTCCCGCCGTTCCAGAATGTGAACGACCGTGTTGGTGTTCCAATGGTACGGATCAGCGGTTTCCGGGCTGGGCGTCTTGATGCCCTCGCGCTTCTTGTAGGCGGTGGGGTTAAGCACCTTTTCCTCCTGCAAGAGCTTTGCAATCTGCATCGGGCCTCGCCCTTCCATGCACAGCTTGAAAATGCGCTTGACTACCAACGCCGCCGCTTCATCCACGACCCACTTTGTCTTTTCCTCCGGGTCTTTGCGATAGCCAAAGGGAACATTGGTTGTCAGCGGTACGCCACGCTCACCCTTTGCTTTCTGCACAGCCCGAATTTTGCGGCTGGTGTCCTTGGCGAAAAACTCGTTAAACCAGTTTTTGATACCGGCAATATCGCTGTCTGTGCTGTTGGGGTCGATGGTGTCAAAGTGGTCGTTGATAGCAATATATCGCACATTGTATTTTGGGAAAGTGAAGTTGATATACAGCCCTGTCAGCGAAGAAT
>ENA-UPWR01000306-UPWR01000306.1-human-gut-metagenome-genome-assembly--contig:-NODE-306-length-10797-cov-47.036660_pt1 | contig 10797 bp, 9 predicted proteins | sample MGYA00250053_ERZ773382 | MGnify/ENA primary metagenome ERZ773382 (study PRJEB29103, sample SAMN06112029) | human gut metagenome | biome: human gut; feature: ankylosing spondylitis patient; material...
GGGACCTTGCGAGTATAATTGCCTTATCAAATCGTTCAAAACATTTAACTAAATGGCATGAACTGATTTGCCCGAACAAGATATGACAGTACAACACACATACACAAGATAAAAGGAGAAGATCACCATGACGTTTGAGGATATGAAGAAGATCGTCGTTGACACCCTGAACTGCGAGGAAGAGAAGGTCACGATGGAGGCCAGCCTGACCGAGGATCTCGAGGCCGACAGCCTGGACGCTGTGGAGCTGAACATGGCTCTGGAGGACGCTTTCGGCGTCTCCATCCCCGACGAGGAGCTGGCCAACATGAAGACCGTCGGCGACATCTTCAACTACCTGACTGCACACGCTGAGGCATAACGATGAACGACATCAGAGATCTGCTCCCGGGCCGGATGCGGGAGCGTACCTTCCAGCTCAAAGCCCGGCGGGACACCGGTGTGGCGTGGCATGAGCCGCAGTTTGTGGAATGCAAGCAGTGCGGCCGCCGTGCCACCCGCCAGATCTGGGCCAAGAGCCTCTTCGTCTGCCCCAACTGCGGCAATCACCAGCCCATCGGTGCGTACTACCGCCTGAGCCTTGTGCTGGACAGCGGCAGTTTCCGGGAGCTGGACGCAGAGCTGGCTCCGCAGGACGTGCTGGGTTTCCCGGGCTATCCCGAAAAGCTCAGCGCCCAGACCCAGAAGACGGGCCTCAGCGAGGCCGTTGTCGCGGCAGTGGGCCGCATCGGCGGCGTGTCGGTGGTGGCCGCCGTGCTGGACAGCCGCTTCTTTATGGGCAGCATGAGCACGGCCGTGGGCGAGAAGATCACCCGCGCCATCGAGTACGCGGCGGCGAAAAAACTGCCGCTGGTCATCTTTTCGGCCAGCGGCGGCGCCCGGATGCAGGAGGGCATTTTCAGCCTGATGCAGATGGCCAAGACCAGCGCCGCCATCGAGCGCTTTTCGGCCAGGGGCGGGCTGTACATCAGTGTGTTGACCCATCCCACGACCGGCGGCGTTACCGCCAGCTTTGCCAGCCTTGGCGACATCATGCTGGCCGAGCCGGGCGCACTCATCGGTTTTGCAGGCCCCCGCGTCATCGAGCAGACCATCGGCGAGCGCCTGCCCGAGGGCTTCCAGCGCAGCGAGTTCCAGCTGGAGCACGGCTTTGTAGACAAGGTCGTACCCCGCAGTGAGCTCCGCGCCACCCTCATCCAGCTGCTGCAGCTCCACGCAGGCGGGAGGAAAACAGAATGATAAAAGAACTTCTGGAGCAGCTTGCTCCTTTGGACGCCCAGATCGCTGCCCTGCGGGGCGGCGCACAGGACGAGGAGAGCCAGATGGCCGCTATCACGGCCCACGCTTCCGAGCTGGCCGAACTGGCTGTGGAGGAAGATGAGATCCTCCGCTGCTGCGGCCCGCTGACCGCTGAGGATCGGGTCTTTCTGGCACGCCACCCGGAGCGCCCCCATATCGACGAGACCATCAATGCTCTGTTCACCGATTTCTTTGAGCAGTGCGGCGATCGTCAGTGCCGGGAGGACAGCGCCATCCTGGGCGGCATCGCCCGCTTCCACGGGATGCCTGTGACCGTCATCGGCCACCGCAAAGGTTCCACGCTGGAAGAGAACATGGCCTGCAACTTCGGTATGCCGGGACCGGAGGGCTACCGCAAGGCCCTCCGTCTCATGAAGCAGGCCGAAAAGTTTGGCCGCCCCATCATTACCTTCATCGACACGCCGGGCGCATACCCCGGCAAGGAGGCCGAAGAGCGGGGACAGGGCGAGGCTATTGCCCGAAACCTGATGGAGATGAGCGGCCTGACGGTCCCCGTCATCGCTGTCGTCACCGGCGAGGGCTCTTCCGGCGGCGCACTGGCGCTGGGTGTGGCAAACCACATCCTCATGCTGGAAAATGCCGTCTACTCGGTGCTCAGTCCTGAGGGCTTCGCCAGCATCCTGTGGAAGGATTCCTCCCGCAGCGGCGAAGCCTGCGAGATCATGAAGCTGACCGCACAGGACCTCTACAAGGACGGTATCGTCGAGGAGATCATCCCGGAGCCTGTGGGCGGCGCACAGCGCAGCCACGCAGCCCTGTTTGCCGCCATGGATGCGGCCCTGAAAAACCACCTCACCGCCCTCTGCAAGATGAGCGGCAAGGCACTGGCCGACCAGCGGTACAAAAAATTTCGTCAGATCGGAGAAGCGAAACGAGCATGAACGGTTTGCAGTTGATCGCCACCGGCGGAGCTCTGCCCGGCCGCACGGTCACCAATGAAGAGTTGAGCCGCACCGTGGACACCAGCGACGAGTGGATCACCACCCGCACCGGCATCCGCGCCCGCCACTGGTGTACGGAGGAAGAATCCGCCGCCACGCTGGCCATCGCGGCGGCAGAGCAGGCGCTGGAGCGCAGCGGTCTTTCGCCGCAGGATATTGCCTGCTGTGTCTGCGCGACCCTTTCGGCACCTGACGCCACCCCGAGCGTGGCCTGTCAGGTGCAGCGGGCGCTGAGTCTGCCCGAAAACCGCCCCGCGCTGGATGTCAACGCCGCCTGCTCGGGCTTCATCTACGGCACCGCCGTGGCCCGCGGCCTGATGGCGACGCTGGGTGGACGGTACGCCCTCGTGGTGGGCTGCGAAGCGCTGTCCCGCCTGATGGACCAGACCGACCGCTCCACCTGTGTGCTCTTCGGCGACGGTGCGGGCGCAGCGATCTTTGAACTGTGCGACGCACCGTTTGCGATCACGCTGGGCGCACGGGGCGACGAGGCTATCCACGCAGGAGGCCCCTGCCGCACCGGCTCGGCCCCCATCAGCATGGACGGGCGTGCCGTCTTCCGCTTTGCGGTGGACGCGCTGCCCCGCTGTCTGCACGCGGTGCTGGACGAGACGCAGCTGGCGCTGGACGATGTGGACTGGGTGGTCTGCCATCAGGCCAACAGCCGCATCATCGACCACTGTGTGAAAGCGCTCCACGCCGACGCCGCAAAGTTCTACAAGAACATGGACCGCCACGGCAACACCAGCGCGGCCAGCATCCCGGTGGCCCTCAACGAGATGGCCGAAGCCGGTCTGCTCAAAGCCGGGCAGAAGGTATCCTGCATCGGCTTCGGCGGCGGATTGACCTGGGGCGGGATGCTGGTTACTTATAAAGCCTCTCCCTTTGGGAGAGGTGTCACCGAAGGTGACGGAGAGGGCAAGGCTGGTAAAGATAAAACCGCCGCACAGCGATAAGCAGACTCTTTGGAAAAGGGATACTATCAAGATGCTGACGTTTTTTGGTCAGCGGGCTTGCCCTCTCAGGCGCTGCGCGCCAGCTCTCCCAAAGGGAGAGCCTTTACGGAGAGGTTGGACGAAGGAAACGATATGAAATTACTCAACGAGATATTAGGCACGAAATACCCCATCATTCAGGGCGGCATGGCCAACATCGCCACCGGCGAGTTTGCCGCTGCCTGCTCCAACGCCGGTGCGCTGGGCCTTATCGGCGCAGGCGGCATGAACGCTGAGACGCTGCGGGAGAACATCCGCCGCTGCAAGGAGCTTACCGACAAGCCCTTTGGCGTCAACATCATGCTGATGCACCCCCAGGCCGACGAGTTTGCCAAAATCGTCGTGGAAGAGGGCGTCAAGGTCGTCACCACCGGCGCGGGCAACCCCGGCAAGTACGTCCCCATGTGGAAGGAAGCCGGTATCAAGGTCATCCCCGTGGTGGCGGCGGCCGTTCTGGCCAAGCACCTTGCCCCTCTGGGCGTGGATGCCGTCATCGCCGAAGGCACCGAGAGCGGCGGCCATGTGGGCGAGATGACCACCATGGCCCTTGTCCCGCAGGTGGTGGACACTGTAGATGTCCCTGTCATCGCGGCGGGCGGCATCGCCGATGGCCGCCAGCTGGCCGCAGCCTTCGCACTGGGAGCCTGCGGCGTTCAGGTGGGTACCTGCCTGCTGGTCAGTGAGGAATGCCCCGTCCACGAGAACTATAAGGCCGCGCTTCTGCGCGCCAAGGACAGCGACACCATCGTCACCGGCCGCATCGGCGGCACCCCCGTCCGTGTGCTGAAAAACCGGATGAGCCGCGAGTATGTCCGGCAGGAAAAGGCCGGTGCCGACAAGATGGAGCTGGAAAAATACACGCTGGGCAGTCTGCGGCGCGCCGTCTTTGAGGGCGATACCGCCACAGGCAGTCTGATGGCCGGTCAGGTGGCCGGTATGCTCCACGAGGTGCGGCCTGTGGCTGAGATCCTCGACGAGCTGTGGGAGAGCGGGAGGCAGCGGATGCATTCGCTGAGCGAGTTATGCTGACCCTCGCAGGCAAGCCGCTGGCCGTGCCTGTCTTACAGGGCGGCATGGGCGTGGGCGTCTCCCTCGGCGGGCTGGCCGGTGCGGTCGCGGCCTGCGGCGGCATGGGGTGCATCTCCACCGCCGACACAGGCTACCGCGAACCCGATTTTGCCCGCGACCCTTGCGCAGCGAATCTCCGTGCGCTGAAAAAAGAGATCGCCAAAGCGAAGGAGATCGCAGGCGGCGTGGGACTGGTGGCCATCAACGCGATGGTCGCCACCCAGAACTACGCCGACGCCGTCCGCACGGCTGTGGAGGCAGGCGTGGATGCCATCGTATCGGGTGCGGGCCTCCCGCTGGAGCTGCCCGGCCTGGTGGAAAAAGCGGATGTTGCGCTGGCACCCATCGTGTCCAGCGGACGTGCTGCAAAGCTCATCCTCCGCCGGTGGGCAAAAGCCTTCAGCCGCACCGCCGACTTCGTGGTCATCGAGGGCTGCAAGGCCGGCGGGCATCTGGGCTTTTCGGAAGAAGAGCTTCTGGCCGGAAAATGCCAGACCCTCGACGAGATCCTGCCCGAAGTGCTGGCCGAGGTGAAGCCTTTCGAGGCTCAGTTCGGCCGCGACATCCCGGTCTTCGTGGCCGGAGGTGTCTACACGGGCGAGGACATCGCCCACTATACTAAGATGGGTGCTGCGGGCGCACAGCTCGCCACCCGCTTCATCCCCACCTACGAGTGCGACGCCAGCCAGACCTATAAAGACGTCCTGCTGGCGGCCAGGCCCGAGGATGTGCGCATCATCCACAGCCCTGTGGGAATGCCGGGCCGTGCGCTGGCCACTCCGCTGGTGCAGAAGCTTGAGCAGGGCCTGCGCTTCCCGCCGAAGCACTGCGCCCGCTGTCTCAAAGCCTGTGAGCCGGCCAAGGTGCCTTACTGCATCACCCACGCCCTCATCGAGGCCGTGAAGGGCAATGTGGAAGAGGGACTTTTCTTCTGCGGGGCCAACGTGGGCCGTCTCGACCGGATGCGCAGTGTCCGGGAGCTGATGGATGAACTGATGGATGATTGGAGGAAACACCAATGAAGCTTGCCATTCTGTATGCCGGTCAGGGCTCTCAGCACCCCGGCATGGGCAAAGACCTTTACGAGAGATACCCCGCGTTCCGGGAGGCGTTCAACGCCGCAGACCTCGACTTTGATCTGGAGAGCGTCTGCTTCGACGACCCGGAAGGCGTTTTGAATCTGACTCAGTACACCCAGCCCTGCATGGTGGCCTTCGCCGTCGGTGTCACGGCTGTCCTGAAGGAAAACGGCGTCAAGGCCGACGATCTGGCCGGTCTGTCGCTGGGCGAATACTCCGCGCTGGAAGCCGCCGGTGTCTTCACGGCCAAGCAGGCTGTGGAGCTGGCCGCCTTCCGCGGCAAGGCCATGGCCGACGCCGCCAGGGGCATCGAGTGCGGCATGACCGCTGTGATGAACCTTGACCGCGACGCACTGGCAAAGTGCTGCGAAGAGGCGTCCGCTCTGGGCTGTGTCCAGATCTGCAATTACAACTGCCCGGGCCAGCTGGTCATCGGCGGCGAAAAAGCCGCCGTGGAAAAGGCCGCTGAGCTGGCAAAAGCCGCAGGCGCCCGCCGCTGCATCCCGCTGAAGGTCAGCGGCCCCTTCCACACCAAGCTGATGCACCCCGCCGGTGACGCGCTGGCAAAGCGCTTTGCGTCTGAGCATTTCGGCGAGATGGAGACACCCGTCCTCTTCAACTGCCTCGGCCACGAAAAGGCAGACAGCGACAGCATCCCCGCTCTGCTGGAAAAGCAGGTGCAGAGCAGCGTCTACATGGAAGATACCCTCCGCCGTCTGGGCGAGCTGGGCGTCACCGACATTCTCGAAGTCGGCCCGGGCAAGGCCCTGAGCGGCTTCGTGAAAAAGACGCTGGGCGCAGACGTCCACTGCACCGCTGTCGAGACGGCAGAAGAGCTGGAAGCTTTCCTCACCAGCTGGAAGGAGGCACAGGCATGAGCGAAGAAAAGCTGACCCGCGCCGCCGTCGTCACCGGCGGGAGCCGGGGCATCGGCCGGGCTGTCTGTGTTGCGCTGGCAAAGCAGGGCTGCAACGTGGTGGTCAACTACTGCCACGGTGAGGCCGCTGCCGCCGAGACTGCCGCACTGTGCAAAGAGCTTGGCGTCGAGGCTGTCACCGTGCAGGCCGACGTCTCCACTGCCGAGGGCTGCAAGAAGCTGTTCGAAGAGGCAGTGAACGCCTTTGGCCGGGTGGATATTCTCGTCAACAACGCGGGCGTCACCCGCGACAACCTCATCCTCCGCCTTTCCGAGGAGGACTTTGATACCGTCCTGAACGCCAACCTCAAGGGTGCGTTCCTCTGCTGCAAGGAGGCTGCACGCCGGATGGTGCGCCAGCGCTATGGCCGCATCGTCAACCTGAGCAGCGTGGTGGGTCTGCGGGGCAATGCAGGCCAGACCAACTATTCCGCCAGCAAGGCGGGCCTCATCGGCCTGACCAAGAGCCTCGCCAAGGAGCTGGCCAGCCGGAACGTCACCGTCAACGCGGTGGCTCCCGGCTTCATCACCACGGATATGACCGCCGCTCTGCCGGAGGCTGTCCGCACCGAGATGTGCAAGACCATCCCGGAGGGACGCGCCGGACAGCCGGAGGACGTGGCAAACGCGGTGGCCTTCTTCGCCGCCGAACAAAGCAGCTATCTCACCGGGCAGGTGCTCTGTGTGGACGGCGGCATGGCAATGTAAAAAGGAGCTTTTTCTATGGAAAAACGCAGAGTCGTCATCACCGGTCTTGGCACCGTGAACCCTCTTGGAAATAACACCGCCGACAGCTGGGCCGCAGCCCGCGCAGGCAAGTGCGGCATCGGCCCCATCACCCAGTTCGACGCCAGCGAGTTCAAGTGCAAGCTGGCGGGCGAGGTCAAGGGCTTCGACCCCGAGACCGTCGTGGACAAAAAGGAAGCCCGCAAGATGGCCCGCTTCACCCTGCTGGCGCTGGGCGCTGCCGCCGAGGCCATCCAGGACAGCGGCATTGACTGCGAAGCCGAGGCCGAGAACATCGGTGTCATCGTGTCCAGCGGCATCGGCGGTCTGCCCACCATCGAGGAGCAGCACAGCCGCGGCGAGGAAAAGGGGATGGAGAAGGTCAGCCCCTACTTCATCCCCATGGCTATCGCCAACATGGCGGCAGCACAGATCGCCATCCGCTTCGGCCTCAAGGGGATGTGTACCTGCCCGGTGACGGCCTGCGCAGGCGGCACCAACGCTGTGGGTGATGCGTTCCACCGCATCCGCGACGGCTACGAGCCGGTCATGGTCTGCGGCGGTGCCGAGAGCTGCATCAGCCCGCTGGGCATCGGCGGCTTTACCAGCATGAAGGCCCTCTCCACTGCTGCGGACCCTGCTGCGGCCAGCCTGCCCTTTGACGCACGGCGCGGCGGCTTCGTCATGGGCGAGGGCAGCGGTGTGCTGGTGCTGGAAGAGCTGGAGCACGCCAAGGCCCGCGGCGCACACATCTATGCCGAAGTCGTGGGCTACGGCGCCAACTGCGACGCCTACCACTTCACGGCTCCCGCACCCGGCGGCGCAGGTGCCATCGGCTGCATGAAGCTGACTCTCAAGGACGGCGGCATTGCCCCCGAGCAGATCGACCACATCAACGCCCACGGCACCGGCACCCACATGAACGACAGCTGCGAGACTGCCGCCATCCACGCCGTCTTCGGCGACCACGCCAAGGACATCGCCGTCGTCAGCACCAAGAGCATGACCGGCCATCTGCTGGGCGGCGCAGGCGGCATCGAGGCCGTGTTCACCGCACTGGCCCTCCGCGACCAGTTCGCGCCGCCCACCATCCACTATGAGCAGCCCGACCCGGAGTGCGATCTGGACTATGTGCCGAATGTGGGCCGTGAGATGAAGATGGAGTACGCGCTGAGCAACAGCCTGGGCTTCGGCGGACACAACGCCTGCCTGGCCTTCAAGAAGTGGGAGGGCTGAGCGATGGCAGAACCCCGCACCGTGCGTGAAAACGCAAACAGCCTGACCAGCGAGGACATCGCGGCCATCCTGCCCCACCGGTATCCCTTCGCCCTCGTGGACCGCATTCTGGACTACGAGCCGGGTCAGTGGGCCATTGGCCGCAAGTGCGTCACCCGCAACGAAGAATTCTTCTGCGGCCACTTCCCGGGCCAGCCGGTCATGCCCGGCGTCCTGATCCTCGAAGCGCTGGCCCAGACCGGCGCTGTCGCTACCCTGAGCCTGCCCGAGAACAAAGGCAGGCTGGCCCTCTTCGGCGGCATCAAGAACGCCCGCTTCCGCAAGCAGGTCACCCCCGGCGACGTGCTCACCCTTCACTGTGAGCTGGTCGAGCAGCGCGGCCCGGTGGGCATCGGCAAAGCGTCCGCCTATGTGGACGGCAAGTGCGCCGCCACCGCAGAGCTGACCTTCGTATTAACGTAAAAAAGCAAAAAACAGAGAGGATAGTAATTCCTGAACTATCCTCTCTATTTTTTTATGCTTGATGAATTTATCTGACTGTGAGCCGTTTCCAAAAGGCTCTCCCTCTGGGAGAGCTGGCGCGTAAGCGCCTGAGAGGGCAAGCCCGTTGCGAAAGGGACAGCGCGTTGCGATAGGCAGACTCTTTGTCGGAGGGATACTATCGCTGCGCTTATATTTGATCGTCAGCATCCTTGCCCTCTCCGTCACCTTCGGTGACACTGCCCGGGTTGCGGCTCCCAGCGTTTGCTTCGCTGCCGCTCGCATCCTGCTGGCCACTGCCCCAACAGCTTCTCCCTGTTTCCGCCGCTGGCGGCGGTCGTCGCCGTTGCTCCCAAAGGGAGAGGCTTAGGCGGCGGTCAACTTTTCGTCGCATACGTCACATCCAGCACCGGGCCGAAGGGGTCGAAGACGAGGCCCTCGATGCCGTTGGCCACCAGCAGCCGCTTCTGCTGGGTGAAGAGCGGCACGGCTACGGCCTGCTCGAGGAGCTGGCGCTCACAGGCGGCCAGCAGAGAGCAGCGGGTGCTGCCGGTGGCTGTGGCGCTGGCCGAGAGCTGGGTGATGTAAAGGGCGTCGCTGTAGCCGGTCAGCCCGCCGCCGGTGGGGGAGAACCGGGCCAGCGCGGTGTAGACACTGCCGCCCTCGGCCTGCACGGGGGCCAGGGCGATGGTGTAGCTGCCGTTTTCGAGCCGCTTCTGGAACTCTTCCGGCTCCACCTCTTCCACCGAGAAGAAGAGCGAAAACTCCTTCTGCCATGCGCTGTTGATGAGCTCGGCGGTGTCACTGAGGCCGCTGCCGGAGGGCAGCAGCAGGGAGACGCGCCCAAAGTCGGAGGGGGAGACGCCGCCGTCGCGGGCGGCGATGTAGAGTGCGCGGGGGTCGCCGAAGGCCGGGCGGACATCGCCCGCCGTCTGCCGGTAGTCGATGCCGTCCACAGTCAGGCCGTCGGGGATGAGGCCCTTTGCCTCCGCGAACAGCCCGCCGCCGGGGACTTCCACCGCCGAAGCGGCTGCACTGCCCAGTGCCTGCCGAAGCTCAGTGGAAGCAAAGATGGAGTCGCAGTTGAAGAGCAGCGCCCATGTGGTGTCGGAGTAGGACACGCTCTGCAGCGAGGTGGGGGTGCCGCTGTCGTCGAGGGCGGCGGTGCATTTTTCGTTGTTGATGAGCTCTTCGGCAGACTGGCCGGAGCTCGTGGTGTTCTCCACGAGGCGCAGGCTGTCGATTTGATTTCCCGAAGCCGCCCGGCGGAGGAAAAGGCCGCTGGACGTCCAGTTATAAAGGTAAAAGTGTCCGCTGGAAAGGGTGGAGGCGCTGGTCAGACCGTAGGTGCCTCGGGTGCTGTCAAAAAACGCTTCGTCGCAGGGCATCGCGCCGGGCAGCGTCAGCTTGGAGAGGAACGTCTCGTCGGGCGAGGAGAGTCGGAACACCAGTTTCAGCGGCTCCGCAGCGGTGACGCCCAGCGCGCTGGCGGGCTTCTGACCGGCCAGAACGGCGGCGCTGTTCTCGAGGGCAGAGAACTCCACGGCGTAGGGGGAGTTGGTGCCGGGGAGGAACATCCGCTGGAACGCGAAGACGAAGTCCTCGGCGGTGATGGCATAGTCGGAGGAATCTCCCTTCGAGGCGGTATAGGTCAGACCGTCCTTCAAATAGAATGTATAGGTGAGCCGGTCGGCAGATACCTCCCACCGCTCACACAATTCCGGCGCGAGGCTGCCGTCCGGTGTACGGCGGACGAGGCCGCTGTAGAGGTTCTCGCAGGCGATGATGTCCGAGGCGCTGGACGCCACCTGCGGGTCGAGGTTCGCGGGGATGGAGTCCACGAACCAGGTAAAGCTGTTGGAGCCGGAGCCGCAGGCGGTCAGGCTCAGAACGAAAAACGCAGCCAGTAAAGCCGCGACAAAGCGAAGCTGTTTCAAGAAATGCATCCTTCCGGGCCGGTGCGGCAGATCGGAAGAGCACACGTCTGAACTCCAGTCACATTCCTTTATCTCGTATGCCGTCTTCTGCTTGAAAAA
>ENA-UPWR01000317-UPWR01000317.1-human-gut-metagenome-genome-assembly--contig:-NODE-317-length-10672-cov-42.443417_pt1 | contig 10672 bp, 8 predicted proteins | sample MGYA00250053_ERZ773382 | MGnify/ENA primary metagenome ERZ773382 (study PRJEB29103, sample SAMN06112029) | human gut metagenome | biome: human gut; feature: ankylosing spondylitis patient; material...
TGCCGGGTTTGAGAAGTGGCATGGTTCCAAGCCGACCTATGTATACGAATCCGGCGGAACGATGTTTTGGGATACCGTCTTCTCCTATCTCTATATCTCCACCGTTTACCCACGAGGCAGCCTGTACATTCAGCTTTATATCCTGCGGACCGTATATATAGGCGCTGATGTTATATTCGCGTCCGCCCATAAACCCACTGGAGAGGTAAGCGCCGTTTTCGTCTTTGTTGTACACGGCATCCTTTAAGTCGTAGCTGAAAGTCGTGATATAGGGTTCACTCCCGGTTGCGTCGGGATAATATACCGTATTTATAAGGAGCGTGGCATTGTTGCCCGGCGGCAGCAGGAAAACCCCGCCGTCTGTTGCCGGACGCTGGTTTACTTCCTTGTCCGCATCTTCTTCCCTTACTTGCATCGGATAGAGTGATTTTCCTTCTTCATCGGTCCATGCTATTTCTTTTCCCTCTGCATCACGTGCCGGTAATTTCCCCCGTTCTCCCTCTGTGGGGAAATGGACGCCTACGTTTGCAGGGTCGGACGAGGCTACAGTGAAAACGCCTTTGTTGACGCATTCTATCCAGACACCCGTGATGTAAACGATGTCTTTCGTGCTTTTACTGGCAGGATAGAATTTTAACTTGACGTATGAAAGCTGATGCTTCATGCGGATTATGGGCCAGATGTTGCGGCGTGCCGTGTACGTGCCGTAATAGCAGCTGCGCATGAGCTGACGTTCGTCGGCGCCGAGCTGTTTCAGGCGGGCAGCCTGTTCGCTGTAGTCGGCAGCTATCTTTCGTCCGTTTTCCACGTCTTCTATCAGCGCTTTGAGGTCGGCGGCAGCGGCGCACATCAGGTCTTGCGAGCCGTCTACGGTGACATCGAAACAGATACGGTCTGCTTCGCGCTTCACTTCGCCCACTTGCGCATTGTCGTAGTAATAAGCAAAGAAGTTGAAGGCATCGAATTCTTCCTGCAAATTGTAATAGGGGATGTAGCCGGAACTTTTCCAGTTAATGAACGAGCCGTTTCCTGCATAAGCCGCCCGTTTGCCGTGCAGTTTGCATTGCTCGGCGGTGAGTCCCAGTGCCGTGCATTCTTCGGCGGAGATTTCGTCCAGACTGCCGTCGATGAGGCAATAGCGCCGGTCGGCATCTTCGGCCCGGCGATGGGCATAGGTCATTCCGTTGGGATTGTCGCGCCGGAATGCGTATACGAAGAAAGTGCCGTCGGCTATGCGTTTGCTGAAGTTTGTTTCGTCTGTGGGATTCAGCACTCCCGCACCGCGTGTCAATACATTATATATAGGGTCGCTGAATGCTACCATGACGGGCAGTTGCGTCTGGTCGCCCTGGTTGTCCTGATGATTGGGGTCATAGAGCGACTCGTCGCCGGTGTACAGATTACCGCAACCGGTAACAAGCAGCAGTATGCACCATAACGGCAGAATAAGTTTGTGCCGGTGTCTCCGCTTTTGCATGCTATTGCTATATGTCAGGCGTTTCATCTTTATATCTCTATTATTATGTCATCGTCCGGATTGGTGGGATCGTGCGGTTGCCATCCCATGCCGGTATCGTTGGGTACTATCTGGTCGGCCTTTATTACTAAAGGCGTTGTGATTTCGATGTTTACATCTTCTTTGCTGTAACGCAGGTATATTTTGCCGTCGCGCACTTCAATGAGTTGTGCTGCGGTCAGTTCGTCATAGGGATTGATGGCGCCGTAGATGTAGCGGCTATTTTTCACGGGATTGCCTTCCTCATCCACTACCGGTGCACCGGAAGAATCCAGTTGGGGAGTGGATACCTGCAAGGCAACTTGCAGGATGCCCGGTCCGTTGAGATGTCCTTTTGCCGCGCTGGGGATGACGCCGAGGGTGTGGAAATGGACTACGCATCGGTAAGTACCCTCTCCGGTTTGCGTAAACTCGTCCGGTTGTACCTGATGTGCCATCCGGTAGAGGCGAGTGGTGTCCAGACAGGCGTCGGCGATGTTGAAGCGTCCGCAAGCGCCGGACAATTCGATGATGGGCGCCGCGAGGTCTTCTCTTTTTATGTTTCCTTCGGTGCGGATATTGAAGACGATATTGATACGCTGGCTGATGCGTTGCATATCAAAATCCAGGATGGTCGGTTGTCCGGTTTGGATGTTTATGTTCTTTTGCACCGCATAGAATATGGGCGACTTTATTTCCTGCAGGTATTCATCGTCAGGATTGAAATCGGGCAGGTCATTGCCCTCTACGATGTCGGGCTTTTCATTGCCCATACTGCTGATTTGCAGATAAAGGTCTTTCACGCTTACCTTATTGTCGTGGATGTAATTGTCCAGATTTTCTATGCTGATAATAGGAGTAGGGGACTGCTCCGTATCGCCTGTCTGTGCCGGAACATCCGCATACTGCTCGTTGATGATAAAAATGTTGTACTCACCTCCGCGCAAGTAAAAAGAAGAAGCGGTTTCTTCCGGACTCTCTATTGAGTTATCTTCCGAATTTTCTTTTGCATTTGAAGCAGTCCGGGTGTCGGAAGACGTTTCCTGTTGCGTTATATTATTGTTTGTGGCAGGGTCTATGGATGTGTTGATGATGCCGCGGGTGCGCCAGGTGTTTATGATACGGCTTGCTACGATGTGCATTTCTGCCGGAATCTCATCTTTGCTGATGTCGCCCCAGTTGAGCCGTACACGCATGTCGGTGATGTGCGGATGTCCCGCTTCCGGACAGAGGTCTACCGAGGTGCAGGCACAGATGCAGCACAGCAGGCTGAGGGCAAGGTATGTCAGTGTCTTGTTCTTCATCCTTTATCCTCCTTTTCATCTTCTTCTTCACCGGAAGCATCTCCTTTTTCTTTGTTGGCGGCTTCCGCTTCCGGCTTTCCGTCTTTTTTCCGGTTTTTCCCGGAGTCTTTATCTTTCTTCTCTTTCTTTTCTTTGGTATGCAGTTTGGCTTTCCTGGCTGCACGTTTGCCACGTTTGGCAGAATCTTGTGTTTCGGCTTTCTGCTTCAATTGGTCTTCACGTACTTTCAGTGCCTTGCGTATGGTCTTTTCTTGTTCGGAAGTGAGTGTATCGCTAAGTTGTATGCCCAAAGAATCGGCTACCTGTTTGCGCAGTTTGTCGGCAGCTTCTTTCAAAGCGAGTTCCTTGCGCTCTTGCTGCATCAGCTTCCATTGTTTCAGCTCTTCTTTGGTAAGCAGGCTGTCCGGGCGGCTGAAACCTTGTTTCCGTACCGCATTGTCGATAGAGTCGATGCGTTCGCGCATCTTATTTATCTTTTCATTAAGTGCCTGGCGGGCGAAGTCGCGTATCTGTACACGGCGGTACACCGATTCCTTATACTTGCTGCCTGCCGACATGAACCGGTAAACGAAAGCCACGCGTAAATCCGTTATCAGAGGGAACGGCACGATGTGCCCGCTTTTGCATTTCTCCGCTATGCGCGGGTAACAGTCGCTTTCCGCATCGTGCGTATAAACATCGTATGAGGTGTAAAGCAGTCCGGCGGAACCTCCCAGCTCCAGGTCTATGTAATTGTTGCGGTAGCCGTAAAGCGGAGCGGTATATCCCACGCTGATGCCGGCTCCGTAGGCGTTACCCTGCTTGCCTTCCTTACCGATTTTAAAGTTGTAGCTGGCGGCGTTGACATATACGCCCCAGTAGTAAGCGCGTTCCTGGCGCGGATTCTTGCGCTGGGTGGTGAATACGGTTTCCTTGAGACGTGTCATCAGATTGGCATCTTTGGTGACACCGCCTCTTTTACGGGTGCGAAAATACTGACGCCACTCTACCCGTGCATCGAATACATTGAAAATAAGGGATGGGGTGTACTTTTGCGAGGTGTTCCAGTTCCACTTTATATTGGCACCGATTGTACGTTTGTTCCGGATGGTATTGCCCAAGTCAAATTCTACGCCAATATTAGGAACGGTCAATAGGCCTTTACGCCGTGGGCAACACCATCCTGATGATCCTGCTTTACTTCACGGATTACGGAGGCGCTGTCGCAGCTGCCGCTGTGTTTGCTGTTTCTGCCAGCGGGCTTACGGCGCTTTCCATGGCGTTTGACCCTGCATTTTACGGATTCGGCTTCCTGATCGGGGCGGCACTGTTTTATCTGGTCACGCTGTTCCGGTTGGATGTCTTTACGGCCAACCTGCCCTATCGGGTGTTGGGGCAGCAGCCTATTGTGGCAGAAACAAAATCCGGGCGCTTCACCCGGCTGGGGCTGTTCCTGGAACATAAAAAGCGAAAGCCGACGAAGAGTGCAAAGCATAGTGCTTCTTGAGGGGAGAGAAAAGATGGAAGATAAGAATCTGATCCCGCGCCGCAGGGTGCTGGGGCTGGGCGTGGCGCTGGCCGGGCTGTGCGCAGGCTGTGCCGTGCTGCCGGCCGGGAGTACAGAGAGCGCTGCCGGCTCACAGGCGGCGTCTGGGGAGAAAGCAGCGGACAAGGTGGAAAAGGCTCCGCTGGAGGATATCAACAGTGTCCACCTGCGGGATAATGCAGAACTGTACAACGTCTATGACGACAGCGGCGTGGTGACGATGTACCTGACCGTGAGCCGGGGCAACGACAGCGAAAATACAAACCACAGCTGGGCAGAGATCAATCACTATTCGGTTTATGACTACGAGTACATGAACACTCCCCGCTATCAGGTGAACGGCCTTTTGCAGGTGGGCGATGAGAACGGCCCGGTCGTGGGAGAGCTTGGATATGATACCCTGACCCCAAATGCCACGGTTCAGATCCGCGGACAGACCTCCAGTGAGAATGCCCAGAAAAACTACAAAATAAAGCTCAAGAAAAACAAGGGCAGCTGGCGCGGTCAGCGCACCATCGCCCTCAATAAGCACATGGGTGAGGGTCTGCGCTTCCGCAACAAAATGGCCTATGACCTTATTAAGGGGATCGACCAGATGATGGGCCTTCAAACCCAATTCGTGCATTTGTACGTCAAAGACCTGACCGACAGCGACAGTGGTGTATTTGAAGATTACGGGCTGTATACTCAGGTCGAACAGCTGAATAAGACCGCTCTCAAGACGCATGGAGCAGATCCAAACGGCCAGCTGTATAAAATTAATTCCTTTGAATTTTTGCGCTATGAAGATATTATCCGCCTCTCAACGGACCCTGCATATGACCAAACTGCATTTGAGGCGCGGCTGGAAATAAAGGGAGACAGTGACCACTCCAAATTGATCGAAATGCTGGAAGTTCTCAACGATGAAACGTCGTCCATGGAGGATGAGCTCTTCGCAACGTACTTTGACAAGGAAAATATCGCCTATTGGATGGCGTTTCAGCTGCTGACCGGCAATACAGACACTCAAAATCGAAATGTCTATTTGTACAGCCCACAAAACTCCAGCAAATGGTATCTCTGGGACTGGGACAATGACGGTATGCTCCGCCGCCGGGAACGTGAGATCATCAAGTTCTCGGACTCTGAAAGCTGGGAACGCGGCGTGAGCAACTACTGGGGCAATGTGCTGTTCCGGCGCTGTCTGCAAACACAAAGTTACCGTGATATGCTGGATGCCGCCATGAAGGAGCTCTATGCTTACATGAATAAGACGCGAATCCAGTCCATGCTGGAACATTACCGAAGTGTGACGGAAACGTATGTCTGGCAGATGCCAGACCGGATGTATGTACCGATCACGCATGCCGAATACGAAGAGGTTCTGAAGAGCATCTGGCCGGAGATCGAAGAAAACTATAATTACTACTGGGAGAGCTACCGTAAGCCCATGCCATTTTACATTGGCATACCGCAGGCAGCAAACGGTCAGTTGCATCTGAATTGGGATCCTTCCTATAATTTTAAGGTCGAGGAGATCTATTATACGGTCGAACTTGCAAGAGATTATCTGTTCAACACAGTATTCTTCCGGCAGGAAGATCTGATCCTGCCGGAGCTTACAATGGATACGCTTCCTGCCGGACAGTATTTTTTGCGGGTCCGCGCAACGAATGCATCCGGTTACACGCAGGATGCGTTTGATTATTATGTTACCGAGGCCGGCAAGCATTATGGCATGATCTGTTTTTACGTCCAGCCGGACGGCAGCATCGTGGAGGATACCTATGAAGAGTAGACCGGGGCAGCACAACGGGCCAAGCCTGTTTGAGCGGGGCAGGAGCCTGTTGGCCCCGCCGTCCTCCCGCACCGGAGAAAAATACCGCCACGAGCTGAAATATCTTATTTCCTATGTGGATAAGGCAGAGCTGGCAGTGCGGCTGGCTCCGGTGCTTCATCTGGACCCTCACGCAACGAATGGCGGCTATTTCATCCGCAGCCTGTATTTTGACGATTACTGGAACACGGCTTATGAGGAAAAAGATGCCGGTGTGCTGCTGCGCAAGAAATACCGCATCCGTATTTATAATTGCAGCGACCGCAGCATCAAGCTGGAGCGAAAGAAAAAAATCGGCAGTTACATCTATAAAGAAGCTGCGTCTCTGACCCATGCAGAGTTTGATGCGATCCTCGCCGGAGACTATGACTTTCTGCTGCACAGTCCCCGCCGTTTGTGTCAGGAGTTCTACACCGAGTGTGTGTGCAATGTGCTCCGTCCCCGGGTCATCGTGGATTACGACCGGGAACCGTGGATCATGGATGCCGGCACGGTGCGCGTTACATTTGACCAGAATGTCCGGGCAGCTGTGGGCAGCTGGGATATTTTTGACTCCACGCTTCCCGCCCTGCCGGTGCTGGAGCCGGGCAAACTGGTCATGGAAGTCAAATTTACAGAGTATCTGCCGCAGATCGTGCGGGATATCCTCCCGCCCCGTGCGCAGGAGCTGACTGCAGTTTCCAAGTATGTGCTGTGCTGCGATAAGACCGCCTATCGGCACGGATTTGAATACTGGAACGAAACCTGAGGGGAAAGGAATTACAACGAACCATGAGCACAAAAGACTTTATCAAAAAATCTGTCCTGAACGCCTTTACCCAGTACGATGCGCCGAAGCTTGCCGTGGCGCTGCTGGCGGCGTTGGCGCTGGGCATCCTCATTTATCTGGTCTACCGCAAATTCTATACAGGCGTGGTCTACTCCCGCAGCTTTGCGGTAACGCTGGTGGGTATGTGCGTGCTTACCTGCATGGTCACGCTGGCCATCAGTACCAACGTGGTCATCTCCCTTGGTATGGTGGGCGCATTGTCCATCGTCCGCTTCCGCACCGCAGTCAAGGACCCGCTGGATCTGTTGTATCTGTTCTGGTCTATCACTACGGGCATCACGGCGGGTGCCGGAATGTACGCACTGGGGCTGGTCACGGCGGCTGTCATGATCGTTATGATCTACCTGTTCTCCCACTGGCAGGCCAAAGGCCGGGTGTACATCGCGGTGATCCACTATATGGGGACCGAGGCCGGAGACGACATCGTCCGGGCGCTGGGGCGCATCAAGTATGCGGTCAAATCCAAGACCATGCGGGGCGAAAACACCGAGATGGCGGTAGAGGTATTCTGCAAAGACCCCAATATGGAATTTGCAGACCGTATCCGCGCTGTAAAGGGGGTGCAGGATGTCACCCTCATCCAGTATAACGGGGAGTATCATGGGTAATATTTCAAGGATCCTGGCGGCAGGGCTCTGTCTGCTGGGGATGGGAGCTGCAATGATCGCATCGACCACAAAGACAAGGACCTATGCTGCGGACGACAGCGCATTTTCCAATGCTCAGATCGGTTATGCCCCGATGATCGATACCGCAGAGGCAGGCGATGCAGCGCTCCGCTATCTGGAGCTTACATGGCAGTCTCTAAAACCAGAGAAATTCAAGAATGTAATTGAGAAAGCCAAGCTGGTTGCCCAGTCTGTAGGAAGAAGTGTCTATGAGCCCGAGTTGCAGCTCTTTCTGGAAAGTTCCAAGGCCTATTTGTCCGAGGAGAAGATTTGCCGGGAAATGCTTTGTTTCAAACGGAAAGAACTTGCTTTCATTCTTGGAAATTACTACTCCGACTATGAGCTTTCCATGCTGATACATCCTCTTGCCCAGTATACTAATTCCTTCCACTACTTTGTCTTGCAGAATCATGCCAAAGTCAAGACGGTAGAGGAACTTGCCCAGTTGGGAGGATATACAGTAGCTACTTTCCGGCGTATATTCAATTCTGTTTTTCATCAACCGGTGTACGAGTGGATGATGGAACGGAGGAAGGAAAGCGTGGTTTATGAACTTCGTTATACGGATGCTTCTATATCAGAGATTTGCTATAAATATGGCTTTGAATCGCTGCCTCATTTTTCCAATTTCTGCAAAAAGAATTTCGGGGCTTCTCCCCGTAGCTTGCGTGCCGGCAATTTATCTGAAGTAAACGGCATGTCATAAAAAAACTCCTCCGGCGGTTTCCCGGCAGAGGAGTCTCTTGTGATATTAATCAAATATAGTGAAAGCTGAGTGATAAATCTGAGCTTGCTCAAAAGGTTTATCCGAAGCGCATCCTATATTATTTGCAGAAAGACCGGATTAGTCTTTCAGTTTCGCAATGATAAAGTCGCGGTTCAGGCGAGCAATGTTGCTGATGGAAACATTCTTCGGGCATTCAGCTTCGCACGCACGAGTGTTTGTACAGTTACCGAAACCGAGTTCGTCCATCTTGCTCAACATAGCCTTGGCACGGCGCAATGCTTCCGGTTTACCTTGGGGCAACAGGTTCAGCTGGCTCACCTTGGCAGAAACGAACAGCATAGCAGAACCGTTCTTACAAGCAGCCACACAAGCACCACAACCGATACAGCTGGCAGCATCCATAGCCTCGTCAGCGATGGGCTTCGGAATCAGGATAGCGTTGGCATCCTGGGGAGCACCGGTACGTACGCTGACGTAGCCGCCTGCCTGCATAATCTTGTCGTAGGCCGTACGGTCGACCATCAAGTCCTTGATAACCGGGAAACCGGCAGAGCGCCACGGTTCAACAGTGATGGTATCGCCGTCGTTGAAACGACGCATATAAATCTGGCAAGTCGTAGCGCCGGTTGCAGGACCGTGGGGGTGTCCGTTGATGTAGAGCGAACACATACCGCAGATACCTTCGCGGCAGTCGTGGTCGAATACAACCGGTTCTTTACCTTCAGAAATCAGCTGTTCGTTCAGGATATCCAGCATTTCGAGGAATGAAGTATCGCCCGGGATATCTTTCATTTGGTATGTTTCAAAAGCGCCTTTTGCTTTCGGACCCTTCTGGCGCCATACCTTGAGCGTAAATGATATATTTTTATCCATTTTCTTTAATTCTTTAAATGTTCAACTTCCCGATTAGCTCTTGTAGTTACGAGTCTGTACCTTGATTGCTTCGTAAACCAGCGGCTCTTTCAGCAATACCGGTTCCTTTTCGTCAGAACCCTGATATTCCCAGCAAGCCACGTAGAAGTAGTTTTCATCGTCACGCTTGGCTTCGCCTTCTTCAGTCTGATATTCTTCACGGAAGTGACCGCCGCAGCTTTCGTTACGGTTCAGTGCATCGTAAGCAACCAGCTCGCCCATAGTGATGAAGTCGTACAGACGGATAGCCTTGTCGAGTTCTACATTCATACCTTCCTTGTCGCCCGGGATGAACAGTTCTTTCTCGAACTCCTTGCGGACTTCTTTCAGCTTCTTCAGACCTTCCTTCAAGCCTTCGGCCGTACGTCCCATACCTACATATTCCCACATAATGTGGCCCAGTTCCTTGTGGATAGAGTCTACAGACTTCTTACCCTTGATGTTCATCATCCAGTCAATCTTCTCCTGAACGGCCTTTTCTGCAGCTGCAAATTCGGGCAGGTCGGTAGAGAAACGGGGAACTGTAATCTGGTCGGCCAGATAGTTCTGGATAGTGTAAGGCAATACGAAGTAACCATCGGCCAGACCTTGCATCAGGGCGGAAGCACCGAGGCGGTTTGCACCGTGGTCGGAGAAGTTACATTCACCGATGGCGAACAGTCCCTTGATGGAGGTCATCAGTTCGTAGTCAACCCAGATACCACCCATGGTATAGTGGATAGCCGGATAAATCATCATCGGGTTTTCGTATGGGCTGACATCAGTGATTTCTTCATACATATCGAAGAGGTTGCCGTAACGTTGTGCAACGACATCTTTACCCAGACGGTTGATAGCTTCGGAGAAGTCAAGGAATACGGCAAGACCGGTGTTGTTCACGCCGAAGCCCTTGTCGCAGCGTTCTTTGGCAGCGCGGCTGGCAACGTCACGCGGAACGAGGTTACCGAATGCCGGATAACGGCGTTCCAGGTAGTAGTCGCGGTCTTCCTCGGGAATATCTTTTCCTTGCAGTGTACCTTCCTGCAGTTTCTTGGCATCTTCCAGCTTCTTCGGAACCCAGATACGACCATCGTTACGCAGAGATTCGGACATCAAAGTCAGCTTAGACTGCTTGTCACCGTGAACCGGGATACAAGTGGGGTGAATCTGTACGTAAGCAGGGTTGGCAAACCAGGCACCTTTACGGTAGCAAGCCATTGCTGCAGAGCAGTTACATGCCATTGCATTGGTAGAAAGGAAGTAGGCATTGCCGTAACCACCGGTAGCGATTACCACAGCGTGGGCGGCAAAACGTTCCAATTTACCGGTAACGAGGTTCTTTGCAATGATACCGCGGGCACGTCCGTCAATGAGGACAACGTCTTCCATTTCGTAGCGGGTATACAGTTTCACA
>ENA-UPWR01000321-UPWR01000321.1-human-gut-metagenome-genome-assembly--contig:-NODE-321-length-10623-cov-95.827518_pt1 | contig 10623 bp, 9 predicted proteins | sample MGYA00250053_ERZ773382 | MGnify/ENA primary metagenome ERZ773382 (study PRJEB29103, sample SAMN06112029) | human gut metagenome | biome: human gut; feature: ankylosing spondylitis patient; material...
TTTTTTTTTTTTTTTTAATGATACGGCGACCACCGAGATCTACACTCTTTCCCTACACGACGCTCTTCCGATCTCGGTGAGCTGGTCACTTCCATAGGAGGGGTCGATTTTCCGCACGACACTGCTGGGACCGCAGTGGGACAGGATGCAGTCTACCTTCCAGTTTACCTGCTCCAGATTTTTCAGTGCCTCTACATATTCACGGGCATTTGGCATTTCTTCCGCCCACCAGGAGCGTCCTTTGACCCGGAACATTCCCCGCATTCGGCGCAGCAGCCAATACTTTTGTTCGAAGTCGGGGTCCTCCGGATCAAGGACGCCATCCTGAATGTCGTGGGAGGAGGCTCCTCCCATCGTGAACCATGTGAGACCGCTGAAGGTGAATATCTGGCCTCTCATCAGGTGGAGGATATTTTCCCTCACCTCATGTACTCTGCCGCCGTGCCATTCTTTTTCCGGCAGGGCATTCAGCAGATCAAAGTTTTCATGGTTTCCATCCACAAACAAGGTGGTGAAGGGTTTCTCAGCCAGCCAGTCCAGCCAATGCTGGTCTTTCTGGCCGCCGTCCCACAGCCCTCCAAAATCACCACAGATGATCATGTAGTCATTTCGGCCCATCTGCGTTTGCTGGGGGAAGTATTTGCTTCCGAACCGCTGGAAGCCGCCGTGGGTGTCACCGGTGATATAGATCATGCGGCCTGCCTCCTTTGCATGGCCTGAGTGATCTCTGTTCCGTCCTTGAAGCAGATGAGCAGGCTATCCTTGTCCAACACCTTGATGTTGCTGACCAGCTGACGGACGGTGAGTTCATCAAAATCCGTAAGGGTACCGCTGGCCTGCTCCAATGCCATGTCAAGTTCTGCCAGCCTGCTCTCGAAGGCCGCTGCGCCTCGCTGTTCCTTTTCCAGCTCCGCTTTTTGGGCCATGAGCCTCGTCTTGGCTATGTTGACCTGTTGAAGCTCCTCATCATAGTCGGTACAGTCAGCGCCGGCACTGACGATCAGCTGGAACAGCTCCAGCTGTCGTTCCTGCAGGTTCCGGATCTGAAGCTCCACGGCAGGCAGGCTCATCGTCTGTTCTTCTCCGGCAAGGACGGCCGCAATACCGGCTTTCACCGCGTCCTTGGCGGCCTGCATCCGGAACAGCTCGTTCATAGCGGAGATGACGGCGTCGTGGATGTCGCCCTCATCCAGAGTGGGAGACTGCTTACAAATCTTCCTGCCATGCTCCAGCCGGTTCTGGCACCGCCAGACGACCCGTTTGACCCCTTTCTGCGTCCAGATCACCCGGCGATAAGGGCTGCCGCACTCCCCGCAGACCAGCAGCTCGCTGAGCACATACTTTCCGCAGTATTTCCCGAGCTGCGTCTTCGCTTTGGAGGATGTTTTCTTCAAGCTGGACCGGCGGGCCAGCTCCTCCTGTACCTTTTGGAAGGTCTCCCGGTCAATGATGGCCGGGTGGCAGTCATGGACATAGTATTTGGGAAGCTCGCCGTTGTTCACCCGCTTCTCTCTGGTGAACAGGTCAGCAATGTAGGTCTTCTGGAGAATGGCGTCACCAATATATTTTTCATTGCAAAGCATCTTCTGGACCACGCTGTCATGCCACACTGTTTTCCCTGTGGCTGTTTTGATCCCATCCGCCATCAGGTCGGTGGTGATCTGCCGGACGCTGTGTCCCAGCAGAAACCGGGAGAAGATGCGCCGGACAATGGCTGCCTGCTCCGGGTCGATCTCCGGCTGTCCGTCCGCACCCCAGCGGTAGCCGAGGAAGGTCTTGCAGTGGTAATAGACCTTTCCATCCTTGAAGTTCTTCCGGTGGCCCCACCTCACATTGCCGCTGAGGGATTCGCTTTCCGCCTGGGCCTGGCTCATCATGAAGGTGAGTATCATCTCGTTGTCCATGAAGAGGGTGTTCACATTCTCTTTCTCAAAGTAGACTCCCACGCCGTGCCGTTTCAGGCGGCGGACATAGTTCAGGCCATCCAGTGTGTTTCGGCAGAACCGGGACACCGATTTGGTGATGACCAAGTCGATTTTTCCACGCTCACAGTCCCGGATCATTTGGAGGAAATCTTTGCGCTTTTTGGCCGAGGTGCCGGTGATGCCCTCATCCGCATAGAGGCGGACCATTGTCCAATCCGGATTGGCGTCGATTTTTTCCGTGTAGTATTCGATCTGTGCCTCGTAGCTGGAGAGCTGCTCCTCCTTGTCAGTGGATACCCGGCAGTAAGGCGCAACTCGCAGGTGCTTTTTTCGAAGATCCCGTTCTGTCATCTGAGGGTCAGCCGGAATCATAGTGACCAGTTTGGGGGTGGGGGCGGTTTTCTGTATGTTCATGAGGCACACTCCTTTTGATCTTTTTGGGATAGGCTGATCTCTCCGCCTTTGCCGATGCACACATGGGTTACTGCCGACTCAAAAAGTTCCCACAGGGTTTCTTCGTTCTCCGGCTCCAGCTCCAGCTTCTGCCGCAGCAGTGCCCGCCTGTGGGCCGGCGTTGGATCGTTCAGGCCGGCATACCGCTCGGCAGCGGCGGCCATGATCAGTGTTTTCATATATTCCGGGTTGATATCGGCCCGGTTAAAGCAGAGGGCCAGTTCATTTTCGATGCGAAGGGCATCTGTTGAGGCAGGGGCGGCTTTAGGAAGCCGGATACACTCAGGAGAATGAGCCAGCACTTTGAGCTTCTGCACCACTCGTTCCAAAATGATGCTGTCATCAAGATATACACTGCCGCCGCACTCTGGATTTTTACACCGCCAGCGTGGGCGGCCACGGGATTTGGTATCCCGCGCCATCTTTTCTCCACAGAGGGCGCAGACCGCCTTGTCCCGTATAGGGATGATCTCGCTTGGGCATGGAGCGTAGGTGTTCTGTTCTCCCCGCCGCAGGCGGACAGCGAGAAATTCCTCATCTGTCACCAGCTGGGGATAGCCATCCATCCCGAGATACCGTTCATTCTCCAAAATCCGCTTGACCATGTGTTTGTTCCACTGGGCAGTATGTTGATGATAGCGCACACCTTGCCGGGCCATCTCGTCAGCAATCTGACTGTAGGAGCCGCCCAGCAGATAGCGGGAGAAGATAGCCCTTACAAGCTCTGCTTCCTCCGGATGGCAGTTGATCCTGCCGTTCTGGACCTGATAGCCGAAAGGAATTTTTCTTTGCCACGCCATTTATCGCACCGTCCTCTCTATGTTTTCTGCCAGTTCCATCCCATTCAGCAGGCGGAACTTCAGCCGTTCCGGGCTGATAATGATGATCCGCTCAATCAGTTCCCCAAACAGTTCCGCGGGAACCTCATCCAGCCATTCCGGACCATCCTCCAGATACTCCATCATTCGCTCTGTGTCATGGATCTGCCGGTCTTCACCGGCTGCCTCCAGAAGACGGCGTCGCAGCTTCCTGAGCTCCCGCAGCTTACGGTCGATTTCATCCATCTGGGATAAATAGAGAGCAGAATCCACATACCCTTTCAACTTCAGCCGAACAAGGACGAGATTCTGCTCTGAGATACGGGCTATTTCATTGTCAATATCACTGATCTTGCGATTGGAGCGGAGTTCCCGTTCCCTAAGCTCCTGCAGTTGGCTGAGGACAGGCCGCAGGACGGTTTCCTGACCAAGTTTCAGCTTGTGGTAGAGCCGCAGGACAGCCGCCGCAATTTCTGGTTCTGGAATCTGCGGGGTAGGGCAGTCTGCTTTGTTTCCATCGTGGCGGCGGCAGACCCAGTAAGTCTTTCCCCCTGTGATTTTTTTGCGACAGAGAGAGCCGCATCCCCCGCAGTAGATGTGTTTATCATAGCGGCTGCCCTTACTTATACGGTGCGTCCCATGGAACTGCCCCTTGCGGGAGGACATCAGTTCCTGTACCCTCTGAAAATCCGCACAGCTTACGATGGCCGGGTGGCTGTGCTCCACAAAGTAGCGGGGCTTCTGGCCAAGGTTTCGAACCTGCCGGAATGGAATCGTATCTGTGGCGCAGCTTTTTTGCCAGATCATATCTCCGGTGTAGGAGATATTGGTCAGGATGTAGGCCACCGTACTGGGATGCCACTTCTCGCGGTTTCGGCCTCGATCCACCCCGAGCTGGTTCAGCTCCCTGGCGATATCATCCTTTCCCTGGCCGCTCAGATAAGCGGAGAAGATGCGGCGGACCACCTCAGCCTCCTCCGGTATGATCTCCAGATCCCGCCCTGCCAGCCGGTAGCCATAGGGGACGGAAGATGGGACAAACAACCCCTTTTCCATCCTCATACGGACACTGAAGCGCATATTACTGGAGTGGTTGGTCGATTCCATCTGGGCGAAAGCCCCATAGATTTGGGCAACCTGCTCCGAGGTCATCTTCCCGGTATCGATGTTCTCCTTCTCAAAGTGGATCGAAATACCCAGCCGGAGCAGTTCTCGCACGAACTGAATGTACTCCTGTGTGTTGCGTGCAAAGCGTGAGATCGATTTGCAGAGGACCCGGTCGATCTTTCCCTCCCTGCAATCGGCCATCATTCGGTTGAAATCATCCCGATTCCTGGCTTCCAGCCCAGAGATACCTTCATCGGCATAGATATCTACCATCTCCCAGTCCTCTTTGCCAGCGATGTGCTTGGTATAAAAGTCTACCTGGGCGATATAGGAGTTGACCTGGTCTTCGGAGTCACTGCTGACTCGGGCGTAGGCTGCCACCCTCAGTTTTGCTTTTTCGGGGATTCTTGGGTCGATCACCGTGACCTGCGGAACTCTTGCGATGCTTATGTTTGTTTCCGTCATATCTTTTTTGACCTCCTCTCAGCAACACACACTACCACAGTCCTTCCGCAATAGCCATTACCAACATCAACGAAAAAGAAGCGGGAAAACTGGGCAATCAGCTATTCTCATATAGAGCCTGTTCAGGCGAACAGCAGAGTGGGCCGGAGCTTCCGCTCCAGCTCAATGCGGGACTTCTCCGCTTCATCCACTGTCAGTAGGCCCTTTTCGGTGAGAGTCCGCAGTGGCTTACAGAAGAGTAGGCGTTGATGTATTTCAAGTCGGTCTGCACTACGGCACTGAACGCTCCGTACACCACGGAGATGGTGGTCAGTACCAGGAAGAAATCGCCCCAGATAGCGGCACCGGTCGGCATCAGGTACATGGCGATGCGGAAACATCCGTAACCTCCTAATTTCATCAATACACCGGCGTGCAGCATACTTACGGCCGTGGGGGCAGAAGCATGACCGTCGGGGCTCCATGTGTGGAAGGGGAACAAGGCACCCAGCACACCGAATCCTAGGAAGACCATCGGGAAGAAGATACGTTGCATTTCGGTCGGTATCTTGTGCTGCACGATTTCCAGGATATTCATCGTCTCGGCTCCGGCTCCGTAGTAGATGCCCAGGATACCAATCAGCAGGAAGGCAGAACCACCCATCAGCATCAAGGTCAGCTTCATGGCAGCGTATTCCTTGCGGCCGCTTCCCCACACACCAATCAGCAGGTACATCGGAATCAAAGCCACTTCATAGAACATGAACATGGTGAACAGGTCGGTTGAGATGAAGAATCCGAATACTCCGGTGCTCAGCAGGGTGAACCACAAGAAATATTCTTTAGTGAGCGGTTTCAGCTTCCAGGAAGCGAATGTACCGGTAAATACGATGATGGCACTCAGCAGCAGCATCACTACGGAGATACCGTCTACTCCTACAGAGTAACAGATGTGAAGCGGGGCATACCATACGATGCTGTCTGTGAAAAGCATTTCAGCTGTAGCTCCCGCATGGCGCTGTCCGATGTAAGACACCGTGAGGTAAGCCGCAAGTGCCAGCAACAGAGTGGAACCGGCCACCATCACTCCTCTGACTTGATTGACGTTGCGGGCAATCCATAGTCCCAACAACATCAGCAGGGGTATCAATACGAAAAGACTTAATATATTCATAAGCGTATAAGTTCTTCTTTTTTAGTTCAACAGCAAGATAATTGTCAGGACAATGATACCTGCCAGGAAATAATGCGTGTAGGTTTGTACCTTTCCACTTTGTATGGGCTGTACGGTTTCTCCGGCTGCGTTGGTACCCCAGGCCATGAAATTCATGAACTGGTCGATGACATGACGGTCAAACCATGCCAGCGGAGTAGAGATGCAGCGGAAGATGATTTTCTTGGTCACGAACAACCAGATTTCGTCCATGTAGAAACGCTTGTAGGCCGCACGGTGCAGAGTGCTGAAGCGTGTAGCGAGCATGTCGGCTACAGGTTGCTGTTCGCGGGCGTACATCCAGGTAGCCAAGGCAATGGCGATTACGGCAATAGCGATACTCGTACCGGCTACTGTCCAGTCGAGGTGGATGTCGTAGGATTCACCGTTGGCTGAAACGAAATGTCCGAAAGGAATAAAACCGGCTACGATGGTGACCAGCGCCAGGAACATCAGCGGGAAAGTCATGGTCAGCGGACTTTCATGCGGCACGTGGTGTGCATGCAGTTCCTTGTTTTCCTTTCCCCAGAAGATGCAGTAGTACAAGCGGAACATATAGAAAGCAGTCATTCCGGCAATGATGGCCATAATCCATCCCATCACGGGGCTGTACTGGAAGCAGGCAGTCAGGATTTCATCTTTTGAGAAGAATCCGGAGAACGGAGGGATACCTGCGATGGCCAGACAGGCAATCAGGAAGGTGATGTGGGTAATCGGCATGTATTTGCGCAGACCGCCCATGGTTTCCATTTCGTTGCTGTGTACGGCGTGGATGATGCATCCGGCTCCCAAGAAGAGCAGGGCTTTGAACATGGCGTGTGTGAACAGGTGGAACATACCGGCCATGTAACCTAAACCGCCTTCGTGCGGGTTGGCAGCCGTGCATACACCCAGTGCCACCATCATGAAACCAATCTGTGAGATGGTAGAGAAGGCCAGCACACGTTTGATGTCACTCTGTGCACAAGCTACGCTTGCGGCATAGAATGCGGTGAAAGCACCTACCCAGGCTACCAAGTGGAGTGTGTGCGGCGCGAAGCCGATGAACAAGGGGAACATACGGGCTACCAGATACACTCCGGCTACTACCATGGTAGCGGCATGAATCAGGGCAGATACCGGTGTCGGACCTTCCATGGCATCCGGCAACCAGATGTGCAGCGGGAACATGGCACTCTTTCCGGCACCACCGATGAACATCAGTCCCAATGCCCAGGGCAGCACAATTCCGGCCTGCATCAGGCGTTCGGTTCCAGGGTTGAAGGTGAAAGTCTGCATGTAGTATCCGTAGATAAGGATACCAATCAGGAAGCCCAAGTCAGCAAAACGGGTGACGATAAAGGCCTTCTTGCTGGCAGCGATTGCTTCCGGTTTGGTGTAGTAGAAACCAATAAGCAGATAGGAAGACACACCTACCAGTTCCCAGAACACATACATCTGGAAAATGTTGGTAGCTACCACCAGACCTAACATAGAGAAGGTAAACAGCGACAGAAAAGCGTAGTACCGCTGGAAGCCGACTTCACCTTTCATGTAGCCGAAAGAATAGATATGTACCATCAGTGACACCGTGGAAATAACCACCAGCATCATGACGGAAATCGGGTCGAGCAAAATGCCCATGTCGATGTGAAGGGAGGAAGTGAACGGCAGCCATTCAATGTTCCACGGAGTCAGCGTAGGGTAGAGACCTTCGGCAGTACGTGGAGCAGAGAAATAATTGAATGCCGTCAGATAGCTCAGCACGGCTACCGCTCCTAACGATAGGGTACCGATTGTGCCTGCTACTCGATGAGGCATTTTCATGCCGGCCAATGCCAGAACCAGGAAGCTCAGCACCGGGAGGGCAAGTATCAGAATTGTATAATCCATAAGCAATTGAATAAAATGTGAGAAAGTTATCCTTTCAAGTCAGTAATATCATCGGTAAGCACCTGTTTCAGGTTGCGATACACATTAATAATGATGGCAATGGCTACAGCCGTTTCAGCTGCGGCAATGGCTATGCCGAACAGGCTGAAGAAATGGCCTTCCAGTTGTCCGGGGAAAAGATAACGGTTGAATACCGCGAAATTGATGTTGGTTGCATTAAGCATCAATTCTACCGAAATCAGTAAAGCCAGCAAGTTTTTGCGGGTAAAGAATCCGTAGATGCCGCAAAACAACATAACGGTACTGATGACGAGGTAGTGAACTACATGAATTTCTATTTCCATAATCTTACTGTGTTATTTTTGTTTACGTGCAATCAGTATCGCACCAATCATACAAGCTAAGAGCAATACACTGACTACCTCAAATGGTAATACAAACTGGTATTTCCCTGTACCAATCAAGGCATGTCCGATGTTTTCTACCGGAAGTTCGACTCCCTGTGGAATCAGGTTCAGGGCAAATCCGTTGGTCATAACTAAGAAAAGCACGAGAGCTGCACCGATAACAATGGTCAGCAATACACTGATGAGCTTGGCGCGGTTTATTTTGTACTTCATATTCTTGTCCGACTGGGTCAGCAGGATGGAGAATACATACAGCACCACGATACCTCCGGCGTAAACCATCAGCTGTACAGCGCTCAGGAAGGTATAGCCCAGGATTCCGTAGATGGCTCCCGTACCTAAAAGAACGAACAGCAGATAAGTAGCGGCACGCAGGATTTTTCCTGTAGTGACAGCTAAAATGGAACAAGCAATGATACAGGCTCCTACGATATAAAATACGATTTCTTGAAGTGATATATTCATATCCGTTTCGTTTTATTTATTTCTTGTTCAGTGTCATGACGAGTTTTTCTTTCTGGAATACCGCATTCTCAAAGTCATTCGTAAACTGAATGGCATTGTGAGGACAGGCATTGACGCACAGCATGCAGAACATGCAAGAGCCTAAGTTGTACTCGTATTTCACCAGGAATTTTTTCTTTTTACCGTCTTCCGTCTCACGCATTTCCGTGGTCAGCCGGATGGTGCCGTTCGGGCAGCTCATCTGACAAAGTCCGCAGGCAATGCAATGGTGATTTCCTTCTTCATCCACCGGCATCACCAGCATGGCCCGGTGACGTTCCGGAATGTGAAGTGTAGTATGGCGGTTTTCAGGATACTGTTCGGTAATTTTCTTCTGGCAGAACACTTTCATGGAAGTGCGCATACCTACCAGCAGACTCTTGACTCCACCGACATATCCTTTTAAATATTCTTTAAATCCATTCATAGTCAAAAATTTTTAATCAAAATGTCAGACCAAATACTTTGCATACGGTCATTAATAACAATACGACCAGCGAGAGCGGCATCAGGTATTTCCATTCCAGTGTCAGTACCTGATCGATACGCAAACGGGGGAAGGTCCAGCGAATCCACATGAGCAGGAAGACGATGAAGAAGGTCTTTCCAATGAACCATACAAATCCGGGGATGTAGTCCATCACCATGTTCAGTCCGTCGAGTCCGGCAATGTGCAAGGGCATCCAGCCTCCCAAGAACAGTGTAGTGGCGATACCGGCAGTAATGAACAGGTTCAAGTATTCGGCCAGATAGAAGAAGCCGAAATGCATACCCGAATATTCCGTGTGGTATCCGGCGGTCAACTCCTGTTCTGCTTCTGCCAAGTCGAACGGACCGCGGTTAGCTTCCGCGTTTCCGGCAATCAGGTAGATGACGAAAGCCATGATGGCAGGAATGTGTCCTTTGAAAATGTTCCATCCGTTGGCCTGACCTTCTACGATGGTCTGAATATCCATGGCACCACTCATTACGACCATGGTCAGTACGCTGAGGCCGATAGAAAGCTCGTAACTGATAATCATGGCTCCACTTCGTACGGCACCAATCAATGTATATTTGCTGTTACTACTCCATCCGGCCAGCAAAATACCCAATACACCGATGGAAGAAGCTGCCAGCACAAAGAAGATACCGATGTTCATGTGAAGGATTTCTCCACCTTTATTCCATGGAAGACAAGAGAATGTCAGAATGGAAGCAAGAATTACCAGGAACGGAGCCAAAGCATAAAGAAAATGGTCGGAATGCTTCAGGCTGATGATTTCCTTGGTAAGGATTTTCAATACGTCGGCAGGTACTTGCAACAAACCTCCTTTTCCTCCTACACGGTTCGGGCCGATACGGCACTGGAAAGCCGCACAGACTTTACGTTCCATGTAGATAAGAATGATGGCCAGTACCGCGTACATGACGAGGATAAATACTCCCACAGCGAGTCCTTCCAATGTAAGTGCCAGCCATTCAGGCATTACACTGCAAAGGAATGCATGAATCTGCATGAGCAGCGGGCTGAGATTATAATAATCTAAAAACATAATTCTTTTATTTTTTCAGTTTTCTGTAATGATTGTTCCTGAAGTTTGTGTGGAGATTAACGGTCAATGTCAGGGATGACAAAGTCGAGTGTACCTCCAATGGCAATTAAGTCGGCAATTTTAGCTCCACGGCAAACGGTATCCATGGCGTGAACCAACGGAAGTCCGGTGGAACGATAGTGCAGACGGTAAGGAACTTTATCACCATGGCTCTCCAATATCACATCAAACTCACCACGACTGGTTTCTACTGATGAAGTGAATACACCCTCCGGCAACTTGATGATGGGTTTGGTCTTGGCACGGAATTCTCCTTCCGGAATATTGTCAATCAGTTGCTCGATG
>ENA-UPWR01000322-UPWR01000322.1-human-gut-metagenome-genome-assembly--contig:-NODE-322-length-10623-cov-77.139674_pt1 | contig 10623 bp, 9 predicted proteins | sample MGYA00250053_ERZ773382 | MGnify/ENA primary metagenome ERZ773382 (study PRJEB29103, sample SAMN06112029) | human gut metagenome | biome: human gut; feature: ankylosing spondylitis patient; material...
TTTTTTTTAATGATACGGCGACCACCGAGATCTACACTCTTTCCCTACACGACGCTCTTCCGATCTAGGGTATTGGACTCGATAATGGCTATTTCAGGTTTGTAGTTCATTTGACCGTAGAATATTTATTAATGATTGATATAATTAGCTACCGCTTCCGCACACCGTTCTCCATCGACTCCTGCTGAAACAATTCCACCTGCATACCCTGCACCTTCTCCGCAGGGAAATAGTCCGCGAACAGTGACGTGCTGTAACGTCTCCTTATCCCGTACGATGCGGACTGGCGAAGAAGTGCGGGTTTCCACACCAATCATCACCGCTTCATTCGTAAGGAAACCATGACTGCTACGCCCGAACTGCTGAAAACCGAGAGATAACCTTTTGCTGATAAAGTCTGGCATCCAAAAATGAAGCGGAGAAGAAATCAGCCCCGGACTGTAGGAAGATTCCGGTAAATCAAAACTTAATTTCTTGCGAGTAAAGTCCAGCATACGTTGCGCCGGTGCCGTTTGGCGCCTGCCACCCTGCAACCAGCATTGACGTTCCAACTCCTCCTGAAAGTGAAGGGGAGTAAGTTGAGTATTGAGAGTCGAGAGCTGAGAATTGCTCAGCAATGGGTTAATGGCTAATAACTGCTCATTTTGTTGCGCAGCCCATTCTCCATTCTCCATTTTCCATTCTCCATTAATTAAATCTTCCGGTTGAATCTCTACCACCATTCCCGAGTTACTCCAACGCGATCCGCGGTTAGAAGGAGACATTCCGTTTACTACAACTTGTTCCGGTCCGCTGGCGGCAGGAACAATGAAACCGCCGGGACACATACAGAAGCTATAAACTCCTCTGCCTTCAGCTTGTGTCACGAAGCTGTATTCGGCAGCAGGAAGGTATTTCCCCCGCCCGTTCTTATTGTGGTATTGTATCTGGTCGATCAGCATAGCCGGATGTTCCAGCCGGACACCGACAGCGATTCCTTTGGCTTCTATCGTAACACCGTTTGCAGCCAGCCAGCGATATACATCCCTTGCGGAATGTCCGGTTGCCAGTATCACAGGACCGAGAAAAGTCTTTCCTGTGTTGGTTTCAATACCTTTGATTTCGTTGTTCTCAATAATCAGTGCATCCATTCTGGTCTGAAAATGCACCTCTCCACCACACTCGATAATCGTATTCCGCATATTCTCAATGACACGCGGGAGTTTGTCTGTCCCAATGTGAGGATGGGCATCGGCCAGTATAGCCGCAGAAGCTCCGTGCTGACAGAATACATTCAGTATCTTGTCTATATTTCCTCTTTTCTTGCTACGGGTGTAAAGTTTTCCATCCGAATAGGCTCCTGCGCCTCCTTCGCCAAAACTATAGTTCGATTCCGGATCTACGGTATGTTCTCTGCTGATTTGTGCCAGATCTTTTTTCCGTTCGCGCACATCTTTTCCCCGTTCTACGATAACCGGACGTAGTCCGAGTTCGATGAGGCGTAAGGCGGCAAACAGTCCGCCGGGACCGGCACCTACTACGATAACCTGTGGCTTGCCTTCCACATTATTATATATAGTGCGTTCGTATTCATCCTCCTTGGGCATCTCATTAATGTATGCCCGTACCTTCAGGTTGACAAAGATAGTCCGTTGACGTGCATCGATGCTCCGTTTCAGTATTCGGCCATCGTACACGGCGCCAAAACCGCTCCGCCCCACCCCTACATCGGCGCCTACCTCTGGGCGCAATACGGCTTCGGAGCCGACGCGATGATTCACTTCGGCACACACGGCAGCCTGGAGTTCACGCCCCGGAAACAGGTGGCGCTCTGCCGCTACGACTGGCCCGACCGTCTGGTGGGCACCATTCCCCACTTCTATTACTACACCATCGGCAACGTCGGCGAGAGCATGATGGCCAAACGCCGCTCGTACGCCACGACGATCTCCTACCTGACCCCGCCGTTCACGGAGAGCAAGACCCGGGGACAGTACAAGGAGCTGATGAACAAAATCGAAGCGTACTACAAGACCGACGAGGCCCGCCAGCCGGAGGTATCGATCGCCGTGAAAAAGATCGCCGTGAAGATGGGCCTGCACCGCGACCTGCGGCTGGACAGCCTGCTCACGCAGCCCTACACTGCCGAGGAGATCGCCCGCATCGAAAACTTCGCCGAGGAGATCGCCAACGAAAAGATGACCGGACAGCTCTATACGACGGGCGTTCCCTACTCGCCGGAGAAGATCCGTTCGTCGGTAATGGCCATGAGCGCCGACCCGATCGCATACAGCGTAGCGGCCCTCGACCGCCAGCGCGGAAAGGTAGCCGACACGCAGCTCAAGAGCCAGGCATTCTTCACGCAGCACTATCTGGAACCGGCCAAACAACTGGTCCGCCAGATACTCGGCGGACAGAAAGCCGACGACGCACTGGTCTGCCGCGTAGCGGGAATCACCCCGGAGAAGCTCGCCGAAGCGCACACGATCCTCACTCCGCCCCGGCGAGGTATGATGATGGGCCGCGCAGCTACTCCTACGGAATATACGGCCGATCAAAAACGCGAAGCGCAGGCCATCGCCGAAGTGGAGCGTACCGTGACGAATATCCAGAACTACAAACGGGCGCTGGAGGAGAGTCCGGAAATGGAGATGCGCTCGATTCTGAACGCTCTGGCGGGCGGATACGTCGCACCGACTTCGGGCGGCGATGCCGTGGCCAATCCGCAGGCGGTGCCTACGGGCCGCAACCTTTATGCTGTGAACGCAGAGACCACCCCGTCCGAACAGGCCTGGGCCAAGGGCAAGGAGCTGGCGGAGAATACGCTCGCACAATACAAGAAAACGCACGGCGACTATCCGCGCAAAGTCAGCTACACCTTCTGGAGCAGTGAATTTATCGAGAGCGAAGGTGCGACGATCGCCCAGGTGCTCTACATGCTGGGCGTAGAGCCGGTACGCGACGCCTACGGCCGCGTGTCCGACCTGCGGCTGATCCCTTCCGAGCAGTTGGGCCGGCCCCGCGTGGACGTAATCGTACAGACCTCGGGCCAATTCCGCGACCTAGCGGCATCGCGCCTGGCACTGATTTCGCGGGCCGTCGAGATGGCGGCGGCAGCGACCGACGACCGGTACGGCAACCGCGTGGCGGAAAGCACGGTGGAGACCGAACGCTTGCTCGTCGAGCAGGGCGTATCCCCGAAAGACGCGCGTGAAATGTCCACACAGCGGGTATTCGGCGGTGTGAACGGCATGTACGGAACCGGCATCCAGGACATGATTACCAGCGGAGACAAGTGGACCGACGAACAGGAGATCGCCGACGCCTACATCAACAACATGGGCGCCGTGTACGGCAGCGACGAAGAGTGGGGAGAGATGAAGGCCGGGCTGCTGCGGGCCGTGCTCCACAACACGGACGCCGTCGTACAGCCCCGTCAGAGCAACACCTGGGGCGCGTTGAGCCTCGATCACGTCTATGAGTTCATGGGCGGGATGAACCTGGCCGTGCGCAATGTCACGGGCAAGGACCCCGACGCCTATTTCGCCGACTACCGCAACCGCAACAACGTCAAAATGCAGGAGCTCAAGGAGGCTATCGGTGTGGAATCCCGCGCCACGATCTTCAATCCGGAATACGTCAAGGAGGTGATGAAGGGCGGCGCATCGAGCGCATCGCAGATCACCGAGGTCGTGACCAACACCTACGGATGGAACGTCACAAAACCCGATGTCATCGACAAGGAGATGTGGGACCGGATTTACGACGTATATGTCGAGGACAGCTACGGCCTGGGAACCGAACAGTTCTTCCGTCAGCAGAATCCGGCAGCCCTGCAGGAAATCACGGCCGTAATGCTGGAAACTGCCCGCAAGGGAATGTGGAAAGCCTCGGAGCAGCAGCTCAACACACTGGCGACCCTGCACACGGAGCTGGTCGAAGAGTTCGGCTCGACGGGCAGCGGATTCTCGGGCGGCAACGCCAAATTGCAGGAGTTCATCGCCGGACGGGTCGCTCCGCAACATGCGGCGGCCTACAAACAGCAGATCCAGACCATGAAGACCGTACAAAGCCCGGATAACAAGAACGGAATGGTACTCAAGAAAGACGAAGTGTCCAGCGGTGAACAAGGTCGGAAAAACGCCCTGAACGGCGTATGGATCGCCGGCGGCGTACTGGTGTTGTTCGTCGTCCTGCTGCTGGTGCTCCGCAAAAAGAGAAAAGACAACTAATACGATACTATGCAACTAATCATAAGCGTACTCATCCTGTTCATCCTCATCAACTGCGTGCTCAAACTCAGTTTCTGGAGGATCTGGCAGGCCGCTCTGTTCGGAGCGGTGTGCGGCGCCTTCGTCATCGCGACCTACCCGTACGCCATCCTGCAATCGAAGACGCAGCTGGCCGACTACCTGCAAAACACGACGGCTCTGCAAAATATGGCCGTTATCATCACGCTCGAATCGGTCGTCTGCTTCGCCTACTGCATCGCCGTACTGCGGGGCTGGTTCGGGCAACAGGAACGGTGGTGGGTGAAACCACTGAAGTGGTACCCCAGCCTGCTCGTCTTCCCCGTGCTGTTCTACCTGCAGACCGAATTGGTGTTCAGTTTTCCCGGAACGTCGTTCTCGGCGATCTCCTATGCGTTCGCCGCAGCCGTCGTCGTGCTGTTCCCGCTGCTCTGCTACCTTTTCCGGCTCCTGCTGCCGGAAAAGGAGATGCGGCTGGAGACGCACTTTCTGGTGAGTCTCTTCGTCTGCATCATCGGCCTGCTGACCACCGTCAACGGCAATGTAACCTATCCGGCGGTCGATGAGCCGACGAACTGGCGGGCACTGGGATTCGCCTTCGGACTGTTCCTGGTTCTCTTCGTGCTTGGGGCGCTCTGGAACCGCATCAAATGGATCGTCCTGCAAAAGCGAAACGCCCGCAAAAAACATTCGGCACAACCCCGAACCGTCATAAATTCCAAGAAATCGTAAAACAAATAAACTTATATGGAAACCATTTCACAAGTACTTTTCTGGGTGGCCAACAGCCTGCTTATCCCGGATATTCTGCTGCTGTTGCTGCTGTTCATCCGCGCCCTGCTGCTCGTGGGCGGCATCTACAACCAATACATGGCCAAACGCAAGAACGACAAGCGACTGAACGACCTGATCAAAAACCTGACACCGGACAAGGTGGACGACCTGCGCAAAGCGCTGCCCGCGAAAGACAACTCGCTCTACATCCGCTACCTGCGCGACCTGCTGACCAACCCGGCCAGCCAGGATTACGCAGACTACCTGATCTCGAATTTCGAGAACGACGCCGAGAAGGACGTGATCCTGTCCAAACTTCTCACCAAGATCGGCCCCGTACTGGGTCTGATCGGCACGCTGATCGCCATGAGCCCGGCGCTCGTGGGACTCTCGACGGGCGACATCGCAGGTATGTCCTACAATATGCAGGTCGTATTCGCCACGACGGTCGTGGGCCTCGTGATCAGCGGCGTGGGCCTGGTATCCCTGCAATTCAAGCAGCGCTGGTATGCCAAGGATGTCAATAACCTGGACTACGTATCACGGAAACTGATCGAAAAAAACACGGAAGCATGAAACCGACCCGCAGAAAAAGCAAGTTCGCCGTACAGGAAGACTCCGATCCGCTGAGCGTGGTGGTCAATCTGTTCGACGTGGCGATGGTCTTCGCCGTAGCGCTGATGGTCGCCATGGTAATGCATATGAACATGACCGAAGTATTCACGCAGGAAGACTTCACCGTAGTGAAAAACCCCGGCAAGGAAAATATGGAGATCATCATGAAGGAGGGAAACAAGATCAACAAATACACCCCCTCCGAACAGCAGGGTTCCGGTGCGAAGGGCAAGCGCGTCGGCATCGCCTACGAACTGGAAAACGGAGAAATCATTTATGTACCAGAATAATAAACAGAACGGAAAATGAAAAAGATCCTCGTATCGTTGATCTGCTGCCTGACCGCAACGCTCGGTTGGGCACAGGAGAAAAATGCCTACACGCTGTTCGACGCCCAGGGCAATCGGGTCGATTACACGCAGATGATGGACGTGCTCGAACGGCAGGATGTCGTATTCATCGGCGAAATCCACAACTGCCCCATCGCCCACTGGATGGAATACGAAATCGTCAAAGACCTTTACGACCGGCACGGCGACCGGCTGATGATCGGCGCCGAAATGTTCGAGCGGGACAATCAGCTGATCCTCGACGAATACCTGGCCGGAATGATTACCCCCGAACGGTTCAACGCCGAAGCCAAGCTCTGGCCCAACTACAAGACCGACTACTCTCCGATCGTCGAATTCGCCAAAGAGCACAAGATTCCCTTCGTCGCCACGAACGTAGCACGCCGCTACGCCAACATGGTCGCCAAAGGCGGATTCGAGGCGCTGGACGGGCTTTCGGACGAAGCGAAACGGTATGTCGCACCGCTGCCCCTGAATTATGTGCCCAACAAGAGCGTGGACGAATATTTCGGGGCCATGAAAATGCCCGGGATGAAACAGAGCGCCGCAGAAAACCTTTCGAAGGCACAGGCGGTCAAAGACGCTACGATGGCCTGGTCGATCGCCGAACGGATGCAGTCGAAACTCGTCCACATGAACGGCAACTTCCACTCGACGGACCACAGCGGCATCATCACCTACCTCAACCAGTACCGTCCCGGTCTGAAGATCGGCACGGTGGAGGTCATCCGGCAGGAAAATACCGACAAGCTCGATCCCGAAGCACTCGGTAAGGCCGATTTCTTCATCTGCGTACCCAAAGACATGACCTCGACGTTCTGATCGCAGACAAACGAAAAAAGAGGGGACGATACGGAAAATCGTCCCCTCTTTTTTTGTCGCGCCGGCCTTTTCGGATCGTCCGGACGCTATTTTATGCGAACAGGGCTTCCGTTTTGGCGATCACCTCCTCCGGGTCGGGATCGATCGGGAAAACATGATCGGGCTTCAGGTACCACAGCGTTTTATCCTCCTTGAAATGGAGTTCGCCGCCGCCCGTAATATTCAGCATCACCACGGCATCTTTGGCGATCTTGCCCTCTTCTACAGCCTTGATGAGCGATGCGGTGGCGATGCCGGCCGCCGAATAGATATCGACGCCTTCCAACTCGAGGAACAGACGCCGCGCTTTGCGGGCGTGGGCATTGGTCAGCGCGAACATCTCGCCGTCGGTGGCTTTCAGCGCATCGTAAAGACCGCCGGCGATACTATAAGGCGGTTTGCGGTTCGACAGCACCTTGGCGTCGATGATCTCCACGTCACGGCGGGCTTTGTCATCGTCGTAATGGAGCATGTCGCGCGAATCCTCCCGCCAGGCGTTATACATCGGCACGAACGGCGCGTTCTGCGAAACCATCAGCTTCATCAGGTGACTACCGAAACGGCCGTCCTCGATAAGGCGCATATTGGCTTCCCAGGCGGCAATAGCACCCGTACCGCTGCCGACGGCCTGGAAATAGTAATCGGGGATCCGACCGATAGTCGTCGCTGCCGACAGTACGGTAGTGGCCATACCGTCGCGGCGTGCCACGTTCTTCGCACCGCCCTCGGCATAAAACTTATCGCTCTTGAGTGCCAGGTTGCTCAAATGGATCGCATCGAAATAATCTCCGCCCTTCTCCGAACAGATCAGTTTCACGCAAGGATCCAGCGGTCCGTCGAACCACAGGGCATCGAGGTTGTCGGCAGGCACCGACAAGAGCAGCGGAATCCGGTTGTCGGAGCAGACCTTGGCGAAGGCGCGGGCCGTATTGCCGGCCGACGCCACGACAAGCACCCGCTTCTCGTTCTCGTCGATACGGGCACAGACGCTGTAAGCCTCCGTTTCCTTGAACGAACAGGTAGTCATGTGCGCCCCGATAGCCGGGTAATAGCCGTTGAAGGTAATGTAGAGATTTTCCAGCCCGAGGTGCGCAGCCAACCCTTTACTTTTGTAGGTCACCGGAGCCTTCGAATTTTCCAGCATTCGCCGAACAGGCAACCAGTCGGCGAACTTGTAGAACCCGTATTCATCGGATTTGAGTTCGAGCTGCTTTTTTGCATAACGAGTACGGATCAACGAAGGACACTTGCACTGGGCATCGTCCAGCGTCCACCCTTCGTCCGGAAACTCCCGGCCGGTAGCGACACACTCCAGCGTGTAGGAAGTAGGGGTAAAATCTTTCATCTATTGCGGTTTAATTATTACGACATACGGGACTTGAAATCCTCGTAGCCGAATTCTCTGATTATTTCTATTGCTCCGTCGCGGCGCACGATGGCGATCGCAGGATGCGCCACGCCGTTGAACATCGTGGTCTTGACCATCGTATAGTGAATCATATCCTCGAACACGATGCGATCGCCGACCCGCAGGTCGCGGTCGAAGATCCAATCCCCGTAGTAATCCCCGGCCAGACAACTGTTGCCGCCCATACGCCAACCCTTCTCTCCCGGTTCCGGATCGCGGGCCCCCAGGATCGCCGGTTTATAGGGCATCTCCAGGCAGTCGGGCATGTGGCAGGCGAACGACACGTCGAGCATCGCCGTACGCACGCCGCCGTTCTCAACGATGTCCTCCACGGTCGAAACCAGGTAACCCGTCCGCCAAGTGAAGGCGCTGCCGGGCTCCAGGATCAAGCGCAGGTTCGGATATTTCGCCTTGAACTCCTGCAAAATGCGGATCAGCTCGTCGCAATCGTAATCCTTGTGGGTCATAAGGTGTCCGCCGCCCATATTGAGCCATTTGATCCGGTCGAGGAAACGACCGAAACGCTTTTCGACGGCATCGAGCGCCAAGCGCAAATGTTCGGGGCGGGACTCGCACAGCACGTGGAAATGCAATCCTTCCACCCCGGCGGGCAGCTCCTTCAGCTCCCCGGCAGGAATACCCAGCCGCGAACCGGGCACGCAAGGGTTATAGAGATCGGTTTCTACCGGCGAATAGCCGGGGTTGATCCGCAGGCCGCACGAAATACCGCGCAGCAGGGCCATCTGTCCGAACCGTTCGAACTGCGCAACGGAATTGAAGGTGATGTGATCGCTGCAATCGAGAATCTCTTCGATATTCCGGTCGGTATATACCGGAGCGTACGTATGCGCCGGACGGCCGAACTCCTCGAAAACCAGCCTCGCCTCGGCCAGCGACGAAGCGGTGGCTCCGTCGGAATGTTGCGCAAGCTCCGGGAAAATACTCCACATGGCACAGGCCTTCAAAGCGACGATCACTTCGGCACCGCTCTCCCGGCGAACGCGGTCGATGACCGCCAAATTCCGATCGAGCAACTGCTCATCCAGCACAAAGCAGGGAGAAGGTAATTTTTGAAAATCGATCATGGATTTCCGATGCTGTTTCAAATTCACGCAAAAATAGAAAAAACCTCCCAACCGGGATTCAAAAATCCCGGCTATTTGGAATAAATAAGTATTTATACCTACCTCTTTTCACACCAATACAGACCGATAAAAAAGTCCGGACGGTACATACCATCCGGACTTTCAAACCAATTATCGAAACCCGATCAGACTTCCAGATCGACGTCGAATTTCTCGACCCAGGGCAATCCCTGCGGTCCCAGTTCGGCCAGGAACGGATCAGGATCGAACTCCTCGACGTTGAACACGCCCGCACCGCGCCAAAGCCCCTTGGCCCACATCGAAGCGCCCAGCGCCGCCGGAACGCCCGTAGTAAAGCTCACGGCCTGCGTACCGGTCTCCTGGAACGCCTTCTCGTGATCGCAGTTGTTGTAAATATAATACGTACGCTCCTTGCCGTCCTTGATACCCCGGATGCGGCAGCCGATCGAAGTCTGGCCGTGATAGTTCGCACCCAGCGACTTGGGATCGGGCAGCACGGCCTTCAGGAACTGAATCGGCACGATCTCCACACCGTTGTAAATGATCGGATCGATACGGGCCATGCCGATATTCTGAATCACGCGCAGGTGGGTCAGGTACTCCTGTCCGAAAGTCATCCAGAAGCGGGCTCGCTTGATCGTCGGATAGTTCTTTACCAGCGACTCCAGCTCCTCGTGGTAGATCACATAAGATTCGCGCTCGCCGATTTCAGGATAATGAAGCGGCTTGTGTATCTCGTGCGGTTCGGTCACCACCCACTTGCCGTTCTCGTAGTAACGGCCTTTTTGAGTCACTTCGCGGATATTGATTTCCGGATTGAAATTCGTGGCGAAAGCCATGCCGTGATTACCGGCGTTGCAATCCACGATATCGAGGTAGTGAATCTCGTCGAAATGGTGTTTGGCGGCATAGGCGGTGAAAATAGCTGTCACTCCCGGATCGAAGCCGCAGCCCAGAATAGCCGTCAGCCCTTTCTCCTTGAAGCGCTCCTGATAGGCCCACTGCCACGAATACTCGAAATGCGCCTCGTCCTTGGGTTCATAATTCGCTGTATCGAGGTAGTTCACCCCGCACTCCAGGCAGGCGTCCATAATGGTCAGATCCTGGTACGGCAGCGCCACGTTCACCACGATATCGGGCTTGAAGGCCCGAAACAACTCGCACAAATCGGCTACATTGTCGGCATCGACCTGCGCAGTCTTCACCAGATCGGAAGAGCGTCGTGTAGGGAAAGAGTGTAGATCTCGGTGGTCGCCGTATCATTAAAAAAAAAAAAAAAA
>ENA-UPWR01000325-UPWR01000325.1-human-gut-metagenome-genome-assembly--contig:-NODE-325-length-10580-cov-15.350376_pt1 | contig 10580 bp, 5 predicted proteins | sample MGYA00250053_ERZ773382 | MGnify/ENA primary metagenome ERZ773382 (study PRJEB29103, sample SAMN06112029) | human gut metagenome | biome: human gut; feature: ankylosing spondylitis patient; material...
TTTTCAAGCAGAAGACGGCATACGAGATAAAGGAATGTGACTGGAGTTCAGACGTGTGCTCTTCCGATCTGATCCAAGAGGCAGACTATATGCTGGTCTATGCCGCTTATGAACAGGGACGCCCTAATGCAGACGAGTTGCTAAAAGACTATCTGGAAGAATATCCAGCTTCCCGCCATAGCGACGAGATCGGTTACATGATCGGTTCCGTACATTTCGAACGCGGTGAATATGAAAAAGCTATTTTCTGGTTCAACGAGGCCGATATCGACATGTTGAGTCCCGAACAGCAGGAGGCTTATTCTTTCCGCCTGGCTTATTCGCTGTTGCAGACCGGTGAGATGGAAAAAGCCCGCGGCTACTTCGCACGGATCGAGCAGGTCGGAGACAAATATAAGGAAGCCTCGACCTATTATGTCGCCTACATCGACTACGCGATGGGGAATTACAACAATGCTCTGATCGAGTTTTCCCGTCTGAAAGAGAGCCCGAAATACCGTGAGCAGTCGCAATACTACATCGCACAGATTTATTTTATCCAGAGCAAATACGAAAAGGTGGTGAAAGAAGGTGAAGAACTTCTCTCTCTCTATCCCGATAGCAAGAACAACAGCGAGATGTACCGGATCGTCGGTGATTCATATTATCATTTGGGCGACCAGGAAAAAGCGATCCGGATGTTGAGCAAATATGTTTCATCTACGGAAAACCCGCTCCGCAGCGATCTGTACATCTTAGGTGTATGCTACTTCAATAAAGGAAATTACAGCAATGCGGTCAACGCCCTGAGCCGGACCGTACGCCAGAACGACGAGCAGACACAGAACGCCTATCTCTATCTCGGACAGTCTTACCTGAAGTTAGGCGACAAAAACAATGCCCGCATGGCATTCGAGGCTGCTGCCACCTTTTCATTCGACAAGCAGATAAAGGAAGTCGCCATGTACAACTACGCATTGCTCATCCACGAAACGGCATTTACAGGGTTCGGCGAGTCGGTGACGATCTTTGAAGACTTCCTGAACGATTTCCCTAACTCGCAATACGCAGACAAGGTGAACGACTATCTGGTCGAAGTCTACCTGACTACCAAGAACTACGAAGCCGCTTTGAAATCAATCAACAAGATCAAACATCCGAGTACCAAGATACTGGAAGCCAAACAGGACATCCTTTTCCAACTCGGAACACAGGCTTTTGCCAACGTCAAGCTGGATGACGCCGTCAGTTTGTTCAGCCAGGCAATCCAGCTCGGTTCTTATAATATGGAAGCCCGCAACGACGCCTATTTCTGGCGTGGCGAATCCTACTACCGCATGGGAGAATATGAAAACGCGATATCGGACTATCGCACGTATCTAAACAATACGCGCCAGCGCAATACGGACATGTATGCTCTGGCCTATTATAACTTAGGTTACAGCTATTTCAAACTGCGGGATTACAGTGCGGCCCTGAACCGTTTCCGCCAATATGTCGACTTGGAAAGTAATCGGCAGGCCGCTTCTTTGGCTGACGCTTACAACCGTATCGGCGATTGCCTGTATCAGAACCGCCAGTTCAGCCTGGCTGAAGAAAACTATTCACGTGCAGCCCAGTTGTCTCCTTCCGCTGGCGATTACTCGATCTACCAGAAAGGATTCCTGTTAGGGTTGCAGAAAGACTATAAAGGCAAGATCAGCGCAATGGACCGCCTGATCAGCGAATATCCGGAATCGCAATATGTAGACGATGCGTTGTTCGAGAAAGGACGCTCTTATGTCTTGCTCGAAAACAGCTCTTCCGCCGCACAGGCGTTCGAAAAGCTGATCCGCGAATTTCCTCAGAGCAGCCTGTCACGTAAAGCAGGCATCCAGCTCGGTTTACTTTACTACAACGACAACCAGCCGGAAAAGGCGCTCGCTGCCTACAAGCAGGTGATCAGCAATTATCCGGGTAGCGAAGAGGCTAAAATCGCATTGCAGGACTTGAAATCTGTTTATATCGACCTCAACGATATCAATGCTTATGCCAGCTATGTGAACTCCATAGGCGGCAATATCCGCTTGGAAGTAGGCGAACAGGATTCGCTGACCTATATCGCCGCCGAAAAACTTTTCATGCGCGGTGACAACGACGGTGCTCGCCGTAGCCTGGCGGGTTACCTGCAAACATTCCCCGAAGGGGCATTCAGTTCGAATGCCAACTTCTACTTAGGTAGCATCGCTTTTGCCAAGAAAGAGTTCGACGAAGCCATCCAACGGTTCAAATTGGTCATTGCCAGCGGCGACACCAAGTTCCTCGAAGAATCGGTTGCCCGCACGGCCGAAATCGAATACCTGAGCAAAGATTATCCGGCCGCATTGGAAAGCTTCAAACGCTTGCTGATCGTAGCCGAGAATCCGGAGAACAGGCAGGCCGCCCGTTTAGGCATCATGCGCTGCGCTTTGCAGACGGGACAGCAAAAGGATGCCCTTCTGGCGGCAGACGAGTTGCTGAAAGAACCGAAGCTCTCTCCCGAACTGGAAGCTGAAGCCCGTTACGTACGTGCTAAAGCCTATATCGCCCAAAAACAGGCGAACAAAGCGCTTGCCGACTTGAAAGAATTGAGCAAAGATACCCGTACGGTACACGGTGCGGAGGCCAAATATCTGTTGGCCCAACTATATTACGATACCAACGATGACAAGAATGCCGAAAAGGTGCTCATGAACTTCATTGAGAACGGTACGCCTCACCAATACTGGCTGGCTCGCGGATTTATCCTGCTGGCCGACATCTATATCCGCCAAGGCGATGACTTTCAGGCTCGTCAATACCTCACCAGCCTGCAGAACAATTATAACGGTGACGACGATATCGCCGGTATGATAGAAAATAGATTGGGTAAACTTAAGAACTAAGAAAAAGTGATGAAGACAATATACAACATCAAAGCATTGTGTGTGATGGCCCTGTTAGGGAGCGTCGCAACCGTCAGCGCACAGGAAGACAAAACGAAGGAAAAAAACCTAAACCGGGAAATGACGCTCGAACGCGAATATGACCCGACCGTACAGGATGCCAGCAAAGTGAACACATTGCCGGTCATCAAAGAACCGGTTGTCAAGAAGATGCCGATCGACTACGCAACTTTCACCGTCCCCGCTGATCCGGAGAAGGAGATCAGCCTCCTGCCTTCAGGCAATATCATGACGGATATCCAGTACAACAAACGCCGCGGTTATTTCAACTTCGGCGGCGGTACGTATCTGAACCTGAACGGCGACTTAGGCTACCACATCCTGAGCACGGACAAGGATAAGCTGAATATCTGGTTCTCCCATCGTTCGACAAACGGGAAGGTGAAATATATCGATACGGACTTCGACAAGGTTAAGGCCAAATTGAATGATAACTTAGGTGGACTCAACTTCAAACACGCATTTGAAAAACTATCGCTGGACATGGGGATCAAATACGGATACTCCGCATTCAATTACTACGGGTTACCGGTTTACAGTCCCGAATCATCAGTAACATTAGTTCCGGAAAATTTCGACCGTGAGACCAATCAGGTAAACCAGACTATCCAGGCAAAGATCGGAGTCGAATCGAAAGAAGACGCTCCTGTCGGCTATCTGTTAGATCTCGGATATACCAACTTTTCCCATAAATATGCATTAAGCAAGGAACAGGACGGACCTACGGAACATACGTTCGACGTAAAGTTTGATTTGAACGCCCGTTTCGGCGGTGAGCAGCGCATCGGATTAGGAGGAAACGTAGAATACTTCAATTACAGCCTGCCGACAATGGGCGGACAGGAATATCTGGAATTTGAAAACCATGCCGAAGCAACTCTTTCGCCTTATTACAAAGTGTCGGGAGACAATTGGAATTTGAAGTTAGGTGCGAACATCATGTTCGTGACCGGTGACAACAGCAAATTTATGGCCTCTCCGAATATTACGGCTGACGTGGAAGTTGCCGATAAAACCGAGCTTTACCTGGTTGCCGGCGGCAAACTCTACTCAAACAGCATGTACGAAATTTCGCAGGTCAACCGCTACATCAACCCGACGATGGAGCTGCTTCCTTCCCGTAACTATCTGGATGGGACGGTCGGTATCAGAAGCGGTATCGCTCCCGGTTTCTGGTTCGATGTATTCGGAGGTTATAAGATCACGAACGACGAAGTTTTCTTCGTTCCGACGCTTCTTCCCCCAAGTCTGCAAGGCGATATTTTTGCCAATACCAGCGTAGCGATGCAAGCAAACGCGAAACATGCGTTCGGCGGTGTCAATCTGAAATATAGCTACCAGCAATTATTCGATATCAACCTGAAAGGTGTCTACAATAGTTGGAATGTCGACGATATCGAAGATGCTTACGGTAAACCCGAAATGGAATTGACAGCCGGCATCACCGTCCGCCCGATCAGCCAAGTAACTGCTTCTTTGGATTATTATTTAGCAACTGGCCGCAAGACGTTCTTAGGAAGACCGGAAGGTGAAAAGATGAAAAACATCAACGAACTCAACCTGACCGGAACTTACACCCTAAACGACACCTTCGGGCTGTATCTGAAACTGAACAACGTCCTGTTCCAGAAATACGAACTCTATTACGGCTATCCGATGCAGAGTTTCAGCGCGATGATCGGGGTAAACATCAATTTCTGATACTAATTTTTATCCGTACAGCCTGCCGCCACTCGCGACAGGCTGTTTTTGTTTATAGAGAAGCTGGCATGAGACATGCGAGGCTGTTTTCAGGCAAAAGCTCCCCGGCATGCTGCATGCCGACATCTTTTCAGCGGAAAACATCGTATCTTTGTCCCCGAATTAAATAAACAAACATGCAAGGAACAAAAAATCTGACAGAAGGGCCTATTAAAAAGCAACTGTTCAACCTGGCGCTTCCCATCATGGGAACCTCGTTTATACAAATGGCCTACAGTATCACCGATATGGCCTGGGTAGGGCGTCTGGGTAGCGAAGCGGTAGCCGCTATCGGAGCTGTCGGTATCCTGACGTGGATGACGACTTCGATCTCCTATCTGAATAAAGTGGGTTCGGAAGTCAGCGTGGCACAAAGCATCGGAGCCCGTGAGGAAGATGATGCCCGCGCCTTTGCCTCCCACAACCTGACGATCGCCCTCATGATTTCCGTCTGTTGGGGATTCCTGTTGTTCGTCCTGGCAAATCCGATCATCAGTTTCTTCAAGCTCGACACAGAAATTTCCGGCACAGCAGTGTCTTATCTCAGGATCGTGGCAACCGGGTTTCCGTTCATTTTCTTGGCAGCCGCCTGTACCGGAATTTATAATGCGGCTGGACTAAGTAAAATCCCGTTCTACGTCAGCGGTAGCGGATTGATCATGAATATGGTACTCGATCCGTTGTTTATATTCGGGTTTGGAATGGGAACAAACGGAGCGGCTTGTGCGACTTGGTTGTCGGAAGCGACCGTACTGGCCATCTTTATCTATTACCTGAAAAAGAAAAACCGGCTGTTCGGAGGATTCCCGTTCCTCATCCGGTTGAAAAGCCGCTACAGCAGACGAATCTTTCAGTTGGGGCTTCCCGTAGCACTGCTAAACAGTCTGTTTGCCGTTATCAACCTGATGATGGCACGCACGGCCTCCACCTATGGCGGACATATCGGACTGACGACGATGACAGCCGGTGGACAGATCGAAGCGATCGCCTGGAATACCTCACAAGGATTCAGCACGGCTCTAAGCACGTTCGTGGCGCAAAACTTTGCCGCCCGGAAAAAAGAACGTGTCCTGGGTGCTTACCATACGACACTGAAAATGACTGCCCTGTTCGGAATCTTCTGTACGTTGCTTTTCGTGTTCTTCGGCAGCGAAGTATTCTCGCTGATCATACCCGAAAAGGCCGCTTATGAGGCAGGAGGCGTTTTCCTTCGCATCGACGGCTACTCTATGTTGTTCATGATGCTGGAAATAACAATGCAGGGATTATTCTACGGTACGGGCCGCACGCTCCCACCCGCCATCATCAGCATCACGTTCAACAGCCTTCGTATCCCGATGGCGATCGGGTTGACAGCAATGGGACTGGGCATCACCGGTGTCTGGTGGGCAATCAGCATTTCCAGTATGCTGAAAGGGATCGTCGCATTCATTTGGTTCCGTATTTTACAGAAGAAGATATTGTGATACAAACAAACTATTCCTTATTTTTGCCGGATAATAACAAATACATAGTAAAACATTATCATAATGAACAATTCATTAAAGCCGGAAACCCTCTGCGTGCAGGGAGGCTGGCAACCGAAAAAGGGAGAACCGCGCGTCCTGCCCATCTATCAGAGCACGACATTCAAGTATGACACCAGCGAACAGATGGCCAAACTGTTCGACTTGGAAGAGAGCGGATATTTCTATACCCGCCTGCAAAACCCGACAAACGATGCTGTCGCAGCCAAGATCGCCGCTTTGGAAGGTGGCGTAGGCGCCATGCTGACATCTTCCGGACAGGCAGCCAATTTCTATGCCGTATTCAACATCTGCCAGGCCGGAGACCATATGGTTTGCTCGTCCACGATCTACGGTGGAACGTTCAACCTGTTCGGCGTGACAATGAAGAAGTTAGGCATCGAAGTGACATTCGTCGACCCTGATGCTTCGGAAGAAGAAATATCGGCTGCTTTCCGTCCGAACACAAAGGCTTTGTTTGGCGAAACCTTGTCCAATCCGGGCATGAGTGTGCTCGATATCGAAAAGTTTGCCCGTATCGCCCACAGTCATGGTGTGCCTCTGATCGTGGATAACACATTCGCTACGCCGATCAACTGCCGCCCATTCGAATGGGGAGCCGATATCGTGACGCATTCTACAACCAAGTATATGGACGGCCATGCGACAAGCGTAGGCGGTGCGGTTGTGGACAGCGGCAATTTCGACTGGGATGCACATGCCGACAAATTCCCCGGCCTGACAACCCCGGACGAATCCTATCATGGCCTGACCTACACAAAAGCTTTCGGCAAGATGGCTTATATGACAAAGGCAACGGCACAGTTGATGCGTGACTTAGGTTCCATCCAGGCTCCGATGAACGCCTTCCTCTTGAATTTAGGACTCGAAACCCTGCACCTGCGTATGCCTCAACACTGCAAGAACGCCCAGCAGGTTGCCGAATGGCTCGAGGCAAACGAGCAGGTTGCTTGGGTGAACTTTCCCGGATTAAAGAGCAACAAATATTACGATCTGGCACAAAAATACATGCCGAACGGGACTTGTGGCGTGATCGCTTTCGGCCTGAAAGGTTCCCGCGAAGATGCGATCCGCTTTATGGATAACCTGAAGATGATCTGCATCGTGACCCACGTAGCGGACGCCCGTACCTGCGTCCTCCACCCCGCCAGCCATACGCACCGCCAGTTGACGGACGAACAGCTGATCGAAGCAGGCGTAGCTCCCGACCTGATCCGCCTGTCTGTCGGCATCGAAAATGCAAACGACATCATTGCGGATATCGAGCAGGCGTTGAAATAGTATATACGTTCTGCATCAAGTTTGAGCAGTCTTTCACGAATCTGCTTCTTTCCTTTGAACAAAGCACAAAGGTATGGAATGCCTTTTTCTTCCGTAATGGTCACATCGGCAAAGAACTGAGTCAGATCTTCGGCATCATAGACGATGGAATAGCTTGGACGCTTTGCTCCAGGTATGTCTATAACCAGAATGTTCTTTTCGACCAAGTCTTGAATATCACGAATGGCTGTGTCCTTCGAGCATTTTGCCAACGATGCCCATGTCTTTGAAGTTATCTTCGACTCATAGCCATCGAGGAATAGATTCAGCATCTCTGTTTGACGCTCTGTCATAGGAATTGACGAAGCCTTCTGCCAGAAGAAACTCTTGTTCAGTATAGAAGTTACAATAGCTTCAGCTTCATCAAGTGCATCGATGAGCTTTTGAAGATACCATACCAACCATTCTGTTAGATCACCATCACCATGCTGCATTTTTTCCAGAATGTCGTAATAGTGATTCTTGTCTTTATTGATTTGTGATGAGATATTATAGAAGCGATAGTCGCTCTTCTCTCCACGAGCCAGCTGCATATCAGAAAGTATGCGAGCCAATCTTCCGTTGCCATCTTCAAATGGGTGGATGCTGACAAACCAAAAGTGGGCTACGGCAGAGCGAATGACGCTGCTGACCGGCTCTTCACTGTCAAACCATGCAAGGAAACGTTCCATCTCGCCTTCTACTCGGTCTGGTGAAGGGGCGATGTAGTGAATCTTCTCACGTCCAAACATACCACTGATGATATGCTCCTCGTTACTGCGGTACTTGCCGACCTCAATCTGCCTGCCTTCGCTGAAACCAGACGGAAAGAACGCTGCTTGCCAAGCACATAGTTTTTCCTTGCTCAAAGGCTGGTCGTAGTTCTGAACCGCTTCGAGCATTACGTTTACAACCGAATCTATATAATGCGAAGGAGCTGTATACTTTACGTTCTCTATCCCCAGTCGTCTGGCGATTGAAGAACGTACATCATCTACATTCAAGCGAATGCCCTCAATTTCTGACGAATAAACGACGTCATAGGTCAAGTTCTCTGCCATAGCTCTTAGCTTGCTATCAAACCCCAACGAACTTAACCTTCCAAAGAGTAACCCTTGCTTGCGGCAAACCAACTCCTGAAGGAGCGACACCTGCGAAGCGTCCCAACGGAAGTCTGTCCCTGTCCACGCTTTCGGGAGAGTTGATATACCCTGCAAAGGGATTGAACGGCAGACGACCGTCATTTCTCGCTATGGAAATGATGTGCTTCAACACAATCATATAGCCCCAAATGGTATTAGTGCGGCATTTCTTCACCGTGCGCAGGAAATACTCGAAGTCGTTGATGAACGTGAGGTTTAACTCTTTGAGGGGAATATCCTCACGCTTGTATGTATGGGGCAGGAACTCCCGAATATGCTTGCAGACGGTTATGTACCGTTGGAATGTTCCTTTGGCACGGCTGTGTCCGACTTTCTTTGCAAACTCCGCATTGTGCTGCTCAAAGAGTTTCAGCAAGGTTTCCTGCTTGATACCGATACCGAGATAGGCATCTTTCAGTTTGGCAGCGGTCACATATCCGTCTGTCTGCATCAGTTCTTGGTAGCGGCGGTTCACCTCCACCCGAATCTTGTCAACCGCACGGTTGATTCTCTGCGCTTCGGCACTCTTGCCCGAAGCACGGTTGTTCTTCACATCCCACAAATGGGGTGGAACTTCCATTTTGCAACTGAACTGCTTAATCTCTCCGTCCACCGTAAGGCGGCACATCAGTGGCAGGTTGCCGTTGGGCTTTGCACTGCCTTTCTTCACGTAGAATAAGACCTTGAATGTACTTCGCATAACTCACTTCTTTTTTGGTGACAAAATTAGTTTACCGTGAGTTACCAACAGCTACGCAAAATTACGCAAATCGCAGAAAAACAGATGCTTATTCTGGAAGTTCACACATTACGGCAGTAATGATGTGGTAACTGAACTCTTGCGTTGTGTGGCTTTTGGATGTCTGCAAACGACCTTTTCCACATCAAAAGCAAAAGCGTAACGACCACTCTTTCAGTTGAATCGCTACGCTTTTCTCAAATTTACTTTTTAGCTATCTGTTTATTTTAGCAAAATCCAAATCAATAATAATCTGGTCATAGATTTTCTCTCGTTCTGTACGGGGTTGAGCTGTATCCCCAAAGCTACCGGTACTTGTAGTTTTAAAAGGTACATCACCCCAATAACGTACCAAATCAAATGCCAAAAAAGCACGAAGGAAACGGGCCTGAGCGACCAATTCTTTCAACTCATCACTATTTTCGTAGCCCGGCATCTTCTCAATACCTGCAATTGCAGTATTTGCGCGGTCTATTCCCTCATAGATATAATTCCAGACGGAAGCAACCCAAGTATTGGAAGAAGTAAGAGCATAATGGGAAATATCACGACGAGTACCATCACCGGTGGCTGTTCCTCTAACCATATACATATCATCCGACGAAGCAAACGGCATGACATACTGTCCATAAGATCCTTCAGCAGCAAGACAGTCGTAAATACCTATTACCGCCATTTTGGCTTTATCCGCAGTTGTAAAATAGGTATCCATTTCATAGAATGAAGTAGGTTTTTCCGTTAAATCACAAGAAACCACACCCATACTCAATAGTGCACCAAGCACATATACCAATTTATTTTTTTTCATTGTATTTCGATTTTTATAGTTCATTAAAATGCGACATTAACACCAAACACAAAAGAGCGGCTTCTCGGATAGGCACCAAAATCCACCCCATTTTACATTCTTTGGCTTCACTGATGGGAGAAGCTGGAAAAATAGTATCTTTGGGGGTGATGTATCTGATACAGACACTCATTAACCTGATTATCCCTTCTGGGTCCGCCAAAGCAGCGTTAACCATGCCTATCATGGCACCCTTTTCCGATGTCATCGGACTTTCGCGGCAAGCTACGGTAATGGCTTATCAGTTTGGTGACGGATTTACCAATATGATCAGATCAGAAGAGCACACGTCTGAACTCCAGTCACATTCCTTTATCTCGTATGCCGTCTTCTGCTTGAAAAAAA
>ENA-UPWR01000333-UPWR01000333.1-human-gut-metagenome-genome-assembly--contig:-NODE-333-length-10529-cov-62.840509_pt1 | contig 10529 bp, 11 predicted proteins | sample MGYA00250053_ERZ773382 | MGnify/ENA primary metagenome ERZ773382 (study PRJEB29103, sample SAMN06112029) | human gut metagenome | biome: human gut; feature: ankylosing spondylitis patient; material...
GTTCAGACCAACGCTCTTTTTGAATGCCTTGCTGTCGTATTTACCAAGGCTTTTGGACGGGAAAAGAGTGTACGGAATACATCAGAAAGAAGGTTGGGATGAAAAAAGAAAGAAAAGTTTGCCCTATTATTTTTAATTGGTTACATTTGCCTCCTGAATAAACTAATTTAATATCTATGAACTGGCTACAAGATTTATTGACGAATCCCAACTCGATAGCGCATATAGTGGCATTGTATGCCTTTGTAATTGCGGCGGCTAAAAGAAAAATGGTTCGAAGAATCATATTCAAAAGCGGATTGGAAGGTGTTAAAGGTTCCTGGATTATGGAATAATGAAGAACTGATAGCCTTGGATGGAGTGGTGTGGATGAATTGTATCATTACAATTCCAGATTCTTTAGCAGGACATTCCGCCGTTTTGTCTTTGGGACAAATTGATGATGATGATATTACCTGGTTAAATGGGATACTTGTAGGAGAGACAAAAGGTTATGATAAAAAACGAATTTATACTATACCAGAGGGAGTTCTGAGAAAGGGGCAGAATGAATTGACTATACGAATAACAGATACTCATGGTAATGGAGGCTGTTATGGAGATAAAAGTCAGTTCTTTTTGCAGATTCAAGATGCTATGTTGAGTTTACCAGATACATGGAATTATAGAATAGCTGTTAATAGTGAGTCTTTTAATATTATACAGGATAGTCCTAATACATTTCCTTCCAGATTGTATAATGCAATGATACATCCCTTAGTAGGCTATGGAATCCGTGGAGTTATTTGGTATCAGGGTGAAAATAATGCGCCTAGGGCTGGAGAGTATTATAAATTATTTCCAGCTATGATAAATGATTGGCGAAATGCATGGAAAGATTCATTTCCTTTTTATTGGGTTCAGCTTGCAAATTATATGCAACCAGATTCTATTCCAATGGAAAGTTCATGGGCAACGCTTCGTGATGCTCAAACCTCTGCATTGTTGCTTCCCCAAACGGGGCAGGCGGTTATAATTGATTCAGGAGATGCAAATGATATTCATCCTAAAAATAAGAGGATTGTAGGGCATCGTTTGGCTTTATGGGCTTTGCATTACGATTATGGTATGAATGTGAATTGTGCTAGTCCAATGATAAGTTCTGTTAAGCGTTTGGGAAATAGGTTACGTTTGACTTTTTCAAATGTGGCTCGTGGTTTAAAGGTTCATGATAAGTATGGTTATGTTTGTGGGATAGCTATTGCTGGAGTTGATAGGAGATATTTATGGGCTAAAGGATATATTATTAGTGAGAATGAAATAGAAGTTTGGAATGATAATGTTATTTTACCTTGTTTCGTTCGATATGCTTGGGCTGACAATCCTGTTGATGCCAATTTATATAATAGTGAGGGGCTTCCTGTAACTCCTTTTCAGGTGTTTGTAAAGTAGAGTTTTATTATCGGAAAGATAGAATCTCCTTTAATAAAGAAAACTTATGGGTAATAAGAAAGGATAACAAAAAACGCCTTGATGTAGAAATGCATCAAGGCGTAAATGTAAAAACGTGCTACGTTTTTATTATTTGATAAGCCTATGTAAGCGAGTCAGGAATTCATCTGCTTCGTTCATGCTCAGGCAGAGCGGCGGAAGTAAACGGATGACGTTGGTGCCGCTGACACCGGTAAATACTTTTTCTTCGAAAAGTAATTTTTGGCGGAGTTCCTTGATGGGTTCCTCGAATTCCATTCCAATCATCAAGCCGCGACCGCGTACTTCTTTGATTCCTTTGAAGCCTTTCAATTCTTCCAATAGGTGAGTACCTACTTTGGCCGCATTTTCAATCAGATTTTCTGCTTTCATTACATCAAGTACAGCGATAGCTGCCGCACATGCCAGATGATTTCCACCGAAAGTGGTTCCTAACTGACCATATACCGGAGTGAACTTCGGACTGATCAGCACACCGGCCATCGGGAATCCGTTGCCAATGCCTTTAGCTACAGTAATCATGTCTGGGCGTACGTCATTGTACTGGTGAGCAAAGAATTTACCGCTTCTTCCGTAACCCGACTGGATTTCATCCAAAATCATGACGGTATTGGTTTCATCACACGCCTGGCGAATGGCTTTCATGAACTCTGTAGTAGGGAGCTGAATTCCTCCTACGCCCTGGATACCTTCAATGATGACTGCACATACATCGCCTTTGGCCAATTCGGCTTTCAGCGCTTCTGTGTCGTTCAGCGGCAGGTATGTCACGTGTCCGTTGTCATTGATCGGAGCAATGATTTTCGGATTGTTAGTTACTTCTACTGCCAGTGAAGTACGTCCGTGGAAAGCTTTGGCGAAAGAAATCACACGTGTACGTCCGTTATAGAAAGATGCCAGTTTCAATGCATTTTCGTTGGCTTCTGCTCCAGAGTTGATTAAGAAAAGCTGATAGTCATCATAACCGCTGATGGCTCCCAGGCGGTCGGCTACTTCCTGCTGTAACTTGTTGATTACAGAGTTGGAATAGAATCCCAATGTAGCTACTTGTTTGCTGATGGTTTCCACATAGTGAGGATGTGCGTGACCGATGGAGATAACGGCATGTCCTCCATAGAGGTCAAGGTATTCCTGACCTTTGTCATCCCATACGTGGCAGCCTTTTCCTTTTACGATGTTTACATCGAACAAAGGATATACGTCGAATAACTTCATATAATTAAGAATTAAGAATGAATAATTAAGAGCAGCAATCAAGGAGTCCTGCTTGGTTATTCATTTTCATTATTCATTATTCATTAATTAAAATGCGCTCGGTTTCAGTTTCAGTCCTACTGTTTCTTCCAGATTGAACATCAGGTTCATATTGTGTACAGCCTGACCGCTGGCTCCTTTCAGCAGGTTGTCAATGCAAGAAATGATAAGCAGCTTGTCACCATGCTTTTCCAGGTGAATCAAGCATTTGTTGGTGTTGACTACCTGCTTCAGGTCGATATTCTTGTCCACGATGTGGGTGAAAGAATCTTCTGCATAGTACTCTTCGTACATTTTTACAATCTCTTCCAGCTCTACCTTGGTCTTTACTACGATAGTGGCAAAAATACCACGGGCAAAGTCACCTCGGTAAGGAATGAAATCGATTTCTGAATGGAAACTGTTCTGCAGCTGTTTCAGTGACTGTTTGATTTCTGGCACATGCTGGTGTGAGAACGGTTTGTAGATGCTGAGGTTGTTGTTACGCCAGCTGAAATGACTCGTAGCTCCCGGTTTTACACCTGCTCCGGTACTTCCGGTAATGGCGTTTACCATCACGTCGTCGTTCAACAGCAAATGCTTGGCCAATGGCAGAAGTCCGAGCTGAATGCATGTAGCAAAGCATCCCGGGTTAGCTACGTGCTTGCTATGACAGATAGTGCGGCGATTCAGTTCTGGCAGACCATATACAAAGTCATGGTCGTCCGATTTGATGCGGTAGTCCATGGACAGGTCGATGATTTTCAAGTCCTCCGGTACATTGTGACTTTCCATGAATTTCTTTGTATCGCCGTGAGCCGTACAGAAGAACAATACATCGATGGTATCGAGTGGAAGCTCATCTGTAAACACTAAATCGGTTTCTCCATACAGGCCTTCGTGTACGTCAGTAATCTTGTTGCCCGCATTGCTGGAGCTGTTGATAAATGCAATCTCTACATCCGGATGATTAAGCAGCAGGCGGATCAGTTCGCCTGCCGTATATCCTGCGCCTCCTATAATTCCTGCTTTTATCATACGTCAGCTTCGTCTTTATGGTTTGCATAATAGGCACGAAGCGGAGTAGACAACACCTTGATGAAGCCTTTAGCGTCTTCTGCAGTCCATCCTTTCTGCATTTCTCCGTATTCGCCGAACTTGTTCTTCACGAGGTCATCTTTTGATTCTACTCCTACAGTAGAGAATCCGTACGGGCGAAGTTCCAGAATAGCAGTTCCGTTGACGTTACGCTGTGATTCGGTCAGCATGGCTTCGATGTCGCGCATTACCGGTTCCAGGTACTGGCTTTCGTGAAGGAACATGCCGTACCAGTTGGCTACCTGGTCTTTCCAGTATTGCTGCCATTTACTCAGGGTGTATTTTTCCAGGAAGCGGTGAGCGCCGATAATCAGCATCGGAGCAGCAGCTTCGAATCCTACACGGCCTTTGATACCGATAATCGTATCACCCACATGCATATCACGACCGATACCGTAGGCTGCACCAATCTCTTCAACTTTCTGGATGGCTTTAATCTTGTCGTCGAACACTTCACCGTTTACGGCATACAACTCACCTTTCTTGAATTCCAGTTTCAGTTGTTCGCTGCCAGTTTTGGTTACCTGTTTTAAGTAAGCGCTTTCCGGCAATCCCTGTGCAGAATCCAGAATTTCACCACCGCAGATAGAAGTTCCCCAGATACCTACGTTGTATGAGTATTTCAGTTTAGTGAAATCTGCTTCAAAACCATTTTCCTTCAGGTAATTGATTTCATATTCACGGCTCAATGCCATGTCACGTGTCAGGGTAATGATTTCCACTCCCGGAGCCATTACCAGGAAAGTCATGTCAAAACGCACCTGGTCGTTGCCGGCACCAGTAGAACCGTGAGCAATGGCATGAGCTCCAATTTCGTTGGCATAACGGGCAATGGCCAATGCCTGGAAGATACGTTCAGAACTTACAGAAATAGGGTAAGTACCGTTACGCAGTACGTTTCCGAATACCATGTATTTCAGGCTCTTTTCGTAGTATTCCTGTGTTACGTCAAGAGTCACATATTTTACAGCTCCCAGTTTATACGCATTTTCTTCGTTCTTTTTTAACTGTTCCGGGCTGAAACCACCGGTATTGGCACATGCTGCATATACTTCATATCCTTTTTCCTTTGCCAGATACATTACGGTAAAGGAAGTGTCCAATCCGCCGCTGAAAGCAACGACAACTTTTTTCTTTTCTTCCATGGTGCTTATCTTTATATCGTGAAGCTTTTCGCCTGTATGAGTTCAGGAGAAAACCTCGCTTGAGATTATTTTTGTATTTAGAAATTGTTTATTTTATCGTCTGTGTGCAAAGCCGGATCATAAAGCATGGCTGTGCAGATACAGAATTTACGGTTTTTCGCCATCAGGATTTCGTGGTTGATACATCCTTCACATCCTTTCCAGAATGAGTCATCGTCGGTCAACTCGTTGAAAGTGACAGGTACGTATCCCAGCTCTGTATTCATTTTCATGACCGCAGCTCCTGAAGTCAGACTGAAGATTTTGGCTTTCGGCCATCGCAGACGAGCCAAAGTAAAAGAGGCATGCTTGATACGCTTAGCCAGTCCGTATCCTCTGTATTTCGGATGAACAATCAGTCCGGAAGTGGCTACGTACTGCTTGTTTCCCCATGATTCGATGTAAGTAAATCCGGCAAAATCATCTCCGCACAGTGCGATGATGGCTTTTCCTTCTTTCATCTTGGTAGCTACGTATTCGTGTGTACGTTCGGCAATACCCGTACCGCGAACTTTGGCTGCTTCTCTAATCGTGTCCAATATTGTGTCAACGTAAACCTCGTGTGAGGCGTCGGCTACCATTACATCAATTTGTTTAGTAGGTTCCATTTTTTATTCTTATCAGTTAGAGTTGGTTTATATTCGGTATAATGTTGGCAAGAGCATGCTTGACTTCTGTACGCGTACAATTTTCGCGAATCACCAGCATGATGGTGTCGTCGCCGGCAATGGTACCGATGATTTCATGGAAATTGTGCATGTCAATGTCGTATGCCAGACTGCTGGCATATCCCGGGCGAGTCTTGATCACAGCGATGTTGTGGGAGAATTCAATGGAGATGAATCCGTTGTGACGCAGCATTTCGCTGGCTTTCTGCGGCTCTGTCATGCGCTTGTACATGGTATTGTTGGGAAGTACATATACATAGTTCCCGTTCATGCTGGCAGCTTTGGCTACCTTCAGTTGCTTCAAGTCGCGCGACAGGGTGGCTTGTGTCAATTGGAATCCTTCTTTTGTCAACTCCTGCAAGAGTTCGTCCTGACTTCCAATCTCCTTGCTGGAGATAATCATTTTGATTGAATCAAGTCTGCTATTCTTGTTCTTCATTGTATAATTATTCTTTTACGGCTGCAAAAATACGGATATATTTTGAATATCATGCATAAATTCTTACTTTTTTGTGTGTTTATTCTGAAAAATGCATGAATATAATGAATAAATAACCATTGTGAATTTTATTTTGTATTTTTGTGCACGTTAATTACAGAGACAAAGAATCATGAAGACCACATGGCTACAGGCAGAAAAGGATCCGATGGGAGCTGCCATATACGATTACTTCAAGAATGGAAAGGCTGGAAAGTTAAGAGTTTTCTCTTCACAGTTTGAGGAAGATGAAATTCCAGTGAGTGAATTATTTCGTACGTATGAACACATGCCCTTGCTGGAACAAACCGCACTGGATATGGCTCAGGGAAAGATTTTAGATGTAGGAGCAGGCAGTGGCTGTCATTCCTTGGCTTTAAAGCAAATGGGAAAAGAGTCTGTGGCTATTGATATTTCTCCTCTGTCGGTAGAAGTCATGCAGGCACGTGGACTGGATGCCCGTCTGGTCAATCTGTTCGACACACATTTCGCCGAACGCTTCGATACCATTCTGATGCTGATGAACGGTTCGGGAATTATCGGACGGGTAGAGAATTTCGGTGATTTCTTCCAGCGGATGAAGCTGTTGTTGAATCCTGGTGGTTGTATCTTAATGGATTCAAGCGATTTGAGATACCTGTTTGAGGAGGAAGATGGAAGTTTTGTCGTTGATTTGGCGGGCGATTATTACGGTCAACTGGATTTCCAGATGCAATATAAACAAATAAAAGGAGAAGCATTCGACTGGTTGTATGTGGATTTCAACACCCTGAGTCTGTATGCTTCTCAATATGGTTTCAAAGCAGAGCTGGTGAAGGAAGGCAGTCATTATGACTATTTGGCCAAACTTACCTTGTAACTCTTTGTTTCTTTTTCAGCCATAAATAATACCCGCTGAGTGGAAGTACGCCTCCGACAAAAGCTGCCAGGAAATAGAGTACCTTTGTATAGATACCTCCCCAGTCTCCGGTGTGGAAGGCATAGAACCAGCCTTTCAGTTTCTGTGCGCGAGGCACTTCTGCATAGGTTGTGGTTTCTGTAATCTCTCCGTTCTTCGGATTGAATTTCAGGGTATCCGTACGACGCAGTTGCTGTCTCTGGATAACTTGTATCTTTTTTTCTTCTATACGGAGTGAAGTGTAGCCGGTGTATTTTGTCTGTACTTCCTGAGCCGCCCTGTCCCAAGCCGTATAATCGGTTTGTTTCTTTCCTCCTTTCTTGGTACGTGCATCGTTTTCCTTTTGAGGGAGGGAAGTTCCGTGAGTTTGGGCCTGCTTCGAAGTGTTTCCTCCAAAAAGTCCGTAAGCAAACGAACGATACCAACCAAACGACCAGGTGAGCCCGGTAAGTGCCATGACCAGCAGGAAGAGGGTAGAATAGAAGCCCAACGTCACATGACTGTCATACCAGAAACGGCGCCATCCTTTGCGGAAGGAAACTTTCAGTCGGTTATTTAACGCTTTATGGGTGCGAGGCCACCAGATAACAAGGCCACTGATAAGAATCACGACCATCAGCAGGGTGGAGATACCGACTATCATTTTCCCTACAGAGGAAGCTCCTTTCTGCGGTGGAGGGTTCAGCAGCCAGCGATGCAGTTTCCGCATGGTTTGAAAAAAAGCGTTTCCTTCTATCCATCCGTTCACTTCTCCCGTGTACGGATTCACACTCAGACTTTTTCTGCCTGCGTTTTTGAAAGTCACTGTAGCTGCCTCATCGGCTTTTCCTGAATATTGCAGTGAGGTTAGCTTGAGTGAATCGGCGGTCTGCTCCTTTATGCGTGCAATCAGTTGTGAAGGTGGAAGAACGGCAGCGTTCCCTTCTGGAACGCTTACCTTATATAGATGGGGGTTACACGCCTGAGTGATTTCCTTTTCGAATACCAGTGCAGCTCCCGAGAAACAAATAATGGAAAGAATAATTCCCACTGGAATAGAAAGCCAGAGGTGTATTTTCCCGAATAATTTTCTCATTTCTAAATGTTATTGTTGGGTTAATGCAATTTTACCTACTGTTGTAATTTCATCGGCTTCCACTTCCAGTTCTTTTACAGCCTCTCCTGTTTGAGGATTGATTTTATAGAATGTGGGAGTGGCTCCTTCTTCGGTAGTCAGTACCGGGATGTAAAAATACTGATTTTCCAGATAAGGGGAATTTCCGAAAGAAGAAATCAGGTTCATGTCAGGCAATCCTGTAATAGGAATCAGCTTCTTTTCGCTGGCTTTGAATATCACCAGTTCATTTTTAGGTGCATTAGTTCCTAGTGTGGCTACTTCTTCAATGCTGCATCCGTAATTATTGAGCAGGAAATAATCGCCACCTACGTGCCAGCAGCGGAACAACGGATGGCCGCTCGCACCACTCATCGTTTCCAGATTGCAATAATACTCATCGAAGGCAGTACTTCCGGCAGGGATGCGCACGACACCAGAAGGAAGTGTACCTTGTACCTTTGCCTTTAAGTTGGCATCAGCCGCAGGCTGGGTAGCCGTACGTCCATATCCTCCTGAAAATACATACAAGTTTCCGTCATCGTCGCTCCAAATGGTCTGATAGTACTGAGAACGCATGCGTCCGCAGGCAAAACCAATCTTGTCTGTTGTCGCAATAACCGGTTCTTCATCAAAGTTGCTGCCGCTGTAAATGGCAATATAAGCATTATCCGGATATTGGGTAGAAGGAATCTGTCCTGCAGTATACTTACCGCTTCCTGAGCCGCCGGTACCGGTTGCCACATAATCCTGACTCAACACCTTATCGGGCCAGGTATTCACTCCGTAGTGACTCATACCCATGGGAATAATGGAGGTGTAGAGCTTTCCGTTGGCTTCCACAAATCCGGCCATGGTAACCTTTTCACCGTTCCCTAAGAAGTTCTCAGCCAAAATATCCTGCTGGTTGGTACTGGTGGTACCGTTTTTGGCGTTCAGGTAGTTAAATAAAAAGCCTTGTGCTGCATTGCCTTTACTGTCAGTCTGCTTGGTGTCTCCGGTAGATACGGTAATCACATTGTCACCCCATGTGCCGTAGGTAGTAAAACGGTTGAATGTATAACTGTATTTTTTCTGCGGCACATTGTTGGCATCCAGATAGTAACAGCCAGAAAATCATGGCATTTTTATATTTGCCCAAAGGAGCGATGGCTCCTTCGTAAATGGAAAGATTCCTGTCGGGAATCACTTTGTCCACATCAATCAGATTCACATACCCCAGCCCCTTACAACGGGGGCAGGCTCCCTGCGGAGAGTTAAACGAGAAATTATGAGGGGCAGGCTCTTTATAAGACAGTCCGGTGACAGGACACATCAACCGCTTACTGTAATGGCGCACCTCCCGGGTATCGGCATCATAAATCATAATCAGCCCCTCACCCTGCTGCATGGCAGTGGCAACACTCTGTTTCAGCCGTTTGTCGTCCTTTTCCGATACGACCAGCTTGTCTATCACGACTTCGATATCATGGTTCTTGTAACGGTCCAGCTTCATGCCGTGTACAATTTCGCGCACCTCGCCGTCCACGCGGACATACAGATAACCTTTCTTGCGCACTTGTTCGAAAAGTTCTTTGTAATGCCCCTTGCGGGTACGTACCAAGGGGGCAAGCATGAATATCTTCTTACCCTGATAATCCCGGTGAATCAGACCGATGATCTGTTCTTCGGTATATTTCACCATTTTCTCTCCCGAAAGATAAGAATAAGCAACCCCTGCACGGGCATAGAGCAAACGGAGATAATCGTATATCTCTGTCGTAGTCCCCACGGTAGAGCGGGGATTCTTGTTCGTCGTTTTCTGTTCGATGGAAATTACCGGGCTGAGTCCTGTAATCTTATCCACATCCGGGCGCTCCAACCCTCCCAGGAAATTACGGGCATATGCGGAAAAGGTCTCAATGTATCTCCGCTGCCCTTCGGCGAAGATGGTATCGAATGCCAAAGACGATTTACCGCTTCCGCTCAATCCGGTTATCACCGTCAGGCTGTTCCGTGGAATTTCAACATCTATATCTTTCAAGTTATGTACACGGGCACCGTATACATTAATCAGTTCCCACTGTCCATGAGGGGGCTGCTGTCCGGCAGATGGAAAAGCGTGGTATCCAGACGAATATCGGAAACCTGAACCGGGAAATCAGAGCCGCCAACAGTCTGATGAAGTCCATCCGGCAGCTTATCCAAAACCTCAAAGGCTGGATTACCGAGCTGGGAGAAAAACGGAAAGAGCTGCTTGCACAAAAAGCGGCGGAGGAAGCGACACTTCTTCCCAATCTGCTGATGAAGTATATGGAGATACGAAAGGAAGAACGGAAGGACTGGACAAGGGCTGGACAGAACCGGGGGACTTCACAGGACTTAAAGGCAGTCAGCGAAGCCCTGTCCTATCTCCGGCAAAAGGGGC
>ENA-UPWR01000337-UPWR01000337.1-human-gut-metagenome-genome-assembly--contig:-NODE-337-length-10489-cov-22.800134_pt1 | contig 10489 bp, 12 predicted proteins | sample MGYA00250053_ERZ773382 | MGnify/ENA primary metagenome ERZ773382 (study PRJEB29103, sample SAMN06112029) | human gut metagenome | biome: human gut; feature: ankylosing spondylitis patient; material...
TTTTTCAAGCAGAAGACGGCATACGAGATAAAGGAATGTGACTGGAGTTCAGACGTGTGCTCTTCCGATCTCAAGGTAATATATTCGGGTTGTATCTCGCTCATCGAAGCCCCCATCGAGTTCAGCTTGACATAGGCCATTGTCGCCGGGGCTGCCGGGATGAGATAATGCACCAAATTCCAATACCAAGGCATCAGTTCCATCGGGTATGAGACACCGGAAAGAAAGATGAGGCCGACAGAGAAGAAGGCGATCATCAGAAGCGGCGCATCGGAGTCCGTAAAGAACAGGGACGCCGTAAGCCCGAAAAAACTAGTCGCCAACAAGAAAGGAATCATCAGCATAATGACATATAGCGGGTTGCCGATATCTGGGAGGCCGAACATCAAGGGGATCAACCCTAATAGGAACAAAGCGAAAACCGCATACAACATACCATAGACAAATGTCTTGCCGATCACAACCTGCGCCATCCGTTCCAAAGAGAGGTTCACAGGATTGCCGGCAAAACGGACAATCAAGCCGCTATGCCGTTCGTCACCACTAATCATAGCGATCACCATCATCAACGTCTGGAAGATGATCACGACCAGAACCGAAGGAATCAGGTAAGTTCCATAACCCTCAGTCGGGTTGTAGAGGGCAGTCCCGACCACCTCAACTGCCTGGGCAGAGGCTAGCTTCGCGGTAGCCTCCTTAGGCAGGAATACCAACATCTCCGGCCGGTAGTCATCGTTCAGCGCCAACATGGAAGCGGCCGAAGCTTCCTGCATGGCAAGGTAGTAAAGGAAAGCACTTGTCGTCTCGTACATGATGAAAACAGACTCTTCACCACGGGCAACACGATCTTCGAAGTCATCCGGCAGATAGAGAATACCAGCCACCCTGCCCGACTTCATCATATCCTGGGCTTCCGGATAACCGGTAGCCGTAGTCACGACATTGACCTGCGGGGTGGCGTCAAGCAGGCGGACATAGTGGCGGCTCAGTTCGCTATGAGAATGATCGACAACGGCAACCGGAACTTTACGGACCAAGTCGGGAGCGTACATATAATTGTAGAGCAAGCCGTAAACAAAGATGCCGCCCATCAGTACAAGCAGGATGGCATAGCTGCCGGCAATCGTCTTGAACTCATCGTGTATAACAGATATTACCTTCATATTCATATTTCTTTTTTTAAGAGACGAGATGCCTCCACATCTCTTCGTTCACAATCGCTTTCTTCAGACAAGGCAACATCAGCAGCGCAGGAAGAAGGAAGCAGAGCAGCGCAACGTAATTCATCCAAGTCCAAGCAAAGCCGTAATCCCCATAAAGCAAGTTCTGGTATATCTCAGTGAAGTGGCGAACAGGGAACAAGTAGGAGGCATAATGCACCGGAGCGTACATCGAGGGCACGGGAAAAGTCACACCTGACAGCGTTGCACCGAGCGAACCGACCATCGACACGATACTGATAATGATACTAAGCACGGGAAAAACGGAAAAGATGAAGACCGCCAACGCTTGTGTCGAGACGACAAACAAGATCGCCGTTAGGTTGAGCGGCCAGAAACCACATGAGAACGGTATGTGCATAAGGCCGAACATGACGTAGTTCGCCAATATGCTCATCAGGCTAAAGATAACGGTATAGGGCAACAGCTTTCCCACTACCGCCGTCATGATATTGCCGCCTGCTGCTGAGAGCCACTCCGCCCCTGTCCCGAACTTGACCTCACCACCAATAACATAGACCGTTGTCAGCAGGATAATGACCTGGAAAAGGATAAAGAAGAAAGGATTGCTCAAGTAGACCGAATAGTCCAGATCGGGATTGAACAGAGGATGACTGCTCGCCTTGACGGGGAGCAGAAAGGTGGCAACCCGCTCCTCCCCGATACCTAAGGCGGTGGCTTGCATTACGACCGGAGCCATCGAAAGTTGACGGAGGACGGCTTCGAAAGCGCCGCGCACCTCACCGCCTACGCTCAGAAGAGCATAGTGGTAGTAGTAGGCAAGCGTCGCCTGCCGTCCGGCTATGGCATCAGCCGTGAAGCCGGTGGGGATCACGAGGTAGCCGTATATCTCTTTCGATTGGGTAGCACGCCGGGCTGCCGTCTCGTCGACATAGCGGTGTGTAACCTTGAAAGTGGGAACGGCTTCGACAGTCCGCACGACTTCCCTCGACATGGAGGTATTGTCTTCATCGACGACACCGACGGGTATGTTCTCCATCTGTCCGTTTCCGAAGATTGTGGACATGAAGAAGATACAGAACAGCGGCAGCACGACGCACACCCCGAAATAGAGACGTCTCGAGACCATCCGTACAAGTTCTCTTCGAAAAACCCGAACAAATTGACAATTCATCACACTATTCTTAAAATTGTTCATTATCAATTATCCATTGTCAATTCAACCAATACCGACATTCCGGGGCGCAGCCCTTCCACCTTTCTTACAGGCAGAGCATGTACCTCGAACGTACGAAGATCGTAGCTGCCCGTCTGCTTAGTCGATTTCCAAGTAGCAAAACTACCTAAGGGGCTGACATAATTGATCTTGAATTCGATGTTCTTCTTGTCAATAGCCGGGATATCGGCAACAAACGTCCCTCCCATCGGAAAGAACGGCAGGCAGTCTTCACGGACATTCAGCACGATATGCACGTCGTCAAGCACGATCAAGTTCATGATAGGCATCCCTGCTCCTACCAGCTCTCCCCTTTTTGGGAAGATTGTCGATATCTGGCCGGATTCCGGGGCTGTCAAGCGGGCGTCCTGCAAGAGGGCTGCAACCTCTTCGACCGTGCCTTTAGCTGCGTTCACCAAAGAGCGGGCACTCTCTCTATCCTGTATTTGGGCGCCGTCGAGCGCCATCTGGTATTGGTTCCAGGCCGCCCGTTCACCAGCTACGGCAGCATCATATAAAGCTTTCACTTCGTCCCGCCGTTGCGAAGAAACAACGCTGTCCCTATACAGGACTTCAATACGGTTGTAGGTGGTCTTTGCCAGTTCGAGGTCCGACTTCGATTTGTTCCAGAGCTGCTGGACAGTGGCAATGATCTGCTTGCGCGTTCCCCCGTCTACCTTCTGGTTTTGGAAACGGGCGATACTTTCGAGAGCGTTCACTTGCTGGTATTTGGCAAGCGCTTCAGGGCTGTTGATGACAACAAGGGTGTCTCCGGCCTTTACATTCTGTCCTTCCTTTACTAGGAATGTATCGATACGGCCAGGCAGTTTTCCGGAGATACGTATCTCGGTTGCTTCGATTTGTCCCTGCAAGATCACAGGTTTATCCTTCAACAAGAACATACCCACGAAAGACAGGATGATTACGGCAATCAGCACTACTATAAAGGAGATCGCCAGATATTTCTTCGATTTGTCCATGATTATACGGTTTTATGTTTATAAGATCTCTGTTTTACCGTCCATCCGGTATTGGTGGAAAGCTTCGGGAATACCACAAATGGACAGGAGATTGGCAAGCGCCACATCGTATTGGTAGTAAGCGAGCAAGAAGGCGGTCTTCACCTTCGAGAGCACCACCTCAGCGTCTACCACATCCGACGAGGTTGCCATTCCTTCCTTGAAGGATTTCTCGCGGATACGAACCAGTTCGTTGCTCATCTCAAGCGTAGTATTTAACGCTTTGACATTATCCATCGCATTCTGCATCTGGGAGTAGAACTTATCGACTCCTACCTGCAAATCGATCACGGCTTTCTCTTTCCCGATGGCTAGCGACTGACTGGTCAGACGCGCCTGCCGGATACGTTTTTCCCGGTCGAGTCCGTCGAAAATGTTCCAGGTAAAGCCAACCCCGATCATCGTGCGTGGCATGAGATATTTGTCAACTCCATCCGCATAGAGAGTCTGCTTGCCGATCAGGGCGATATTGGGGAGATAACCTGAACGACCGATCTTCAACTGGTCGCCGGCGATATTTTCCTGTAGCTTCAGTTGGTTGACCAAGTAATTGTTAAAAGGGATCATCTCCTTGAAATAGTTGGCCGAGGGGATACTCTCGTTGATAAAAAGGGAAGTCGTCGTGCGGATCGCCTGTTCTTCTCCTATGTTGATCAAGCTCTTGAGTGCCTGACTGGCAACTTCGAGGTCTTTCCGGGCGGATTCGAGTTCGCGCTTCGCCTCTTCCATGCTTACCTGGGCTACAAGACGCTCAGCCCGGTTGATCATCCCTTGTTGCTCTAACTTCAAAGCCTGGTCGTAATGGATTTTCAGGGAGTTGTAAGTTTCCGTCTTGACCTCGACAACCCGCTGGCCGAGACGTAAGCCAAAATAACTTTCGATCAGCAAAGCCTGTTGGTTCGCGCTTACCTGTTCGCGGTTGACTTCGGCAACGGAGACAAGTTTCTTGCCAATCTTGCCAGCATAGATGCGCTTGCCGCCAGTAAAAATGGGCCAGGTCAAGTTTGCATCGATCGACGTGACATTTTGCGAGATGAGCGGCAACGTCAATGTGTTTTGTCCGATCTTATCGAGAAGTGATGAAATAAACTGGTCGTTGGGCAGGATGGAATGGACATATTCTTTCGCCGGATCGGTGAACTGGTTCAGGGATTGGCGTACCTCGATCGGGTTATGTGCCGGAGGCAGAAAAAGCAGCGGCGGAGACGGAATAAAAAGAAGGAACTCTATGCACAGAAAAATAGAAGAAACGCCGGAGCGGGAGAAAATGCTGATCCGGCTGAAAGAGCTCCGTCTGGAACGCGGTTACTCGATGACGCAGGCGGCGCGGAAGATTTTCAGTCACCCGGACACCTACAACCGGTATGAAAAAGGCATTCGTGAGATTCCGCTGGATTCGCTGATGCTGCTGGCGAAGACGTATGACTGCAGTCTCGACTATCTGGCAGGTGTTTCAGACCGGCCGAGAAAATATGGAAGGTGATGCAGATGGCAATTCCTCTTTATCTGACGACGATTGAACAGGATATTTTTGATACATTCCGGTATCTGCCGCATGCCGTTGCAGTCGGTGTCGGCTTTGTGACGGTTGCAGCAGCGTGGAAAAACCAGCAGATGATAAAGAAACAAAAACGGCTGGAGCATGCGCATTCGGTTCCTGGCACCCAGCTTCTGCTGTGGTTTCTGGTAGCAGTCTATTTTGCGATGATGCTTTCTATTACGCTGTTTTCCAGAGAACCGGGTTCGAGAACGGGCGTGGATGTGAAGCTGTTTGAAACCTGGGGAAACCAGCGGCTGCCGGACCGGTATTTTGTGGAAAATCCGCGTAATCCGTGCCTAAATAAAGAAACAAATAGTAAGCGGATTTTAGTTTTGACACATATTCTATCCGGATTCTGGTACTATCTCATTCGGTTATTTGGGCGATTGTGGCTTTTACTCTTTCTTGAGTTGTCACATTCCGTTCAAATTCATTGATTTGTACGGTTGCCCCCATCGGTACCCGTTCTTTGCGGTATTGCATACGGCTTGCTACGGTTTCCCTTGCAGAGAAATGAAATTCGTGGATACCCGTTTCACGGGCAATGCGTGCGATGTTGCTCTCATTTACTCCGCAACCGGCGAGTAAGGTAATGCGTCCTGCTGCTTGCAACTGGAGTTCTTTCAATAGAGGAATGCCCGCTTCGGCGGTGGGTTGCTGACCGGAAGTCAGGATACGGTCACATCCGAGACTGATAATATCTTCCAATGCCTTTTGCGGATTGCGGCAAACATCGAAAGCCCGGTGGAAAGTTACCGATATGTCTTGGGCAGCTTCCATAAACTGCTTCATTAGAGGAATATCCACTTCTCCATCTGCCGTCAGACAGCCTAAAACAATACCGTCTGCCCCTAAACGGCGGGCATTGTCTATGTCCTTTAGCATGATACGTTGCTCGATAGGGGAATACAGGAAATCACCGCTGCGGGGGCGGATAATAACGTGCAACCTGGTGTTTTGCAAGACTTCTCTCGCTATGACAATATCACCGTAGGAAGGGGTTGTTCCCCCTTCGGGTATTCCGGCGCACAATTCTACCCGATTGGCTCCGCCGGCTTGGGCGGCGATGCAACTCTCTACGGAGTTTGCGCAGACTTCAAATAAATACTCCTTCATGGCTTTGGTTTTTGCGTTATACCGGCAAAAATAAGAAAACTCCGCAAACTCCGGAACAATATAAAATAAAAAAAGGAGCGAAGGTACGATACCAACGCTCCTCTTATGGTTTTGATTCTCTTGTTTACTTAGCGTAGCTTACTGCACGCGTTTCGCGGATAACAGTAATCTTTACCTGTCCGGGATAGGTCATTTCATCCTGTATCTTCTTGGCTATTTCGCCGGAAAGGTTTTCCGTTGCCTTATCGTCAATCTTGTCTGCACCGACGATTACGCGCAACTCGCGTCCTGCCTGGATAGCATATGTCTTCGTTACGCCCGGATAGGACATAGCCAGTTGTTCGAGGTCGTTCAAGCGTTTGATGTAAGCCTCTACGATTTCGCGGCGTGCTCCCGGACGTGCTCCGGAGATGGCATCGCATACTTGTACGATGGGAGCCAGCAGGCTGGTCATCTCCACTTCGTCATGGTGAGCACCGATGGCATTGCAGATATCCGGTTTTTCCTTGAATTTCTCCGCCAGTTTCATACCGTAGAGTGCGTGCGGCAATTCCGGTTCTTCATCGGGCACTTTACCGATATCGTGCAGCAATCCGGCACGTTTTGCCTTCTTGGGATTCAAACCAAGTTCGGATGCCATCACAGCACAGAGATTGGCTGTTTCGCGGGCATGTTGCAACAGGTTCTGACCATAGGAAGAACGGTATTTCATCTTACCGATGATACGGATAAGTTCGGGATGCAGGCCATGGATACCCAGGTCTATGGTGGTGCGTTTACCGGTTTCGATGATTTCTTCTTCCACTTGCTTGCGTACTTTGGCTACTACTTCCTCGATACGTGCCGGGTGGATACGTCCGTCTGTTACCAGCTGGTGCAGCGCCAGACGGGCAATTTCGCGGCGAACAGGGTCGAAAGCTGATAATACGATGGCTTCCGGAGTGTCATCCACAACGATTTCCACACCGGTAGCTGCTTCCAGCGCACGGATATTGCGTCCTTCACGGCCGATGATACGTCCTTTGATTTCGTCCGATTCGATGTGGAATACAGTAACGGAATTTTCAATGGCGGTTTCTGTTGCCACACGCTGGATAGACTGTATGACGATACGTTTGGCTTCTTTACTTGCTGTCAGTTTGGCATCATCCATAATATCATTGATATAGGATTGCGCCTGTGTCTTGGCTTCTTCCTTCAAGGATTCTACCATACGCTCTTTGGCCTCTTCGGCAGAAAGTCCTGAGATGGCTTCCAGTTTCTCGATTTCCTGGCGTTGCATGTGCTCCAGTTCCTCTTTCTTCTTGTCAACGATGGCCAATTGGGCTTCCAGGTTCTCTTTTACCGCTTCTGCTTCCAGTTTTTTGCGTTGGATTTCCTCCTGGCGTTGGTTCAGCACCAGTTCGCGTTGTTTCAACTTGTTTTCCGCTTGCTGTATCTTTTGGTTACGGAGCGATACTTCTTTCTCCAAATCGGCTTTCTTGTTCAGGAATTTTTCCTTTACTTCAAGCAACTTGTTCTTTTTAATCACTTCTGCTTCGGTCTCGGCTTCTTTGAGGATGCTGTCGTATTTGGACTTCAATCCATGCTTGAAGAACATGTACGAAGCAAATCCGCCAACGATGAAACAGGCAATGGATACTCCGCCCTGGAGGAGGCCTGCGCCCACATGGAGGAAACCCGCGTGAAGGTCACGGCCCTGCGGGACCGGCTGATTGAGGGCCTGTCCAAGATTCCCCACAGCGCCGTCAACGGCGACCTGGAGCACCGTCTGCCCGGCAACGTGAGCTTCTGCTTCGAGGGCATCGAGGGCGAGTCCCTGCTTCTGCTGCTGGACGCCGCTGGCATCTGCGCCTCCTCCGGCTCCGCCTGCACCTCCGGCTCCCTGGACCCCAGCCATGTGCTGCTGGCCATCGGCCGGCCCCACGAGGTGGCCCACGGCTCCCTGCGGCTGAGCCTGTGCGAGTGGAACACCCAGAAGGAGGTGGACCACATCCTGCGGGAGGTCCCCCGGGTGGTAGAGTACCTGCGGTCCATGTCCCCGGTGTGGAAGGACCTGGAATCCGGTAAGAAAGCATTCATGCTGTGACAACGAAAGGAGCGTTTTGAATATGGCACTGTACAGCGATATCGTGATGGATCATTTCATGCACCCCCGCAACGTGGGTGAGATCGAGAACCCCGACGGCGTGGGCCAGGTGGGCAACGCCAAGTGCGGCGACATTATGAAGATGTACCTGAAAATCCGGGACAACGTCATCCAGGACGTGAAGTTCGAGACCTTCGGCTGCGGCAGCGCCATCGCCTCGTCCTCCATGGCCACCGAGATGATCAAGGGCAAGACCATCGACCAGGCCCTGGCCGTCACCAACCGCCAGGTGGTGGATGCCCTGGGCGGTCTGCCCGCCCACAAGCTCCACTGCTCCGTGCTGGCGGAGGAGTCCATCAAGTCCGCCATCAAGGACTACTATGACCGCCACGGCATCGCGTATGACCACAGCAAGTTCCCGGAGGACTGCGGCTCCTGCGAAAGCTGCCGGATGGTGTGATATGGTCATTTCCAGCAAGGGCCGCTATGCCCTGCGGGTGATGGTGGACCTGGCGGAGCACGGCGGCGACGGCTACGTCTCCATGCGGGACGTGGCCCGGCGTCAGGAGATCTCCGACAAATACGCCGGCCAGATCATGACCCTGCTGAGCCGGGCGGGACTGGTGGACGGCGTCACCGGCAAGGGCGGCGGCTATCGCCTGACCCGCCAGCCGCAGGAGTACCCCCTGGGGGAGATTCTCCGCCTGACGGAGGGGTCCCTGGCCCCGGTGGCCTGTATGGAGGAGGGGGCCCACCCCTGCGGCCGGGCCTCAAAATGCCGGACGCTGCCGGTGTGGAACCGCCTGGGCCAGCTCATCGGCGACTATCTGGACAGCGTGACCCTGCGGGACCTTCTGAAAACCGACGAATAACCCCCGCGCCGGACCTTTGGCTTGCCAAAGGTCCGGCGCGTATGCTATACTGGATAAAAATCCCGCCGCAACCTGAGGTTTCCTGCTGTTTTCCGGGGAAATGCCCCGGCGCAACCTGAGGTTGGTGGATTTTATCTCCGGCGGGGCGTACAATGGGACCATACAGACGGGGCATCCCCCGAAAAAAGGAGGCACGCGCCATGAGCGACAGCTTTTTCTCCGGCGACGGATTCATTTCCATCTTCTTCCTGCTTTTTATCGTGGCCTTTGTGGCGATCCTGGGCATGATCCTGGTGACGTTCGTCCGGGAGCTGTCCCAGCGGAACAGGAACAACCACTCCCCCCGGCTGACGGTGGAGGCCACAGTGGTGGCCAAGCGCCAGAGCTTCTCCTCCCACCGCAGCGGCGGTGAGCTGCACACCACCACCTCCACCCGGTATTTCGCCACCTTCCAGGTGGAAAGCGGCGACCGCATGGAGCTGCAGATGAGCGGCCAGGACTACGGTATGCTGGTGGAGGGGGACCGGGGCCGCCTGACCTTCCAGGGGACCCGGTATCTGGACTTTCAGCGGATGTGATATAAAGGAGGATACGCCATGGCAACGATACACTGCAAGGCCTGCGGAAAGAGCTATAACTACGAGAAAAACGGCTGCTGCCCGGAGTGCGGGGCCTATAACCGCCCGCCCCGGCGGGAGCAGGTGTATGCCGACGGCACCGTCCACCATCTGGACGGCTCCTCCCGCCGCCCGGTGCCCAATGGGGACAAGGTCTGCTACGAGCGGAAGGAAAACCACCAGAAGAAGGTCTGCTTTGAGGACCAGGCCCGCCAGGTCCGGGAAAAGCTGAATAACCTCAGCGGCCCGGCCCGTCAGGTGAGCCTGGTGGGAGTGCTGGTGGCGGGGCTGATCATCCTGTCCCTGGTCAGCTCCATTGTCTCCAGCTGTCAGGCCCGCCACACGGATTATTCCGTCGACCCGGTCACCCCCGCCACCCAGGAACCGGCGGTGGCCCAGGAATGGCTGGACTGGGATACCTGGCAGGGAGGCCGGGTGGGCCTGTTGGGCGCGTCCTATGAGGACGGCGTCCTCCAGGTGGAGCTGGAGATCCACCGGGACCCCGGGGACGTGCTGCTGGACGACCTCCAGCTTTACTGCGTGGACGAGGATGGCCAGGAGCTGACCCTGCCGCCCTTCAAGGGCAGCTGCCGGGAACGGTACTGGACCCTGCATTTTGACCTGTCCGCCGACTGGTACGACAACCTTCAGTATGTGGAGCTGCGGCTGCTGAATCCGGACGGGACCCAGGATGGATTTCTCCTTCTGCTATACCAGGACACGAACGTTTTGACAGGCTGAAGGGGCTGACCCGGCCCGCTGACCGGGAGATCGGAAGAGCACACGTCTGAACTCCAGTCACATTCCTTTATCTCGTATGCCGTCTTCTGCTTGAAAAA
>ENA-UPWR01000338-UPWR01000338.1-human-gut-metagenome-genome-assembly--contig:-NODE-338-length-10484-cov-38.578841_pt1 | contig 10484 bp, 9 predicted proteins | sample MGYA00250053_ERZ773382 | MGnify/ENA primary metagenome ERZ773382 (study PRJEB29103, sample SAMN06112029) | human gut metagenome | biome: human gut; feature: ankylosing spondylitis patient; material...
CTCTTCCGATCTTATCTGATAGCTATTTCCGGTGAGAAAGTGCCTTTTCTCAATGAAGCCGCTTATCGCTATTTCCTCTCCATGGTCGGCAAGAACCTAAGTTCGAATGCAATGGGAGTTAAGGCGCAGTCAGCTATCATTCTGCAAAAGGCGGGTCGCACGGCTGAGGCTAACGAATTTATCGCTTCCATTAAAGAGCATCTGGTGCAAACTGATGAACGGGGTGCATACTTTGCTTTCTATGAAAGACCTTTCCTTTGGGGAGCACAACCTATTTCCGTTCATGTGGAGGTAATGGAAGCCCTGAGGATGGCAGGAGGCAATGATGCATTGGTGGAAGAAATGAAACTCTGGTTACTGAAGCAGAAACAAACTACAAGCTGGAACTCACCTGTTGCAACGGCAGACGCTATTTATGCATTGCTTTGCCAGGGGAGTGACTTGTTGGCATCACGTGGTGATGTACGCATTGTTCTTGGTAATAAAGTGCTGGAAACATTCTCACCTGCCAAGACCACAGTTTCGAACACCTGCGGAGCCTGGCCTGTCCATGAGGTCAGGCGCCATTCTCCGACGAGTTGCTTGGCCAACGGCGTGTTGTTATCTTTCTTGTCGTCGTCGCACCCTGCGAACAGGCTCATGCCGAGTATGGCAAAGAGAATATAGATAGTCTTTCTCATGATCTTTTTGCTGTTATCGTAATTCGTATTATAACCAACCTCCGTTCCCGGCCTGTACGCCGCGGGCGATGATGGCGAACTCCTTGGTGATCGTCATGCCGCCCATCACGGTACCTGTACCGACCTTGTCGCCGCCGCCGATTGCCGTAACCGTAATCTTCGCTACGCCGGACTTGGTGCACTTGATCTTCAGTTTGCCGTAGGCCATTGTGGGCAAGGTTTCGATCCCCAATTTGGCCATGTCGGCTGCGGACATCGAAACACCGGTGTAGGTGAGGTTCGTTGCGCTGCCACCGAAGAACTGCGTCAGGGGAACGAGTTCTTCAGCCCCTACGCCGACCTTGAGGCACGGCGTGCCTTCGATCTGCATCAGCAGTTGATAAGCGTCTACTGCGCCTGTACCCAGCTGCTTGCGGTAGTTTTCGAGGTACATCGTGCCGTTCGACTCCTTTGTGCCGTCGAGATACCGTTCCATGTCGTTCACCGAGGTGAGGAGCATGCTGATAAACTCGTTGCGGGTGTAGTGCTTGCCTTGTTTCAGCGCATAGGAGAGTCCGAGTGCTGCCACGCCCGACATGTGCGGGCAGGCCATCGAGGTTCCCTGCATGTATCCGTAGTCCGAACCCTCGTTCATTTCCGAAGGCATCGTCGAAAGTACCGTAGCGGTCGAATTGCTTGCAATGTAAGCGTCGCCGCCCGGCGCCGAGATGTTACAGCCGGGGCCGTAGTTGGTGTAGCTTGCAGGCAGGAAGTCGGGCGAGAACGAGGTTACCGAAATATAATCGCGGAACGCCCCGGGGTACCCGGCACGGTCGAGTGCGTCGTTGCCGGCCGAGAAGATGACCAGACCGCCGTCGATCGCGTCGCAGTTCGACGTGGCGATGAAATAGGCGAGTGCGTCGTGCTCCGCTTTGGCATTTTTGGCGTACTGGTCGTCGGAGGTGTAGCCACCGCCCTTGATACCCATCGAGCACTGGATGATCGAAGCACCGTTGTCGGCCGCGTATTTGAATGCCCTTGCCATGACGGCCGTCGTGCCCGAACCTGCTGCGGTGCCGGACAGGGCCTGGCACGACATGATCCGTACACCGTCGTTGTTGCCCGAGCCGCCCGCTACTCCGCAGACACCGATGCCGTTGTTGTTGACCGCCGCTACCGTGCCTGCGGTATGCGTCCCGTGACCGGAGTCGCCGTCGCCCTTTGCGTCGACCACATCCCAGGAGATGGGGCCGTTCGTAACGAAATTGTACCCGTAATAATCATCCACGTAACCGTTGCCGTCGTCATCGACGCCCGTGGTTCCGGTCATCTCCCTGGTGTTGACCCACATGTTCGCAGCCAGGTCGGGGTGCGTATATTTCACGCCTTCGTCGACTACGGCTACGATGATCTTGGGATCTCCGGCCGTGAGTTTCCATGCCTCTTCCACGTTGATGTCCGCACCTTCGCGCGCGGTCTGTGCCACGGCCTTGTCGCCTTTGTTGATATAGTGCCACTGGCGCTTCAATTCCGGGTCGTTGAACGGCCATACGATCGAACGTGTGCCTGCCGACATGGCGGGCGCATCCGAACGGAGCGGGGTGGCCTTGCCGTCCCACATTTTTTCGAGCTTCGTGTTGAACTGGATGTTCGCCACTTCGGCTACGGCCGACAGTTTCTGTGCGGCGAGATCCAGGTCGACTTCGGTGTCGAACTGCAATTCGTACCACCTGTGCAGGCCGGCTGCGCGCGTGCGCTCCTCGTTGCGTGTGTCTACCGGGAACAGGCGGTTCAGGGAGCTGACGTTCAGCTCCGAAAGTATTTCATCTACGGAGACGATACCCGCGCGGGTAGCGACCGACCGTGTCTTGGCGGCGGCTTCGGCGGCCTGTTCGAGGCTGCCGATGGCTGCGTCGTCGAAATAAACGAGCAGGCTGCCCGCTTCGGCGTCGATCGAGGTGTTGACGATCTTATGCGATGTGGCGGGTATCTGCGAACCGCCGTCGGTTGCGTCGGTCATAGGGTCTGACGTACAACTCGCAAGCAGAAGCGCCGTAATGAGTAGTAATTTTTTATCAATCATAATCCGAGTTATTTTTTGAGGGTCTCACTGGCAAATATCTGTATTATGAGTACCATTGTACTGGTATTGATTTCTGCGACAGCATCCTTGTATATCGGGCAGGAAAATATAATGAATACACGTTTTAAGACTGAATTTTCCGCAACATCTGATGAAACAACTCCGGAAAATATACAAGCGATGGAGCGGATCGTGCAGGAAGAGACGCAAAGCCGGGGGCTGGAGATTATTCATGAACAAAAATACCGGTATGTGCCGCTGAGCGCCATGAAATATGACAATCAGCTCAAGTTTGATACGGATTCAGGAAGTGGATATGATGCAGATGCGATGCGCAGCTTGTATGTGATTCCATTGGCAGATTATAATGCACTGGAAGGAACCGATATTTCACTTGCTCCGGATGAAGTGCTGACCTATTTCCCGGATGAAGAGTTTGACAGCGGAGAAATCGTGTTCGGCGGCCCTCCGCAAACAGCTTTGCCGCAGCGGCAAACTGTTCTTCCGTCTTGACGAGGCGGACATTCTCGCCCCGCTTCCACTTGGGCAGCTCGGTGATGGGGTGGCTCTCGCACCACTGCTCATACAGCTCCGGGCGGCGCAGACGGGTGCGCTCCCGGCTCTTTTCGCCCCGCCATGCGTCGATCTTCTGGTGGTCGCCGCCCAGCAGAACGTCGGGCACGGCGCGGCCCTCCCAGACCTCGGGGCGGGTGTACTGGGGGTATTCCAGCAGGCCGTCCCAGTAGCTCTCTTCCTCGTAGCCCTTCTGCTCCGCCAGAACGCCGGGCTTGAGGCGGAGGACGCTGTCGGCCACCACGAGGCTGGCCAGCTCGCCGCCGGTGAGGATATAGTCGCCGATCGAAATTTCTTCGTCCGCAAACGCTTCAATGACGCGCTCGTCGATGCCCTCATAGTGGCCGCAGACCAGCGTCAGGTTATCGTACTGAGCCAGCCTGCGGGCGTGCTCTTCGGTGTAGCGCTGACCGCCCGCCGTCAAGAACACGATATGCGGGGCCGGGCGTCCCTGTTCCGCTGCCTCTTTCTGGACGGCGCGCAGGCAGTCGGCGATGGGCTGGGCATAGAGCACCATGCCGCAGCCGCCGCCATAGGGGTAGTCGTCGGTCTGCTTCTGCTTGTTGAGGGTGTAATCCCGGATCTGATGGCAGTGGGTCTCGATGCAGCCGCGCCTGGCTGCGCGGCCGATGATGCTGGCGTCCAGCACCTGCTGGCACATCTCAGGGAAAAGGGTCACGATGTCCACACGCATTCCCATCGCTCACTCCTCCTCCCGCTCACTGTCGAAATCGTCGTCCAGCAGGCCCGGGATGGGGGTGACGAGGATATAGCCTTCCGGCGGGTTGCGCTCTTTGAGAAAAGCGTCCACGCCGGGGAACATATATTCCCTGCCGCTGGGGGACTTGACCGTATAGATGTCCTGTGCGCCGGGGTGGTCCACGCTGGTGACGACGCCGTACACCTTGCCGGTGTCGGCGTCCCGCACCTCGCAGCCGATGAGGTCGGCCACATACCACCGGCCCTCGGGCAGGGTGGCGTCGCTGCGGTCGAAGTAGAGCACCTGACCCCGCAGGGCGCGGGCGGCGTCCATATCGTTCACGCCCTCCAGCTGGAGCAGCGCCATCTGCCCCTGCGGGCGGATGGAGGTGATGTTATAGCACCTGCCGCCCTTTGCCGAGGCGTAGAGACGGCCCGTCTTTTTGAGGAAATCCACGCCGTCGCACCACAGCTCCAGCTTCATTTCGCCGCGCACACCGTGGGTGGTGACGACCTTGCCTGCTTCCAGATATTGCTGCATATTCTCGCTCCTGTTCAACCTCTCAGTCTCGCTTCGCTCGACAGCTCCCCTACCGAGGGGAGCCTCTGGCGAAGAGGGAAAGCTTTCCGGTATGCCAAGGCCTCCCCTCGATAGGGGAGGTGGCACGCCGCAGGCGTGACGGAGAGGTTATTCCTAATCAAAAAGGCCCTTTGCCATTACAGCAAAGGGCCTGTAGGGTGCTTAGTCGATCTCAACAAGGACCTTTTCATCGACCCGCACAGCAGCCGCGCGCATCACCACACGAATGGCTTTTGCGATCCGGCCCTGCTTGCCGATGACACGGCCCATATCTCCCTCTGCCACGCTCAGGTGGTAGACGATGGTGCCGTCCTCACGGGGGGCGTCCACCGTGACCTTGACGGCGTCCTTATCCTCCACGAGGCCGCGGGCAACTGCCAGCAACAGCTCCTGCATGAGTCAGCCCTCCACCTTACAGAATGTTGGACTTCTTCAGCAGCACGCGAACGGTGTCGGTGGGCTGAGCGCCGTTGGCGATCCAGGCCTTAGCCTTCTCGCCGTCGATGTTCACGACAGAGGGCTCCTGGTTGGGGTCGTAAGTGCCGATCTCCTCGATGAAACGGCCATCGCGGGGGAAGCGGCTGTCAGCAACAACAACACGATAGAAGGGAGCCTTCTTGGCGCCGACGCGGCGCAGACGAATCTTAACTGCCATGGTAATATCCTCCAAAAATTTCTTGTTCCCCGGTTTGCGGGGATTAAATCTATCTGTACAACCCCACAGCGGGGTGTATACCGGAATTATTTCATGCCTCTGAAGGCGCCCGGGCTGCCCATCAGGCCGCCCAGCTTGCGGGCAAAGCCCTTGGGGCTCTTCTTGAGCTGCTTCATCATCTTCTGCATCATCTCAAACTGCTTGAGCAGCTTGTTGACATCAGACACCTGAGTGCCGCTGCCCGCAGCGATGCGGCGCTTGCGCTTGGGGTTGATGATGGAGGGGTCTTCTCGCTCGGCCCTGGTCATCGAGTAGATCATGGCCTCGATGCGGTCGAAGGCCTTCTCGTCGATCTGGCTGGCGTCGATGCCGGACATGCCGGGCATCATGCTCAGCATGGCACCCGCGCCGCCCATCTTGCGGATCTGGGCGAACTGGGCCAGCATATCGTTCATATCGAACTTGTTTTCCATCATCCGCTTGGCGGTCTCTTCGGCCAGCTTCTCGTCGGCGGCATCCTGTGCGCGCTCGATGAGGCTCAGCACATCGCCCATGCCGAGGATCCGGCCTGCCATGCGGGAGGGATGGAAGACTTCGAGGTCATCCAGCTTTTCGCCGGTACCCTGGAACTTGATGGGCTTGCCGGTGACAGACAGCACCGAGAGGGCTGCGCCGCCGCGGGTATCGCCGTCGGTCTTGGTGAGGATGATGCCGTCGATGCCGACCGTTTCGTTGAAGGTCTTGGCGACGTTCACGGCGTCCTGACCGGCCATGGCGTCCACGACCAGCAGAGTCTCGTCCACGGGGACAGCCTCTTTGATCTGGACCAGCTCCTGCATCAGCACTTCGTCGATCTGCAGGCGGCCTGCGGTATCGAGGATGATGATGTCGTTGCCGTAGTCCTTGGCGTGGACCAGTGCCTTTTTGGCGATGGCAGGCGGCTTTTCGCCGGGCAGGGTGAAGACCGGCGCACCGGCCTGTTTGCCCACCACCTGCAGCTGGTCGATAGCGGCCGGACGGTAGATGTCGCAGGCCACCAGCATCGGGCGGCGGCCCTGCTTGATGTAGTATTTTGCAAGCTTTGCTGCGTGGGTCGTCTTACCGTTGCCCTGCAGGCCGCAGAGCATGATGATGGTCTGACCCTTGTTCTTGATGACCAGACGAGGGGCTTCCTCGCCGCCCATCAGGGCGACCAGCTCCTCGTTGACGATCTTGACGACCTGCTGGGCAGGGGTCAGGCTCTCCATGACCTCCTGCCCCATGGCGCGCTCGGAGACCTTTGCGCAGAAGTCCTTCGCCACCTTGTAGTTGACGTCGGCTTCCAGCAGGGCCATCCGGACCTCGCGCATGGCGGCTTTGATGTCCGCCTCGCTCAGTTTGCCGTGGCCGCGCAGCTTTTTGAACACACCGGCAAGGCGGTCGGTCAAAGATTCAAATGCCATTGTTCGGTGCTCCTCTCAAATCCGTTTTCAGCTCTCATTCACCTCGTCGATGGAGCGGATGAGCCCCAGCATCTTGTTCAGAGCGGCGGCATACTCGGTGGTGGTCAGCCGGGCGTTCGGGCCGGTGCATTCAAACCGGGCGTCGATGACCAGCTGCTCCAGCTCTTCCAGCGTCTGCTGCACCCGGCGGTACCGGGCCGCGAAGCCGACCTTTTCTTCCAGCTCCTTGAGGGCCGTTTCGCCATGCTTGATGGCGTCCCGCGCGCCCTGCCGGGTGATGCCGAAGTTTTCTCCGATCTCGCTGAGGGAGAGGTCATCGTTGTAATACTGGCGCAGCATCTCGCGCTGTTTGGGCGTGAGCACTTCGCCGTAAAAATCGAGCAGATAGCCCATTTCAAAGTCTTTTGCCATGTTCTGTCCTGCTCTGACCTCCGCTGTTTGTAAAGGTTTTTTGCTTTACATACGGAGTATAGCAGACGGGGTGTTTCTTGTCAAGGACTTTTTGCGTCATTTTGCCAAATTTTCTCCCGATTTTTCTCTTTTCTGCCCAAGCCCCGCTTGACGCTTCCTCTCCTTTGCGTTAAAGTTATAGGCGTAAGCTTTCCCCCGGACGCGAAAGGAGACCGCCCGTGCCTATCTACCCCAACATCTACCAGACCCTGCTGCCCGGCCCCATCGTCGAGCTGCGGGGCTATCTTGCGGCCTGCGGGCTGCGGGGGCGGCTGTACGCCTATCTGAACTACAACGGCCCCACCGGCACGGCGCGGGACGAGCTGGCTGAGGGGATGCTGGCGCTGGCCCTTGAGCGCGGGGCGCTGACCCCCGGCCAGACCATCGTGGAGGCCGTGTCAGGGCCTTTTGCCACAGCGCTGACGCTGGCGGGACTGACGGCGGGCCACCCGGTGACGCTGGTCATGCCGGAGGACGCCCCCGCCATGCGGCAGGAGAGCCTGCTCCGCCTCGGAGCACAGATCATCCACACCCCGGCCCAGGCGGGCCTTGCAGGCGCACGGGCGCTGGCAAAAGCCACCGCCGCCGAGAAGGGCTGGTACTATATGGACTGGCTCAACAACGACGACAACCCCACCTATCACCGTCGGGTGACGGGGCCTGCACTGGTGCGCTCCATCGCGCGGGAGGGTTCCAGCATCGTGGACAGCATCGTCATCGGCGTGGGCAGCGGCGGCACCATCACCGGCGTGGGCGAAACGGTCAAGGCGTGGACGAATGACGTCCGCATCGTGGCCGTGGAGCCTTACGAGAGTCAGGCCCTGAGCAGCGGCCTCACCGGCTCCCACGGCATCCCGGACATCGGCTTTGGCCTCGTTCCCGGCAACTACAACTCCTATGTAGTGGACAACATCGCTGCCGTCGCCACCGCCGATGCCGTCCGGGCGGCGCAGCGGGTCCTGCGCACCGATGCCATCCCGGCCTCCCCCAGCGCAGGTGCCGCCCTTCACGCAGCGGCCCGGCTTATCGCAAACGGCAAAAGCCGCTCGGCACTGGCCGTGTTCAGCGCACGCCAGAACATACTATAAAAAGAAAAAGAGAAGAGATCCATGACAAAAGACATGACGACCGGAGCCATCACGCCCCTTCTGGTCAAATTCACCATCCCGCTGGTGCTGGGCAACCTGTTCCAGCTCACTTATAACGCCGCCGACAGCATCATCGTGGGCAAATTTGTCGGCGAAGACGCCCTTGCCGCCGTCGGCACCTCCAACCCGCTGATGACGCTGGCCATCCTCTTCATCAACGGTCTCTGCCTCGGTGCCGGCATCCTCGTCAGCACGGCCTATGGTGCCGGAGACACCCAGCGCGTGGAGCGTCAGGTCTCCACCACCGCCATCGCAGGCACGGTGTTCTCGCTGGTCTTTTCGGCCCTCTGCGTCCTGCTGGCGACGCCGCTGCTCCGGCTGATGCAGGTTCCGGAAGAGATCCTGCCCATCGCGGTGCAGTACCTCCGCATCGTCTTTGCGGGCCTCATCTTCACCTTCTTTTATAACTTCCTCGCCGCCACCATGCGGGCGCTGGGCGACAGCAAGAGCGCCCTATATTTTCTGATGATAAGCTCGGTGCTGAACATCGGCGGCGACCTCTTCTTTGTTGAGGTGCTGGGCTGGGGCAGCGAAGGCTGCGCTCTCTCCACCGTCCTCAGCGAGGCGCTCTGCTGTGTGCTCTGCGTCGTCTACATCCAGTTCAAAGTTCCCGTCCTTCAGCTGGGGCGGCGCTGGTTCGTCTTTGACAGCTCTCTGCTGCGCAGCACCGTCCAGTACGGCTGGACCAGTGCCATGCAGCAGGCCACCGTCCAGCTGGGCAAGATCGCCGTGCAGGCCATCGTCAATACTCTGGGCATCAACGCAATGGCCGCTTTCACCGCCGCCAGCCGGGTGGACGACTTCACCTATATGCCCCAGCAGAACATCGCCCACGCTATGACCACCCTGATGGCCCAGAACCACGGTGCCGGCAAAAAGGAGCGGGTGCGTCAGGGCTTTTTCTGCGGCCTGCGCATCGAGCTCATCTACGGTTTCTGCCTGATGGCCGTCTGCCTGCTCTTCGCCCGCCCCATCATCTCCCTCTTCGTGGATGACCCCGCCGTCATCGACCTGGGCGTCAAGTTCCTGCGGTGCGCCTCCCTCTTCTACCTGATGCCCGGCGTGACCAACGGCATTCAGGGCGGCTTCCGCGGCCTCGGCGATTTGAAGATCACCCTGAACAGCAGTATGCTCAACATGGGCTTCCGCGTGGCCGCCGCCGCTGTGCTGGTGCTGGTGCTCAAGGTCGATCTGCAGCTCATGCCTGTGAGCTACGGCATCGGCTGGCTGTCCATGCTCATCTATGAGCTGCCCCTGCTCATCCGCTACATGAAAGAAGACAAGCTTTAACTCCGACAAAAAAGAGCAGAGCGTGCAGCCATAGGACCGCACGCCCTGCTCTTTTTCGCTTTCAGGCTGTTTACAAAAAGTTACTTATTCTTGTACATTTCCTCGTAGTATTTCTGATAGTTGCCGCTGGTGATGTGCTCCATCCACTCCTCGTGGTCGAGGTACCAGTCGATGGTCAGGACGATGCCCTTCTCGAAGGGAGTCTCGGGATACCAGCCAAGGTCGTTCTTGATCTTGGTGGGGTCGATGCCATAGCGGCGGTCATGGCCCAGACGGTCAGCAACGTGCTTGATGAGGTCCTCGCTGATGCCGTCGTCCTTCAGGCGGTCGTGCAGCTGCTCGATGATGGTCTTGACGATGAAGATGTTGGGGCGCTCGTTGTGGCCGCCGACATTGTAGACCTCGCCCACCTTGCCGCCGTTGCAGACCATATCAATGGCCTTGCAGTGGTCCTCAACGTACAGCCAGTCGCGGATCTGCATACCGTCACCGTAGACGGGCAGCTGCTTGTGGTGCTTGACGTTGTTGATCATCAGCGGGATGAGCTTCTCGGGGAACTGGTAGGGGCCGTAGTTGTTGGAGCAGCGGGTGATGTTGATGGGCATACCGTAGGTGTCGTGGAATGCCATGACGAACATATCAGCGCTGGCCTTGGAGGAAGAATAGGGGCTGTGGGGGCAGAGCGGGGTGGTCTCCATGAAGAAGCCCTCAGCGCCCAGAGCGCCGTAGACCTCATCGGTGGACACCTGCAGGTACTTCCTGCCCTCTTTCCAGGTCTTGGCGTCGGCGTCGTACCATGCTTCCTTGGCGCGCTGCAGCAGGTTGACGGTAGATCGGAAGAGCGTCGTGTAGGGAAAGAGTGTAGATCTCGGTGGTCGCCGTATCATTAAAAAAAAAAAAAAAAA
>ENA-UPWR01000344-UPWR01000344.1-human-gut-metagenome-genome-assembly--contig:-NODE-344-length-10433-cov-25.094438_pt1 | contig 10433 bp, 5 predicted proteins | sample MGYA00250053_ERZ773382 | MGnify/ENA primary metagenome ERZ773382 (study PRJEB29103, sample SAMN06112029) | human gut metagenome | biome: human gut; feature: ankylosing spondylitis patient; material...
AGCAGAACGCCCAGTGTGGTTTTGCCGCAGGCGGTGGGGCCTGCGACGCAGACGATCTTCGGTGTCACACGCCGTCTCCTTTCTAATGTGTCAAACGCAGGGTCAAATGTTCTCAGCGGTGATAGAGCCGCTTGGTCTCATATTTTGGCTCACAGCTCACCCGGACGCCCAGACGCTTGAAGATCTTCAGATCCTCCTCGCTGATGATGACAGAGAAGTGGGCCTCACTGTCCCGGAGACCGGGCAGCTGCCGCTTGGCAAGGTCCGCCAGCGGGTTGGTCAGGGCGGAGATCGCCAGGGTCATCAGCACCTCATCGGTGTGGAGCCGGGGGTTGCGGTGATCCAAATAGGTGGTTTTCAGATGGCAGACAGGCTCTAAGACCTGCTTGGAGATCAGCTCAAACTGATCGTCGATATTTCCCAGCGCCTTCAGGGCATTCAGCAGCAGCGCCGCCGCGGCCCCCAGAGTACCGGAGGTCTTGCCGGTGATGACCCGGCCGTCCGGCAGCACCATAGCGCCGGCGGGAGCGCCGGTGGCTTCCGCCTTGTCCAGCGCCGCTGCCACGGCGGGGCAGATCTCCGGCGTCACGCCGGCCTGCTGCATTACCAGCTCCAGCTTGCGGACAGTCTCCTCCGCCCGCCACCATCGCCGACAACGTGGGCGACAACGTGGGCGACGTGGCCGGCATGGGCGCTGACCTGTATGAGTCCTACGTGGGCTCCATTCTGGCCACCTTCGCCTTGGGCGCCTCCGCCTATGCCGCCGACGGCCTGACCTGGAACGCCATGCTTCTGCCCCTCATCATCGCCGTGGTGGGCGTGGTGTGCTCCGTCATCGGCACCTTCCTGATCCGCACCAAGGAGAACGCCACTCAGAAGTCCCTGCTGGCTACTCTGCGCAAAGGCACCTACACCGCCGCCGTGCTGGCCGCCGTCATCGCCGCCCCCGTCACCTATTACATCATGGGCTCCTGGGGCCCTTACATCGCCATTCTGGCGGGTCTGGTGGCCGGCTGCGCCATCGGCTATTTTACCGAGTACTACACCTCCGACACCTATAAGCCCACCCAGGGCCTGGCCGACTCCACCGAGACCGGCGCCGCCACCACCATCATCGGCGGCATCTCCCTGGGCATGAAGTCCACCGCCGCCCCCATCGTCATCATCGGCGTGGCCATCATCGTCTCCTTCCTGGCCGCCGGCGGTTCCCTGACCACCAATGCGGCCAACTATGGCGAGCTTTTCTCCAAGGGCCTGTATGGCATCGGCATCGCCGCGGTGGGCATGCTGTCTACCCTGGGCATCACCCTGGCCACCGACGCCTACGGCCCCGTGGCCGACAACGCCGGCGGCATCGCCGAGATGAGCGGCCTGGGCGAGGAGGTGCGCAATCGCACCGACGCCCTGGACTCCCTGGGCAACACCACCGCCGCCACCGGCAAGGGCTTCGCCATCGGCTCCGCCGCCCTCACCGCCCTGGCCCTGCTGGTCAGCTATGTGGACGTGGTGAAGGTCAAGGTGGACACGCTGGATCTCTCCATCACCAACCCCGCCGTTCTGGTGGGCCTGTTCGTGGGCGCCATGCTCACCTTCCTCTTCGCCGCCCTGACCATGAGCGGCGTGCAGCGGGCCGCCCAGTCCATCGTGGTGGAGGTGCGCCGCCAGTTTAAGGAGATCGCCGGCATCATGGAGGGCAAAGCCGACCCCGACTACGCCTCCTGTGTGGATCTCTGCACCAAGGGCGCTCTGCATGAGATGGTGGTCCCCTCCCTGCTGGCCATTGTAGTGCCCGTGGTCACCGGCCTGATCCTGGGCGCAGAGGCCGTGGTGGGCCTGCTGGGCGGCGTCACCGTCACCGGCTTCGTGGTGGCCGTGTTCATGTCCAACGCCGGCGGCGCCTGGGACAACGCCAAGAAGTACATCGAGAGCGGCACCCATGGCGGCAAGGGCTCCGACTGCCACAAGGCCGCCGTCATCGGCGACACTGTGGGCGGATGGAGTCATTCCGGCGCAGGAAGCATGTCCTTCAGTACGGAAAAGACCGTTTCCGGAAAAGGCAGCATCAAACTGCAATTTCCTACATTCACCGGAAAAAGAGCGACCGGCTCTCCTTCCGACCCCGACTATGCCACCTATGGAAACAGCGGTGTCACTTATCATCTGGACGGTGCCAACCTGGAAAAGTACAACCGCATTGCATTCTCCATCTACCCCGACTGCGACGGGGCACGTATCGTCAACATGAACCTCACATTCCATAATGCAGATACTCCTGCCAAGAAAGGGTACAATCCACCTTCGGGTTCGCATCTTATCAACCTTGTCAACAAGAAGTGGAACCAATGCTTCCTCGAAATAGACGAGTATCAGCGCGACAAAGTAATGTCCATAAGCTTCAGCACAGCCCTCAAAGGCAAGGACCGGACAACGGGAGATTCAGCAACCTACTACTTAGACAACCTCCAGTTGCAAACAGTGAAAGCCCCCGAGAAAGTCAGCGGATGGATACCTGCCGATGGAAAAATCTCCTATTCGACAACCGGCTATGCCATCAATCACCCTAAAACCGCCCTTATCAACACAAACGTCACCATAGATGCCGGTAAACGCTTCCAACTGCTTACCACGGACGGAAAAGTGGCTTACGAAGGAGACATCCGGGAAGAGACAACCACCCTCGGACGATTCGGTCTCATCGACTTCACCTCCTTCGACCTTCCCGGAGAGTATCGGCTGAAAGCCGGCAATTCATTGACCCCTGCCTTTCGGATTGGAGAACGGCTTTGGGAAGATTCACAATGGAAAGTGCTGAATTTCATCTTTTGCCAACGCTGCGGGCATCCAGTTCCCGGCAAGCATGCCTCCTGCCACGCAGACCTGATGTCCCGGCATGACGGACGCAGTATCTCCTACTCCGGTGGATGGCACGATGCGGGCGACTTGTCCCAGCAGACCCTGCAGACGGGAGATGTGGCTTTTGCCCTGCTCGAAGCCTATAATAAACAAAGAAACACCAACCCCACCCTCGCCGCCCGCCTGCGCGAAGAAGCGGAATGGGGAGTGGAGTTTATGCTAAAGAACCGCTATGGAGACGGCTACCGCGCCAGCAGCATGGGATTGCTAATCTGGCAGGATGGTGTATTCAACACACTGGACGACATATCTTCTGTACGCGTGCAGAACATGGCATTCGACAATTTCCTCTATGCCGGATATGAGACGTATGCCTCCATGACGCTGGACAACGACCCGATGCAGCAGGAATATCTTCTGCGCGTGGCCGAAGAAGATTTCGCTTTCGCCATGGAGAAATTCAAGAAAGACGGTTTCGACCAGTTCGTCCAGCCTTACGAACACAGTTACAACACTTCGAAAAGTCAGTATATGGCTACCATCTCCTGGTCGGCAAGCCAATTATACAAGCTGACCGGAAAACCTTCTTATGCGGACATCGCCGCCGAATACATCCGCTACACCCTCGACTGCCAGCGCACGGAACCGCTGAAAGACAAAGACGGGACACGCGGATTCTTCTACCGGGACAAATCCCGCAAATCCATCGTACATTACATACACCAGTCGCGCGAGCAGGTCTATATGCAGGCTATGGTGATGCTTTGCGAAACCCAGAAGGAGCACCCCGATTACCCTAAATGGGTGAATTCCATACAACTATATGGAGACTATCTGAAAGGAATGATGAAGTATACCCATCCCTACGGTATGATTCCAAGCGGTGTTTACCATGCAGAGGAATATAAGGATACCACCAACTTCTACGCCCTCCATCTGTTTCCACCTGCCAATGCCAAGGAACTGTACACGGAACAGATTAAACGAGGAGTACAACTGGACAAAGAGCACTACATGAAACGCTTCCCCGTGTGGTTCAACATTTTCAACGGCAATACCGCCATCCATCTTTCCAACGGAAAGTCCGCCGCCATCTGCGGAAACTTCCTGAAGGACAAGGAACTGCTCAACATCGGTCTGGAACAGTTGTACTGGACCGTAGGCAAGAATCCTTTCGGACAATCCTTGATTTATGGAGAAGGACACAACTATCCGCAACTGAATACCTTCTCTTCGGGAGAAATGACAGGAGAGATGCCCGTTGGTATCCGTACCCTGGGTAACGACGATGTCCCCTATTGGCCGCAAACCAACAATGCCTGTTATAAAGAGGTATGGGTTACCTCGGCAGGCAAATGGCTGTCTCTGACTGCGGAATATTAGATAATGGAGAATTAATAACTTATAAATTATAAATTACAAATTATGAAACATCTGTTTATTTTATTGTTTACGGCTTGCACCCTGCTGACGTACGCACAAGTCCCCGAAGGTTATCCGGCAAACTATGCCAAAGCTCCTCGCTTCAAGGCCTTGATTTATTACACGCAACATGCGGAAGAAGCACACGTACAATTTGCAGAACAAGCAACCACTTTCTTCAAGAAGCTCAATTACGGTGACGGCTTTGTTCTGGATATTACTACCGATTTTTCAAAATACCCATACGAGAAACTGAAAGAATACAATGTCATTATCATGCTTAACACATCCCCCAACACCAAGGCCGAACGCGATGCTTTTGAGCAATACATGGAAAACGGAGGCGGTTGGGTAGGTTTCCACGCAGCTGCCTACAACGACAAAAACACGCATTGGCCCTGGTTCGTTAAGTTTCTTGGTGGTGGGGTGTTCTATTGCAACAACTGGCCTCCCCAGCCGGTATTGGTCGAAGTCGACAACGAAGAACATCCCGTTACCAAGAATCTGCCTGCATCATTCGTGGCTCCCGCCAGCGAATGGTACCAATGGACTCCCAGCCCCCGCCAGAACAAGGACGTAGAAGTACTCTTGTCCCTATCTCCCAAGAACTATCCACTGGGTATCAAGGATGTAGTGAATTTTGGCGACTTCCCCATCGTATGGTCCAACAAGAATTACAGAATGATTTACCTGAATATGGGGCATGGTGACGAAGAGTTTATCGACGGTACACAGAACCTGCTATTGGTTAATGCTTTCCGCTGGGTAGTGAGCAAAGACAAGAACGGTGACCCGTTCCTCAAATAAAACGGTTTCCATAACAGCAATCAAGAGAATAAATAGGGGATAATTCCCCTATTTCCTATGTTAACACTACGTTTTTATGCCGAAACAGATACTTTTCTTTCGAAAAGTATCTGTTTCGGTCGTTTTATATAGATACCCTTGCCGGTTCCCAACGGGCCGAAATGACAGTTTCATATCGTTGAAACCAAAAGTTTCACTTGCTGAAACTTTTAGTTTTACGAAAGGAAACTAAAGGTTTCCCCTAATGAAACCAATTATTTTCCCAATTAAAACTTCTCGTATTTAGCCTCAAAACTAAAAGTTTCATGCTGAGAACTAAGATAATAGCCACTTTTACGATTCACCCAATAAATAGGAGGCATCATCTTTTAGAAAGATTGGAAAGCGTGATAGATGGTTGTAACGTTTTTTATCTGTCACGGGTATCTATCACGATTTAATTGATTTATAATCAAAACAATACACCCATTTGCGTGATAGCATGACAGATATTTTGCCAAAACAAACTTTGTGAAGGAACAAAAAATCCCCGGTATTATTCACAAGGAAATACCGGGGACTCTTCAGAAAAAAACAATCAAAACTTATAACCAGCCAGGGTTCTGTGTCAAGCCACCTTTAGCTCTATCCATTTCCGACTGGTCAATTGGAAAGTATCTGAACTTCTCCGTCCAACCTTTGTTACCTAAAATCTCTGTTCCTTTATCGAAACGCAGAATATCAAACCAACGCTGCATTTCATCCATAAACTCATACCCACGCTCTTCAAAAAGAATATCCAACAGCTCCTGCTTGCTCTTTCCGGCCAAGTTGATACGATGCTCTTTGTCTTTGAAAGCGCGGTCTCTGACCTGGTCGAACCAGCCTTGCGCATCGGCACTGGCAGTTCCGTTGATGCGTACATCAAGCTCCACAGCCAGCAGCAAAACATCGGCATAACGGTAAATACGCCAAGAGTTATAATAGTTATCCGTAGGATTCACCGTAGACGTCGTCTCCTTTCTCGGATGAATCTTATAGTGCCCCAGACCCTCGTAATTTTCCTGCTGGTCACTGACTTGGAAAGCACTTCCTGCCGGTAGTTCACCTTTGGCCACCATTTCTGCCACTTTTTTAGCCTCGTCCGCATAGACAATGACTGTTCCCTCACGGCGCGTATCACCTTCCTTAAACATGTTGTAAACAGTACTCGGCATGGTATTCTGCCCATAACCTTCGCCCAAGCCGCCCTGCTCGGCACTTCTCGGGTCAACAATGTTACGACCACCCAAAGAACGTGCAAGACCAAACCCTTCACCGGAGTTATTGCCGGCATAACATACCTCAAAGATAGATTCCGCACACCATTCTCCGTCTTTCACCCATAAGTTTTGATAATCAGGGTTCAACCGGTATCTTCCACTGGTGATTATTTCTTTCATGTCATTCAATGCCACCTGATATTTAGTCTCATCACGATGGAACAAAATAATTTTGGCACGAAGCAGCTTGGCAGCATCCCGGCAAACGCGTCCCTGCTGTGTAGCACTGCGCTGGGGCAGATACTTAGTCACTTCGTCATCCAAGTCACCCATCATAAACTCATAAATTTCTTCACGGGTTCCTTTGGCAACGCTATACATTTCACTGGCTGCCAGATAATGTTTGATAAGCGGGAATTGCTCATACCCCATAAACAGATGGTAATAGAAAATGGCACGGTAAAAGCGCGCTTCGGCAGAAATGGAATTGACAAAGTCTGCACTGAGGTTGCATCCGGCCAATTTGTCAATCAACAGATTGGCAGCAATGACTCCATTGAACAAGCCAAAATCCCACTCATTCCACCAAGAACCATATCCCCATGCACCGAAACAAGAAGTCGCGTCATAGGTAAAAGTATCCCATTTCGTCTTGTAAGACCCCTCACCGATACCACCACCGGTTTCGGACTCATCACCCAGCAAAGAAGAGTAAGACCAAACCTCCGGCATACGGGTCTGCATTTCATTCATCACGGCATACAAGCCCTTCATCATATCGTCTTCCGTCTTATAGAATTCGGTTTCTGACACCTGAGTTCTCGGATTCACTTCCAGAAAATCTGAACAAGCTGTGGTCGACAAAGCCATCGCACCCAAAGCCAATACCTTTAATATCTTATTCATTGTATCTAATTTTTAGGTTAATCAAAATGTAATATTCGCACCGATAGTATAAGTACGTGCTTGCGGATATGTTCCCCCGTCAAATCCATCACGTGTTCCCACTTCAGGATCATAACCGCTGTAGTTGGTAATTGTAAACAGATTTTCGCCCTGCACAAAGAAACGCAGCCCCTTGACGCCGACACGCTGCAACATCTGTCCGGGCAGACTATAGCCAATCTGCAACACTTTCAAACGCATATACGAACCATCTTCCACAAAAAAGTTTGAAACCTGATAGTTATTGTTGTCACCATCTATCACACGTGGCACCCAATTGGAAGTGCCTTCACCATGCCAACGGTTCAGCCAAGATTTGTCGTAGTTACCAAAAGTCACATTGGAACGTCTGTACAGTTTATAAATGTCGTTTCCGATACTTCCCTGGAAGAATGCACTGAAATCAACTCCTTTCCAATCGGCAGAAAGAGTGAATCCATATGTCCAGTCAGGGTTCGGCTTGCCTATCATGGTACGGTCATCACCATTCAACCCATTTTCACCATCCAAATCTTTAAAACGAATATCTCCAGGCTTGGCATTCGGCTGTATCAGCTGAGTCTTTCCGTTAGAATCTACGTAGGTATAGCTATCTATCTCCTGCTGATTCTGGAAAATACCATCATGCAAGTAACCGTAGAAGAAGCCGTACGGACGCCCGTTCTCTCTCCAACTGACCTGGCCGCCCATACCACCGCCGATATTATTGAGACCGACACGGTCGGGGCCCTGGTCTGTTACGGTATTCTTCACATAAGAAGCATTTCCATTGATACCCAGATTCACTTCACCCACCTTAAAGCGATAGGACGCTTCGAACTCGATACCTTCGTTCTTCACTGTACCCGAATTGACCGTCATACTGCCATAACTGGTATAAAGAGGAATCGGCATGGAAAGCAGCATGTCCTTCGTCTTCTTCACGAAATAGTCGGCAGAGAATGTCAATGCACTGTTGAAGAAACGCAAGTCAATACCCAAGTCGGTCTGTTCGGAGGTCTCCCATTTCAAATCAGCATTGGCATAGCCACTGGGCAGCATGCCCGTATATACCTTTCCATTTATGACTGCATTCTTACCCTGACTCATCATACTTGTATAGGCAAAGGAGCCAATACGTTCGTTACCATTCTGTCCCCAGCTTAGACGTATCTTGGCAAAATCCAACCAGGAAGGTCTGTTTTCCATGAACTTCTCACGAGTCAACACCCAACCCAAAGAAACCGAAGGGAATGTAGCATATTGGTGCTCGCGACTGAAGTTTGACGAACCGTCCCGTCTCACTACCGCTTCGAACAAATACTTTTCATCATAATTATAATTGATACGTCCGAATATGGATGCAATGCGGTGATCTTCCGCCCCACCCCATACTTTGGACTGTTCTTCGGGCGCTGTGGCCGTGTCTATATATCCCTTGTCTATATCCACCACCAGCAGATTATAATCTTCCGCTTCCAAATTGGAGTAATGGTAGGAAGACATACTTGTACCGAACAGTGCACCTATATTATGACGGCCGAAAGACTTTGTATACGACAGTACATTTTCCCACTGCCAATAGGAAGACTCCCTTTTCTTATCCTCTACCTTGGAAGTGGCATTCTTACTGGTAGCATTTAGCTCGTAGACTGGAGTTACATTCTTAATGGAATTGAACACCCATTCCGCACCATAGGTAGTCTTGAACTTCAAGCCTGGCAACAAGTCGACATCAAGGTTAAAGTTCGCACCGAAATTCTGAGGCATAGTCCTCTGGTTATGACTGACCTGCATGGCTGCCAGCGGATTGGTTATTTCACGCATCTCGATGATATTGTATGCCAGGCCGTTGGGAGCAATGACATGATTTGGATAAGTTACGGCATATTGCTCCAGTATAGCAGGGTCGGTCTGATAAACCGGCTCGGTAGGAGGCAACATATTCATGGAAGTAATCAAGCCTGCTGCTTCACTATTGCCAATAGTATTACCAGTCTGGATTGACTTGGAATAGCTTGCAATTGCACCAAAACTAATCTTATTCAACCAATTTCGTGATTTCGTGTCCAGTAATACATTATTGTAATTCAAGCGTACATTGTAGCGTTCATAATCAGCATGTCCTTTAGCATAAATACCTTCTTGCTTTACATAACCGAAAGAAGCATAATAGGTAGAGTTGTCCGTACCTCCACTCAACGAAACCTTGTGGTTCATAATAGGAGCATTCTTGTTCTGTAGTTCCTTTTGCCAGTCGGTATTGACGCTGGAAACAGTCGGGAAATAAGGGTCCTTACCTGCATTGGCAGCCATTTCATTCATCAACATCTGATAATCCGCACTACCCAGCAAATCCACCTTCTTGGAAGGATTCTGAATACCATACGTAAATTCATAGTTCAAAGTAGCCTTCCCTTTAGTACCCTTCTTCGTAGTTATCAGCACAACACCGTTAGCACCACGGGCTCCGTAAATAGCGGCGGAAGCTGCGTCTTTCAGCACTTCAATAGACTCAATATCAGAAGGATTCAAATGACTGATACCACTTTCAGACGGCATGCCGTCTACTATATAAAGCGGATCGGAGTTGTTGACCGTACCGGTACCCCGAATACGAATCTTTGATTCCGCACCGGGCTGACCTGAATTAGAGATAATCTGTACACCGGAAACTTTACCTTTCAAAGCATTCTGAATATTTGTAGGATTACCTTTATCCAACTCTTCACTGGTAACACGGCTCACAGCAGACGAAAGTACACTCTTCTTTTGTACACCATAGCCTACTACAACTACCTCGTCCAGCAACTCAGAAGAATCAGTAAAACGGACTTTCAGATTTGTATCTGCAGCAGTCAGTTTATACTCAATAGGCTCATAACCGATAAAGGTGAAGACCAACACATCACCCACAGAAGTTTTCAGACTGAAATTCCCATCAATATCCGTCACAGTACCCACAGCCGGATTACTTTTCATACTGACATTAGCACCCGGAACCGTTTCTCCGGAAGGATCATAAACGATACCCTGCACATTAATTTGTTGTGCGAAGAGCTGCAAAGTGCAACTGAGAATGCAAAGCAGCAAAAGGACTCTTTTTCTTCCAGCTGTCCCATATTTTGCTCGGCCACCACGATGGTCTTGTATTTTCGTAATACTTCGGCTGTATTTTTCGGCAAC
>ENA-UPWR01000347-UPWR01000347.1-human-gut-metagenome-genome-assembly--contig:-NODE-347-length-10390-cov-76.380394_pt1 | contig 10390 bp, 8 predicted proteins | sample MGYA00250053_ERZ773382 | MGnify/ENA primary metagenome ERZ773382 (study PRJEB29103, sample SAMN06112029) | human gut metagenome | biome: human gut; feature: ankylosing spondylitis patient; material...
GGGGGCCGGCGACGCCGGCAGCGCCCCAGGCCGTGAGGATGCGGCCGTGGATGGCACTGAGGTATTTCGTGCCGAAGAGGTCGCTGAGGTAGGCCGGCATGCACGAGAAGCCGCCGCCATAGCAGGAAATGATGAGCAGGACCAGGACCTGGAAACTGAAGGCGCCCGTAACGCCAGCCAGCTGCCAGAAGGCCAGGATTTCAATGATAAAGAAGAGGACATACGTAGCCGAGCGGCCGATATAGTCGGATATGGTCGCCCAGGCAATGCGGCCGGCGCCGTTCATGAGGCCGATGAAGCCGACCATGGAAGCCGCTGCCATAGGCGACATGCCGACGACATCTTGTGCCATGGGCGAAGCGACGGACAGCAGGGCGATACCGCAGGTGATGTTGGTGAAGAAGAGCCACCAGATGGCGTAGAACTGCCAGGTCTTCATGGCCCGGCGGACGGTGAACTGCGGCTGGGCGTCGGCGTATTCGACGGAAGATTCTTTTTCGGCCTTGGCCGGAACGTCTCCGGCTGCCGGCGGAGCCAGGTAGAGCGACGAAGCCGTCATGACGACCATATAGACGCAGCCGAGGATGATGAAATTAGCGACCAAGCCAAAGTGCTGGACCAGCAGCTGCATGGCCGGACCGGCGATGAGGCTGGCAAAACCGAAGCCCATGATAGCCAGGCCCGTAGCGAAACCCCGATTTTCCGGGAACCATTTGACCAGTGTCGATACGGGCGTGATATAGCCCGTCCCCAGGCCGACGCCGCCGATGACGTGTCTTCATCCAGCTTTTTCAACGCTTCGGAAGTGGCGTTACCAAACAGGATGCCCGATGCCTCAACAGCAGCATTGTAATCTTCTTCCGAATGAACCATCACAGTTACTTCCTTAGCCAGACGCTTCTGCAATACACGCAAGTGCGGAGCTTCAGCATGTTCTGCTGTCAATGCTTCCACTTCTTCCTGACTCAGCGAAGTGAAAATCTTTATATAACGTGCGGCATCCTCGTCACTTACATTCAACCAGAACTGATAGAACTTGTAAGGAGAAGTATAACGGGGGTCCAACCAAATATTACCAGATTCAGTCTTACCGAACTTACCACCATCAGCTTTTGTAATCAACGGACAAGTCAATGCAAACACTTCACCGCCATTGGTACGACGAATCAGCTCGGCCCCGCGCAAAGCACGTATTTCAGCGACAGTAAAGAATGGCTCCGGAAAGCTGAGGCCTGCAAGCCGGAGTTGAGTTATCAGACTATTTCTCCCGTCAAAGTCGTCCGTTCCGTACAGGACACAAAAGCATTCCAGGGCTGGCGGATGGAAGATGCCGGACAACCGGATATCCTCTTCAACGAGCCGTTCAAAAAGCATCCAGCCATTACCCTGGATTTCGGCAATCATTATACCGGCTATCTCACTTTCTCCATCAAACCGTCCGGATTAAAAGCAGCAGACGCACCCGTCCGGCTTAAGTTCACCTTTGCAGAAGTTCCGGGAGAGTTGAACACCCCGCTCGAACCTTATAAGGGAGGTTTGGCCCGTTCCTGGGTGCAGGACGAGATCGTGACGGTCATGAGCGTCCCCCACGAGATGACGATCCCGCGCCGCCTGGCAGGACGCTACCTGAAAATCGAACTGCTGGGCATATCGGGCAGTTTCGACTTCGTGTTCGACAAACTGACCTTCAAGACACAAACCTCCGTCACCAACGAAGCACCGGCTTTAGCCTCTACCACCGATCCCCTGGTCCGGGATATATATAAAGTAGGCTTGAATACCCTGAAAGAATGCATGCAGACTGTCTATGAAGACGGCCCCAAACGGGATCGCCGCCTGTGGATCGGCGACCTCTATCTCGAAGCATTAGCAAACGTCCATACGTTCAAGAACCATGAACTGACCAAACATTGCCTGTATCTGCTCGCCGCCTTCGCCAACGACGAAGGCTTGCTGCATGCCACACTGCTCGAAAAGCCTCAACCCCATCCGCAATACGGCACGCACACACTGGACTACTGCCTCATTTATAACGTAGCATTGTTGGAATACCTGAAAGAGACGGGGGACATGGAAACAGCAAATGACCTGTGGCCTGTTGTTGTCCGCCAGATAGAGTTAGCACTTCGCCAGTTTTCACCGGAATGGATCTATGACATGGACAAGAAACCTCAATACTGGTTGGTATTCGACTGGAAAGACGGATATGACCGGCAGGCTTCCATGCAAGGACTAACGATTTTCGCCCTACAACACAGCTACGAATTGGCTAAAATGTTAGGCAAAGAAAAGGAGGCCGGCGAATGGCCGACAATAGCCGGCAAGATGAAGAAAGCTGCCCGCCAACATTTCTATGACAAGAAGCGAGGAGTAATGACCGTTACATCGGCTCTGCCATACGCCAACGGTCCGGTCCATATCGGCCATCTGGCAGGGGTTTATGTGCCGGCCGATATTTACGTGCGCTATCTGCGCCTGAAAAAAGAAGACGTGCTCTTTATCGGAGGTTCGGATGAACATGGAGTGCCCATCACTATCCGCGCTAAAAAAGAAGGTGTAACCCCACAGGATATTGTGGACCGTTATCACACCCTCATTAAGGATTCTTTTAAAGAATTCGGTATTTCATTCGATGTGTACGGACGTACCTCTTCACCTACTCACCATCAGTTAGCATCTGACTTTTTCCGTAAATTGTATGACAAGCATGAGTTTATCGAAAAAACTTCCATGCAATATTATGACGAGGAAGCTCACACATTCTTAGCTGACCGTTACATTACGGGAGAATGCCCTCGCTGCCATGCAGAAGGTGCTTACGGTGACCAGTGTGAAAAATGTGGAAGTACACTTTCTCCCACAGAACTGATTAACCCGAAAAGTGCCATCAGCGGAAGCCAGCCTGTCATGAAGGAAACCAAACACTGGTATTTGCCACTTGACAAACACGAAGGCTGGTTGCGCAAATGGATTCTGGAAGACCACAAGGAATGGCGTCCGAATGTGTACGGACAGTGCAAGAGCTGGCTGGATATGGGGCTGCAGCCTCGTGCCGTGAGCCGCGACCTTGACTGGGGTATTCCGGTTCCGGTAGAAGGTGCAGAAGGAAAAGTATTGTATGTATGGTTCGATGCACCTATCGGCTATATCTCTAATACAAAAGAGCTGTTGCCCGATTCATGGGAGAAATGGTGGAAAGACCCTGAAACACGCCTGATTCATTTCATTGGAAAAGATAACATCGTGTTCCACTGTATCGTATTCCCGGCCATGTTGAAGGCAGAAGGAAGCTACATTCTTCCGGACAACGTGCCTTCTAACGAGTTCCTGAACCTGGAAGGTGACAAGATTTCAACTTCACGCAACTGGGCAGTATGGTTGCACGAGTACCTGCAGGATTTCCCTGGCAAACAGGATGTATTGCGCTACGTGCTGACTGCTAACGCTCCGGAAACTAAGGACAACGACTTTACATGGAAAGATTTCCAGGCTCGTAACAACAACGAACTGGTAGCAGTATACGGTAACTTCGTAAACCGTGCCCTGGTGCTGACTCACAAATATTTCGATGGAAAGGTTCCGGCTTGTGGTGAATTGAACGACTACGACCGTGAAACACTGAAGGAATTTGCCGACGTAAAAGAAGAAGTAGAAAAACTGCTGAACGTGTTCAAATTCCGCGACGCACAGAAAGAAGCCATGAACCTGGCCCGCATCGGAAACAAATACTTGGCAGATACAGAACCATGGAAACTGGCTAAAACCGACATGGCACGTGTGGCTACCATCCTGAACATTTCATTGCAGTTGGTTGCCAACCTGGCCATTGCTTTTGAACCGTTCCTGCCGTTCAGTTCTGAAAAACTGCGCAAGATGCTGAACATGGAAAGCTTCGACTGGGAACAGCTGGGACGTACAGACTTGCTGGCAGAAGGCCATCAGCTGAACAAGCCTGAACTGTTGTTCGAAAAGATTGAAGACGACGTTATTCAGGCACAGGTAGATAAATTGCTGGCTACCAAGAAGGCCAACGAAGCAGCCAATTACAAGGCTAATCCGATTAAACCGACCATTGCTTTCGAAGAATTTGAGAAACTCGACATCCGTGTAGGTACTGTATTGGAATGCGAAAATGTACCTAAGATGAAGAAGCTGCTGAAATTCAAGATTGCCGACGGACTGGAAAACCGTACCATTGTCAGCGGTATTGCTCAGCATTACAAACCGGAAGACTTGGTAGGCAAGCAAGTGCTGTTTATCGCCAACTTAGCTCCTCGTCAGTTCAAAAACGGCCTGGTGAGCGAAGGTATGATTCTCAGCGCAGAAAACTTTGACGGTTCATTGTCCGTTAGGTGTAGCGCACCGGGTAGCTAATACTGGAAATAGCGTCTTGTCATTTGCCGCGTGCTGGCCTTCGGATGCCGGGCATAATTATGAAGAGATCGCGAATAAGGGCTTCTCGGCCCGATTGGTAGAAGTGGACGGTACCCCTAAATTGCGATAGCTTATGTATACGATAGCGATAGATTTAGGGGGGACGGTCGTAAAGATCGGACTATTGTCTGATGGTGAGATCGTAGACTGTGTGAGATTACCTTCCCGTCTGGCTCTGGGATTAGCTCCGAACTTACCTAAGATAAAGGAGGCGATCGATCGGTTGTTGGCCGCTTGGCGTATTGATGTGGCGGCGCTTCGTTGTATCGGCCTGGCTTTTCCCGGGCTGGTAGATCCAATTCATAACCGGGTAATCTCTACGAATGAGAAGTATGATGATGCCTGTTCGATTAGTCTGGATAAATGGGCATGGGAGAATTGGGAAGTTCCTTTCTGCATGGATAATGACGCTCGTTTGGCCGTAGCTGGAGAATGGTGGCAGGGTGCGGCCCGGGGAAAGAACAATGTAGTCATGATGACAATCGGAACCGGTATCGGTACGGGAGTCGTGATTGATGGACGGCTTCTCTGATTCGTACGATGGCGGATATCTATAATAAAGAATTATTTAAGGGAGCCGTATTAGGTGATTTGATGGACCAGTTGGATGATATTCATATTTGCCATTTTGCGGCTAATGCAACGGATTTCACCAACGGGCTGGCTTTTCGTTTTCAAGTGACGGAAAAGACAGGAGCCAGACAGGAGCAGGCTACCAGTTACGGATTGATCGGAAATAATAAAATAAGAATTCCACGTGAGGTGGCACGTCATATCCGTCTGTCGGAAGTGCTGGCTTGTTCTTCTTGCTTTCCCAGCGGATTCGAGCCGTTGGTCTTTCCTAAAGATTTTGTTTTGGGAGATTCGGAGGAAGTGAAGAAATTTATCGCGAAGACAGAACCTTTTGGTATTATGGACGGCGGGATTGTCGATAATCAAGGTATCGAGCCGATTCTTTTAGCGGAACAACGGATGGAGACCAGCTTAGGCTGTAAAGACGGCAAATGTCTGGATCTGATTATTGTTTCGGATGTGGCAAGCCCGTATATGAGTGCTTATCAACCTTCCGATGTACATTTGCCGAAAGGATTGAACCGGATGACACTGAAAAAACTAACAGCATCTATCTGGGGAGTCGGGATCGGACTGACTGTTGCGACAGCACTTTCCTTGGTATTTACCTCCACTTCTTTCTTGTCCGGTGTATTGGTGGCTGTATGGGTCCTGGTTGTGGGTATTCTGATTATATATACAGTCATGAAGAAAAAGCTGATTTCTGTGGCTGCAAAGTCAGTCATTCAGGACAGTATTCCGGCAGTAATGAATCTTCGCTTTGGGGATATTGCCACATTGCTGGCAAATCGGGTGAGTTCCGTATTGCTTTTGGTGTCTTCTGTCTTTATGAAGCATTTGCGCCGGATGGATTATAGAAGTATATACAGGGATGATGACTGGAAAAACAGATGTATGATGAACGGTGTATATGAGTTGAGGCCGGATGAGGCGTGGGCAAGTAAATTAAAATCAGGACAACTACCCGAATATCTGAAACCGAGTAATAAGATTCAGCAGCATTCTACGATAGCTACTGCTATGGGTACGACTCTTTGGTTTACCCAGGAAGAGAAAGAAGCAGGAGTACACGATTCTCTGATTGCTGCCGGACAATATACGATATGCTGGAACTTATTGGAATATATTGAGACGATCAAGAAAGACCCTTCCAATACGAATGAACATCATCAGCTTATTCTGGCTTGTGAGGAACAGTTGAGAAAGGATTGGGAGTTGTGTACCAGCGTACCGATGTTTTCGCCAGACATTACCTTTTTCAGGTTGCCCACTGTATCCATGTCGAATACAATAATCGGCAGGTTGTTTTCCTTGCACATACAAGTAGCGGTCAGGTCCATTACTTTCAGTCCTCTTGCCAGTACTTCATCGTAAGTGATGTCATCGAACTTGGTGGCAGTCGGATCTTTTTCCGGGTCGGCAGTATAGATACCGTCCACGCGCGTACCCTTCAGCATCACGTCGGCTTCAATTTCAATACCTCTCAAAGAAGAACCAGTGTCTGTAGTAAAGAACGGATTACCTGTTCCGGCTGACATAATCACTACTTCTCCGTTTTCCATGGCTTCAATGGCTTTCCATTTGGTGTAGAACTCACCGATGGGTTCCATGCGGATGGCTGTCAGCACGCGGGCCTTTACACCGGCTGCTACCAAGGCAGAACTTAATCCCAGGCTGTTGATAACCGTAGCCAGCATACCCATCTGGTCACCTTTCACACGGTCGAAACCTTTTCCGGCTCCAGACAATCCGCGGAAGATGTTACCGCCACCAATCACGATACCAATCTGTACCCCCATGTCGTGGATTTCCTTGATTTGCTGTGCATATTCGCCCAGACGTTTTTCGTCAATACCGTATTTCTTTTCTCCCATCAAGCTTTCGCCGCTGAGTTTTAACAGGATGCGTTTGAATTTTGCCATAATCGTATTTGTTTTTAGATTGCTACAAAGTTAGTAATAATTTGCATATATCCCGAGGCTTGTCGTTAAAACTATACCTGTCGGTGGAGGTTGGTGTGTGGCATCCGGTAGAGTATTCCTCCCTGCACAATGCCTCGTAATGCCAGGTACACAATAAAAGCCATCCACAATGCATGATTTCCTAACGTGGTATGGAATCCATAATAGAGTAGGAAGAAGCTGGCCGAAGCCACTAACATGGAGCGGAGCATTACGCGAGTAGCTGTGGCACCGATACAGATTCCATCGAGCAGAAAGGCTGAGAATCCTGCCAGCGGAATGGCCAGTACCCAATAGATATATTCTTCAGAAGCCGAAATGACAGAAGTGTCGTTGGTGAGCAAGCCGAGAAAGCTTTTTCCTCCTGCTCCGTAGAGTAACGTGAACAGCAGTGACAAGGCGATTCCGCACTTGAAAAGATGCCGTATGGTCAGTCTTAGCGACTGGTTGTCTTTGGCCCCGATGTATTTCCCGGTCAGTGCCTCTCCTGCGTAGGCAAATCCATCCATGAAATAAGAATAGAGTGTAAATAGCTGCATCAGCAGGGCATTCACGGCCAATACCACATCCCCGTAAGCCGCACCTGTGGAAGTGAAGAAGACGGTAACTGCAATCAGGCAGAGCGTGCGGAAAAAAATATCCCGGTTTACCTGGAAGAAACGCTTCATTTCCATACGGTCGAACAAGGCTTTCTGGCGAAGGTATTTCCGGAGTGGACGGTAATAAGCCAGCCAGAGCAGACAGGCCATGCCCAGTCCGGCATATTGTGCCACGAGCGTGCCTAAGGCCACGCCTTCTACCTTCATCTTCAGTACGAATACAAAGAACAGGCTGGCCGCAATATTAACAATGTTCTGGGTGATGGCGATGAACATCGGAAAGCGGGAATTCTGCATGCCGATGTACCACCCCGTGAAGCCATAGAGGCCTAAAGTGGCCGGTGCCCCCCAGATACAGATGTGGAAATACAATGTAGCTAATTGCCGGACTTCCTTACTGGTGTCCATGCACATAAATGCGATATTTCGTATCGGATATTGCAGTAACAGCAAGGCAAGCGCCAGCAGCAGGCTGATGCTCAGTGAACGAAGCAGGATACGCGTCACTTCCTGCAGGTCATGTCTGCCGTAGGCCTGTGCGGTCAATCCCCCGGTTCCCATGCGGAGGAAACCGAACAACCAGTAAATCATATTGAACAGCATGCCTCCCACTGCAATGGCACCGATGTAAGATGCGGCTCCCAAGTGCCCTACAATGCTGACATCAATCAGGCCTAACAAGGGAACCGTAATATTAGAAACAATGGAAGGAAGGGCGATGTGAAGAATCTGTCGGTCAGTACGTGTCATAAGATGTATTCCACTTCCTTAAATAAATACCCCCTTGTCTGTCCGTCCTCGTCTTCCAGTATCAGTCGTCCGTTCGGTTCAATGTCGGCAATGCGTGCCCGGAAGTCACCGTCTTTATCGCGGAACAGATGCAGTCCTTCTTTTCGGTAAAGCGCCTCCTTGTAGCGTGTTTCCTGTACCTCTGTCCGGTTCTCTTTCAGAAGTTGATAGTACTCCGTCACTTTTTCCATAATCTGTTCCAGTATCTCCCTCGGGTTATATTGGTTGCCCGTAATCTGGCATAATGAGACCGGATTGGGAGCATCGCTGAGGAAACGTTCCTGGTTCAGGTTTACGCCCGTACCCGAAATGGAACGGCTGATATGGATGCCTGTCAGGTCATTCTCAATCAGTGTGCCACAAATCTTTTTGTCTTTCCAGTAAATATCGTTAGGCCATTTGATGGAAATGCCCTCCGTGTAAGAGGACAATACATCATGTAGTGCCAAGGCAGTCACCTGTGAAAGATAGAACTGGCGGTGTGCCTCCAGAAACTCCGGATAAACTACAAAACTGAAGAGCAGGTTCTTTCCGGCTTCCGACTCCCAGCTGTTGCCGCGCTGGCCGCGCCCAGCCGACTGAAAAGATGAATACACGGTGGTCAGTTCCGCACACGCTTCTTTCTGGCAGAGTGCCGCCAGATACGTGTTGGTAGAAGTCGTTTCTGCCAATACAATAGGTTCAGGATATGTCATTGTTCTTTTCTGTTTCAAAGTTAGTTCCACACGGGCGGGAAAAAGGCGTCCTCAATGTGTGCTATGTGGAAGGGAGGGCGGTTTCCTACTACCGTGATAATATCAAAGCGAACCGGAAGGTCAATGGCAAACTTTCGGACGTACGCATCCGTAGAGGCTACGATGCTTCTTATCTTACGCCTGTCCACCGCATCCTCCGGCTGTCCGAAACAGGCATCGCTTCGCGTCTTTACCTCCACAATGACCAGCTCACCGTCTTTCTGTGCCACGATGTCCAGGTCGCGGTGTCCGGAGTGCCAGTTTCGGTGCCTGATTTCATATCCTTTTTCCAGCAGGTACTTCACGGCCGCATTTTCTCCTTCTTTTCCCAGTTCATTATGTGATGCCATTTTTCCGCTTTTTCGCAAAAATACGCATTTTTATGCTTCCATTTTAACAGAATACGCTAATTTTGCACCGAAGATGGTAAATAGCGGAAAAAAAAGAAAAAAAGTACCAGTCAGTGATCCTCCCCGCCGCCAGCGGATGGTTTGTCTGATGAGCGAAGAAGAGGTGCGAATTGTAGACCGTTATCTGGAGAAATACCAGATAACCAACAAGGCACGTTGGCTTCGCGAGACCGTATTGGCTTTTATCCATCAGAATATGGAGGAAGATTATCCTACACTTTTCAAGGAACACGATATGCGCAGATAAGTTATGGCAGACGATTCTTTTTACATGAAACAGGCTCTGGCTGAGGCCGCACGGGCAGCCGAAAGAGGAGAGGTTCCGGTGGGAGCCGTGGTGGTCTGTCGTGACCGTATTCTGGCACGTGCGCATAACCTGACCGAAACACTGCACGATGTGACAGCTCATGCCGAGATGCAGGCACTTACTGCCGCTGCCAATTCGTTAGGAGCAAAATATTTGACTGATTGCACGCTCTACGTTACGGTGGAGCCTTGTGTGATGTGTGCCGGTGCCATTGCCTGGTCACAGGTCGGTCGCCTCGTTTTCGGTGCAGAAGACGAGAAAAGAGGTTACCAGCGCTATGCACCTCAAGCCCTGCATCCGAAGACCGTGGTCGTGAAAGGAGTGCTGGCCGATGAATGTGCCGGGCTGATGAAAGATTTCTTCCGAAAGAGAAGATGAAGATTTATTTGATTTCTTCGAATTCCACGTATTCCCCTTCGTCTTTATCGAAAATCTTTTTGCGTTGACGCACAGGTACATCTCCTTGTGTGGAGTAAGAATCTGTTGTCTCTTCCTGACGAGGGTTCGACTGATAATTTTGAGAAGAGTAAGTTGTTCTCTGACCCGAATTCTTACCTTGCATACGACGCTTGAATCCGAATAC
>ENA-UPWR01000350-UPWR01000350.1-human-gut-metagenome-genome-assembly--contig:-NODE-350-length-10363-cov-52.783881_pt1 | contig 10363 bp, 6 predicted proteins | sample MGYA00250053_ERZ773382 | MGnify/ENA primary metagenome ERZ773382 (study PRJEB29103, sample SAMN06112029) | human gut metagenome | biome: human gut; feature: ankylosing spondylitis patient; material...
GGCTAAATATCCCGACGATTATCTGGCAGCCAGCAAACTAGGCGCTCTAAATATATCCGGTTCTTATTTTGACGAAGCCATCGAAGCTACGGAAAAATACCGGCAAATTGACAGTACCAACATTTCCGTCAACCGGCAGAACGCTTTAGCGTACTGCTTGAAACAAGACTACCCCACTGCCATCCGGCGTTATGAATATCTTGTCAGTCAAGGGGACAGTTCTTTTCATACTTGTTATTATTTAGGCATTACTTACTATGCAGCAGAGAAGTATTATGAGGCTCATGATTTTTTGGAAATCGCCCGGAAATATGATCCCAACAATATCAATCTCCTTTATTACCTCGGTCGTGCGTGTTCCAAAACTTCCTGGAAAAAAGAGGGCGTAGGCTATTTGGAAAAAGCCATTGATCTATCCATTCCCAAAGACAGCAGTATGACCCGGCTCTATATCGGGATGACCGACTGTTACAAGATGGCACAAATGTACAAAGAACAGATTGCATCCATCAAAAAACGCTATCAACAGTATGACAAACAAAACCACAAATTATTATATGACATGGCCTACATATACTTCTATGACTTGAAAGACAAAAAAAATGCGGAACGCTGCACCAAGCGCCACACAAATAAAAACATTGGTCAGTGCAGCACAAGCACCAACAGCCGCAAGTGCCGAGGAGCCAACAAATTGACCGACGATTATGGAATCGGCCATATTGTATACTTGTTGAAAAAAGCTGCCAAGGATCATCGGCATCGCAAAAACAGTCAGCGCTTTAAGGGGTGGATCTGCAATCAAATATTCATCTTTCGACACGATTATATTCCTTCCCAAAATCGTTTATCGCAAATTTTATCGCAAGTCAAGAAATTAGTGCAGCATTCAAACGGCATCTTTGCGATATGCGATCCACCGCTGCCGCGTTGAAAAGTTGAATTGCTATCAGCTGAAGCGTTAAGTCTCCACACCCTCGAACTGGCTGTTGTAGAGCTTGGCGTAGAAGCCGCCCTGCGCCAGCAGGGTATCGTGGCCGCCCTGCTCCACGATGTGGCCGTCCTTCATCACGAGGATGACGTCGGCCTCCCGGATGGTGGAAAGGCGGTGTGCCACGATGAAGCTGGTGCGGCCCTGCATCATCCGGGCAAAGGCTGCCTGGATACGCACCTCAGTGCGGGTGTCGATGGAGGAGGTGGCCTCGTCCAAAATCAGCATCGGGGGCAGACAGAGCATCACGCGGGCGATGCAGAGCAGCTGCTTCTGGCCCTGGCTGATGTTGCCGCCGTCCTCGGCGATGACGGTGTCGTAGCCCTCGGGCAGGCGGCGGATGAAGCTGTCGGCGTGGGCAGCTTTGGCCGCTGCCACCACCTCGTCGAGGGTGGCATCCGGCTTGCCGTAGGCGATGTTCTCCCGCACGGTGCCGGCCCGGAGCCAGGTGTCCTGCAGCACCATGCCGTAGCTGCCGCGCAGCGAGGCGCGGGTCACGTCCCGGATGTCGGTGCCGGAGACTTTGATGGAGCCGCCGTTGACATCATAGAACCGCATGAGCAGGTTGATGAGGGTGGTCTTGCCGCAGCCGGTGGGGCCGACGATGGCGATGCGCTGGCCGGGCTTGACGTCCAGAGACAGGCCCTCGATGAGCGGGCGGTCAGGCAGATAGCGGAAGGAGACGTCCTCGATCTGGACGTGGCCGTCCGGCACGAGCCTGACTGCATTCTCCGCCTCGGGGATCTGATCCTCAGCGTCCAGCAGCTCGAACACACGGGCCGCGCAGGCCAGAGCGTTCTGCAGCTCGGTCACGACGCCGGAAATTTCGTTGAAGGGCTTGGTGTACTGGTTGGCGTAGTTCAGGAAGATGCTCAGCTGGCCGATGGTGATGCCTCCGGCTACGGCATAGATCGCGCCAACGAGGCCGACGCCTGCGTAGACGATGTTGTTGACGAAGCGGGTGGCGGGGTTGGTCATGCTGGAGAAGAAGATGGCCTTCAGGCTCACGTTCTGCAGTCGGCCATTCACCTCGTCAAAAGCCTCGAGGCTCTGGGCCTCGTGGCCGAAGGCCTGCACGACCTTCTGACCCTCTATCATCTCGTTGACAAGGGCAGTCTGCTCGCCGCGCACGGTGCTCTGGCTCTGGAAATACTTGTAGCTGCGCTTTGCGAGAAAGCTGGCGACAACAAGGCTCAGGGGGGTGATGCAGACCACCACCAGCGTGATGGGGACGTTCTGCTGCAACATGAAGAGCAGGGTGCCGAGGATGGTCAGCACACCCGAGAACAGCTGGGTGAAGCCCATCAGCAGGCCGTCGGCGAAGGTATCCACGTCGGCCACCATCCGGCTCACGATGTCGCCGGAAGGATGGCTGTCGAGGTAAGAGAGGGGAAGGGTCTGGATCTTCCGCATGGCGGCGTTGCGCAGGTCACGGCTGACTGCGAAGGTGATGCGGTTGTTGCAGACGCTCAGCAGCCACTGCGCAAAGGCGGCGACAACCGCCACCACGATGATCTCGTAGATGATGCGCAGCACGCCCGCGAAGTCCACGGCACCTTTGCCCAGCATCATGTCGATGGCACTGCCGCAGAGGATGGGGATGTACAGCTGGGCCGCCACGCTCACAGCGGCCACGATGAGGCTGCACACCACGAAGAAGCCGTAGGGCTTGATCTTCTGCAGCACCCGGGTCATGGTGGCCTTCTGCTGTTCAGGGGTCAGCTTGCTTTTTGCTTTTGCACTCATTTCTGCGCATCCCCTTTCTTGAACTGGCTCTCGTAAATCTCCTTGTAGACCGGGCAGCTTTCCAGCAGCTCGGCGTGACGGCCAAGGCCCACCATGCGGCCATCGTCCAGCACGATGATCTGGTCGGCGTGCTGCAGGCTGGCGGCGCGCTGGCTGACGATGAAGACGGTCAGGTCGCCCGGCAGAGCGGCCAGAGCCTTGCGCAGGGCCGCGTCGGTGGCGTAGTCCAGTGCGCTGGCACTGTCGTCGAGGATGAGGATGTCCGGCTTGCCTACGAGGGCGCGGGCGATGGTCAGACGCTGTTTCTGACCGCCGGAGAGGTTGCGTCCGCCCTGCTCCACCGGCTCGTCGAGGCCGAGGGGCTTGGCTTTCACGAACTCCGCGGCCTGTGCCGTTTCCAGCGCGGCCCAGAGGTCGGCGTCGGAGGCATTCTGGCTGCCCCAGAGCAGGTTGGAGCGGATGGTGCCGCCGAAGAGCTGGGCCTTCTGCATGACCACGGCCACCTTGCCGCGCAGGTCGGCGCGGGGGTACTGCCGGACCGGTCGGCCCATGATCTCCACACTGCCCTCAGTGGCGTCGTAGAAGCGGGGGATGAGGCTGATGAGGCTGGATTTGCCGCTGCCGGTGCCGCCGATGACGCCGATGGTCTGGCCGCGCTTGGCAGTGAAATTGATGTCAGAGAGGCTGGGTGCGCCTGCGCCCTTGTAGGTCAGGCTCACATGGTCGAAGCGGACGGCGTCGCCGGCCTTTTCCGCCGGAACATTGCCGGTGAGCTGGGCTGGGAACTCCATGCCGGGCTTTGTGTCCAGAACCGCCTGCACACGGCCTGCACAGGCCAGAGCCTTGCTCACCTGAACGATGAGGTTGGCCAGCTTGACCAGCTCGACCAGGATCTGGTTCATATAGTTGACCAGCGCGATGACGTCGCCGGAGGCCATGCCGCCGATGTTTATCTCGATGCTGCCCACATACAGCAGCGCCACGATGGCAAGGTTGATGATAACGTAGGTCAGCGGGTTCATCAGGGCGGAGATGTGGCCCACGTGGAGCTGCATTTTGGTCAGCAGCTCATTGGCGTCCTCGAAGCGGTCCACCTCGCTCTTTTCCTTGTCGAAGGCGCGGACGACGCGCACGCCGGTCAGGTTCTCGCGGGTGAGGCCCAGAACCCGGTCCAGGCGGGTCTGCACCGACTTATAGAGCGGCCGGGTGATGACCATGACGCCGAAGACCACGACGCTCAGCAGCGGGATAGCCACCACGAAGATGAGGGCGGCGCGGAAGTTGACCGTAAAGGCCATGATCATGGCGCCAATCACCACGAAGGGGCTGCGCAGGAACAGACGGAGGAAGAGGTTCAATCCGCTCTGCACCTGATTGACGTCGCTGGTCATCCGGGTGATGAGGGTGCTGGTGCCCATGGTGTCCATCTCGGAAAAGCTCAGCGTCTGGATGTGCTCAAACAGCGCATGACGCAGACCGGTGGAATAACCCACGGCGGCTTTGGCCGAGAAGTATTGGGCCGTCAGGCTGCACGCGAGGCCGACGATGGCCAGAAGCAGCAGGATGCCGCACCGCACGAGGATGTAGTGGAAATCGTGGGCCGCGATACCCACGTTGACGATGTCGGCCATCACAAGCGGCACGAACAGGTCAAACGTAGCTTCCAGCATCTTGAAAAGCGGTGCAAGCACGCTCTCGCGCTTGTAGTCGCTGAGATAGCGAAGCATTTTGTTCAAGGCTCGATACTCCCTTTCTTTAATTTCTTTAATACATTTAGTCGAGACGCTCCTTATTATAACGCACTCCCAGCAGGAATGCTATGTTTTTGCTGAAGAAAACCGGCTCTGGAAGCAGATTTCGGCTCCGGAGATTGAGAAAACCGGAAAATCCTGCTATACTGGAAGGGAATCTCAACGGAAAGAATGGTGAATGCAATGGCAAAAGATGGTGCGGCACGGCTGCGTCTGCGCCCGGTGGGCGCGGCAGACCGCAAAAAGCTGCCGGAATACGGGCCGCTGGGTACGGGCTGCCCGGCGATAGAGCGGGCTGTGGCAGCGCTCTATAAGGGCCAGAACGAGGAGAGCTTCTGGGCGCTGATGAACGCCATCAACTATGCCCTCGAGCTGGACACCAGGGTCCTGGTGCCGCTGGAAGCTGCGTCCGACCAGCCGGACGGGGCCGCCCCGTGGGCGGAGCATCCTGTCCCGGCGGAGAAAGCGAAAGACCTGCAGCCCTGGACCCTGCGCACCCAGAAGGGCCGGTGCTACCTGCCGGTGTTCACCTCAGTGAAGATGGCAGAGGCCGATAAAGGCACGGCCAACCGCCCCATGGCGGAACGGCTTCTGGCTTCCGCCATGCAGATGGCGCTGGACTCCGACAACATCGACGGCGTGGTCATCGACCCGTGGACCAGCTCTGCCACGCTGGACTGCTCGCTTTTGAACGGTCTGCTCCACGCCGGCCACGACACCGATGAGCCGGGCGAAGCGGAGCTGCGGGCCGGCAACCATGCCATGGCCGAGGAACGCTGGGACGACGCGATGCACTATTATCAGCTCTCTGCCGAAGAGGGCTGCGCCGAGGGCCTTGCCATGATGGGCGAGATGCTCTACGAGGGCCGGGGCTGCCGCAAGAGCCCTGCACAGGCCCGCAAGTTCTGGAAAAAAGCCGCCGACGCCGGCGATGTGGCCGCATGGGTGGCGCTGGGCGACGATGCCATGGTGCAGGGAAAAGGGGCCGGTGCGGCTCTGCGGGCCTACCGAAAGGCCCAGAAGCTCTGCGCCTCCACCCCCGACATCGCCTATATGCCGCAGGTCTGCCTGCGGGTGGCCCAGTATGAGACCCAGTACATCTCCCGCAAAAAGGCGCTGGCTCAGCTGGCTGAGGCGAAGCAGGGCTTCCTCGTCCGCAAAAAAGAGGGGGACGAGACGGCCCAGAGCTGGCTGGACGAGACGGAGGCCGTCATCCGCCGGCTGCTCGAGAGAGAATGAGCGGAAACACAGAATCTTTACAAATGCTCTAAGAAATCGTCATACGGAGCCGATATGATATTGAAGGAAAAATATGCGCGTCGCAAAAACAGAGAGGACGACCAGAATGAGCAGAGTGATCGGTATTGACCTTGGCACCACGAACAGCTGCGTGGCAGTGGTGGAGGGCGGCAAGCCCGTCGTCATCACCAACGCAGAGGGAGAGCGCACCACCCCCAGCGTGGTGGCGTTCACCAAAGACGGCGAGCGTCTGGTGGGCGGCGCGGCAAAGCGCCAGCTTGCTACCAACTCCGGCCGGACGGTGTCCAGCATCAAGCGGCATATGGGCAGCGACTACCGCGTCCACATCGACGACAGAGACCTGACTCCGCAGGAGATCAGCGCCATGATACTGACCAAGATACGCCGCGACGCCGAGAGCTACCTGGGTGAGCCGGTGACGGAGGCCGTCATCACCGTCCCCGCTTACTTTGACGACAGCCAGCGCAAGGCCACCCAGGACGCGGGCCGCATCGCGGGCCTGAACGTCCTGCGCATCATCAATGAGCCTACCGCCGCCGCCGTGGCCTACGGCCTTGACAACGAAGCGCCCCAGAAGATCCTGGTCTACGACCTCGGCGGCGGCACCTTCGATGTCTCCATCATCGAGATCGAAGACGGCACCTTCACGGTGCTGGCCACCGGCGGCGATACCCGCCTCGGCGGCGACGACTTCGACCAGCGCATCGTGGAATACGCCGTGGCAGAGTTCAAGAAATCGGACCGCATCGACCTCTCCCGCGACCCCGCCGCCATGGGACGCCTGAAAGAAGAGGCCGAAAAGGCCAAGAAAGAGCTGTCCAGCGCCCTCTCGGCCCAGCTCAATCTGCCCTTCATCGCTGTGGGCAAGGACGGCCCCCACCACCTGGATCTGACCATCTCCCGCCCCCAGTTCGAGATGATGACCGGCGACCTGCTGGCACGGACGGTGGCCCCGGTGCAGAACGCACTGCGGGATGCCGGCATCTCGGCCTCGCAGCTGGGCAAAGTCCTTCTCGTCGGCGGCAGCACCCGGATGCCCGCCGTCGAGCGTCAGGTGAAGGAGCTGCTGGGCTGTGAGCCGAGCCACAGCCTCAACCCCGACGAATGCGTGGCGATGGGTGCCGCTGTGCAGGGCGGTCTGCTGCAGGGCGGCGGCAAGCTGGCTGGCGCTTCCGGTGCGGCGGCGCAGGGCCTTGTGCTGATGGACGTCACCCCCCTGACCCTCTCCATCGAGACACTGGGCGGCGTGGCGACCCCCCTCATCACCCGCAACAGCATGATACCCACCCGCAAGAGCCAGATATTCACCACGGCCCGCCCCATGCAGACCAGTGTGGAGATCAACGTCCTGCAGGGCGAGCGGCATTTCGCCCGCGACAATAAGAGCCTCGGCAAGTTCAAGCTGAACGGCATCCGGGCCAGCTTCTCGTCCAAGCCCCAGATCGAAGTCACCTTTGATATTGACGTCAACGGCGTCGTGAAGGTCTCGGCCAAAGACCTCGGCACCGGCCGGGAGCAGAACATCACCATCACCGGCAGCACGAACCTCTCGGAGAATGAGATCCAGCGCGCCATGGCCGACGCCGCCGCCTACGAGGCCGAGGACAGCCGCCGCAAAGAGCGGCTTGACCTCCACAATCAGGCCGAGGTGCTGGCCTACAAGGTGGACGAGGCCCTCTCCAAGTGCAAGAAGGAGCTGGACAAGGAGGAGAAGAACCGCATCAAGGCCGATGTGGCAAACCTCCGCCGCTGCCTGCGGAAGGATAAGCCCGAGAAGATGAACGAGACGGAGGAAGCGAACCTCCGTCAGGCCAAGAGCCAGCTCGAAGCATCCGCAAACCACCTGATGGTGCTCTATGCATCGGAGCAGAGCGAGAACGGCTCGGACGGGACCATTTGATAAACAGTAAGACCCCCGCTGCGTTTGCAGCGGGGGTCTTTTGCGTCTGAGGGAAAAGTATCGATGGAAAACAAAGAGGGGAGCGGGGAAAGCTTATCGGCCAACGATGAGGTCGCGGCGGCCGCGGAAGCCCACGGTGAGGTGAGCGCTGCTGCCGAGGTGGCGCAGAGTGACCCGGGTGCCGGGCTTCTGGCCCTGGCACAGCAGAGTCAGGTTCAGGGTGGTGGAAGTCTTGCCGGTCTTGAGCACCAGAGTGCTTACGCCCTGATTCATCAGGGTCTGCATGTCGAGGATGGTGGTGCGGAAGGTGGCGTTGTCATCGGGAGCGTCCAGCGTCAGCACGCGGCCCTCCTGACGGGCGGTGTAGAGCACCTGCTTGCCCAGCAGGCCCTTGACGGTGTAGCGGGCTTCGCTCTTCTCCACCGGCGTGTCAGAGGGCAGAGGGGTCTCGCCAGAGATCATCATCACGTTGCCCTGAATGGGGTTCTCCACCGGGGAAGCGTAGCCGCCGTAGTTGGGGTCTACCTCCCCCACCGGAACGTCAGAGTGGAGAGCGATGTCACCCTGAACCATGACCTCAGACGACTGAGGGGGCAGATAACCGGCAACGGTCGTGTCCTCGGCGTCGGCGGCAAAGGCACCCACGCTCATGGCGGCGGTCATGGTCAGCAGCGCGGCAGCAGCGGCGGCGCGGCGGGCAGTGTTCTTGTTCAGCAGTCTCATAGTAGTATCCTCCTGTAGGGGACAAGGCCCCAGATTTCTGTTTTATTCGCGGTACAGCGTATCAGAAAACCGCCGTATCTGTAATGAATACGGATACGGCGGCTGGATTATTGCAGAGAGCCTATTTTAATTTTCGCTGGGATCTTTTTCCTCAAGGATGGCCATGAACTCGTCGCCGGTGATGGTCTCCTTTTCATAAAGGTACTTCGCCAGCTCGTCGAGCTTTGCGCGGTTGTCGGTGAGGATCTTGATGGCCTTTTCGTGCTGGGCCTTTACCAAGTCCACGACCCGCTGGTCGATCTCCCGCTGGGTCTGGGCAGAGCAGGCCAGCGAGGTGTCGCCGCCCAGATACTGGTTGTTCACCGTCTCCAGGGCCACCATGTCGAACTCTTTGCTCATGCCGTAACGGGTGAGCATGGCGCGGGCAAGCTTGGTGGCCTGCTCGATGTCGTTGGACGCGCCGGTGGTGATGGAGCCGAACACCACTTCCTCGGCGGCACGTCCGCCGGTGAGGGTGGCGATCTTATTTTCCAGCTCTTCCTTGGTCATCAGGTAGTGGTTGCCCTCTTCGACCTGCATGGTGTAGCCCAGTGCGCCCGAGGTGCGGGGGATGATGGTGATCTTCTGCACGGGTGCGGAGTGATTCTGAAGCGCCGCCACCAGTGCGTGGCCGATCTCATGGTAGGCTACGATGCACTTTTCCTTGTCGGTGAGGATGGAATTCTTCTTCTGGTAGCCGGCAATGACCACCTCGATGCTCTCCTCGAGGTCTGCTTCCGTGACCGACTTGCGGCCGGCGCGCACGGCCCGCAGGGCGGCTTCGTTGACGATGTTGGCCAGCTCTGCGCCGGAGGCACCGGAGGCCATCCGGGCCACGGTGTTGAAGTCGATGCCGGGGGCAAGAGCGACTTTCCTGGCGTGGACCTTCAGGATCTCTTCGCGGCCCTTGAGGTCGGGCAGCTCCACAGGAACACGGCGGTCAAAGCGGCCGGGACGGGTCAGGGCCGGGTCAAGGGAATCCGGACGGTTGGTGGCCGCGAGGATGATGACGCCGCTGTTGCCCTCGAAGCCGTCCATCTCGGTGAGCAGCTGGTTCAGGGTCTGCTCACGCTCGTCGTTGCCGCCCAGCTGGCCGCTGTTGCGCTTCTGGCCGATGGCGTCAATTTCGTCGATGAACACGATGCAAGGGGCCTTTTCCTTGGCCTGCTTGAAGAGATCACGGACTTTGGATGCGCCCATGCCCACGAACATCTCCACGAACTCCGAGCCGGAGATGGAGAAGAACGGCACGTTGGATTCGCCCGCCACGGCCTTTGCCAGCATGGTCTTGCCGGTACCCGGAGGGCCGACGAGCAGGATGCCCTTGGGCATCGAGGCGCCGATCTCTTCGTATTTCTTGGGGTCGTGCAGATAATCTACGATCTCCTGCAAGTTCTCTTTGGCCTCATCCTCGCCGGCCACATCCGCAAAGCGGATGCCGTGGGTGGATTGGACGTAGACCTTGGCGTTGGACTTGCCCACGCCGCCGAACATCATCGAGTTCGCGCCGCCGGCCTTTTCTATGAGCTTTTTGTTCATGAGATTGCCCAGCCAGACGAAGAGGACGATGGGCAGCACAAAGCTCAGCAGAAAGCTCATCAGCGGCGAAGCCTGCTCGACGATCTCGCTGGAAAACTCGGCGCCCGCGTCGTAGAGGCGCTGGGTCAGGTCGGGGTCGTTCATCAGGCCGGTCTTGTAAATTTGCTTTTCGTCTTTATCGGTAAAGATGATCTGGTTCGATTCCACATCCACCCGGCCGATGTCTTTGTCTTCGGTCATGGACATGAAGGTGCCGTAATCCACTTCTTTTACCTGCCGTTCGCTCATCCACGGCACGAGCACGAAGTTGAGCAGCATCAGCACCAGTAATACAATGCAGCGGAACTTCCGCCATCCGCTGCGCCTCATTGGTCAACATCACCTGGTTCTGCATCAATCCGCCGGAGAATAACA
>ENA-UPWR01000351-UPWR01000351.1-human-gut-metagenome-genome-assembly--contig:-NODE-351-length-10352-cov-7.687202_pt1 | contig 10352 bp, 9 predicted proteins | sample MGYA00250053_ERZ773382 | MGnify/ENA primary metagenome ERZ773382 (study PRJEB29103, sample SAMN06112029) | human gut metagenome | biome: human gut; feature: ankylosing spondylitis patient; material...
TTTTTTTCAAGCAGAAGACGGCATACGAGATAAAGGAATGTGACTGGAGTTCAGACGTGTGCTCTTCCGATCTCCCCCAGTGTCATGATATTGATCGTCAATCCGTTGAAGTACATCAAATTGAACGTAGCGATGATGGACACCGGAATAGAAACACTGACGATCAAGGTTGTATTGATGCGGCGCAGGAAAACGTACAATACCAGCATGGCTGCTTTTGAGCATTACCAGCTTGTCCATACACCTCACATCCTTTTTTAGTCACCGGCTGTAACAGCGCCAAGCTGTGCTGCCTTTCCGGTAACAAGTTTATCGGAATCTGATATCTTGTAATAACTCTTGACAATATCTCTTCCGATTTCTGCTGTATAAGCGGAACTATATCCATTTGCAATTCGCACGGCAACTGCGATCTCAGGGTTTTCTGCCGGTGCAAATCCGACAAAAAGTACATGGTCCGGATGGATCTCACTCTGCTGTGCAGTACCTGTCTTACCTGCCATGGGAGGTGTTGTCGGAACCGGTCCCGGCCGCTCGGGGCGGGCTGTCGCCTGCGCCGGGAGCGGCAGTGTGGCGGACGGATTCCGGCGCAGGCCGAAAAGACGCTCGCGGAGGTGAGTTCCGGAGGCTATGAATGCCAGGAGGCGGTGAGCTGTTCGGGGAGCGGAACCGAGGAGTCGCGCCGCCAGACCATCGCCCGGTCGGCGGCCGCGTCGCCCGTGCCGAAGTCGAAGCGGTCTGCGGAAACGAACCTCGCCGGAACGTCGCCAGCGAACCCGAAGCGTCCGTAAAATTCCCGGAGCCACTCCTTGCCGGGCGTCGGGATGAGGAACGCCGCATCGTCGCCGCGCTCCGCGATGAGCCGCATCGCTTCGCGCATCAGCTGCGAAGCCAGTCCGCGTCCCCGGAACGCCGGGTCCGTCGCTACGCCATAAATATAGGTCGTGCGGCCCAGCTCCGTCCGGAACGGCAGGAGGTGGAGCATCGCCGCCATGCGGCCTTCGGCCTCGGCCGTCAGCATCCGGCGGCGGGAGTAATAGCGCATGATGAACGAGTCGGCGAACTGCTCGTCGTCGCCGAAGGCCTTCATCCAAAGCTCTTTGCAGGCCACTTCGTCGGGGTGCATGCAGATCGCCGCGAATTTGTGCTGGAGGAACGCCGGGTGGTAGGAGAGTTTGGCCTGCCGCAGTCCGTCCAGCCCGAGGTCCTCCTCACGGTTGATCAGCGTGAAACGTTCGGGGAGGTGCTGTGCGAAGAGTTTGTTGATGATCGTGAAAGCGCCGTCGAACTCCGTGTCGGCCTTCTCTACATGGGTGTCGAAGGTGTGGTCGTTGACCGCCGAGCCGTAGGTGAAGGCCGCGAGGCGGTCGCCGACGTAGATGCAACCGCCGATCAGCCCCAGTTCTTCGAAATGTTCGAAGGCCCGCTGCATGGCCCGCTGCTCGGCGCACAGCTCCGAGGTGTGACCTTCGTGGGCCTTGCGCCATTCGCGCTCGAGGGCCATGTACTCCCCGAAGCGGTCGGGCGTCAGCTCTTCGTAGCGGTAGTCGGGATATTCGGCCGTGAAGCGGTTGATGTGGTTGCGCTTGGGCTGATAGCGGCGTCCGGCAAGGTTGCGAAGATCGTCGGCGTTGTAGACGTAATCCTCCAGCGCGCGGTCCGACTCGAACGCGAAATGGCAGGGAACGATCCGGCGGATCGTGTCGCGGCCTTCGTCCGTCAGGCCGATGATCCGCAGCCGCTGTCCGTGGGCGTGGGCGTCTTCGCGCAGGAGGGGGAGGATCGGGCCGAAGTCGCCTTCGCCTACGGGCTGCATGTAACCGATGCGCTCGCCGCCGTCGATCTGGAAGCGGATCACCAGGAATCCGCCGATCTCGGCCCACGCGCTGTGGAACACCGCCTGCCAGCAGTACATGTTGGCGAAGGCGAGGTCGCAGTTGCAGATGCCCGAGGGCATGGTATAACGCTCGATGACCGCCCGGTCTTCGAGGCGCACGGGTTTGAATTCAATCATTTGCCGTATAGCTCTTTTTCTCGATATGGGTGTAATACTGCTGGACCAGCGCCCGGAAATTCTGTGCCAGACTGTCGGCGGCCGGGGTGGCCGGGCATTCCTGCACATTCATGTCCGAATCGTCGAGCACGATTGCGCCTTCGCCGGTCAGCGCGCGGAACCGTCCGTCGTAGCTGACCGACCAGCGGGGCCGCTGCGGTTCGTTCAGCACGTCGCGCCCGAATGCGAAATAAGGCTCCCGGTTGCCCGTGAGTCCCAGCAGGGTGGGCATGATGTCCAGTTGCTGCGTGATCTCGCCGACCTCGCCCCGCAGGGCGCCGTCGGGGGTGTAGATGAAGCCGATGACGTGCATGTTGCCCGGGTAGGAGCGCGTCTCCTCCGCGAATTTCTCCGACGACACGTGGTCGGCCACGAAGACGAAGATCGTGCGGCGGAACCACTCCTCGCCGCCGAAACGCTGGAAGAAGAGGCGGAACGCCCGGTCGTCGTAGGCGACGCCCTTGTGAATCCGGGTGTAGCCCTCGGGCAGCGTCGCGGCGTACTTTTCGGGTACGACGAACGGGTGGTGCGACGAGAGGGTGAACAGCGCGGCGAAGAAAGGTTCGGGCATCGCCGTCAGCTCCTCGCCCGTGAATTGCAGGAACTCTTCGTCCCAGATGCCCCAGTAGCCGTCGAAATCCCCCGTGCCGTGCTTCGCCTCGTAGTCCTCGCGGCTTACGAGCCGCTCGACGCCTGCCGAACGGGCATAGGCCCCGAAGCCCATCGAGCCGCGTTCCGAGCCGCAGAAGAAGGCCGTCGCATAGCCTTTGTCCGCCAGCATGGCGGGCAGCTGGCGGCTCTCGCCCAACGATTGGGGCATCAGTACGAACGGCGTGCGGAACGAGGGGATGCTTCCCAGCACCGAGGGCATGGCCTGGATCGAACGCGAGCCGTTGGCGTACATCCGTTTGAATGTCAGACCGTTGCGCATCAATGAATCGAGGAACGGCGTGACGCCTTTTTCCGGGAGGTCGGCGTAGAGTTCCGGATGGAGGAACGCGGAGTGCTCGGCCGACATGCTCTCCATGATGAAAATCATCACGTTGCGGCCCGTGAGATCGACTGCCGCGCTGTCGGCGGGCTGGTGCACGGGCGTGAAGCGCTGGGGCAATTCCTCCGGGGTGAAATATTTCCTGTATTTGACGCTTCCCGCGTTGCCGATAGTGCGCAGGATGCAGAACGGGTTGCTTAAAATCAGATTGGCTTTGCCGCTGTCCGCCGTGTAGAGCATGGCGTTCGACAGCGTGATCGGACGGGTCATGCGGGTCATGCCGCCGCGCATCCCGGCGACGCTCAGCCCCGCCGCGAGGGCGAAGACGACCGTGCCGCCGGCATAGTAGGCCCAGCCGCGTCTCAAAAGGCTCTCCTCGCGCACCCGGCGGCGGTAACCCCACGCCAAAAGGGCCACGAGTCCCGCCCACAGCAGCACGAGATACCAGTTTTCGGCCATGAACTTTCCGGCCAGCTGCAACGAGTTGTCGTTGTCGGCGAAGAAAATTTCGTCGGCCGTGAAACGCTTCTGCGTGTAGCGGAAATAGACCGTGTCGGCGAGGTTCGCCGCTGCGATCAGCACGGCGTTGACGATCACGTAATACCAGAACAGCATGCCCCGGTACCAGCGCCGTTCGCGCAGGTGCAGGGGCAGGAGCGACAGCAGGATGAACACGCCGTCGGCATAGACGACCGACGCGGTGTCGAACTTCAGCGACCCGGCCACGAGCTGCCCCAGTTCGCTCCACTCCGGCGGACCGAGCAGGGCGGCGTTGTAGACCCAGAACGCCGCGCGGCAGAGCATCAGCGCCGCGTAGAGCAGTGCGATGCGCCACACGAGCAGCGCCAGCGGCGTATGGAGCAGGCGTTTCATCCTCTATTCGCAGGCCTTCAGCGACATGTCGAGCGACTTGATCTGGTGCGTCAGCGCGCCCACCGAGATGAAGTCGACGCCGCACTCGGCATAGTCGCGCATCGTGTCGAGCGTGATGCCGCCGCTCGATTCGGTCTCGCAGCGTCCGGCGACCTTCTCGACCGCCCGGCGGGTCATTTCGGGGGTGAAGTTGTCGAACATGATGCGGTCGACGCCGCCCGCCGCGAACACCTCGTCGATGTCTTCCAGCGTGCGGACCTCGCACTCGATGGGGATCGTCTTGCCTTTGGCCGCGAGGTATCGGCGCACACCTTCGATCGCGGGGCGGATGCCGCCGGCGAAGTCGATGTGGTTGTCCTTCAGCAGGATCATGTCGAACAGCCCCATGCGGTGGTTCTCGCCGCCGCCGATCTTCACGGCCATCTTGTCCAGCACGCGCATGCCGGGCGTGGTCTTGCGCGTGTCGAGGACCTTGGTACGAAGTCCCTCCAGTTGCTTGACGTAAACGGCGGTCTGGGTCGCCACGCCGCTCATGCGCTGCATGATGTTCAGCAGGATGCGCTCGGCCTGAAGCAGCGAGCGCAGGCGTCCCGAGACGTAAAAGGCCACGTCGCCGGGCGCGACACGGTCGCCGTCGTGCAGGATCTGTTCGAATTTCATTTCGGGATCGAGGCGTTGCAGTACGAGTTGCGCGATTTCGATCCCGGCGATCGTGCCCTCCTGCTTGCACAGCAGGCGCATGCGTCCGTGTTCGTCGGCCGGGATGCACGAGAGCGACGTGTGGTCGCCGTCGCCGATGTCCTCCCTGATGCAGAGTTCGATCAATTCATCTACGAAAGGTTTGTATTCGGGTTTCATGGTTCGTGGATATTTATTCTTTGATAATCAGTCGTCCTTCGTATATTACCTGAAAAACGCCGGCGCAGGTGAAGCTGACCCGGCAGTCAACGCCGTCGATTGCGCCTGTGAGATTGGTGATTTTATAGCGTTCGACGGGCTGGTAGCTCGATCCTCCGCCTTCATTGTTCTCTTTGAGGGCGGAGGGAATGATCTCCTCCCTGACGAAGTTGAGCGACTTGTCGCCCTTCGGGGTATAGGTGACCGTTTGGAGCCGCATTTCCACGCCCGGCATGTTGGCCGCGAAGCGCGTTTTGTGCATGTAGAGGGAGAAACTCTCCGGACCGCCTGCGAATTCGAACCAGGCTTCCGGGTCCGTAAACGTTTTGCCTTTGGCGTCGGTCACGGTCGAGGTGCCGTAAAAATGCAGGTTGGCACCTTGCAGGTATCCGTTTTCGATGCCGTCATTGGTTGTGGCGTAACGGACTTTGGGTTCGCCGTCGTCGTCGTTGCAGGCAGCGAAAGCTGCGGCGGCGAAGAGGAGGAAGAGGATTTTTTTCATGTGTTGGTATTGTTAGATGTTTATATTCAGAGTGATGCCGAAGGTGCGGGGGCGTCCGCGCTGGACGAACTCGTTGCCGATCGACTTGAAATAGAAGACGTCGTAACGCGCTCCCCCGAGGTTGCGGCCCCAGATGTCGAGCGAATAGTGCTTGTGCTCGAACCGCACGGAGGCGTCTGCTAACGCATAAAAGGGCTGCGAAAGTGTGTTCTCCTCGTTCCACCAGATGCGCCCCGCGCAGCGGACTCCCGCTTGCAGGACCACGTCGCCGAGCCACTTGACGCCCGTGGGCAGGGTCCATGCCGCCTGGGCCGAGAGGGTGTGCTGCGGGGCGTAGGGGATGCGGTTGTCCTTGAAATCCTCGATGCCGTTGTCGTAACGCACGAAACGGGCGTCTGTGTATCCGTAGGCCGTGTTGATCTCCAGCGACCGCCACGGCGCGAATTGCAGGGCCGCTTCGGCTCCGACGCTGCGCGTGCGGCCCGCGTTGGTCATCATCCGGCCCGTGCTCTGTCCCTCCGGGAAGATCGTGAGCTGTTGGTCGCGGACATCAATGTAAAATACCGCGAAATCGCCCCGCACGGCGCCGTCCATGCACGAGAAGTGGCCGCCCAGTTCGTAGTTCCAGCTGTATTCCGGCTCGTAGGACATCAGGTCCGCTTCGTCGTACTGCGAACCGGCCATCCGCCATTTGAGCTTTTCGCTCAAGATGTCGGAGAACATCTGCGTGTTGAATCCCCCGGCCTTGTAGCCCTTGGCTACCGAAATATAGAGGTTGCGCACTTCGTCGAAAGCGTAGAGCAGCGAGACCTTCGGCAGCACTTCGCAGTAGGTGTGGGCGATGCGGTTCCCCTCGTCGATCGAGATGCGTTTCGGCGCGGGCGCGCCGCCCTCCTTGCTGACGAAATAATCCATGTCGGTCCGGCTGTGGTAGGCCAGCGACGTGTGTTCCACGTCGAAACGGATGCCGGCCGTGAGCCGCCAGCGGCCCAGCCGCAGGTTCGACTCGTGGTAAATGGCGCCTCCGTACACGGGCATGCGGAAATCGGAGTAGAGCGGCAGTTCATCCGCGGAGATCGAGTATTCCTCGTTCCAGATCGCGCCCAGATGCTCGTTGGCGTTCTTGACGATCAGCTCCTCGATGCCCGTGCGTTTGAAGTGCACCGGGGCTTCCATCACGCCGTGGCGGTAGAAACCGAAGGCGCCCAGCAGCCAGCCGTAGCGCCGTCCGTCGTGCGAACGGAAAACGATGTCCTCGGTCAGGGCGTGTTCGCGCCGGGCCTGCCGGAGCGTGAACCAGGATTCGGGCGTGAAGTCCTGGTCGAGCGTCATCTCGTCGTCGGAGTACTGGTACGAGGTGATCGACGAGACGGAATATTTCGCGGCGTCGTAGCGCACCGTGAGTCCGTCGCTGACCGTTGTGCGGCGGTAGGACGACGGGTCGTTATAGCTGATCTGGCCGTTGCGGATGACGGTCTTGCCGTCGCGCACGATGTCCTCGCCGGCGTAGGCGTAGGGATAACCTCCCTGGTCGAGCGCCGAGAACGAGAAGGTGTTGTCGATGCGCACTCCCCGGTTGTTGCGCCACTGCGTTTTCCAGCGTCCTCCGCCCAGACGCTCCCAGTCGCATTTCTCGCCCGTGCAGTCGTTGTCGAAGAAGCCGCCCGTGTGGGTGAAATAGCCCGTCACGGCCATTCCGAGGTCGGGCGAGAGCTTGTAGTAGGACGATGCCCGGAAGCGGTAGGAATCCCCGCTGCCGTATTCGGCCGTCAGCCGCACGCCCTCGTAGGTGAGCGGCGAGAGCGTGTAGACGTTCACCACGCCGCCCATCGTGTTGCGGCCGTAGAGCGTCGACTGGGGCCCGCGCAGGACCTCGATGCGTTCGGCGTCGGCCAGCTCCGTGTCGAAGTTGTCCTTGTTGAGCACCGGGACGTTGTCGATATTCAGCCCGATGACCGGCTGGTCGATGCGCGCGCCGAGGCCCCGCACGTAGATCGACGAGGTCATGCGCGAACCGTAGTCCGGAGCGTGGAAGTTGGGAACCGTTTGCGAGAGGTTTTTCACCGCCCCGATGCGTCCCCGTTCGATGGCGCGGCCGCCGACGATCGACGCCGCGACGGGCTGCGAACGCAGCACGAGGCCCTGTTTGATGGCCGTCACCTGCACCTTGTCCACCACGATCACCGTGTCGGCCGTCTCCGTGTCCGGCGCCGGGCCGTCGCCGCCCGCGGTGCGGGCCGCGGCCGCGGAGGCCAGCAGCAACAGGGGTATGACGAGCGATTTGCGGTGCATGTATCGGTTGCGGTTATCGGGAGTACAAAGTAACGGTTTTATTTCGGTCGGTGCAATCCTAATTTATGAGGAGGCGCGTCACATCCCGTCGGGATCGACGTAGCCCGCCGCCAGGGCGTAGACCACCAGCCCGGCGGCGGTGCGGATGCCGAGCTTCTCCATGATGTTGCGGCGGTGGGAGATCACGGTCGTCAGGCCGATTCCCAGCCGGTCGGCGACCTGCTTGTTGATCAGTCCGCCGGCGATGAGCGTCAGCACTTCGGCCTCGCGCTCCGTGAGCGGCTGCGCGGCCTGCGGCTGGACGGGCAGGGCGTGTTCCGGTCGGCGGACGCTGTGTTGCAGTCGCATGAGCGAGCGCACGAAACGCTCCTCGTCGGTCTGCACGTCGATGCAGTGCACCCCGGCGGGCGTCTGTCCGTTGGCGAGGAGGATGGTTCTGTGGCTGCGGGCGCGGAAGAAGGCGTTGTGCGCCGCGAAGAGCTGCGCCGTGACGAAATAATGGATGAACCGCTCCGGATCGGCCTCCGCAAATTCCTGAAAGTTGCCGAACAGTTCCACGTCGGCGGCCGGGGCCGCTTTTTCGAGGATGGAGCGCAGCCCCACGCCTACGAGAACGTTGGCGGTCAGGATGGCTATGACGGGGCGCTGCTGCATCATTCGTGGTGGTAGGGTTCGTTGTTGAGGATGGTGAAGGCCCGGTAGATCTGTTCGGCGAAGATGGCCCGCACGATCTGGTGGGAGAAGGTCATGCGCGAGAGCGACAGCCTGCCGTCGGCGCGTGCGTAAACTTCGTCCGAGAAGCCGTAGGGACCGCCGATGACCAGTACCAGGCGTTTCACGCCGCTGTTCAGCCGCTTTTGCAGCCACAGCGCGAACTCCACCGAACGGTATTCTTCGCCGCGCTCGTCGAGCAGCGTCACGTAGTCGCCGTCGGTAAGCTGGCGCAGGATGGCCTCGCCTTCGGCCGTGCGCTGCTGTCGGACGGTCATGCTTTTGGTGTTGCGCACGTCGGGCAGCGCGGTGACGGCGAACCGGCAATAGTGATTCACGCGCCGGGCATACAGTTCCACCAGCGCGGCGATCTCTTTCGAGTCGGTCTTTCCTATGACGATCAGCTCTATGGTCATTGCGTTCCGCCTGTGCGTCGGTCGGGCACAGTACGGCGCAAAGATAGCCTTTTTATTCGGTTCGGGCAAATCGTTTTTCCCGTCCGGAAACGGCGATGCCGCGCTTCGGGGCGCGGCATCGGGGCTTCGGGGCCGGGGGTGCTATCCGAACAGTTCGTTCAGCACACGGGCAAGACGGTATCCGGCATTGCGGATCTGGCGCTCGATCAGCGGCAAGGCCTCGTTCAGGAAATCCTGTCCCAGCCGCTGGCCGGGCTTCGCCCATTCGAACTGCGCCTCGCACACGACGGCGTTGTCGTGGAGCCAGTCGCGCGGCGTTCCGGCTGCTACGGCCTGCCTTTCGGCCTTCGGAAGGCGGTCCAGCTCATCGGCCCACTCGCTGACCGACCAGATGCGCGTGGTGGTGATGATCTCGTTGTCCCAGACGCTGTGGATGGGGAATTTGTGCGGCTTGTGGTACTTGTCCTCGAACAGCACGTCGTATTTCGTGTCGTGCGTCGTGTACTTGATGTGCGCCGGGCAGTGCATGTCGCCCACCAGATGGATGATGTACTTGAGGTTGACCTCCACGGCCGAATCGGTGAGGCTGCGGTAGTTCTTCAGGTTCTCGATGGCCTGCTCCAGTCCGTAGATGGCGTTGCCGCCCGTCGCGAGCATCGAATCCTCGTAACGCAGTTCGGCGTTCACGGGCACGGTGTGCCAGTTGTTGGTGAACTTGTACTCGGGGGTATGGCGGTATTCGTCCATCCACTTGGCGAAGTAGACGATCGAGTGGCCCCCGAGGTACTTCTCGATGCGCTTTTTGGCTTTTTTCGTCAGATTGCGTTCGGCGATCTTGGCGATCGTCTCGTGGCCTTCGCGTCCCCATCCGAAGACGCTCCCCGTGTTGAGCAGGCCGGCGAAGAGCAGCAGTAACAGCAGTTTTTTCATTGGGTTGTCGTATTTACAGGTCCGAATTCCACTCGCCGTCGGTGTCGGAGTAGATCACCGGACGGGACTTTTCGACCGATTTGAGCCACTGGTAGGCCTTGTACATATTGTAACCGTTGCCCGAAGGACCGCCCAGGGAGTAGGCGATGACGCAGGTGAAATTGCGCGAACGGTAGTACATCGCCTTCACGCGTTCGAGGTAGTCGCCGACAAGCCGAGGGTCGTTCGACGGCGTGCCTCCGACGGTGCGGTCGCCGCTCCGCTCCGGGGCGTTGATGTTGGCCCGGTCGATGACGTAAAGGCCCAGAGAGTCGCACAACTCGTAGAACCATGCGGGCTGCGGATAGTCCGGGCAGATGGTGTTCTTTCCCTTGGCCTTCAGGGCTTTCAGCTCCGCGAGCGTCGTCTTGCGGTCGGCGGCGGCGTTGTATCCGGCCTTGACGGGTTTTAGCTCCTTGCCCAGCCGCATGATGCGTCCGTCGACGAGTTCGGTCTTGCCGAAGCCGATCTTCAGGGGCATATACTCCTTGTAGACTCCGTTGCGGCGCGTGAAAAGCATCACCTTGTAGAGGGGCGGCGTTTTGCTTTCGGCCTCCCATTTGTTCTTGTAGGTGTGGTAGATGAACGGCGAGAAGCGGTTCGGTGGAACCGGATTCTCATACCATTCAAAATGAATTGCCATTGTGC
>ENA-UPWR01000353-UPWR01000353.1-human-gut-metagenome-genome-assembly--contig:-NODE-353-length-10338-cov-24.208167_pt1 | contig 10338 bp, 12 predicted proteins | sample MGYA00250053_ERZ773382 | MGnify/ENA primary metagenome ERZ773382 (study PRJEB29103, sample SAMN06112029) | human gut metagenome | biome: human gut; feature: ankylosing spondylitis patient; material...
TATCTGAAATGTTCGTATAACTACCGGAATCTCTACAATAAAGAAACCGCTTTCTTCCATCCGAAAGATAAGGAACGTAGGCCTTGTCGCAGATGTCCACGCAGCGGCTCATCAGTTCCAGGCAGATTTCGCCCACGTCGTGGGTGCGGAAGGCGGCGTCCATCTCCGCCTGAACGGTATTGTCGTCGGTGTCCAGCACGAACTTGGCAAAGCGGAAGCGGCGGTTGGCCTCGTTGACCACCTTGAAAAAGCCCTCCACCCGGTTTTCGGGGAGCTTCACGATGTCGAACACGCGGATGGCCACGTCCTCGCAGTCCTTATTGAAGAAAAAAATCATGCGGATGGAGGGAATGCTGTCTCCGGTGTATATCACGGTGACCTTCTCCATGCCGGAGTCGGTGACCTCAATGTCGGAGTGCTTGATGTCCTTGGCGTCCATGGCCTGGATGAACTGGCGGGTAGAATCGAGCATGAAAGGGACCTCCTTGATGGCAATTGATTCGTTACTCCATATATACCCCTTTTCCGGGGAATTGTCAACCGGCGGAATTGTTGACGCGGTGGACAAAAAAATCTCGCCACCGGAGGAAAACCGTGCTATACTAAGGGAAAAATCCGGGAGGTGACGGGATGGAGGAGATTACGGCGGCCTATGTGCGGCGGCTTCTGCCCCGGCGGGACCCCATGGGCCACAAGGGCACCTTCGGCAAGGTGCTGTGCGTATGCGGCAGCGTGGGCTTTTCCGGCGCGGCGGTTTTCGCCGGCCGGGCGGCGGTGCGCACCGGGTCGGGGCTGGTATACCTGGGGGTGCCGGAGCCGGTGTGGCCGGTGGCGGCAATGAAATGCGACGAGGTGATGCCCTTCCCCCTGCCGTCGGAGGAGGGGAAGCTGTCCCCCCTGGCAGAGGAGGCCATCCGGCAGCGGGCCGGGGGCTGCGATGCGGTGCTGGTGGGCTGCGGCCTGGGGCGCAGCCCCGGGTGCGACGGGCTGGTGCGGCGGCTGCTGGACCTGCCCCGGCCGCTGGTGCTGGACGCAGACGGCATAAACGCCCTTTCCGGGCATATGGATGCATTGTCCCGGCGGCGGAACCGGATCACCGTGCTGACCCCCCATGAGGGGGAGTTTGTCCGGGCCGGAGGCGAGCTTTCCCCGGGCCGGGAGCGGGCGGCGGCGGACTTCGCCCGGGAGCACGGGGTATACCTGGTGCTGAAGGGGCCGGGGACCATCGCGGCCGCCCCGGACGGGCGGTGTATGCGCAATCCCACCGGGAACTGCGGCATGGCCAAGGGCGGCAGCGGCGATGTGCTGGCGGGGATGCTGGTGAGTCTGCTGGGCCTGGGCCTGCCGCCTATGGACGCCTGCTGCGCCGCGGTGTGGCTTCACGGACGGGCCGGGGACCTGGCCGCCCGGGAGGTGGGCCTGTGGGGCATGACCCCATCGGACCTGCTGGACCGGATCCCGGCGGCTCTGCGGGAGGTCACGGAGTAAGAGGCACTGTCTTAAAAGGGCTTTGCCCTTTTAAGACAAAAGGCAATAGATAGAGAACATCACAGGGATAGCGGAGGGCCTTCCGGAAAGGGAGGGTTTACCGTGAAAAAATGCTTGGTATGGCTGCTGGCGGCGGCGCTGCTGCTGGCCGGCTGCGGAAAAAAGACCGCGTCGCAGGCGGAGAGTCTGCGCCAGCGGTACCGGGAGATGCAGGCCGCCCATATGGAGGCGGAGATCACCTGTCACCTGGAGACGGAGAACCGCACGTTCACCGTGTCCTGCGACTGGACCCCCACCGGCGCCGGGACCACCGTTACAGGCCCTGAGGACCTGGCGGGGCTGACGGCCTCCGTCAGCGGAGAGGATCTGACGGTGTCCTATGACGGGGCGGCTTTGTCCGCCGGAAGCCTGCGGGATCTGGCCCCGGCCAACTGTCTGCCATGGCTGCTGCGGGCCATGGAGGAGGGGTATCTGGTGGACGCGGGGCAGGAGACCCTGGAGGGGCTTGACTGCCTGCGTCTGGCCCTGGACACCACCGCCCCCGGCGGCAAGGTGCTGTGCACCGTTTGGCTGGGCGGGGACGGGGCCCCGCTGTATGCCGAGTTTACCCAGGACAGCCGCGTGGTGCTGACGGCACGGCTGCTGTCCTTTACTTCAGAATAAAGAGAGGCTATCATCATGGAATCCACATTAAAGAGAACCTGGGCGGAGATCGACCTGGACGCTCTGGCCCACAACTATGGCCGCCTGCGGCAGCATATCGGGCCGAAGGTCCGCTTCCTGGGCGTGGTGAAGGCCGATGCCTACGGCCACGGGGCCGTGCAGGTGGCCCGAACCCTCCAGGAGCTGGGAGCCGACTATCTGGCGGTGTCCAGCATCGACGAGGCCATGGAGCTGCGGGCCAACGGCGTGACCATGCCGGTGCTGATCCTGGGCCACACCCCCAAGGAGCAGGTGGGGCGGCTGATAGAGCACCACATTACCCAGGCGGTGACCTGCAAGGCCAAGGCCCTGGAATACAGCCGGGAGGCTGCGGCCCTGGGCGGGACCCTGAAAATCCACATCAAGGTGGACACCGGCATGTCCCGGCTGGGGTACCTGTGCGACGGCAGTCACTTCGACGGCGGCGTGGCGGGCATCTGTGAGGCCTGCGGCCTGCCGGGGCTGGAGGCGGAGGGCATCTTCACCCACTTCGCCGTGGCCGACGAGCAGGACCAGGAGAGCCGGGCCTATACCCGGCGGCAGTTCGACCTGTTCTGCCGGGTGATCCGGGCAGTGGAGGAAAAGCGGGGGGTGCGGTTCCCCCTGCGCCACTGCGCCAACACCGGGGCCACCGCCTGCTATCCGGAGATGCACCTGGACATGGTGCGGCCGGGCCTGCTGCTGTACGGCTACGGCGAGTTTGCCCAGGGGCTGGACCTGCGGCCGGTGATGACCCTGAAAACCACCATCAGCACCACCAAGACCTATGAGCCGGGCACTTCCGTCAGCTATGGACGGCTGTTCACCACCCGGCGGCGCACCCGCATGGGCGTGGTGCCCTACGGCTATGCCGACGGGTTCTTCCGGTGCCTGTCCGACCGGTGCAGCCTGATGACCGCCAAGGGGCCCGCGCCCCAGCGGGGCCGCATCTGCATGGATATGTCCATGATCGACCTGACGGACCTGCCGGGGGTGGACGTGGGGGACGAGGTGGAGATCTTCGGGCCCCACAACCCGGTGGAGGTCATGGCCGCCCAGGCGGGGACCATTCCCTATGAGCTGACCTGCGCCGTCAGCAAGCGGGTGCCCCGGGTGTATTTACAGAACGGACAGGTGACGGAGCGGGAGCTGCTGCTGCGGTTCTGACGCACGCCGCCGCCTGCCGCCCCATAGAATGAAGCGGGGCGGGAAAACCGGGTATAAATCCCCGGGCTGCGTGGGAGAATGAAAGTGACCCGTTTTTTCCGGGTACTTCTTCCGGCGGAGTGTGAACGTTTGTGGATACGAATGTCAAGCGCGGCGAAATTTATTATGCCGACCTGAGCCCGGTGGTAGGCAGCGAGCAGGGGGGCGTGCGCCCGGTGCTGATCGTGCAGAACGACACCGGCAACCGCCACAGCCCAACCGTCATCGCGGCGGCCATCACCTCCCAGATGGGCAAGGCCAAGCTGCCCACCCACATCGAGGTGGCGGCCCAGTGCTGCGGTCTGCCCAAGGATTCCGTGATCCTGCTGGAGCAGATCCGCACCCTGGACAAACGCCGCCTGCGGGAGCGGATGGGCCGGGTGGACGGCGCGGTGATGGAGCGGGTGGACGACGCCATTGCGGTGAGCTTCGGCCTGCCCCGCAGCAGATTGGTATAGCGGCCCGGCGGAGGGTACATAACCTTCCCCAGGCAGGAGCTCCCCCGGGAGAGGCATTTGTCTCTCCTGGGGGAGCTTTTTTGCCTTGACGGGGCCGCCTGGGTATGGTATCATAAGGTTTACAGAACATAAACAAAGGAGGTATGACCATGTATGAAGCATTTCGGGAGGCGCCGCAGTCCAAAAAGGACCGCAGCCGCCTGAAGCTGGGGCTGTGGATCACCCTGGCGGCGGTGCTGCTGGCGCTAACGGCCACGCCGCTTGTGTGGGCGTCCCGGCAGAGCGCGGCATACCGCCGGTATATGGACGCTCTGAACGGCAGCGTGCTGTATGCCCGGGAACATGACGGCGTGTGGCTGGAGCGGGCCGGCAGCCGCGTCCACTATCCTCAGCTGGCCGGGGCCGGTATCAGCGAAAAGCTCCGGCAGGCCGGAATGGGAAAGCGCCAGCAGGAGCTGCCGGAGGGAGAGGGTGTGACCCTGGACTTCGGCGACGGCAGTCTTCTGCGGCTGTGGGAGGTGCCGATCCGGGGCGGCTATACCCCTGAGGAGACCTTCGGCGTGTTCGTGGCTTATACCTATCCCGACGGAGAGACATACTGCTATGATACCGATAACCTGGGGTGGGACCGGGTGGTGGACAGCCTGCCCTCTGCCGGGTAAGGCGGGACGGGGCATCCCCGGCGGAGACTGTGCATACACTGGCACAGCCCCTGCCGGGGATGCTTTGATGGGGAGGCGCGCTGCATGACGTATCCTGTGTATATCGGGGACCGGGCCGCCGGGACCATGACGGTGACGGCGGCGGGAGAGGACCACCTGTTCGAGGTGATCTGCCATCCCCCGGAGCCGGGCCTGTGGCGGGTCTGGGTCCAGGGGGAGGGACAGCGGCTGGCCCTGGGGCTGCTGGAGGGCGGGCGTCTGCGCCGCCGGTTTTCCCGGCGGATCACCGGGCCGCTGGGGGCCATCCGGTGGGCCGGGGCGGAGTCCTGCGCCGCGAGGGACTCCCCATGGCGGCCCGCCGGGCCGGAGGACTGCCCCCTGCCCCTGCCGCCGGGGAGTCTGTGCCGCCGGGAGGGGCGGCGGGTGCGGCTGGCCGCGCCCTATGACCGGGAGGGGCCGTTTCCCCTGACGGAGCTGTTCTGCCTGGCCCGGATCCGGGCCATGGACGGAGGCCTCTGGGCGGAATATCGCTTTGAGGACGGGTATCCTGTGCCGCCGGAGGAAAATTGAAATTTGCATATTCCGCCGCCATGTGCTATAATAAGCTGAACATTATCGCCATAGAGGAGGAATATGCCCATGAGATGTCCCTATTGCGGCTATCGCGAGAGCAAGGTGGTGGATTCCCGTCCCGCAGACGAGGGAGCCAGCATCCGCCGGCGGCGGGAGTGCCTGTCCTGCGAGAAGCGCTTCACCACCTATGAGACCGTGGAATATCTGCCCATGGTGGTGATCAAGAAGGACGGCAGCCGCCAGAGCTTCGACCGCAGCAAGGTGCTGCGGGGCATCCAGCGCTCCTGTGAAAAGCGCCCGGTGTCCGCGGCGGATATGGAGCGCATGGCCAGCGAGATCGAGCAGGAGCTGCAGAACTCCCTGGAGCGGGAGGTCAGCACCGTGGTCATCGGCGAAAAGGTCATGGAGAAGCTGAAAAAGGCCGACGAGGTGGCCTACGTCCGCTTTGCCTCGGTGTATCGCCAGTTCAAGGATATCAACACCTTCATGAGCGAGCTGAACAAGCTCCTGAGTGAGAAGTAAGGGCTACAGAATGTTCCGCAGGCTCAGGCGCTCCAGCTCGTCCAGCTGCTGCAGCTGCTGGCGCAGCTGGGCCAGCTCCGGCAGCAGGTCGTCCCCCTGCCGCAGACGGCACAGGGTCCGGCAGCGGGTCAGCGTCACCTGGGCCGCGTCCAGGGTCTCGTGGTGGATGACCACATGGAGGAAGTCCTGGGCCGACTCCCAGTCGGCGGACAGGTCGTCCATGGCCTCCCGGGCCATGTCCCAGCGCTCCTGCTCCGCCAGGTCGGCGATCCGGTCCGCCTGGTCCATCCACCGGCTGGTCCGGCGGTTCAGAGCCGCCGCGTTGAGAATGCACAGGGCCAGCAGCACCGCCAGCACCAGTGAGGGCACGATCAGAAACCGCTTCATACGTCCTCCTTGGCCTGGCAGATCACGTTGCCCCCCTGGTCCAGGGACAGGAGAAACACCTGAGACGGGTCCTTCAAGTGCTCCCGCTTCAGCTGCTGCCGCAGCCACGCGTCGTCCACGTCCATTTTCTTCATATTGTCCCGCAGCAGCCGCCCGTCGTTGATCAGCAGCACCGGAAGAAGCTGCTCGGTGACGTTCAGGGACAGCTGACGGGGCGTTACCGGCTGGGCCTGGGACCGCAGAAGCACCGACACCTGGCCGCTGGTCTCCAGGACGGCGCACTGCACGTCCTTCAGGTCGGTGACCCCCTGGCCCCGCAGCTCCTCCAGAAGCTCGTCCACCGTCATGCGGTTGTGGCGCATGGCCCGCTGCTGGAGCTTCCCGTACCGGACGACGATGGCCGGTTCCCCGCAGATCAGGGACCGGAACCGCCCGCTGCGGAAGCTGATATAGCTTAAAAGCGTGGTCAGGGCCAGCAGGGTCAGAATGGGCACCACGCCGTTGATCAGCGGCGAGTCGAAGTCCTGCATGGGCACCGACGCCAGGTCCGACAGCAGCATGGTCAGCACCAGCTCGATAGGCTCCAGCTCGCCGATCTGGCGCTTGCCGGTCAGGCGCAGCCCCGCGATCAGCAGCAGATACAGGATGATGGTGCGGAAAAAAGCAGTGGCCATGAGCATTCCCCCTTCTATGGCCAGTATGCGCCGATGAGAGAAAGTTATACGGATTCAACCGGCCCCAGGCCGTTTGATATACAGAACGCAGAACCGGAGAAAGGAGGCCCCCGGGAAAATCCCATACCAAGCGCCATGTGCCTGCCCTTCCGGCAGGATAACGAGGAGGAGAGAGGATCGAACCTTCGGCGGGAGCTCTCCCGCGCCGTCCGGGCGCGCACGCAGCGGGCAAATATGCGGGTGACCGCAAAACAGAGACGCTGCGACCGGAAATCGAGGCAAATTATCTGCGTATTTGTCCTCCCTATTATCAGAAATCAGGAGGAATCATCAATATGTGTGGAATCGTAGGATATGTTGGCCGTCAGGAGGCCGCCCCCATTCTGCTGGACGGGCTGGAGCGGCTGGAATACCGGGGCTATGACTCCGCCGGTATCGCCGTGTGCGGCGATGGCGTGCTGCGCCTTTGCAAGAAAAAGGGCCGGGTGGCGGCTCTGCGGGAGCTGACCCATAACGGCGGGGACCTGCCCGGCACCCTGGGCATCGGACACACCCGCTGGGCCACCCACGGCGAGCCCAACGACGTCAACGCCCATCCCCATATGAGCCAGAGCGGCAAGTTCGCCGTGGTCCACAACGGCATCATCGAAAACTTCATCACCCTGAAGGAGGAGCTGCAGCAGAAGGGCTATGTGTTCCAGTCCGAGACGGACACGGAGGTGGTGGCCCAGCTGCTGGACTATTACTACAGCGACTGCGGCGACTTTTTCGAGGCCATGAACCGCCTGCTCCACGCGGTGGACGGGGCCTATGCCCTGGGCATTATCTGCGCCGACTATCCCGACCGGCTGGTGGCCGCCCGGAAGGACGCGCCCCTGCTGCTGGGCTTCGGCGATGGGGAGAACTTCATCGCCTCCGACGTGACGGCCCTGATCCGCCACACCCGGGACATCGCCTATATGGACGACGGGGAGCTGGCCATTCTGTCCCGCAGCGGCATCCGGGTATACGACCGTCAGCTGCGGCCGGTGGAGAAGAAACACCACCATGTGGACTGGGAGGTGGACGCCGCCGAAAAGGGCGGCTATGCCCACTTCATGCTCAAGGAGATCATGGAGCAGCCCGCCGCCATCCGCAAGGCCACCGCCGCCCGGATCCAGGGGGGCCGCGTGGTGCTGCAGGACCTGACCATGACCCCGGAGCAGATCCGGGCCATGGGCCGCATCTACATCGTGGCCTGCGGCTCGTCCTATCATGTGGGCATGGTGGGCAAATATAACCTGGAGCGGATGCTGCGGCGCAGCGTGGAGGTGTGCCTGGCCTCCGAGTTCCGGTATGCCGACCCCATCGTAGGGGAGGGGGACCTGGTCATCGTCATCAGCCAGTCCGGCGAGACCCTGGACACCATGGCCGCCCTGCGGGAGGCCAAGAAGCGGGGGGCACGGATCCTGTCCATCGTCAACGTGGTGGGCTCCTCCATCGCCCGGGAGTCCGACGACGTGCTGTATACCTGGGCCGGGCCGGAGATCGCCGTGGCCACCACCAAGGCCTACAGCACCCAGATGGCGGTGCTGAACCTGCTGGGCCTGTATTTCGGCGAGGTCATGGGCACCGTGGATTATGAGACCTACACCGCCATGGTCCGGGATATCCTGACCCTGCCGGAGAAGCTGGAGCAGGTGCTGGCCCAGGCGGACCGGATCCGGGAGATCGCCAGGGATTTCGCCGGGCGGGACGACGTGTTCTTCATCGGACGGAACCTGGACTATGCCCTGAGCATGGAGGGCAGCCTGAAGCTCAAGGAGATCAGCTATATCCACTCCGAGGCCTACGCCTCCGGTGAGCTGAAGCACGGCACCATCTCCCTGATCGAGGAGGGAACGCCGGTTATCGCCCTGAGCACCTACGGTCCCCTGTTTGACAAGGCCATGAGCAATGTGGTGGAGGTCCAGGCCCGGGGCGCCCGCGTCCTGGCCCTGACCACCGAGACCCACCGGGACGCCATGGCCGCCCGGACGCCCCGGGTGCTGACGGTGCCGGAGGTGGAGCCTATGTTGCTGCCCCAGCTGGGGGTGGCTCCCCTGCAGCTGCTGGCGTACTACATCGCCCTGGAGCGGGGCTGCGACATCGACAAGCCCCGGAACCTGGCCAAGAGCGTCACCGTGGAGTAAAAATCGCAACACACCGAGGGAATTATGAACAACATCAGAATCGTACCCATGACGGCGGACCATCTGGACGCCCTGGAGCAGCTGGAGCGCACCTGCTTCTCCCGGCCCTGGTCCCGGAAGATGCTGGCCGAGGAGCTGGACAACCAATGCGCCGCCTTTTTAGTGGCGGAGGACGCCGCCACCGGTGAGGTGATCGGCTATGCCGGGCTGCTGGTGGCCGCCGACGAGGGGTATATCACCAATGTGGCGGTGTTCCCCCCGTATCGCCGCCGGGGCGCGGCGGGAAAGCTCCTGGACGTGTTCCTGCGCTTTGCCCGGGCCAACCATCTGGCGTTTTTGACCTTAGAGGTGCGGCCCAGCAACGCCGCCGCCATTGCCCTGTATACCCGGTTCGGCTTCCGGGAGGCCGGACGCCGCCGGAACTACTATGACCTGCCCAAGGAGGACGCCCTGATCCTGACCCGGACCTTTGAGGAGGATGACCAGTGAATATTTTAGCCTTTGAATCCTCCTGCGACGAGACCGCCGCGGCGGTGGTGCGGGACGGGCGGACGGTGCTGTCGGACGCCATCCTGTCCCAGGCGGACATGCACGCCCTGTATGGCGGCGTGGTGCCGGAGATCGCCTCCCGCAAGCATGTGGAGGCCATTGCCGGTCTGACGGATCAGGCTCTGCGGGAGGCGGGCCTGACCCGGCGGGACATTGACGCCGTGGCCGTGACCTATGCCCCGGGCCTTATCGGCGCGGTGCTGGTGGGGGTCAGCTTCGCCAAGTCCGCCGCCTATGCCCTGGGGGTGCCCCTGATTCCGGTGCACCACGTCCGGGGCCACATCGCCGCCAACTATCTGGCCTTTCCGGAGCTGGAGCCGCCGTTTCTGGCCCTGGCCATGTCCGGCGGCAACACCCTGATCGTGGACGTGAAGGGCTACACGGACATGGAGGTCCTGGGTGCCACCCGGGACGACGCGGCAGGGGAGTGCTTCGACAAGGCCGCCCGGGTGCTGGGCCTGCCGTACCCCGGCGGAAAGCCCATGGACCGGCTGGCCGCCCAATCACCGGGAGGGAAATACACCCTGCCCCGGGCCCATGTGGAGGGTGCGCCCCTGGACATGAGCTTCTCGGGCCTGAAAACCGCCGTGGTGAACCTGGCCCACAACGCCCAGCAGAAGGGGGAGCCTCTGGACGCCGCCGCCCTGGCCCACGACTTCAACCAGGCGGTGTCCGACGAGCTGGTGCCCCGGGCCATGGAGGCCGCCCGTCTCCGGGGCCGCCGGTGCATCGTGGCCGCCGGAGGGGTGGCCGCCAACACCATTATCCGGGGAGACCTGGAGAGGGCCTGTGAAAAGGCCGGGTACCGGCTGTATCTGCCGCCCCTGCGGCTGTGCGGCGACAACGGAGCCATGATCGGCGCCCAGGGATACTATGAGTATCTGGCGGGCCGCCGGGCGGGGCTGGACCTGAACGCCTACGCCACCATGGAGCTGGACGATATTTTCTATTGAGAAAAAGCGCCCCC
>ENA-UPWR01000355-UPWR01000355.1-human-gut-metagenome-genome-assembly--contig:-NODE-355-length-10325-cov-63.996487_pt1 | contig 10325 bp, 8 predicted proteins | sample MGYA00250053_ERZ773382 | MGnify/ENA primary metagenome ERZ773382 (study PRJEB29103, sample SAMN06112029) | human gut metagenome | biome: human gut; feature: ankylosing spondylitis patient; material...
AGCGCAGAGCTGGCAGCATCGCCAGAACGAATTAACCGCGCTGCAAAACCGTATTCAGCAACTGACGCCGATTCTGGGCGAACAACTACCGGGACTACACGGAGGAGGACGCGGATACCCTGCGCAAAGTGAAGCTGCTGCGGCAGCTCGGACTGTCCCTGGAGGAGATCCGGCAGGCCCAGCGGGGAGAGCGCCCTCTGGCGGCCCTGCTGGGGGAGCAGGAGGCGGCCCTGGCGCGGCGGCGGGCAGAGCTGGACTGGGCGGGACAGGTGTGCCGCGCCATGCGGGAGGACGGGGTGGAGTTTGCCACCCTAGACGCCCACAGGTACCTCAGCCGGCTGGACCGCCCGGCGGATCAGCCCGGCTTTTTCGATCTGCGGGCCGACGCGGCCCCCACCGTCTCCCACCCCTGGCGGCGCTATTTCGCCCGCGGCCTGGACTACAGCCTTTGCAGCTTTCTATGGATGGTGGTGTGCCTGTTCCTGTTCCGCTGGTTTCCTGAGAACAACTGGGGAGTCCGGCTGCTGAATGCCTACGCCGCTTACGGCATCCTGCTGGCGGCGGAGCCCCTGCTCCTGTGCACCTGGGGGTATACGCCGGGCAAGTGGATATTTGGGCTGGCGGTCCGAAACCGGGACGGGGGAAAGCTCACCTGGGGCCGGGCCCTGTCCCGCACCTGGGGGGTGTTTGCCAGGGGCGAGGGGTACGGCATCCCTATCTACGTTCTCTGGCGCAATTACAAGTGCTGGCGTCGGTGCAGGGACGGAGAACCGGAGGACTGGGAGGAGGACACCTCCTATACCATGAAGGACGAGAGCGGCCTGCGCATCGGGGGCTTTGCCGCCGCCCGGGCCGCCCTGTTTGGCCTGAGCCTGCTCCTGGCACTTCAGGCGACCCTGATGCCCCTCCACCGGGGGCCTCTCACTCCGGAGGAATACGCCGCCAACGTCAACGACTGGTGCCGGAGGCTGGATGTGTGCTCCGGCGAGCGGATGAACGGGGCGGGTGAGTGGGAGGAGGATACCGCGCCGGGGCGCTCTGCGGTGTGCTGGCCGGGCGAAGGCGGTCCGACGCACCGGCTCACCGTCAATGGCGCGGGGGAGGTCACCGGGGTGCGCATCGAGGTGGAGCGCACCGGGGAGGAGGTGCTGTTCGGAAGCACCACCCAGGAGAAACAGCATGCTGTGTGAGGCAACGGCAATCCGGATGACCGGATTGATATAGTCGTTTTTCCGGTTGATGGCTTCTGAGGCGATGGCTTTCCCCATGACATCTCCTTTGGTATTGACTATCGGTACGAAAACCGTGTGGTTCATCACTATATTGAAATAGAAAATGCCGAACTGATTGAACAGAATGCCCGATATAAAGACGAGGGGAGGCGCCACATAAAACAGAATGTGGCGGGTAGTGTCTCCCAAAGGGTAACTGACCAGAACCGCCAAGAAGATAATCAGAAAATGCAGCAGGCTTATGATAAGGATTACGCGTGCGGATACGATGGCGGCTTCTGCCCCTTGTGCAAAAAGTTGCTTGCAGCATTTCTGTGTCTGAGACATGTGGTAGTCCAGAAACCTTCTCCTATTGAGGTAGATGATGAACGGGGGGATGATGGCGCTGATTTCCAGCGTGAACGGAAGCATGAAACGGGGACAGTAGTTTACGAGGAATAGGGTTGTTACCGATAACAGCAGTAACATTCCGGTAGTACAGTAAAGTATGATTTGCGGAACATGCGTTCCTCTATGCCTCACCGAATAGATGCTAAACAAGAGTCCTACACCTGCACCGATGTAGATGGACATGTCCTGCGTTATAAACTCGCATAATATGATGGATATTATAACGGGGATGAATCCCAGCGACATATTGAATCTTGATGATAAAATTCTTTGATGGCTCATTATCCGTATTATGATTTTGTCGTTTACATCATAACAACTGGGAAATTTAAATGTTTCCTATTTTACTTCTTTTTTGTATAAAATGGATCTGTTTTTCCGCATGATAAGAGGAGCGTACCAATGGAGCGCTTTCCACTTGCTGAAACCCTTTTTTCAATCCTTTCTCTCTGTAGAGTGCAAATTGTTCGGGAGTAATATATGCTGCTACCGGATAATGCTTGTGTGTGGGTTGAAGGTATTGGCCTATAGTCAGTATGTGGCAGTCCACCCGGCGGAGGTCGTCCATCAGTTCTTCCACTTCTTCCGGAGTCTCGCCCAATCCCACCATAATGCCGGACTTGGTGGTAGTATTGCTTTCTGCAATTTGCCGCAACACTTCCAGGCTTGTTTCATACTTGGCGGCACTGCGTACGAGGGGGCTGATGCGACGGACAGTCTCCATGTTGTGCGAAATGATTTCCGGTTGTGCATCGATGACTTGTGCCACGAGTTCCTTTCTTCCCTGGAAGTCGGGAATCAGCACTTCGACGGTGGTGTCAGGGTTGAGCCGCTTGATTTCCCGGATGGTACGTACCCAGTGTGACGCGCCTAAGTCGGGCAGGTCGTCACGGTCTACGGAGGTGACGACTGCATGGGAGAGTTTCATCAAGGCAATGGACTCTGCCACATGTGTAGGCTCATCGGCATCCAGTGGCAAGGGCTTCCCGCTTGCCGTGTTGCAGAACTTACAGCACCGGGTGCAGATATTTCCCCCAATCATGAAGGTTGCGGTGCCTTTCCCCCAACATTCCCCCATATTGGGGCAACGGCCGCTGCTACAGATGGTATGTAGGCAATGCGATTCGACAATGCGTTTGGTCTCGGTATAGCGCTCGTTGGCACCGATGCTTATTTTGAGCCACTCAGGCTTACGTACTCTTTCGGGCATTATTTCAATTCTTTGTTGAAGAAGTTGGTCAACCGCGTGTATAGGTGTAACCGGGTATTTCCTCCGTAGATACTGTGGTTGCGGTTGGTGTAAACCTGCATATCGAACTGTTTGCCGAGTTGTACCAGTTGTTCGGCATATTCGGCACAGTTCTGGAAGTGTACATTGTCGTCTGCCATGCCGTGTACCAGCAGCAGGTTGCCGTGAAGCTTGTCGGCACGGGTAAAGGTGGAACTGGCCTTATAGCCTTCGGCGTTTTCTTTCGGTGTGCGCATAAAGCGTTCGCCATAAACGGTGTCGTAGTAGTTCCAGTCGGTAACGGCAGCTACGGCTACTCCGGCCTTGAATACCGGTGTTCCTTCACTCATACTCATAATGGTCATGTATCCACCGTAACTCCATCCCCAGATTCCGATGCGGTTTTTGTCCACATAAGGCTGGTTGCCCATGTAGAGGGCGGTTTCCACCTGGTCTTTGGCTTCCTTGATACCCAGGTTCAGATAGGTGCATTTGGCGAATTCGGCACCCCGTCCTCCGGTGCCACGCCCGTCTACGCAAACCACGATATAGCCTTGTGATGCCATGTAGGTTTCCCAGCTTACACTGAACTTGTCAAGCACTTGCTGTGAACCGGGGCCGCTGTACTGGTACATCAGTACCGGGTATTTCTTGCCGGCAGAGAAGTCGGCAGGTTTCATCATCCAGCCATTCAATGTGGTTCCGTCGGAAGTCTGGAAAGTGAAGAATTCCTTCCGTGGCATGTCATAGCCGCTGATTTCCTGCTTCAATGCCGCATTGTCCATCAGGGTGGCAAGAGTCTTGCCGGTATTGTCGTTCAGCGTAATGACGGTCGGAGTGTCCAGATTGGAATAACGGTTCATATAGTACTTCATGTTCGCACTGAACTGCGCACTGTTTGTTCCGGCTTGTGACGATAGTCTGGTCTTTTTACCTTTCCGGTCAATCTTGTAGATGGCACTGCGCATGGGGCTTTCCTCGTTGCTGCTGAAGTAGAAGCTTCCTTCTTCGGGGTCATAACCCAGGAACTCCTGCACTTCATATTGTCCGGCTGTCACTTGTTTCAGCAGATTGCCGCCTATGCTATACCAGTACAGATGGTTGTATCCGCTCTTTTCGCTGACAAAACTGAAATTTTCCGGATAGAAGACGATGTTGTCGAATACATTCTCGCGGATATAGGTATCGCTTTCATCACGCAGAGCCAGTTTGGCTACCGTGCTGCGAGGGTCGGCAAAGTATAGGTCGAACCGGTTCTGATGGCGGTTCAGTGTCATGACGGCAAGTTTGTTGGGGTCTTGGGTAAAGCGGATGCGGGGAATATAGCCGTCTGCATCTACCGGCACGTTTATCTTGCGGGTCACTTTCGACTTGATGTCGAAGGTGTGTACGGACACTTTGGAATTTACTTCTCCCGTTTTAGGATATTTGTAAGTATACTCTCCCGGATACTTCTCGAAAGGGGTGAAGTGGGGGGCTTGTCCGGCAAAAAGAGGGAAAGAGTAGGAGGGAACATCTTTCTCGTCGAAGCGGATGAAAGCCAGCATCTGGCTGTCGGCACTGAATTCCAGCGCACGGTTGAAGGAGAACTCCTCTTCGTAAACCCAGTCGGGGATGCCGTTCAGCACCTCGTTCTGTTTCCCGTCTTCCGTCACCTGGCTTTCGCTGTTGCCGTAGAGCAGTTTTACAAGGAAGATGTTGTTGTCGCGTACAAAAGCCACCTGGTTGCCGTCCGGTGAAAATACGGGCACCTGTTGCGGGCCGCCGTCCGAAAGCTTTTCCACAATGTTGTTGATTTTACCGTCCAGATTGCGCTTCAGGCTGTAGATGTAATGCACAGCCGTATAGGAATGACGGTAGATGGGAGTTGTTTCGGTGGCAATGAGCAGCTTACTGCCGTCCGGAGCAAAGCTGTAGCTGTCGAATGTCTTGAACGTGCATTCGCGTGCGGTAGCGGCATCAAACAGCACTTCCACGGGTTTTCCCGTTTTGAAGGAGTACTTGATGATTTGTGTCCTGTCCGCATTCATCTGCGAATAATGTTCCCCGTCTCCCGGGATGGGGATAACGCCGGAAATATTCTTCGGAGTGAACTTGCCCGATACGATTTCTTTCAAATCGAGTGCCTTGCCATTTTGGGCGAAACCTGCCAGCGTACAGAGGCAGAGGAGAAGTGCGATGCTTATCTGTTTCATATCTATCTTTTATGCTTATCTGTTTCCCTATTTTTTCTGGGGAACAAATATACAACAAAGGGAAGATTTATCGAAGCAGTGGGCCGATTTTATTCTTTTTGAACAGAAAAAGCCCGTCCTGCTTCTTGGGGGCGAAGCAGGGACGGGCCTCCGTCACTCATAGATGATGATTGGATGAGATGATGATTGGAATATCTTTCGTTACAAGCACTTGACTTTTCTTTGATATTCTGCAATGGCTGCATCCAGTCGTTCGTGGGCGGTTGTGTCACCCGGAACGTTGTGCGACGGATGGATGTACAAGTGTACGCCACGGTCGGCAAGGATTTCAGCAACGGTAGTGATGGTCATCCATACCATGGTGACGAAACTCAATGTAGACAGCGGGCCTACCTTGTCGAAGTGGTTCTTCAAAGGTACGGAGGCGTCTACCAGGGGAACGCAGGAATCCACTACGATATCTGCCAACTGGAAGAGGTTCTTTCCGCTGGAGTGACGGCTGGCCTTGTCGCCCGTTTCGCTGGCCGAACCGTATACGATAACTTTCATGCCGCGCTTCTTGGCTTCCAATGCCATGTCTATATTGACGGCATTGATACCGGTATGTGAGAAAATCCACATACAGTCTTTGGAATCAAAATCATAGTTCTTCATGATTTCCTGGCCGTAGCCTTCTGCCCGTTCCAGGAAGAGGAACTGGTGAATACCCATCTGGCCGATAATCTGCGTGAAGAATGTCAGAGGCAATTCGCAAAGCGGGTGGAATCCTACAAAGCTGCCGATACGCGGATACATTTCTTCTACGGGAATTGTTGCGTGGCCGCAACCAAACGTGTGGACCCAACGACCGGCTTCGATGGAATCTGCCATAACAGTGGCTGCTTTTTTGATGTTTTCCAACTGGGTAGCCTCCAGTTTTTCCATAATGCCATGGGCATTCTTTAACCATTCGAGTGCTAACATAACTTTTTTTGTTTTTTAAGAAGTTAATAAATTTATTTGAGTGAGCGTTTATACAAAAGGAGCATGACGGCAAGTGAGGCAATCATCAGATAAGGATAAAGCCCGATGCCATTGGTGTATTGGGAAACCATTCCCATCAGGCCGTTCATTGCAGTCTGGCCGACGAGGGCTATGGCAAGCGCCACGCTGAATGCTGTTCCCGATAAGGACGGGTACCGGCTTCCAAGAATGCTGAGTATCACGGGATACGTGGCCGACAGCCCCATACCTACCAGCACCATGCCGACTGCCGCGCGTGCAAACCCCGGCGAGAACATAAGGAAACAGAAGCCTATGGCAGTGAGTGCAAGGCTGTAGGGCAGCACGGTTTCCGGTTTTATCTTCTTGAATATCGCAACCTGCACCATACGTGCCACGGTCAGTCCTGCTACCATGCAGGTCAGTGCAATCAATGCCTGATTGGCCGGAATATCCGTCATCTGCCCAAAGTAACTCGTGGACCAGTTGTTGCAGACACCCTCGATGCCGCTTTGGAAAAAAAGAATGAAGCTGAGTAGCAGTAAGCTGCTTTCTTTCAGCAGTCCCAATCCCTCTTTTACCGGGAAACCTTGCGCCTGCTTAGGGGCGGGGAAGCGTACGGGGATACAGAATATAATGCCCGCAAGCATCACTACGCCAATTCCCAGTAAGATGGTTTCGAATGAATAATGCCTGGAAAGGGAGCCCAGCAACATCGGTATGCCCAATGCGCCCAGTCCGTAGAACATGCCCAGAAAACTGAGGCGTGAGCCTTTTTCGGATTCTCCTGAGATGTCGGATACCAATGCATTGGTTTCTCCGTTGAGGATGCCTCCGCCCAGGCCGATGCCGACGATGGAAGCTTGCAGCAGTGGCACGCTTTCAAAGAAGGCAAGTCCTTCCATCCCCAGCAGTACGATGATGCAGCTGGGCACCAGCAGGGCTTTATGTCCGAACCGGTCTACGATGGGACCGAAAATCAGGGAACCGGCCAGCATGCCCAGAGGCAGGAAAGTGACCAGTGAGGTTGTCTGCAACCCGCTCAGATTCAGCTTGGCTATGAGGGATGGCAGCACTGCTCCCAATGTAATCATGGAGACTCCGAAGAAACACATCCCGATGCACGCTGCCGTGAATACGAGATTCTTGTGATAACTGTTACTCATACAAGTGATTTTTGATGGCAAGAAACGCTGCTCCTATCAGTCCGGCATTACCGGACAATTGAGAAGGTACAAATTCCACCTGCTTGATGCTGAGCGGTTGCGCCCATTTGCAGGCTTCCTTGTAAATGTCATCTATAAAGATACCGGCAGGGCCGAATACGCCTCCGCCCCAAATTATCTTCTGCGGGTTGAGCAGGCTGACCAGATTTGCGGAAGCCATGCCCCACATCTCGACAGCTTTGTGCAATACGGAGATGGCAATAGGGTCTTTTTCATTATAGGCACTGAACACATCATAGGCCGATATGCGACAGATGGGTTTCTGGCGCAGTTTTCCTTTATATGACTTGTTGGCGCGTACGGCATCGCGTACCCGTGCCCCGATACCATTGCCGGAAGCGTAATATTCGAAACATCCGCATGCGTCATACTCTTCCCGGTAGGGAGGTTGCAGGGCCATCCAGCCGGTGGCGCCGATAATGTCGTTGGCTCCGTGCAACACGTGCCCGTCGATGATGATGCCGGCACCGATACCGGTTCCCACGGCAATGAATATGGCACTGTGACATTCTTTGGCGGCACCTTGCCACATCTCTCCATACATATAGCAGGTACGGTCGCTGTCGATGTATATCTCGATGCCCGGAGGCGTTACACTGCGCAGCTCCTCATAGAGGGGGTAGTTGTCCCAGCCCGGTATGTTGGGGGCCCATACCCGGTTGGTTTGGGAGTAAACGATACCGGGGATGCAGACACCTATTCCGTCGACGTGTATACGGCTTCTGCGTGCTACGGTAAGAAGTTTGGCGAGGATATCCGCGGCGAGCTTGCCCACTTCGTGTCCGGTTCTTCCTTTCAGGAGCCGTTTGCGGTTAAACATCATGCTTCCGTCCGGAAAGAAAATGGCGCTGGCTATTTTTGTGCCGCCTATGTCCAATGCGATTGTTGCCATGGTGTTATAGTATTTATAGGTTGATTCATTAAGGTTGTATGCAAAGCTATGAATTTATTTCATTTTTGAGGTGTATAAACTGAGAAAATTGTGTGTAAAAAGAGTGTCTAATCACTAAATTGTGTTTAATGTAATTGCGCTTGGATGTACTCTTTCTCAATTAATTAGTTATATATCAGTGGATGAAACATTTTTTAGTGCAGGTGGAAATTCTTTGTTTTATGTTCGTTAACAAATCGGGTGGAAAGTATTCTTGTTTTTGCAGGTTCATCCCACAGAAAAATCCTATATTTGCCACTTACATAAGGAATATGTATGGAAACCAAATCTACGCTCTATAATGAGTTCCCTTTTTTTCTGAAGCGATATTTTCCCTATAAGGTACAGAAAATATCGCTGAATGCCGGTTTTACGTGCCCCAACCGGGATGGAAACAAAGGAGTCGGCGGTTGCACCTATTGCAACAACCAGACCTTCAACCCCGATTATTGCCGTACGGAGAAATCCATTACCCGCCAGCTGGAAGAGGGCAAGCAGTTCTTTGCACACAAATATCCGGAGATGAAGTATCTCGCCTATTTCCAGGCCTATACCAATACGTATGGCGAACTGGAAGACCTGAAGCGGAAATACGAGGAAGCCTTGTCGGCAGACGGGGTGGTGGGCCTGGTCATCGGCACCCGTCCTGACTGTATGCCCGACAGCCTGCTGGACTATCTGGAGGAGATGAACCGGCATACATTCCTTTTAGTGGAGTACGGCATAGAGAGTACCGACGACAAGACACTTTGCCGCATCAACCGCGGGCATACTTTCCATGCCGCCGCCGATGCGGTGGAAAGAACCGCTTCACGCGGAATCCTGACCGGTGGGCATGTCATCCTCGGACTGCCGGGCGAGACGCACGAAAGTATCGTGGTACAAGCCGGCGTACTGTCCCGTCTGCCGCTCACTACCCTGAAGATGCATCAGCTGCAACTGATAAGGGGCACCCGCATGGCTTTAGAGTACCGGCAGCATCCCGAAGATTTCCATCTGTTCGGTGTGGACGAATATATCGACCTCGTGATAGACTATATCGAGCATCTGCGGCCGGACTTGGTGCTGGAGCGTTTCGTCTCCCAGTCTCCTAAGGAACTGCTCATTGCACCTGACTGGGTAAAACTCATGTCGCCACCACACAGACGCAGGATGCGATAGGGCAGTTCCAGTTTCTGGAGCAGTCCTTCCACGTGGTTCAGCATTTCCTGATGAGACTCTTTGGAATGTTCCGGCTTGTCGATGCGCACCAATTCTACTTTGGAGAATTCGTGCAGACGGTTCAAGCCGCGCACGTCTTTACCGTATGAGCCTGCTTCGCGACGGAAACATTGCGTATAAGCGCAGTTTTTGATAGGAAGCTGTTTCTCGTCGAGAATTACATCGCGATAGATATTCGTTACGGGAACTTCGGCAGTCGGAATCAGATATAAATCGTCCACTTCGCAATGGTACATCTGACCCTCTTTGTCGGGTAGCTGGCCGGTACCGTAACCGGAAGCGGCATTGACCACTGTCGGCGGCATTATTTCCGTATAGCCCGATTTGCGTGCCTCGTCCAGGAAGAAGTTGATGAGCGCACGTTGGAGCTGTGCGCCTTTTCCTTTATATACAGGAAAGCCCGCACCCGTGATTTTAACACCCAGGTCAAAGTCTATCAGATCGTATTTCTTGGCCAGTTCCCAGTGTGGAAGCGCATCTTTGGGAAGTTCGGTTTCCATGCCGCCCATTTTTTCAACCACATTGTCGTCGGCGCCTACACCTTCGGGTACGCTGTCGTAAGGAACATTGGGAATTGTATAGAGCAGGTTCTGCAGGTCGGTTGCAGCTTGGTCCATTTCTTCCTGCAATGCCTTGTTGGCTTCTTTCAATTCGGCTACACGGTTTTTGGCAGTCTCTGCCTCGTCTTTCTTGCCCTCTTTCATCAGCATTCCGATAGATTTGGACAGGGAATTGACTTCCGACAGGTTCTTATCTAAGATTGTTTGGGTATTGCGTCGTTTGTTGTTGGTTTCCAGCACTTGCTCAATGGTTTCTTTGGCGTTTTTGAAGTGCTTTTTCTCCAGTCCGCGGATTACCGCGTCGGTATTGTCTGTAATTTGTTTAATGGTAAGCATATCTTATACTTGTTTTTATGATATT
>ENA-UPWR01000356-UPWR01000356.1-human-gut-metagenome-genome-assembly--contig:-NODE-356-length-10317-cov-21.934180_pt1 | contig 10317 bp, 5 predicted proteins | sample MGYA00250053_ERZ773382 | MGnify/ENA primary metagenome ERZ773382 (study PRJEB29103, sample SAMN06112029) | human gut metagenome | biome: human gut; feature: ankylosing spondylitis patient; material...
GGTTAAGGAAAAGGCGTTTTTGGTGGCTTGCGGGAATGCTTCGCAGTATGGCAACAATGCGTTTATCGCTCCTCATGGTTCGGCTTTATGCTTCTTCCCCGCTGAGCTTTCCGTCCTGCATATGCAGCCGGACGTCGGCGGCCTCGGCCACCTTGGGATCGTGGGTCACCACGATGACGCAGCGCTCCTCCTGGTGGGCCAGCCGCTGGAGGGTCTCCACGATCATCCGCCCGTTGTCGCTGTCCAGACTGCCGGTGGGCTCATCGGCCAGGATCACCCGGCTGCCCGCCGCCAGGGCCCGGGCGATGGCCACCCGCTGCTGCTCGCCGCCGGACAGCTGGTTGGGCAGCTTCCGGAAATACGACTCCCGGATGCCCATATCCGTCAGCCGCTGCCGGGCCAGCTCCAGGGCCTTTTCCTTGTCCATTTTCTGCAGCCGCAGGGGATAGCACACATTTTCCTCCGCCGTCAGCAGCGGAAACAGGTTGAAATCCTGATAGATCACCGACACCGTGTCCCGCCGCAGGGCGCTGCGGTCCATGAGCCGGGTGGGCTGCTCGTCCAGGGTGATCTCCCCCTCCGTGGGCAGCTTCAGCCCCGCTAAAAGGCTCAGCAGCGTGGATTTGCCGCTGCCGGAGGCCCCCATGATGGTGTACAGGGTCCCGTCGTGGAAGGTATAGCTGACGCCGTCCACGGCGGTGACCCGCTGATACTTCCCGGCATAGGTATAGGTAACGTTTTGCAGCTGGATGTTCATATTTATTCCCTCCCCAGATTTGATTCCAGAAACTTTCGCCGCATGGTCAAAAGATACGCCAGGGCCGTGCCCGCCAGATTCATCACCCAGAAGCCCGCCACCGGCCCCCAGGCCGGGGCCGTCCGGAATACCAGCCAGAAGCCCCCTGCGCCAGCCATCACCCCCAGCAGACTGAGGATGCCGTGCTCCGTCAGGGCCCACACTAAGATGCCGCCCCGGCTCTGGCCCAGGATGAACTGCAGCTTCAGCTCCCGGCTGCGGTGGCGCAGCAGCAGGATGCTGAACACCGCCCCCACTCCGAAGGAGGCCAGCCCCAGCAGCCACGACACCAGCCCCAGCAGCCGCTGGTTCTGCTGCAGCTGTTCCACGGTTTTCACCAGCACATCGTCATAAATGGCCAGGGCGAAGGGATAGGTGCGGTACAGCCGGGACCCCTCCCAGGGCACCGGGGTGCCGTCCTTGGTGGGGGCCACGAAATAGCGGCTGGCGTACCCGTCCCAGAACTCGCCGATCTTCCGGTTGTCCGCCATGGCGGCGGACAGACTGTCCAGCGTCAGACCGCCGTAGGTCTCCTCACACAGCTGCCGCACCACCCACCAGGAGCAGTACAGCCGCCCGGACCCGCCGGTATAGGTCCCCGCCGCCAGGAAGCGGTGCTGGATATTGTCCCCCTCCACCCCGGTGAACTCCAGGGTCACATAGCCGTCCCCGTCCACCAGATGCGCCTGCTCCTCCGGCAGCAGCAGGGAGAAGCCCCGCCCCCGGAACATATCCTCGCCGAAGCCCTCCCGCCAGATGACGGTGCAGCCCGAGGAGGCCAGCAGGGAGCTGTCCGCCTTCATCCCGGTGACGCCGCTGAGGGTCAGCCGGTCCTGGTCGCCGGGGGTGGTGCAGTACACCGTGGACCGCACCTGCACATCCCGGACATAGGGGGCGAACAGGTCGTTGTCCTGGAAATTGCCGTAGGTCTTTTCCCCGTCGAACAGCCGCAGCACCCAATCCGGCAGGTTCAGCTGGTCCGACTGGGTCCCCGTGAGATTGGTGACGCTGCACCGGACCTCCAGATGGTCATAAACCTCCTCAATGCGTGCGGCCATCTGGTCCCGGGACCGCTGGAGCATACACAGGGCCAGGGAAAACGCTAAGGCCGTCAGCACCACCACCAGGCACAGGCTGGTGCGCTTGCGCATCTGCTTGAAAAAATAGGGCGTCATAGGCGGTCCTCCTTTCGCCTTTTGATTTGCTTATTCCGCCTTTTGGATACCCCGGCGTGCGGTGGATACGCTGACCAGGGCGATCACCGCCAGGGCGATGGCCAGGGCCCCGGCACACAGGGCCACGGTCTGGCCGGTAGACACCTTCAACGTTAAATCAGAGCCGGTCAGGGCCTGGATTTTATCCGTGGCCCAGGACATACCGGGGATGCTGACGGCCAACGCGATCACCGTCCCCGCAGCCGCCATCAGGGCCGAGGGCGTCCAGATTTGTCCCGCAATATCCCGGCGTTTTGCACCCAGTGTCCACATACGCAGGGCGGTTTTCCCCTCCTGCATGGGAAGCAGTACGCAGTACGCCGCCAAAACCACCGCCCACAGGGCTAAACCCACCAGAAGCACCGTCCGGGACACCCGGGTATAGCCGTCCAGGCTCTCCACAATATCGCTGTACCCCTGGTCGTAATACGTCACCGCGCCGCCCAGCTCGTTTTCCGCCAGCCGGGCCTCCATCTGGTCGATGGTGCCGTTTTGCAGGATCAGGCTGGACCACACGCCATAGTTGCCGGTTACCGTCTGGCAGGTGACGCTTTTCTCCGGCACAAACACGCTGTTGGGGGTGAAGCTGGTGGGGGTGGTCACCCACTCATTGCTCTGGCGGTACAGGCCGATGATGGTGTACTCCGTCTCCTGCTGAAAGCCCTGGTCCGGCAGATAGCAGGAGGGTCGGGGGTTATATTCGTGTATGTAGGAATACCGCAGGTCCTGGTCGTATTCATACAGGGACAAGGGCAGAACGTCCCCCACGTTCAGGCCGTTTTCCCGGGCCAGGGACTCGGAGACCAGGCACACCGCCGCCCCGGAGTCGTACTCCGCCTGGGAGATGCTGCGGCCCTGGGTGACCATGGTGGTCCCGGCGGCGAAATCCGCCAGAGCCTCTAAGTGATTCACCGCCAGCACCGGCACGCTGTGGCTGTTGACCCGGACGGACTCCATGGCCTTCTGCCAGGTGGGGGCGGAGGCGATCATCTCCTCCGCCGTGACGCCCTCCGGCAGAATGGTGAAGGAAGCTAGGTCATAATCCGTGTCAAAGGGGATGACCCGCTGAACGGTCCACTCCCATTTCTGTTCCTCCACATTCCACTGCTCATCGTATAACGTCCAGGGCTGGGAGCAGTCATCAACATTGAAGGCAATGGTGTTCAGTCGCCGAAGGTCTATGGTGGACTCATTGCCGGTGACGGGGTCCTTATACAGGGGCGCATCGTCCGGCCAGGGATTTCCCTCGCCGTCCGTTATGGTGATGGCGGTGGTGCGGTCGGCATAACGGATCAGGTTGTTCTCAATATCCAGGCTCCGGGGGTCCACCTCATAGCCACTGAGTCTCAGGTCCTCCGCAATGAGGCAGCGCTGCTCGAAATCCAGGTCGCGGTAATTGTGGGCAAACACCAGGATCCGCCGCCCGGCCTGCAGCGCCTTGCCCGCCGCATCCGACTCGCCGGTGATCTGCAAATAAAAATTTGCGTTCCGGCCGGTGGGGTCGTTCCAATCGCCGCTCATGGCCTGCACTCCCAGCACCTTGCCGGAGACGACCCAGTTGAAAAAAGCGCCTGTATCATACTCCCTGGGATAATAGACATTCTCCTCCCCCACCTCGGTGATCTCGATCTCCAGGATGGCGAAGTCGTAAGGGGTATTTGGATCAGGGTCCACGCGGGTGTCGGAGCTGTCAACGTCCATTTGATAAAAGGTGGTCAGCGGCGTGAGCTTCGGACTGTACCCCCCGGCCAGGCTCATGGTGGCCTGACCGCGGATGATGCTCCAGCCCTTCTGGGCGGCCTCCTTCAGAAACTCGTTGGCTTCGTATGTGGGGCCAATGTCCTCGATTACTATGTCGCCGCTGGACACCAGCTGCCGTTTCCCGCCGGTGACCACCGCCACGGTGGTGTAGGTCTCCTCCACCCCGGCCCGGGTCTGGACCGCCGCCCAGAACTGCCCCCCGGACAGGGCCAGGATCACCCCCGCTAAGGCCAGCAGCAGTGCGCCGAAGGCCGCCTTCACCGGCCGCCGGGTCAGTTGGTGCATGGGATTCATAAGCGTAGCTCCTTTCAGATTTCTTTTTATTCCGCCTTTCGGATGCCCCGCTGTGCGGTGGATACGCTGACCAGGGCGATCACCGCCAATGCAATGGCCAGGGCCCCGGCGCACAGGGCCACGGTCTGGCCGGTGGACACCTTCAACGTCAGATCAGAGCCGGTCAGGGCCTGGATTTTATCCGTAGCCCAGGACATACCGGGAATGCTGACGGCCAACGCGATCACCGTCCCCGCAGCCGCCATCAATGCCGAGGGCGTCCAGATCTGCTTTGTGATGTCCTTCTGTTTCGCGCCCAATGTCCACATACGCAGGGCGGTTTTGCTCTCCTGCATGGGAAGCAGTACGCAGTACGCCGCCAGCACCACCGCCCACAGAGCCAGGCCCACCAGAAGCACCGTCCGGGACACCCGGGTGTAGCCGTCCAGGCTCTCCACAATATCGCTGTACCCCTGGTCATAGTAGGTGACCCGGCCGCCCAGATTTTCCGCCTCCAGCCGGGTCTCCACCTGGTCGATGGCACCGTTTTGCAGGATCAGGCTGGACCACACGCCCAGGTTTCCGTACACCGTGGGGCAGTTGACGCTTTTCTCCGGCACGAACACGCTGTTGGGGGTGAAGCTGGTGGGGGTGGTCACCCACTCGTTGCTCTGGCGGTACAGGCCGATGATGGTGTATTCCGTCTCCTGCTGAAAGCCCTGGTCCGGCAGATAGCAGGTGGGCCGGGGGTTATACTCACCCACGAAGTTATACCAAAGGTCCCTGTCGAACTCATACAGGGACAGGGGCAAAGGGTCCCCCACGTTCAGGCCGTTTTCCCGGGCCAGGGACTCGGAGATCAGGCACACCGGCGCGCCGGAGCTGTACTCCTTCTGGGAAAAACTGCGGCCCTGGGTGACCATGGCGGTCCCGGCGGCGAAATCCGCCATAGCCTCTAAGTGATTCACCGCCAGCACCGGCACGCTGTGGCTGCTGACCCGGATGGATTCCATGGCCTTCTGCCAGGTGGGGGAGGAAGCGATCATCTCCTCCGCCGTGACGCCCTCCGGCAGAACGGTGAAGGACGCCTGGTCATACTCGGCCCCGTAATCAAAAAAACCAGTGGTCTCATACCTGCCATCGCCCGTCTCCTCGTCTATCACGAATTCATGAAGGGCCCAGGGCTGGGACCGGTCGGTGACATTGAAGGAAATTTCGTTGAGATATCCATTCAGAAGTATCTCTTCCCTCCCGCTGGCGGGGTCCCTATACATAGGTGCGTCGTCCGGCCAGGGCTTTCCCTCGCCGTCCGTTATGTTGCTGCCGTTGGTGCGGTCGGCATAGCGGATCAGGTTGTTCTCAATATCCAGGCTCCGGGGGTCGATCTCCCGCGGGGAGCCCGTCGCCCACTCCAGGTCCCGGGCGATGCGGCAGCGCTGTTCGAAATCCAGATCCCGGTAATGGTGGGCAAACACCAGGATCCGCTGTCCGGCCTGCAGCGCCTTGCCCTCCGCATCAGAGGATCCGTCGATCTGCAGGTAAAAGTGTGTGTTTCTGCCGGTGGGGTCGTCCCAATCGCCGCTCATGGCCTGCACCCCCACCACCTTGCCGGTGATCTCCCAGCTGAAGAAGTAATTGTTTTTTTCGCTGTATACATCATCCAGGTTTTCTTGAGAATAGATACTCTCCTCCCCCACCTCCGTGATCTCGATCTCCAGGATGGCGAAGTTATAGGGGGCGTGCTCCTCGCTGTCAATGCGGGTGTCGGACTCCCCCAGGTCCGTCCGATAAAAGGTGGTCAGCGGCGTGAGCTTCGGACTGCACCCCCCGGCAAGGCTCATGGTGGCCTGACCGCGGATGACGCTCCAGCCCTCTCTGGCCCAACGCATCAGGCAGTTGTCGGCCTCATAGGCGCTGACGGGAACGGTGGGCGACCCGGGACTGGTGGCCTTCAGCCCGCCGGTGACCACCGCCACGGTGGTATAGGTCGCCTCCACCCCGGCCCGGGTCTGGACCGCCGCCCAGAACTGCCCTCCGGACAGGGCCAGGATCACCCCCGCTAAGGCCAGCAGCAGTGCGCCGAAGGCCGCCTTCACCGGCCGCCGGGTCAGTTGGTGCATGGGATTCATAAGCGTAGCTCCTTTCAGATTTCTTTTTATTCCGCCTTTCGGATGCCCCGCTGTGCGGTGGATACGCTGACCAGGGCGATCACCGCCAATGCAATGGCCAGGGCCCCGGCGCACAGGGCCACGGTCTGGCCGGTGGACACCTTCAACGTCAGATCAGAGCCGGTCAGGGCCTGGATTTTATCCGTAGCCCAGGACATACCGGGAATGCTGACGGCCAACGCGATCACCGTCCCCGCAGCCGCCATCAATGCCGAGGGCGTCCAGATTTGTCCCGCAATATCCCGGCGTTTTGCGCCCAGTGTCCACATACGCAGGGCGGTTTTCCCCTCCTGCATGGGAAGCAGTACGCAGTACGCCGCCAGCACCACCGTCCAAAGGGCTAAACCCACCAGAAGCACCGTCCGGGACACCCGGGTATAGCCGTCCAGGCTCTCCACAATGTCGCTGTACCCCTGGTCGTAGTAAGTCACCGTGCCGCCCAGGTCGTTTTCCGCCAGCCGGGCCTCCATCTGGTCAATGGTGCCGTTTTGCAGAACCAGGCTGGACCACACGCCGCAACTGCCGGTTACTGTCTGGCAGGTGACGCTTTTCTCCGGCACGAACACGCTGTTGGGGGTGAAGCTGGTGGGGGTGGTGACCCACTCGCTGCTCTGGCGGTACAGACCGATGATGGTATATTCCGTCTCCTGCCGGAAGCCCTCCTGGGGCACGAACACAGACGCCCGGGGATTGCAGGACTCCTGAAACCGGGCATAGATCGGAGGAAGCCCCGGGTCATCCTCATACAGGGACAGGGGCAGGGAATCCCCTACGTTCAGACCATTTTCCCGGGCCAGGGACTCGGAAATCAGGCACACCGCTGCTCCGGAGTCATACTCCGATTGGGAGAAGCTGCGGCCCTGGGTGACCATAGTGGTCCCGGCGGCGAAATCCGCCAAAGCCTCCAGGTTATTCACCGCCAGAACCGGCACGCTGTGGTTGTTGGTCTGGATGGACTCCATGGCCATGCGCCAGCTGGAGGTGTTGTCAATGACCTCCCGGGCGGTTACGCCCTCCGGAAGCTCCTGGATGGACGGCAGGTCATAGCAGCCATAGTCCACCGTCTGCATCGTCCACAGGCCGGAATCCCCGTCCGGGGCCAGGGTTTCCATCATCCCGGAATACCGGACCACGTTGGTGCGCAGGTGGTCCGCCGCGTTCATGGACAGGCTGAACACCTCCGCCCCGGTAGTGGGGTCCCGATAACCCGGGGCGTCCGGGGGCAGCTCCTGAAGCGTCTCGTCCAAAACCTGCTCCTCCTGGCGGGTCCTCTGGTCATAGCGGATCAGGTTGTTCTCAATGTCCAGGGACCAGGGGTTCAGCTGCACGTTGGTGTCCCACAGAATTTCGGCGGCGATTCCGCAGCGCTCCTCCCACTCCGTGTCGTCATAGGTGCAGGCCAGCAGCAGATATCGCTTCCCCGCCTCCGGCCGCATGGGGGCGTCCCCATCGCTGTAATACTGGGTGAATCGGATATCCGCCTGCCATCCGGTGGGGTCCCGCAGCCCCTGCTGCAAGCCGTACACCCCCTGCACCTGCCCGGATATGGACCATGTGGACTCGGAGTAGGATGCCCCCTCCTGTGGCCGGTCATGGCGCTCCAGAGCGTCCGTTACCAGAACCTCCAGAATAAAGTATGTATACGGAGCGTCCGGGGCGGAGTCCATGGTCTCATCGCCATTGTAACTGCGGAAATTGTACAGATCCAGCAGCGGTTTCAGGCCGGGGCTGTACCCGCTGACCAGGCCCACCCTGGGCCGGGACCGAATGATGCTCCAGTTCTGCTGTTCCGGCTGTTCCAGGAACCGGGCCGCTTCCCATGCGGCGGAGGCACTTGCGAGGGATGGGTCGGAATCCCCCGCCTGCTCGGCCCCACCGGTGACCACCGCCACGGTGGTGTAGGTCGCCTCCACCCCGGCCCGGGTCCGGGCTGCCGCCCAGAACTGTCCCCCGGACATGGCCAGAATCACCCCCGCCAGGGCCAGCAGCAGTGCGCCGAAGGCCGCCTTCACCGGCCGCCGGGTCAACTGGTGCATGGGATTCATCGAAACAGCTCCTTTCTTATTCCGCCTTGCGGATGCCCCGCTGTGCGGTGGATACGCTGACCAGGGCAATCACTGCCAATGCGATGGCCAGGGCCCCGGCGCACAGAGCGACGGTCTGACCGGTGGAAACGGTCAGCGTTAAATCAGAGCCGGTCAGGGCCTGGATTTTGTCTGTGGCCCAGGACATACCGGGGATGCTGACGGCCAGGGCGATGACGGTTCCGGCGGCGGCCATCAATGCCGAGGGCGTCCAGATTTGTCCCGCAATATCCCGGCGTTTTGCACCCAGTGTCCACATACGCAGGGCGGTTTTGCTCTCCTGCATGGGAAGCAGTACGCAGTACGCCGCTAAAACCACCGTCCAAAGGGCTAAACCCACCAGAAGTACCGTCCGGGACACTCTTGTATAGCCGTCCAGACTCTCCACGATATCGCTGTACCCCTGGTCATAGTAAGTCACCGTGCCGCCCAGGCCATTTTCCGCCAGCCGGGACTCCATCTGGTCGATGGTGCCGTTTTGCAGAACCATCGTCTCCCAAAGACAGCCGGAGCTGACCCCCAGCCCTGTTTCGCCGGTCTCCACGGCGCAGGTAACGCTCTTTCGCGGCACCAGCACGGTGTTGGGCGTGAAACTGGCCACGCCCTGGCTCCATTCGTTATTCTGTCGGTACAACCCCACAATGGTATACTCCGTTTCCTGCTGAAAACCCCGCTGGGGCAGGTAATAGGATGCCGTCGGGTCGCTGTCTCTAACCATGGTCGGCATCAGGTTTTTTTCCTTTTCGTACAGGGACAGCGGCAGGGTATCCCCCACGTCCAGGCCGCTTTCCCGGGCCAGGGTCTCGGAGATCAGGCACACCGCCGCGCCGTCGCGGTACTCCTCCTGGCTGATGCTGCGGCCCTGGGTGATCTGGGTCCTTCCGGAGGCAAATTCCAGCATGCCCTCCACGGAATCCACCGCCAGCACCGGCACGCTGTGGTTGTTGGTCTGGATGGACTCCATGGCCATGCGCCAGCTGGAGGTGCTGTCTATGACCTCCTGGGCGGTGACGCCGTCGGGCAGCTCCTGGATGCTGGGCAGGTTATACTGGGTATAGTCCACCGTCTCCGGGCGCCAGTTCCCCGGCTGCTGGGGGTCCTCCACCATGATCTCCCCGGTGTCCTTGAGCGCATCGACGGCAAAGCTGAACCAGCCGAAGGCGTCCGGATCGACGTTCATGACCTCCGCGCCGGTGATGGGGTCCCGGTAGATCAGCTCCTCCGGGGCCAATTCCACAGGTTCCTCCGCAGCATCGCCCGCCGTGTGATACCAGTGCTCACTCTGGTTCTTGCGCTGGTCATAGCGGATCAGATTCCCGGAGATATCCAGGGACCAAGGGTCCAATTGGACGTTGGTGTCCATGAAAACCCAGTCGGCTACGTTCCGCCGCAGGGACCACTCACTGTCTTCGTAACTGTAGGACAGCAGCAGATAGCGCTTTCCCGCCTCCGGCTGCAGCAGGTCCTGCGGGTCGTCATACTCCTGGTGCAGCGACACGGAGGCCCGCTGGCCGGAGGGGTCCCGAAAAGCATCGTTCAGGCCATAGATCCCCAGCACCTGGCCCTCCAGCAGCCAGTTGGCACTGCCGGATTCGCCGAACCAGTCATTGTTTGACTGCGTGACCGCATCCGCTCGGATCTCGACAATGGAGTATTCATAGGGCGCATCGCTGCTGCTATGGCCGGTGTAGAGGGAGATGGCAGGCTTCAGGCCGGGGCTGTACCCGCTGACCAGGCCCACCTTTGGCCGGGAACGGATGATGCTCCAGTTCTGCTGTTCCGGCTCCGCCAGGAAGATAGCGGCGGCCATGGCGCTGTCCTGCCGGAGGCTCTCCGCGTTGCTCCCTCCCTCAGCGGAGGGAGTAAGAACCTCATCCGAGGAGATCCGTCCGGTGACCACCGCCACGGTGGTGTAGGTCGCCTCCACCCCGGCCCGGGTCCGGACTGCCGCCCAGAACTGTCCCCCGGACATGGCCAGAATCACCCCCGCCAGGGCCAGCAGCAGTGCGCCGAAGGCCGCC